>Ga0299906_10000659_pt1 | contig 31032 bp, 28 predicted proteins | sample RVTome_14_FD_200259 | JGI IMG/M metagenome (GOLD analysis project Ga0299906, IMG submission 200259) | Soil microbial communities from uranium-contaminated site in the Upper Colorado River Basin, Wyoming, United States - RVT145D125 (version 2) ...
GCCTGCGAGTAGGGTCCGAGCGGGTGCGGCGCCCCGGGGGCGGCGGCTACGACCCGGCGGCTCACGACCGGATCCGGCGGACGCGCCGCACGCCACGCACGCGCCCCAGGTTGCGCATCACGTTGTTGAGGTCGTCCAAGCTCTTCACCATCACCTCGAAGCTGTTCTGTGCGGTCCGGTCGCCGATCGACCGGCTCTGCGCCTCGTTGATGTTGATGCCGGCCGTGCTGATGGCCTGCGACATGGCGGCCAGCAGCCCCGGCCGGTCGTCGCACGTCACTTCCACCCGCACCGGACGCGGCGTGCCGGCATCCGCTTCCCACTCGACTTCGACCTGGCGCTCCGGGTCGGTCTCCAGGACCTTGGTGCAGTCGTAGGTGTGCACCGTCACGCCGCGCCCGCGCGTGATGAAACCCGTGATGCGCTCGCCCGGGAGCGGCTGGCAGCATTTGCCGAAACGCACCACGAGGTCGTCCAGCCCCGACACGCGTACGCCGGTCTTCGTCTGTCGGCTGACGAAGCGCAGCAGGCGCTGGAAGGCCCCCTCCGCCCGCTCCCGGCGCCGCTGCAGCTCGCGATCGGGCAGGAGATGGGCGAGCACCTGCGCCGTACTGAGGCGCCCGTACCCGATCTGGGCCAGCAGGGCCTCCTCGTCCCGTGCCTTGAGGGCGGTGGCCACCTCGCGCAGGCCGCCGGACTTCAGCAAGGGGCCCAGCTCGAGCTGGTGACGGGACAGATCGCGTCCGAGCAGCTCGCGCCCCATCGCCACCGAGCGGGCATTCTGCTGGTCCCGGACGTAGGCCCGGATGCGTGCCTTGGCCCGCGAGGTCTTGACGATCTTCAGCCAGTCCTTCGACGGCGCCTGGCCCTGGGTCGTGATGATCTCGACGATGTCGCCGCTGCGCAACGCGTAGCGCAGCGGCACCAGGCGTTCGTTCACCCGCGCGCCGGTGCAGTGGTGTCCGATGTCGGAATGGATGCGGTAGGCGAAGTCGATGACCGTCGCGCCGACCGGAAACGTCAGGAGGTCGCCGTTGGGGGTGAAGACGAAGACCTCCTTGCTGAAGAGGTCCCCCTTGACCGACCGCAGGAACTCCTGCGGGTCGCTCACGTTCTGCTGCCACTCGAGGAGCTGGCGCAGCCAGGCGTAGCGCTGCTCCGCGCCCGGCTCCTCCCCCGTCTCCGCGCCCGGCTGCTTGTAGCGCCAGTGCGCGGCGATCCCGTACTCCGCGACCCGGTGCATCTCGTGGGTGCGGATCTGCACCTCCACGCGTTGCCCGTTGGGTCCGATGATCGTCGTGTGCAGCGACTGGTAGCCGTTGGCCTTGGGCAGGGCGATGAAGTCCTTGAAGCGGCCCGGCACCGGCTTCCAGTTGGCGTGCACGATCCCGAGCCCCTCGTAGCACTCGGCCGTCGTGTCGACGACGACACGGAAGGCGATCACGTCGTGGATCTGCTCGAAGGTCAGGTCCTGGTGCTGCATCTTCTGGTAGATCGAGTAGAAGTGCTTCGGACGCCCGTGCACCTGCGCGGTCTCGAGGCCGTGCTCGTGGACCGTGCGCGTCAGGATCTCCACCACCTGACGCGTGTACTCCTCGCGCTCGGTGCGCCGCTGCGCGACACTGCGCTTGAGCTGGTAGTACACCTCCGGGTGCAGGTGGCGCAGCGCGCTGTCTTCGAGCTCGATCTTCAGCCAGTACACGCCGAGGCGGTGCGCGATGGGGGCGTAGATGTCGAGCGTCTCCTGCGCGATATCCCGCTGGCGCTCGGCCCCCAGGTGGTCGAGCGTGCGCATGTTGTGCGTGCGATCCGCCAGCTTGATGAGGATGACGCGAATGTCCCGCGCCATGGCGAGCAGCATCTTGCGGAAGTTCTCGGCCTGCTTCTCCTCGCGGGACCGGAAGTCCATCTGGCCGATCTTCGTCACGCCGTCGACCAGGTCGGCGACCTCGTCGCCGAAGAGGTCCCGAATCTGCGGCAGCGTGGCGAGGGTGTCCTCCACCGTGTCGTGCAGCAGCCCCGTCGCCACGCTGGGCACGTCGAGCCGCATCTCGGCGATCAGGCCGGCGACCGCGAGTGGATGCGTCAGATACGGCTCCCCGGACCGGCGCGTCTGCCCTTGATGCAGCTGGGCCGAGAACTCGTAGGCCTTCTCCAGGGTCTCGATCGCCGCCGTCGGGTTGTAGGTCCTCACTCGATCGACGAGTTCGGTGAAGTTCATATCGCGAACCGGTCGCGCGCCCGCTCCACGATCGTGCGGGCCAGGTCCGCGGGCGCCCGGGTGTCCGTCTCGATCACGAGGTCGTAGCGACTCCGCTCGTGGTAGTCGACGCCGTAGAGGCTCCGGTACCGCTGGCGGTCGGAAGCCTCGCGCTCCTGAATCTCCCGCAGGCGCTGCCGGGTCGCGCCGCCCTCGCGGCCGGTGATGCGCTCGGCGCGCACGGCCTCGCTGGCCTCGAGGAACACCTTGAGCGCATCGGCGCCGGCCTGCTGCGCCATCACGGCCGCGAGCCGGCCCTCGAGCACCGCCTCCCCCGCCGCCGCGCGCGCCGTCATCTGCGCGTCGAGTCGCTGGTCGATGGTCGGGTCGCTCTCGGCGCGCCGGACGTACTCGGCCAGCGTCAGGCCCTGGGACTCGGCCTCGCGGCGGAAGATGTCACCCGCGTAGACGTGCTCGAGGCCCAGCTCGCGTGCCACCAGGCGAGCCACGGTCGTCTTGCCGCTGCCGGGCAACCCGGAAATCGTGATCAACATACGCGTCGGTCACTCGACATTCTGCACCTGTTCGCGGAGCTTCTCCACCTCCTCCTTCCCCCGCAGCGCGAGCGCGGCCAGCGCCGACGTGGCGGCCTTCGAACCCGTCGTGTTCAGCTCGCGCTGCACCTCCTGCAGGAGGAACTCGATACGCTTGCCGACCGGGCCCTCCTCGCGCAGAGCGACCCGCAACGCCGCCACGTGTCCGTCGAGGCGCACGACCTCCTCGGTCACGTCACCCCGCTCGGCAATGGTGGCGACCTCGTGGGCCAAGCGCGCCGGCTCGACCTCGATGCCCGCCGCCAGCCGCGCCACCCGCTCCTCGAGTCGGCGGCGGACCACGTCGCGCGCCTCCGGCAGGCCCCGCCGCAGCTCCCGCGCCACCTGCGCGACCGCGGCGACGCGCGCCCGCATGTCGCGCGCCAGATGTCGCCCCTCGCGCCGGCGCTGCAGCACGAACGCCCGCAGCGCCTCGGCGAGCGCGCGGCGCAGGGCCGGCAGCTCGCGCCGCGGGTCGGGCGTCTCCTCGATCACTTCGCAGAGCCCGGGGAGCCGCAGCACTTCGCCCATCGGCAGCGTCGCATCCACCCCGAGGCGGCGCCCGAGGCGCCGCGCCGCCCCCACGTAGGCCTGCGCCAGGTCCTCGCGTACGGCGACGCGATGGCGGCGGCGGCCGGGGTCGGCAAGGCGAATGATCTGCACGTCGACACGCCCCCGCTGCGCCACGTCCTTCACCCGCTCGCGGACCTCGGCCTCCCACGGCAGGTACTCGCGAGCCCCGGTCACGCGCACGTCGAGGTGACGCTGGTTCACTCCGCGGACCTCGACGACGACGCGCACGCCGGGGGCGTCGGCCGCGGCCGTCCCGTAGCCCGTCATGCTGTGCATCAGGAGGTTCCCAGCGCCCGGCGCAACTCGGCCTGCCCGACCGGAGCGGTCCCCACCTTGGCCACGGCCAGCCCCGCCGCCTGGTTCGCGAGCATGGTGGCGTCCTCCGCCGAACCGCCGGCGCCGAGCGCCAGTGCGCAGGTTGCGATCACCGTGTCCCCCGCCCCGGTGACGTCGAAGACCTCGTGCGCCACCGTCGGGAAGCTGCGCGTGCGGCCGCCACGGCGAAACAAGGTCAAGCCCTCCTCGCCCTGCGAGATGAGGACCGCTTCCGCCTCCCAGCGGCGCAGCAACCGCCGGCCCGCCTGCGCCAGGGCCGCCCGGTCGGTGATCGCGATGCCGGCGGCCGCGGCCGCCTCGTCGACGTTCGGCTTCACCAGCGTGGCGCCGCGATAGTGCTCGAAGTTGGCCTGCTTGGGGTCGATCAGCCACGTGAACGGACGCTCCGCATGCGCCGCCGCCAGGGCGGCCAGGAGCGCGGCGTCGATCACGCCCTTGCCGTAGTCGGAGACCACGAGCACGTCCGTGCGCCGCAGTTGCGCCAGGACCCAGCGCCGCAGCCGCCCCGCGGTGCGCGCGTCCAGTGGCCCGGGGCGCTCGCGGTCGAGCCGCACCACCTGCTGGTGGTTGGCGATGATGCGCGTCTTCTGAATGGTCTGTGTGGCGTGACGGCGTACGACCCCGTCGACACGGGCGCCCCGCTCGCCGAGCAGGGTCGTCAGACGACGCCCGGCGTCGTCCTGCCCGACGACGCCACACACCGCGACCCGACCGCCCAGCGCGGCCACGTTGCTGACGACGTTGCCGGCGCCGCCCGGACAGGCGTCTTCGTCGCGCACGTGCACCACGGGCACCGGCGCCTCGGGCGAGATACGCCGCACGCCGCCCCAAATGAAGCGGTCGAGCATCAGATCGCCGACCACCAGCACGCGCACGCGCGCGAAGCGTGCCACCAGGCGGCGCAGGCGCGCGCGGCTCTCCGACGTCATGGCGCATTCCCGTAGCAGGCGATGGTGCCGTCCGCCATCGCCGCGACCCCATGTCGCGTCGTGACGTAGGCACGACCCGCCGTGCCGAGTCGGGCCCGCGCCGCCGGATCGGCGCACAGCACGGCGAGCGCGTGCGCCAGCGCCTCCGGATCCTCGGGCGGTACGAGCAGGCCGGTGCGACCGTCCTCGATGACCTCGGCCAGTCCGCCCACGCGGGTGCCGATCACGGGGCGTCCCGCCGCCATCGCCTCCAGCGCCGCCACGCCGAGGCCCTCCGCACGCGAGGCGAGCACGACGACGTCGGCGGCGGCAAACACCGGCCCGACGTCGGGCAGGAAACCCGGCAGCGCCACCGACACCCCGAGCCGGCGGGCGAGCGCGGCCAGCGCTTCGCCTTCCCGTCCCGCACCGGCGATCACGCAGCGCGGCGGCGGCGACGACGGCCCCGCGGCAAGGCGGGCGACGGCCTCGATCAGCACGTCGTGCCCCTTGCGGCGCTCGAGCGCGCCGACGGCCACCACGAGGACGTCTGTGTCGGCGACTCCCCAGGCGCGGCGCCGTTCACTCCGCGCCCCGGCCCCGACCGCGACGCGCCCCGGGTCGACCGCGCTCGGTACGACGCGAATGCGCTCGGGACGCACACCGCCCTGTACCAGCGCCCGCTCCACGCCCCGCGAGATCGCGATCACCGAGTCGACGACACGATTGTAGAGCCAGCGCGCGTACGGCCCGCCGCGCGGCACGTAGTCCATCCGCCGGGTGACGACGCGCCGGACCCCCAGGCCGGCGAGACAGGGCGCCAGCGCATGCGCGCGCGCCGTGTGAAAGTGGACCACGTCGCTGTGGCGCGCCAGACGCCGCAGCCGCGCCCCCGCCAGGACGTCGAAGTGGTTGCGAATCGACAAGGCCACGGTGTCCAGCCCGGCCGCGCCTGCCGCGGACCACAGGGTCCCGGCCGGGTGGACCGCCAGGCGCACCTCGTGTCCGCGCTCGCGCAGCGCGCGCGCCAGGGCGAGCACCTGCACCTCCCCGCCGCCCCAGGCTCGTTCCGGGTCGACGTGCAGCACCCGCATCACGCGTCGGCCGCCTCGACTTCGCGCGCCAGCACGGCGAGCGTCAGCCACATCCCGATCGCGACCTCGTTGTCGCCGAAGTTGTACTGCGTCAGGCCACCGGCCAGGAAGCCGACGAGGGCCACCATGGCTCCGCACAGCCGTGGCCAGGCCGGGCCCGCGCGCGGCAGCGCCTCGGCCGCCCGGCGCAGGACGGCGGCGAACAGGAAGGTGAAGGCGAACACGCCGAGCAACCCGGCCTCCGCCGCCATCTGCAGGAAGTTGTTGTGCGCATGCGAGCGGCGGTCGGCCATCGGGTGCGGCTCGTAGTAGGGCTTGGCCGCGGGACGATAGCGACCGAAGCCGAGGCCGAACACGGGGTGCGCGCGCACGATGTCGAGATTGGCACGGTAGATCGCCAGGCGATGCGCGTTGATGCCCTCGAGGCTGGCCAGTGGCGGCACCTGCGCGCGCAGGTCGGGTGACGCGGCCAGCACCGCCGCCCCCACCCCCAGCAGGAGCGCCGGCACCGCGAGGAGGCGCCGCGAGCGGCCCACGACCGCCAGCGTCGCCCCCATGCACAGGGCGGCCAGCCACGCCCCGCGCGCCGTCGAGAAAACGATGGCGGCCACCATGGCCGCGGCGGCCAGGACCGCCGGCCACGCGGCCCCCACCGCCGCGGCGGCCGCCCCGCCTAGCGGCAGCACCAAGGCGTGCCCGAAGGTGAGGTAGTTGCTGAAGAAGCCGACCGACGCGTAGCCCGCGCCGCCGGCGACCCGCGGGGCGAGCGCCCGGGGGCGCCCCGTGAGATCCCGGTACCAGTCGATGCCGGTGAAGTGCTGGGCGATGGCGTACACGGCCACCACCGCGGCCGTGCCGAGGAACACGCGCCAGCAGCGCGCCACGCGCTCGGCATCCGTCAGCCACCAGTAGACCCCGAAGTACCCCCCCACCACCCACAGCTTCCCGTAGCCGGTCGCCTCCCACGGCCGGCCGCTGGCCAGCGTCGAAAGCAGCAGCACGGCGGCCAGGACGGCCAACGGCCCGTCGAAGGGGGTGCGTCGGAGTACCGGCACCCCGGCCGCGCCGCCGAGTAGCCCGAGCACGAAGAGCCCGGCGATGCCGATCTCCATGCCGGTGATCGACAGGGTGGCCGACGCCGCGGTGCACACGAGCAGCACGTCCGCCACTCGCCGGATGGCGCGCGCGGTGCTCATACGCCGCGCCGGGTGAGCATGACCCGCGCCGTGTCGGCGAGGATCTTCAAGTCGAGCCACAGGGTTCGGTTGTACATGTAGGCCAGGTCGTACTTCAGCTTCGTCGCCGGCGCACTGTGGTACTCGCCGTTCACCTGCGCGTACCCGGTGAGCCCCGGACGGATCCGGAGGCGCTCGGCGTAGGCCCGCACCTCGACCTCGAAGCGCGCGACGAACTCGGGCCGTTCCGGCCGGGGCCCCACGAAGCTCATGTCGCCCCGCAGCACGTTCCAGAGCTGCGGCAGCTCGTCCAGTCGCGTCGCCCGCAGAATGCGCCCGATGCGCGTCGCCCGGGGGTCGTTCTCGGTCGCGAGCACCGGACCCGTTCCGTCCTCGGCGCGCTCGTGCATCGTCCGGAACTTGAAGATCGTGAACGGCACGCCGTTGCGCCCGATGCGCTCCTGCCGGAAGACGACCGGTCCCGCGGACGTGACGCGCACGAGAAACGCCACCAGCCCCATCACCGGAGCGGTCGCGACGAACAGGGCGAGCGCCAGGACGACGTCGAAGGCCCGTTTGGTGGCGCGCTCGCTGCTCCCCGGCAGGTCGCCGAGTACGCGCAGCATCGGCAGATCGTGCAGGTGAAGATGCTCGCTGCGTCCGATCAGGATCTCGTACGGCGACGGCACCACCAGCAGGCGGGCGCGCCGCCCCTGCCAGCGACTGAAGGCGTCGATGACGCGATCCTGCCAGGTGTCGTCGCTCACGAGGATGACCTCGTCGGCGCCGTGGCGCTCGCACAGCGCCGCCAGGTCGGCCCGCCGGCCGACGACCGGGACGCCGCCCTCCCGCTCGCTGGCCTCTCCGTCCGGGGTCACGATGCCGACGGCGTCCAACCCGAGCCACCGCTGGCGGGCCATGGTGCGGATCAGCTCGTCGGCGGCCGTCGCCGCACCCACGACGAGCACCCGCCGGCGCGGCGACGACCACATGAGCGTCGTGCACGCCAGGCGCCAGGCGACGAGCAGCGTCGCGTTCGATGCCGCCATGAGCAGCAGGATGGTCCGGGGAAACGTCTGGTCGCGAAAGAAGTAGATCGCCACCATGCCGAGCGCGTGCACGGTCGCCACGACGACGATGCCCTGCAGGGCCCGGTGCGGTTCCGTGAGGAAGCGCGTCTCGTAGAGGCCGAGGGCATAGAGGGACGCGAGCTGCAGCACCACCAGCGCCAGCCAGTGATGCTCCACCTCGGCGAAGCGCATGACCGGCAGGTAGCCCTGCGTGAACGGCAACGGGACGATGACGCGAACGGCAAATGCCGTCAGGTACGCCAGCACGGCGGCCAGGGCGTCGCCGGCCACGACCACCGAGCCGCGGACATACCACCCCCGCAAGCGGCCCCGCACGCATCGCGAGATAGCAGACGCGGGGCGGGGTTCAAACGTCGGCGGCGGCGACCGCCTGGCGCCAGAGGGCGTCCAGACGCGCCCCCGCGGCCTCCCACGTGTACCGCCCGGCGACGAAGGCGTGCCCCTGGCGGCCCAGGCGCGCGGCGAGCGCCCCGTCGGCGAGGAGCCGTCCCGTCGCCGCGGCCAGACCAGCCGCGTCGCCAGCGACGAGGGCGTGCTCCCCGTGCACCAGGCCGAGGGCCGCGGCCACCATCGGCGTCGTCACCACCGGGCGCGCGGCGGCCAGCGCCTCGAGCACCTTGTTCTGCAGGCCGGCGCCGGCGCGCATGGGCACCACCACCACGGCCCCCTGCCGGACCTCGGAGGCGATGTCCGCGACGTCGGCCCCGAGCGAGATGCCAGGGAGGGTGGCGAGACGCCGCACCGCCCGCGCAGGCCGCGCGCCCACCAGACGGAGATGCGCGCCGGGCTGCGCGGCGCGTACCCGCGGCAGGATCTCCACGGCGAGCCAGCGCGCGGCGTCGGCGTTTGGGAAGTACCCGAGGTTGCCCGCGAAGACGAGGCGTCCCGGCACGGGGCGCTGGGTCCCCGGTACCGGCGGCGGCACCTCGACCCCGTTGGGCACGACCTCCACGCGCGCGCGGGCGACCGGCTCGCCGTGTGACAAGGCCGCGGCGTCATCCGGCGCCACCACGGTGGCGACCGCGCACCCGGCGAGCACCGACGCTTCGTAGGCCCGCAGCCGATCCGCTTCGCGGCTCCACACCCAACGCGCCGGTCCGCGCGTGCGCTGCGCCCGCCGGCGACTGCCCAGCGACAGGGCATCCACCAGATCCACGACGAGCGGGCCGGCCCCGGCGGCGAGTTGTGCGTACGGCACCGTGCGCACCAGCTGCGCATGGACGAGGGCGAACTCCCCGTCGCGTGCCAGCTCCATGACGCGCCGCTTCGCCGACCGCCGTTCGTACAGGGCCACCTGCAGCGGGCGATCCCCGAACGCCCCGCGCAGCAGCGCCGGCCCGGCCCCCGCGACCCCGAGCGGCACCACCTCCACCGCGACGCCGAGCTGTCGTACCGCCGCCACGGCCGCCGGCTCCGGGGCGCGCAGCGACAACACCGCACAGGTGATCGCGTGCTGCGGCGCGAGCACGCGCAGGAGATGGTAGGCGCGCAACTGATCGCCGCGCCACGGCGGGTACGGCAGGCGCGAGACGAGAAAGAGCGTTCTCACCGGCCGGCCCAGCGCTTCGTCGACGTCGCCTGCGGCCAGGCACTGGGCTCTTCCACCGCGCGGTGGCGGCACGCGGCCACGACGTGACAGGCCTCGCGCAAGGCGACGTAGATCCCCAGCCGTACCAGCGTGGCGGGGTCCAGGGCGCCGAGTGCCTGGCGCGCCCCGGGTTGCCGCGCGCTGCGCGGCAACAGCCCCGGGAAGTCACAGCGCAACTGCACCTTGCCCATCTCGATGCGCACGCGCTGGCGCACGAAATCGCGCAGCGTGGCCGGAAGACGAACGACGACGGTGGCGTCGGGCACGTGCACCACCCGGGCCGGGCCGAGGACCAGCTCGAGCCACCGCTCGGGCTCGAGCAGGCATTCGGGCATGGCGAGCGGCAGGGCGGCGGTACGCGCGGCGTAGAGCTGCCCCGAGAGGTTCGGAAAGGAGACGGCGTACGGGGCCGCCATGACCGACTCGAAGAAGCCCGGCCGGGGCGCACACCGGGTGCGCGGCGTGGCCACGGTCGCCTGCGGCGCGCTCGCCAGCGCCGCCACCAGCCGCGGGATCGTCCCCGCGCCGATCTCGACGTCGGCATCCACGAAGACCGTCACCGGGCCAGTCGCCGCCCGGCGCAGCACGTTCCAGGCCCGGGCCTTCCCCGCCACCGGCAAGGGCAGCACGCGCACGTGCGCCCCCTGATCGTGATGCGCCGCCGCGAAGCGCTCGGCGTCCGCCGCCGCCGGCCCGCGCTCCGGGTCGGGACCGTTCAGACACACGAGGACGTCGAGCGGCGGCGGGTCGATGCCGGCGGCGGTCGCGCACCATTCGCGCCATACCGCCGCCAACGTCGCCCCCAGAGCCGGCTCGTCCGTTCGGCACGGAATGGCGACGCAGCACTCCACCGGCCCATCCTGCGCGGCGGCGCTCATGCGTCGGGCGACCAACAGGCGCCCAGCGTGGCCGCGTGCCGCGCCGCCGCCTCACGGCGGCCTCGCAGCGTCGCCACCGCGGTGCGCGCCATGCTCTTGGCGCCGGCCACCGCCCGAAAGGTGAGCGCGGCACCCCGGCCGACGCGGCGGCGATAGAAGCGGATCTCACCGCGCACGACGGCCGCCTCCCGGGCATGCCCGTAGCGATGCGTGGCGCTCACGTTGGGCCCGTGCACGGCGCGCGCCGCCGGAACGTACAGCACGCGCCGGCCGGCCGCGCGGGCCCGGTGGCAGAGGTCCATGTCCTCTCCGTACATGAAGTACGCCGGGTCGAAGCCGCCCAGCGCGTCGAACACGGGGCGCTTCACCGCCATGAAGGTCCCGTAGACCCAGTCGACGACCTGCGGCGCCTGCGTCCTCCGGCGCAGCGCGCGGCCGGGCGTCGTGTCGAGCAGCGGATGCGCCACGGGACCGAAGCGCGCCCAGCCCGGCTCCGCCCGGCCCGTGTCGTCGCGCAAGCCGCCGCCCGCCACGCCGGCGTCCGCGCGCGCCGCCAGCACCGCGCACAAGGTCGCGACGGCCCCCGCCTCGGCGCAGGCGTCCGGGTTCAGAAACACCACGACCTCCCCCGTCGTGTGCGCCGCGCCCCGGTTGGCGCCAGCCGCGAACCCCCCATTTTCTTCGGCCCAGACGACGCGCACCCAGGGGCGCCCGGCCGTGGCGACATGCGTGCTGTCGTCGGGCGAGGCGTTGTCGACCACCACGATCTCGGTACCAGCGGCGCGCTCCGCGTCGAGACTCGCGAGGCAGGCGCCGAGACGATCGCCCGCCCGCCAGTTGACCACCACCACCGAAACCACGCGTGCTCCCTACTGTCCCGGATCGGAACGCCGCTGACAACTTCCCCGGCACCGATCCGGGACACTAGCCTCGCGATCACGCTCCCACACGGCGGCACAGCGCAGGAACGCGTAGAACGCATCCGTCGAGGCGACCAGCACGCCGGGCAGACCGTCGAAGAGGCCGCCCGTGAGGACGTAGGAGCGCAGCAGCCGCCAGCCGGGCTGCACGACGAAGCGCACCACGCCCGTCGGCCGGCCGCGGGGCACCTGCGCGACGGCGACCTGCGTGAGCGAGCGGACGGCGCGCAGATGGTCGGCCGTGTCGCGATAGGTGTAGTGCAACATCGGCTCGCGGAGCGCCTCGACACGTCCCGGCACCTCGGGGCGCTCGTGGGGATCGGTCCCGCCCCAGGTGGTCACCTCGCGGCGCACCAGACGCAGGATCGGGCGGGGGTACCAGCCGCCGCGCCACCACCAGCGACCGAGATAGCCGACGAGCCGCGGCATCGTGAACCCGTTCACGTCCGGCCCTGCCGTCCGCAGGGCCGTGTCGATGGCGGTGGCGAGCTCGTTGGTGATGCGCTCGTCCGCGTCCAGGTTCAGCACCCAGGGTGACGTCGCCGCGTCGAGCGCGAACTGCTTCTGCGCGCGAAAGCCCGGCCAGCGGTTGTGCAGGACGTGCGCGCCCCAGGCGCGCGCCAGGTCGGCCGTGTCGTCCGTCGAGCCCCCGTCCACCACGATCACTTCCTCGCACCAGCGGACGCTGTCGAGACACTCCCGGATCTTGCCCGCTTCGTTCTGGCAGACGATCGTGCACGTCACGGCCGGCCGCGCCGTCGCGACGGGCGCCGGGCGGCCGCGGTCCTTGCGCCGCGAGCGACCGAGCACGCCACGGACCCAGCCCCGCCGCGCGGCCCCGTCCGGCGCGCCGCCCGTCCGACCCTGCAGATAGGCGTGCAGAAAGCGCAGGCGATCGGTGCGCGCCGCCAGGCGGCCGAGGGTGCGGTCCATCTGCACGAGGTTCTTCACGCGCCTGGTCCGCCGCACCGTGCGGCCGATCTGCACGCGCTCCAGGTCGAGCAGGACGAAATCGAAGTCGCCGGCCCGCTCCCGCACGAGCACGTTCACGTCCTTCAGGTCGTTGTGGTAGACGCCGGCCGCGTGCAGGCGAGCGAAGAGGGCGCCGAGGGCCCGCACGAAGGCGCGCCGCCGCGGGCGCGCCGCCGGTCCGGCGGCCGCCAGGATGCGCCACTGCTCGTCGGCGGTGCGCGCCGCGGTCACGTCCTGCGTCACGAAGAAGCTGCGCACCAGCAGGCCCAGGGGCCGAAACTCGATGGCAGCGACCACGTCCGGTACGGCGAAACCGCGCCGCGCCAAGGCCGCCGCCGTCCGGTAGGCGCGCACCGCCGGCGACGGGCGGAACAGGGCGCCGAGCGCGACGCGCGCGGCGTGTACGTTGTAGCGCTTCACGAACACCGCGCGCGTGCCGAGGACGACGCGGCCGACGATCACCTTGCGCTGCAGCTTGACCACCCGACACTCCGGGCGCGTCAGGAGGAAGTCGGGGTCGGTGACGCCCCCGAGGGCGGTCCGCAGGTCGGCCCCCCGCGGCAGCCAGGCCCGCAGGCCCCCGGGTCCCCGGATCGGCATCCCGGACTCAGTCACCCGCCACCTCGCGCAGCAGGGCTTCCACCTCGTCCAGGTGCCGGTGCCAGGGATGACGCTCGGCGAGCGCTCGCGCCGCCGTGCCCAGCGCAGCCTGCGCGGTCCCCGTCGCCTCGTGCAGCGCCGCGCGTAGCGCGGGGAGATCGTCGGGACGCTCCACCACGAGGCGTCCACAGGGGCCGTCCAGCAGCTCCGCCGCCCCCACGAGCCGACTCGTCACCACCGGCACCCCAGCCGCGCACGCCTCCAACACGACGTTGCCGAACGCCTCCTGCCGCGACGGAACGCAGAGCACGTCCGCGGCCGCCAGGATGGCGGGCACGTCATCCCGGCGCCCGAGCACGCGCACGCGATCCGTCAAGCCGCGTGCTGCGACATGGCGCCGAAATCGGTCCAGGCGCTCGTCCCCCCCCACCACGGCCAGCACCATCCGGTCCGGCGGCTGCTCGCTCCAGAGGTGCAGCAAGAGATCCATTCCCTTGCGCGCGAAGCCCGACCCGATGGCGACGCACAGGCGCGTGTCCGGAGGCACCGCCAGCGCCTGGCGCACGGCCGCACCGGCCGTGGCATGCGCGGTCGGGTGATACTGCTCCAGGTCGACGCCGTTGTAGACGACCGCGACCTGCGCGGGGGGGACGGCGTAGTCCGCGACGACCTCACGCCGCACCGAATCCGAGACCGCGAGCACCCGCCGGTGTCCGGCGGGCGAGAACTGCCGGCCCTCGATCCACAGGATGGCGCGGTGATACGGGCCCAGCCGGCGGCCCCGGACACCAGCCACCGTCATCCGTCGCAGGTAGGAGCGGTGCGTTCCACCGCCGATACGCGCCACGTCCTGGCGCGGCGTGCGCCCGAACCCCACGACGGCGTCCCAGCGTTCCCGAGCGACGAGCCGCGGGGCCATCAGGGCGAAGCCCAGCACCCGGGCGACGCGTCCGGCCGCGGGCACCGGCACCCGGCGCGTCGCGACGCCGGGCAGCGACACGCCGGCCCGCATGCAGAAGACGTGCAGCTCGTGCCCGCGGGCGGCGAGCCCGCCCGCCATGCGTCGCAGGTCCGCCTCCGTCCCGCCGCCACGGAGTTGGCGATGCATGAAGGCGATGCGCATCCGACTCAGGTCGCCCGCCGCAGCCGTCGCGCCCGGAGCCGCAGCCGCACGTCGCAGGGCGTCAGGCGACACGCCGACGCCATGGCGGCGCAGGCCGCGGCCAGGTCGCCGCGCCGGTGCCTCGCCTCCGCGAGACGCGCCCACCGCCTCGCCTGACGGCGCCGGAACACACCCGGGCCGATGGCGCGCAGGGCCTCGGGATGCTCGCGCACCAGCTTCTCGGCCAGCGCGATGGCCTCCTCGTGAATCTGGTGACGATCTCGGGAGACGCTGTCGCCGCCCGGGTGGTAGACGAAGGCCGTCTCGTCCAGGAACACGCCGGCGAAGCGCACGGCCACCCGCAGCACGAGATCCAGGTCGTCCAGGATCCGGAAGGTCCCGTCCAGCGGACCGACACGCTCGAGCGCCGTGCGGCGAAAGCACATCCCCTGGAGCTGCCCCAGGTTCCAGCGAAAGACGTCCGCGACCCCCAGGGGCCGCCCGCGCAGCGCGCGCACCGTCGCTGGCGCCAGCCAGGGCGCGCCCGCTGCCGCCCCCTCGCGCGCCGCCATGCGCCCGTTCTGCACCACGAAAGCGACGTCCGGGTGCGCATCCAGATGGGCCACGGGCCGGGCGAGTCGGCCGGGCAAGGCCCGGTCGTCCGAATCGTGAAAGGCCACGTGACGTCCCCGGCTCGCCGCCACCCCGGCGTTGCGCGCCGCGGCGATGCCGGCGTGCGCCCGGACCAGGACGCGGACGCGCGGGTCACCCAGCCGCTCGAGCCGCACCGCGGTGTCGTCCACCGAGCCGTCGTCGACGACGAGCACCTCGACGTCGACCGCGTCGGTCAGCAGGCTGGTCACGCTCGCCTCGATGAATGCGGCCCGATTGAAGGTCGGCACGACGACCGAAACGTCCGGCATCAGGTCGCTCCGCCGGCCACGGCCTCGTCGAACGCCTGGAACATCGTGTTCGCAAAGCCGTCGAGCGAGAAATGCGTGTGCAGCCGGTGGCGGGCCGCCTCCCCCAGGGCGCGCCGCCGTGGCTCGTCGGAGAGCAGGGCCACCAGCCCGCGGGCCATGGCCGCGGGGTCGTCGGGCGGTACCAGCAGCCCGCTCTCGCCGTCGGCGAGCATCTCGGGAATACCGCTCACGGCCGACGCCACGATGGGGCGGGCCAGCGCCATGCCTTCGAGCAACGCCAGCGGAAACGGATCGCGCAGCGCCGGGTGGGCCAGCACGTCCAGCGTGCGCACGACCGGAAACGGGTTGCGCAGGAAGCCGGTGACGTGCACCTGCCCGTCCAGCCCCAGGGCGGCGACGCGAGCCAGCACGCGGCGTCGCATCTCCTCGCCGGCGAACTCGCCGATCAAGAGCGTCTGCACGCCGGGCACCTGCTCGCGCACCAGCGCCGTCGCCTCCACGAGCGCCAGCGGGTTCTTGCGCCAATCGAGATTCCCGACCATCCCCACCCGGGGTCCCGGCGGTATCGGCAACCCGTCCGGCAGCGGCGCGGCGGCTTCCCGTTCGATGCGCGCCACGTCCATGCCGTTGTACGCGACACGGGCGCGGGTGCCCGCTGCGAAGCCACCGATCGCGCGCTCGGCGAGCGCCAGCGAGTCCGCGGAGGGCGCGACGACATGGCGCGCCCGCTCCAACCAGTGCTTGCGGTACGGTCGCGCGGCGCCATAGCTCGAGTAGACGTGCACGACCTGCGGCGTGCCGGTGAGGCGACCCACCATCCAGCACAGCGGAAAGGTCGAGAGGGTCTCCGAGTAGAGCACGTCGGCGCCCCGGGCCGCACGCGCCAGCGCCGCGAGGGTGAGGGGCAGCGCCAAGCGGCGCAGCGGCCGCCGCCAGTCCGCGACGCCCGGCACGACGGTGACGCGCTCCCGGGGCAGACCCGAGTCGGTCACCAGCGACGTGTGCTCCGGCACGACGTAGCGCAGCTCCCAGCCACGGGACATGGCGGCATCGTCCAGGATGCGCAGGGCGCGGAGCATGCCCGCGTGCCCCGGATGTGCCAGCGTCACGACCGCCCGTCTCACGGGCCTTCTCCCGTTCGCGCCGTCCCCGCGCCTGGAATCGCACGAGCCGGCGGGGCCGGATGGTCGAACGGGCCGCCGCACCGCATCAGCTCGCCGAAGCCGACCCGAGTGGCCGTGGCGGGGTCGATCCCGTCGATGCGGCAGCGGCGGCGGATGGTCGCCCGTACCAACCAGGCGGCCAGCCGGCGGCGCCGGCGGCGGCCGAGGCCGCGACGCCGCGCGTACGCGACGAGCACGCGGGCCCGATCCCGCAGGCTCACACCCGGCACCACGAAGCGGCCGAGCTGCACGAGGTTGCGCCGGCCGCCCCACCACACCAGCAACCGGCCGCGGCGCGTGCGATCATGGTCGAGGAAGCACAGGTGCGCGCCGCACACCTGCACGTTCGACGGCACCAGATCACCAGGCACGAAGCCGGCCTCGTGCAGGCGCGCCATCTCGGCCCCGAGGCGCCGCAGGAGGTCGTGTTTGCGCCGCCGCGTGGGCGCGTCCGCCGCTTCGAGGGCCGCCACGTGTTCGGCGAGCGGGACGCCGCCGACGTCCCACGTCGCCAGCAGGCCCTCGCCGCCGCGCCGCCCCACCAACACCGCGCAGGGCGCGGCGAAGCCGGCCCGCTCGAGGGCCAGCGCCATGCGAAAGGCGCGCCCGGCGCGCCACCCGGCCGGCGGGGCGTAGTGTTTCACGAACACGCGCCGGCCGCCGTGCGCCGCCGCGCGCGTGCTGGCGTGCCGCGACCGTCGCTCGCCCGTCTGCCCGAGCACGCCCAGCACCCATCCCGGCGGCACCCCGGCCGCGAGATCGAGTCGCCCGTGCCAGAGCCCGTCACGGGTGCCGTGGCGGAAGGACGCGTACGCCGTCGCCGCGCTCATGCCGCCAGCGCGTCCTCGGCGCACCGCAGGACCGGCGCCACGCCGACCTGTCGCATGCACGCCCGCTCGATCGGACAGTGCTTCAGGAAGCACGGTGCACACGGCGTCCGCCCCTGCACGACCCAGGCTTCGGATCCCCAGGGAGCCGAGCGCGTCGGGCTGGTCGCCCCCCAGAGGGACACCACCGGAACCCCCACGGCCGCCGCGAGATGCAGCGCCCCGGAGTCGGGGCCGACGAGGAGTCGTACGCGGGCGAGAACGGCCAGCAGCTCGCGCAGGCTCGTGCGACCCGTCAGATCGACGACCGGCGTGCGCATCGCCGCTGTCACGGCCTGCGCGAAGGCGCGGTCCTCCGGGGTCCCGAGCAGCACGCTGTCCGTGCCGCGAGACCGGGCCAGGGCGTCGAGGACGTGGGCCGTCCGGTCGGGCCACCAACGACGGCTCGGGCAGGTCGAGCCGAGCGACGCCGCCACGATGGGGCGCGCCGCCGCGGCCAGCAGCGCCGCCGCGCGCTCGCCTTCGGCGTCGGTCGGGGCGAGACCGAACGACACCGCGTCGTGCGGGAGACCGAGCATGTCCCCGAACCGCCAGCACTGCACGAGCTTCGGCGCCCTCGTGCCTTGGATCGGCAGGTGCTCGGTCGCCAGCAGCCAGCTTCCCTCCCGCGCATCCGCGCGTGCGAATCCGAGACGCCGCCGCGCTCCGGAGGCACGCGCGATCCCGGCACTCTTCACACCCCGGCCCAGATCCAGGGCGATCTCGTAGCGACCGGCCCGTACCTCCCGCAGATGCCGCGCGAGCCCGCGCACGCCGGCGCGCCGGTCGAAGACGTGGACCGCGTCGAGCCAGGGGTGCCCGGCAAGTAGCGGAGCGGACGGCGGCTCGACCGACCACCCGAGGTGGGCCGCCGGCCAGGCCCGGCGCAGGCGGCCGAGAAGCGGCAGCGCCCGCACCACGTCGCCGATCGCGCCCGGCAGGACGATCAACACCCGCATGGGACGCCCGCGCCCTCTTCGTATGCCTCCCCGAAGCAACGCATCAACTCGTCCTCGACCGCCCCCGCATCCCGCTCGAGCTTGTGTAACGAACGACGCAGCCGCTGCAAGCTGCGGCGCCTCGCCCCGGCGGGGACCAGACGCGGCGTCAGGCGCGCCCGGTCGAAGTCGATGACACTGGCCCGTGCGCCGCGCGCGTCGACCTGCGTGAGGACGTTGCCGAGGTTCAGGTCGACGTGGTGCACGCCGGCCCGGTGCATGACGCCGACCGCCAACCCGGCGGCCGCCGCCAGGCGGCGGCGAACCGCGCGGTCGCGCGCGGCGCGGACGGCCTCCAGCACCGGCGTCGCCCCGGGGATCTCGGCCGTGACGAGCGCGCCGCCGTACAGCCAGCGGCCGGCGACGCGGGCCGCCAGCACTTCGGCCGTGGGCACCCCGCGCGCGCGCGCCGTCACGGCCACCGTCAGCTCGCGGAAGGGCCGCGGCCGCCAGGGCCCCAGATACGTCTCGCCGACCCACCGCGCCAGCATCCCCCCGCGGCGGTAGTGCCGGAGCACGGCAGGGCCGCTGCCCGGCAGATCGACACGGTGACTCGCCCCTCGACCGCCCGGCAGGGGCAGCGTCCCCGGCGGCAGGGCGAGCTGCGGCGCGAGCAGCCAGCGCGCGAGCACGCCGACCAGATCGTCGCGCACCAGCGCGCGTACGTCGCCATGTCGCAGCCAGGTGTAGCCCGCGGGCACCCTCATGTCGCTGGCCCGCGTCGCCCCTCCCACGCCTTGCCGAGCGTCAGGACCGCCCGGTAGCCGCGCAGCACCGCCAGCACGAGGCGACCCCACCCGAGCCGCCCGCGACCGCGGCCGAGCAGCATCCGGACCAGGCTCGTCGTGCCGATCCGGATCGCGCGCACGGGCCCCAGATCGACCTCGGACACCGCGAGCGCCGCCCAGGCGGCCGCGTCCCGATCGAGCTCGTACACGCCGTCGATGAGCGTCGCACCGGCCGCGACGCTCACCGCTTCGTCCAGCGACGCCACCCGACCGAGGCTGCGCAGCGCCAGCTCCCCGTGCGCCGACATCCCGATGCCTGCCAGGCCGCCGCGACACAGACGGACGGGCTCGCCACGCGGTCTGAGCGTCCCTCCGAACGCGGCGTACTCGAGTGGCACGCGGTAGGCGCTCGGCCCACCGTCTCGGGTCGCCGCCGGGAGCGCCGCGCGCAGTCCGTCGGACACCCGGTCCCCTTCCGCGAGCAACAGCACCCACTCGTCGCCCACCTGCCCGCACAGGTCGGCGACCTCCCAGCGGGCCGTGCCGGGCGGCAGCGACGACAGCTCCGCACCTCCGCCCGGATCGGTGACCGCCACCCGCGGCGCCCAGGCCACCGACTCCAGCGTCGCGCGCAGCCGCTCACCGCCGAGGCTGGCGACCACCACCACCGTGATTCCAGACACGCCTACCCCCCCGCACGAGCGTCGAGCAGCGCGAGCGTCGCCTCCAGCACGGCCCCGGGACGCACGAGATGGCGGCAATCCTCGGTACCCCGGGGACAGTGGCGCCCCCCGTGTCGCCCGCACGGCCGACAGGCGAGGTCGACCTGCACGACTCGTGTCGCCGCGCCGTACGGCCCGTACCCGAGCGCGGGCGTGGTCGCACAGAAGACCGCGACCACGGGCACCCCGCGCGCCGTCGCCAGGTGCATCGGCGCACTGTCGTTGCCGACGAGCACCTGGCCGCGGTCGATCACGGCGGTGAGCGTGGCCAGGTCGGTGCGCCCGGTCAGGTCGAGGACGTTCGCGCCCGCCGCCGCCGCGATGCGGCGGGAGCGCGCGACGTCGGACGGCGGCCCGACCAGGACGCAGAACACCCCGCGCGCCCCGAGTCCGCGCGCCAGTGCGGCGAACCCCGCCGCGGTCCAGCGCTTGGTGTGCCAGACCGATCCAGGCGCCAGGACCGCCAGGGGACGACCGCCGTGCCCGTCCAGCAACGCCGCGGCCCGCGCCGCCGCATCCTCGGCCACGGGAACGTGCAGGCAGGGCGTGCCGCTCCACCCGCCCACGGCGTCCATCAGTGCCAGGTTGCGCGCCACGTCGTGCCGGCCCGGGTCGCGGTACACGCGCTCGTGGAAGAGGAACCACCCGCGACTGGCGTCGAAACCGATGCGGCGCGGCACGCCGGCGAGCGCCAGCAGGAGCGCGGTACGCAGGGAGCGATGCGGACACACCGCCAGGTCGAAGCCCTCCCGGCGCAGGCGCTGCGCCACCCGCCACAGGCCCGCCAGCCCGCCGTCCGCCCCGCGCTTGTCGTCCACCAACACGTCGTCGACGGCCGGATGCCCGCGCAGCAGCGGCGCCGCGTCGGGGCGCACCAACACGGCCAGCCGCCGCGGGGCAAGTCGCTCCCGCAGCGCCGAGAGGAGCGGCGTCGTCAGCACGACGTCGCCCAGAAAGCTGGTCTGGGGAACGAGCAGCGCCGGACCGCGGTGCTCAGTCGAGTGGCTTGGCCTCATCGATCAGCATGATCGGGATGTCGTCCTCGATCCGGTACAGGAGGCGACAGTCCCCGCAGACCAGCCCGTCCTGGCCGTCCGTGAGCGTCACCACCCCCTTGCACCGTGGACACGCCAGGATTTCGAGCAGGTCCTTCGTGATCGCCATCGGGTCGCGCTCCTTTCGGGGCGCCCGGTGGCCCCCGGCGCAGGGCATAGCACGTCTTCACTGCCAACCAAGACCGCCGGCAAGATCGAGCAGCGCGCCGCCGCCCTCCACGACGGCCTCGATGCGCACGGCGCGCAGGCCCGCCAGCGCCGGAAAGGGCTCGAGCTTCACCAGGTCCTTCTCCGTCGTGACCAAGGAATCCACGCCGGCGCTCGCCACCAGGCGCGCCACGTCACCGGGCGTGTACGGATGATGGTCCGGAAAGGCGTGGACGGCGGCGACCGTCGCCCCCAGCGCGCGCAGCGTGTCGGCGAACCGGTGCGGGCGGGCGATGCCGGCCACCGCGACGACGCGCCGGCCCTGCAGCCAGGTGAGCGACGTCTCCGTCCAACCGCTCGCCGCGGCCTCCACCAGCGCGGTCGCGCGCGTGTGCATCCGCCCGACGACCGCAGCGCGCGGCAGGAGGTGGCGTGCCCCGGCTTCGTCGACCGCGTCGTCGGCCAGCACCGCCGCCGCGGCCCGGGCCAAGGCACGCCAGTCCTCGCGGCGTGGTCCGGCCGGCAAGAGCCGCTGCCGGCGCGGGTCGGCGGCCAGCACGACGACGTCGACGTCGCGCGCCAGCCGCCGGTGCTGGAAGCCGTCGTCGAGCACGATCAGGTCGCTGGCGAACGTCGCGCAGGCGTAGCGCGCCGCCGCGACCCGGTCGGCGCCCGCGACGACCGGGCCGCCGAAGCGGCGAGCCAACAGGACGGCCTCGTCGCCGCCGTCCCGGGCCGAGAGGAGCGCCCGCCCGCCGTCGCCGACGGTGACCACGCCCCGCGAGCGCCGGCCGTAGCCGCGCGTGACGATGGCGACGCGGCGGCCGCGGGCATGCAGCGCGCTCGCCAACCACAGCGTGAGCGGCGTCTTCCCCGTCCCCCCGACCGTGACGTTGCCGACGCTGACCACGCGGGCCGACACCCGCCGGCTGGGGAGCACGCCGGCGTCGTAGAGCACGTTGCGAGCCACGGTCGCGACCGCGTACGGAACGCTCGCCGCCCGCAGGAGCGCGTGCAGGGCACGGTCCCGCGCCCCCCGGGGCTCCCACAGCGCCTCGACGCGCGACGACGGGCCCATGATCACGACTCCGGCGCGCGGGCGAACCGCGCCGCCGAGAGCCGCGCCGCCAGGATCTTGAGATGCCGCCCGAGAGCCCCCTGCCCGGCTCGAGCCGCGGCCTGCGCGCGTTCGCCCATGGTCCGCCGCACCTCCGGCTCCGCCAGCACGTGCTCGAGCGCCAGCGCCAGCGCCTCGGCGGAGTCGACGCGCAGGGCGCCGCCCGCCTCGATGAGCCGCGCGGTCGCCTCGGCCGCGTTGGCGGTGTGGGGCCCGACCACGACCGGCGTGCCCGAGGCCGCCGGCTCCAGGACGTTGTGTCCCCCCACCTCGACCAGGCTCCCCCCGACGAAGGCCACGACCGCGACACGATAGCATTCGGCCAGAGGACCCATCTCGTCGAGCAGCACGACGTCGGCCAGCCGGGCACTCTGCGCCGTCCCGTTCACGTCGGAGAAGCGCTGCAGGCGCAGTCCTCGGTCCGTCACCAGCCGCCCGACCGCCTCGAAGCGCTCCGGATGGCGCGGGGCGAGCAGGAGCACCACGTCCGGATGCAGGCCGCGCACGCGCGCGTAGGCCTCGAGCACCGGCGCATCCTCACCCTCGTGCGTGCTGCCGGCGACGATCAAACGACGCCCGCCCGCTGCCAGCCAGCGCTCCAAGGCCGCCACCCGGGGTGATGCCGCCGCCGCCGCCTCGTCCTTGAGGCTGCCCGTCACCTGCACCCGTCCCGGGTCGGCGCCCACGGCGACGACGCGCGCCGCGTCGGCCGGCGTCTGCATGCAACAGGTCACCGCGCGCAACGAGCGACGAAAGAGCAGCCGCAGCAGCGGCGCGCGGCGCGCCGTGCGCTCGCTCACCCGCCCGCTCACCATGAACGCGGGGACGCCGAGTCGCTCCATCTCGTCCAGCCACGTCGGCCAGATCTCGGTTTCGGTGAACAGGAACGCCTCGAGGCGAAAGGCGCCGGCGAGCCGCCGCACCGGCCGCCGCGCGTCGAGCGGCAGGAGGAGCGCCACGTGCACGTCCCGCATCTCACGCGCGCGGGCGAGGCCCGTGCGCGTGAGGGTCGAGACCACGACCTGGCGCCCCGGCAGGCGCTGGCGGAGCGCCGCCAGAAGCGGGTGCACCGCGTTCAGCTCGCCGACCGACGCCGCGTGGACCCACACCGCCGGCGCCGCACTCGCCCCCGCGCGCTCCGCGGCCGGCACATGGCCCAGTCGATCGCGCAGCGCCCGCCAGCGCGCCGGCGCGCCCGGCAGGCGGCTGGCCACTTCGGCCGCCGCTGCCAGCGCGGTCATCAGGGCCCGGTATCCACCCCGGATCAGCGCCTCTGCCGGTCGCCGCACGACCACCCCGCTCACTCCGCGACGGCGCGCGACCCGTCGGGCGACTCCGCGGGCGACTCCACGCTGAACTGTCGATCATGCAACCGCTGATACTCCCCGCGGCGGGCCATCAGCTCGTCGTGCGTCCCGCTCTCGATGATGCGACCGTCCACCACCACGACGATCCGGTCGGCGCGCCGGATGGTGGAGAGGCGATGCGCGACCACGAGCGTCGTGCGCCCCACCATGAGGCGCTCCAGCGCCTCCTGCACCAGGGTCTCCGACTCCGTGTCGAGCGACGACGTCGCCTCGTCCAGGATCAGCAGCGGCGAGTCCCGCAGGATGGCGCGCGCGATGGCGAGCCGCTGGCGCTGTCCGCCCGAGAGGCGCACGCCCTGATCGCCGATGGACGTGTCGTAGCCCTTCGGGAGACGCATGATGAAGTCGTGCGCGTTCGCGGCCTCGGCCGCCGCGATGACCTGCGCCAGCGGACGATCCGGCTCGCCATAGGCGATGTTGCTGCGCACGGTGTCGTTGAAGAGGAAGGTGAACTGCGTCACCACGGCCATCTGCGCCCGCAGGCTCGCCAGCGTCACGTCGCGCACGTCGTGGCCGTCGATCAGGATGCGCCCCGCCGTGACGTCGTAGAGCCGTGGAATCAGATCGGAGAGGGTGCTCTTGCCCCCGCCGCTCTCACCCACCAGGGCCACCACGGAGCCGGCCTTGATTTCGAGATCGATGTCACGCAGCACCGGGCGCCCGAGTTCGTACTCGAACGCGACCCCCTCGAAGCGCACGCCCTCGTGCACGCCGTCGAGCACGACGGCCCCCGGGCGGTCCGTGATCTCGGAGCGCGCGTCCAGGAGCCCGAAGATGCGGTCGGCCCCGGCGAGCCCCTGGAGGATCGTGTAGTTGGTGCGCACCAACTTCTTGAACGGCTCGTACATCAGCACCACGCTGCCGACAAACGCCGTGAAGGTACCCAGGGAACGTGTGCCCGCGAGCACGCTGTGGCCGCCGAAGTACAGGACCGCGGCCACGCCCGCGCCGGCCAGCAGCTCGGTGATCGGAAAGGCCCGCACGCGCGTCGTGCGCATGAACGTCCGGAAGATGAACTCCGCCTGCCGGCGCAGCCGCACGGACTCGTAGTCCTCCTTGCCGAAGACCTTGACGATGCGGGCGCCTTGGACGTTCTCGTGCAGCATGGCGTTCATGGCGCCGATCGCGTGCTGGCGCCGCCGACTCTCCTGGCGCATGCGACGCGAGAGCAGGCGCAACGGCAGGGCCGCCGCGGGAAACGCGAGGCACGCGACCAGGGCGAGCCGCCAGTCGAACCACAGGGCCGCACCGATCAGACCGACGAGGGTCGTCGAGTCCTTGAAGAGACTCTGGACGGCGTCGGTGACCGCCGCCCGCACCAACACGCAGTCGGCCGTCACCCGGGCCACGATCTGGCCGGCCTTCTGCCGGTGGAAGAACGGCATGTCGAGCGACTGCAGGTGGGCCGTCAGCTCGTTGCGCAGATCGGTCACGACGCGCTGGCCGATCCAGTCGCTCAGGTACGTCGTGGCGTAGGAGAGCGCCCCCCGGGCCAGCGCCAGGACGAGCACGGCCGTCACCAGCAGACCGAGACGTTCGGCGCGTTCGGGCTCGGGAATCCCCTCCGCGAAGATCCTGTCGGCGTAGCTGAGGGCGAACGGCACGCCGGTCTCGACGGCGCTGAAGGCGAGCATGCTCACGATGGTGACCACGCCCCGCGGCCAGAGGTAACGCCGCAGGTAGCCGAGCAGCCGCGCGTACGCGTTCACGACCGCCCCTGCCGCAGCAGCGCCACCGCCATGTCGGCGGCGCGCTCGGCGGCACCCGGATCGCCGAGGCGCGCCCGCACCCCCCGCAGATCCTCGATGAGGCGGGTGCGGCGCGCGGGGTCGGCCAGAATGGCCTCGGCCTCCTGGGCGACGCGCTCGGGCGTGACGTCTCCCTGGACGAGCTCCGGCACGATCTCCCGGCCGGCCACGACGTTGGGCAGACCGATGTGGGTGACCCCGCGCACCAGCACCCGCGCCACCACGGCCGTCAGCGGCGCCAGCTTGTAGGCGATCACCATGGGACAGACGAGCAGGGCGCATTCGAGCGTCGCCGTGCCCGACGACACCAACGCGACGTCGGCGGCCGCCATGAGATCGTACCTACCCCCCTCGACGACCCGCACCGGCACGCCCGCATTCGCGACGGCCGTCTCCAGCACCCCGAGCTTGAGCGTCGGGGCCAGCGCGAGCACGAACTGTCGATCCGGGGCGGCCATCCGGCGGGCGGCGGCCAGGAAGACGGGCAGCAGGTACTCGATCTCCTTGGGGCGGCTGCCGGGCAGCAGCAACACGGTGCGCTTGGCCGGGTCGAAGCCGATCGCCTCGAGGGTCGCCGCCCGCTCGCGATCGACGCGTACCCGGTCGATGAGCGGATGACCGACGAAGCGCGCGCGTGGCACCGTCTTCTCGTAGAGCGCCGGCTCGAACGGAAAGACGAGCGCCAGGGCGTCCACCCGGCGCCCGATGGTGCGCACGCGGCCCCGGCGCCACGCCCAGACCTGCGGCCCGATGTAGTAGAAGACGGGCACCCCCGCCCGCTTGGCGGCCCGCGCCAGGCGCAGGTTGAACTCGGGAAAGTCCACCAGGATGCACAGGTCGGGCCGCTCCTCGCGCAGGGCCCGCACCAGTGCGCGATACGTGCGCACCAGCGCCCGCAGCCGGCCGAGCCCTTCGACGACGCCCACCGTCGCCACGTCCTCGGCGTCGGTCACCACGCGCATGCCCTCGCGGCGCAGGGTCGGGCCGCCCACGCCGAAGACCTCGAGCCCCGGACACCGGGTCCGTAGCGCCCGCACCAGGTCGGCCGCGTGCATGTCGCCGGACGCCTCCCCCGCCACCAACAGAACGCGAACCACCCGCGCCGGGGGGACGGCCGGCGCGACGTTCGCCCCGCCGCTCATATCGCCCTGCCCGTCATCGCGAGGCTTCCGCGGCTCGAACCTCCGTCTCCACACTCTCCCGGATGACCTCCGCGACCTCGAGCGCCTTGAGGCCGTCCCACCCCGTCACGGCGGGCGTCTCGCGGGCCCGCACGGCCTGCACGAAGGCGTCCACCTCGGCGCGCAGAGCGTCGCCCTCCTCGGCCGCCAGCTCGTCGTAGCTCAGCGTGGGCGGGCCGTTCTCGACGGGCTCGCGGCGGAAGATCCGCACCCGCCGCTCGTCGAAGTCGATCGAGAAATAGGCGTCCTGCTGGAAGATGCGCAGCTTGCGTTCGCGCTTCGCCGACACCCGGCTGGCGGTGAGGTTGGCGATGCAGCCGTTGGCGAAGCGCAGGCGAGCGTTCGCGATGTCGACCGAGTTGGTGAGCACCGGCACGCCCACCGCTTCCACCGCGCGCACCGGGGAGCCCACGAGCACGAGCAGGAGGTCGAGGTCGTGGATCATCAGGTCGAGAATGACGTCGACGTCGGTGCCGCGTTCGGCGAAGGGGGCGAGGCGGTGGCACTCGATGAAGCGCGGCGAGACGATCTGACTGGCCACGGCCTGCAACGCCGGGTTGAAGCGCTCCAGATGGCCGACCTGCAGGACGCGCTGCTCGCGCGCGGCGCATTCGAGCAGGTCCTGCCCTTGTGCCACGCTGCTACTGAGCGGCTTCTCGACCAGGACGTCCATGCCCGCGCACAGGAGGTCGCGCGTGATGCGATGGTGCAACGGCGTCGGCACCGCGACGGTGACGCAGTCGACCCGCCCGCGCAGTGCCGCATGATCGACCAGCGCCTCGACCCCCAGCGCCTCCGCCACCTCACGCGCGCGCGCCTCGTCGCTGTCGACGACGGCCACCAACTCCACGTCCTCGTGGGCGGCGTACTTCTCGGCGTGGTACCGGCCCAGATAGCCGACCCCCACCACGGCGGCTCGCAGACGGCTCATCTCGGCCCCTCCGCCGGCTCGACCGCCACCACGCAGACGCCGGCGTCGTCGGCGAGCGCGACCAGCGCGGCGCGCTCGAGCATGACCGTGCGCCCCGCCTCGATGGCGAGCACCGTGCCACCGGCCTCGAGCATCGTGCGAATCGTCTGCGGGCCCACGGCCGGGAGGTCGAACCGGGTGTCCTGCGTGGGCTTGCAGGCCTTCACCACCACGATGCCGCCGTTCACGAGGCCACCGGCCCGCCGAATCGTCGCGTCGGTCCCCTCGATGCCTTCCACCGCGATCACGGCGCCGCCCCGCACGACGACGCTCTGGCCGATGTCGAAGCGCCCGATCTCCTTGGCGGCGCGGAAGCCGAAGCGGATGTCCTCCCACTCCTCGGGGGTCGGCGGCCGCGCGGACAGTACGCCGGCGGCCGGCACGATCTCCTGCAGATACCGGGTCGACTCGACGACGTGAATGCCGTCGCTCGCCAGCTCGTCGGCGAGCGCCCGCAGCAGCAGATCGTCACGCAGGACGCCGACCCGGGCGATAGCCGCCAGCGCCCGGGCATCCGGCTCGAAGTGATGGAAGAGCCGGGGCTTGGCGATCCCGCCGACCATCACGGCCTCGGTGACGCCGCCGGCCTTGAGCGCGTCGATCAAGGCCTGCAGCTGCCCCGGCTCGACCCAGGTGATCACCGTGACGTGCTCCGCGAGCGTCGGGTCGGTCTCCCCGCGGTGGGCCACGGCCACGACCTCGACGTCACGCCGCGACGCCGTCCGAGCGAAGAGCACGGGGAACTCCCCGCTGCCGGCGATGAGCCCGATCCGGGTGGCGCTCACGGTCGGCACACGCCACGTTCCGAGGCCGCCACGAAGTCCGCCAGGTGGCGCACCTCCGGGGAGTCGGGGAACGTCGCCCGCGCGCGCGCGAGCGCCTCCTGCCGCACGCCGTCGCCATGGAAGAGGATCCGGTAGGCGCGCTTGATCGTCCGAATGGTTTCCTCGGAAAAGCCGCGTCGCTTGAGGCCCACGACGTTCAGACCCAGGAGCCGGGCGCGATCGCCGGCTGCCATGCAGTAGGGCGGCACGTCGAGCGACACCATCGCCCCGGCGGCGCAGAGCGCCGATTCGCCGATGCGGGTGAACTGGTGAACCCCCGCCAGACCGCCGATCCGCGCCTGGTCCTCCACCACGACGTGTCCGCCCAGCGCGACGCCGTTGGCCAGGATGACCCCGTCGGCCAGCCGACAGTCGTGTCCCACGTGCGACCCCACCATCAGGAGACAGCCGTTGCCGATCACGGTCTCCATGCCGCCGGCTTCGGTGCCGGGGTTGATGGACACGTACTCGCGCACCATGTTGTCGTTCCCGAGCCGCACGGTGCTGGGCTCGCCGCGGTATTTGAGGTCCTGGGGGCGCAGGCCCACGCTCGCGAACGGAAAGATCTCGTTGCGCGCCCCGAGCGTGGTGCGCCCATCGACTACGGCATGCGGGCCGACCCGGGAATCCCGACCAATCCGCACGTGACCGCCCACGATCGCGTAAGCCCCGATCCGCACCCCGGCGTCGAGGTCGGCCCCGCGCGCGATCACCGCCGTGGGGTGGATCCACGCACCGCCCATGCCGGCCAGGAGCACCTCGATCTCCGCCACGGCCTCGCCGTCCGCTCTCACCGTCCCGGCGACCCGCCACACGGCCTCGTCCCGGCGGACGTGCACGTCGAGATCCAGTACGTCGCCGGGCTGCACCGGGCGCCGGAAGCGGGCGTGCGGCACGTCTCGCACCTCGACGGGCCCGTCGTCGTCGCCCACCACCATGGTCGCCAACTGCGCGACCGCCTCGCACAACAGCACCCCCGGCATCACCGGCACCTCGGGAAAGTGTCCCACGAAGTACGGCTCGTTGGCGCTGACGAGCTTGCGGCCGCGCCCGCGCACGCCGGGCTCGATGTCCAGCACCTCGTCGACCAGCACGTAGGGAAACCCCGAGTCACCGGTGACCTGTCGTGGCAGCGCGGCCTGCACGCTCCCCTCGCCCTCAGCGCTTGTCGTGTCGGCGGATGATCTCGTCGGTGAGATCGAACGACCCGTCACTGTACACCACGGCCCCGCTCGAGGCTTCGAAGACGACGGAGAGCTTGCGCTCCTGGGCGTACTGCTGGACGAGTTCGTAGAGTTCCTCGACGATCTCCGCCGTCAGCTCGGTGTCGGTCCGCTTGAGGTCCCGCTGGAAATCCTCGTACCGGCGCTTGAAGTCCAGGGTCCGGTTCTCGAGCGACTTCTCCAGGTTGCGCCGTTCCTCCTCCTTCAGCACGAGCAACTTCTTGTCGTAATCGGCTCGGGCGCGGTCGAGTTCCTCCCGTTGCTGTCGCAACTCGCGCTGCGCGCTCTCGAACTTGCTGCGCACCTGCTCCTTGGCCTTCTTGCCGGCCTTGCACTCGTTGAGTGCCCGCTGCATGTCCACGACGCCCACCGTCACGTCGGCCGCCAGAGTCGGTCCCGCCGTGAGACAGGCTGCGAACAGCAGCGTCGCAAGCGGTCCTCGCGTGCTCTTCGATCGTTTCATCATAGCTGGCGTCTTGCCTCCTCGTTTCGCCGATCAGAACTGGAAGGGCCCGCCGAACGAGAAGAGCACGAAGCTGGTCTCGTCGTCGGGCTTGTCGTTGAAGGGGAGCCCGAGCTCGATGCGCAGCGGGCCCAGGGGCGACAGCCACCGCACCCCGGCGCCGACCGCGTACCGGGTCCGGTCCGTGTCGACTTCGTCGATGCTGCGGTAGGCGTTGCCTGCGTCCATGAAGACGACTCCCTTGAGCCCGATCGAGCGGGCCAGGGGGAAGATGACCTCATTGTTGGCGACGAGCAACACGCTGCCGCCCACCGGGTTCGTGAACTCCACTCGGCCGAAGCGATTGCGCTTCGCTTCGCGCGGACCGAGCGAGCGGGCCTCGTAACCGCGGATCGAGTTGATCCCGCCCGGGAAGTAGCGCTCGAAGAGGGGCAGCTCGTCGCCGTCGACGCCCGCGTCACCGATGCCGTAGCCGACGGTGGTCCCGAGCGAGTAGGTGAAGTCGCCGAAGCGCTTGCTGCGCAGGAAGGTGTAGTAGAATCGGTTGCGCAGCTCGGCCTTGATGAACTCCTCCCCCCCCAGCCCCGCCAGCTCGACCGACAGGTCCTGCACCGAGCCCGCCGTCGGATCGAAGGCGTGGTTCAAGGTGTTGCGGGTGATGCGCGGCGTCAGGCTGCTGACGTAGCTCGTCCCCTCCTCGGCCTTGATCGAGGCGGTGGCATCCTGGTCGATGTTGCCGATCTCCGCCTCCTCGAAGCGATAGCCGATGCCGAGCCGCACTTCCTCCAGCGACATCCCCCACAGGGTGTCCCACCCGAACGCCGTCACGGGATACGTGAGCGAAACGCCCGCGCCGGTCCCGGAGCGCTCGAAGCCGTCGAAGTCGATCTGCCAGTTGAACCCGTCGACCCCGAGGATCAGCGGCGTGCGCAGGAAGTACGGCTCCGTGAAGGAGAGCACGATGTTGCGACGGATGCTGCCGATGTCGACGTTGGCGACCACCCGCTGCCCGCGCCCGAAGAGGTTGTTCTCGCGAATCTGGACGTTGAAGAGCAGGCTGTCCGCCGACGAGAAGCCGGCCCCGGCGCTGAACGCCCCCGTCTGCCCCTCGGACACGTCGACCACGACGTCCAGCCGGTCGGCGTCGTCGCCGCGTCGCGTGCTGACGTTGACCTCCTTGAAGAAGCCGAGGCGCTGGAGGGCGTTGCGGCTCTTGCGCAGCTTCGACCCCGAGAACAGCTCCTGCTCCTGCAGCCGCATCTCGCGGCGCACGACGCCGTCGCGCGTCTTGCTGTTGCCGGTGATCTCGATTCGGTCGACGATCACCGGCTCCCCCCGGGCCGCCTCGAACGTCACGTCGACGGCGGTGCCGGCGACGTCGACCTCGGTTCGCGGCTCGATCTTGGCGAAGGCGTAGCCGTCTTCGGAGAGTCGCTCGACCAGCGTCTTGACGTCGTCCCGCAGCGCACTCGCCCGGAAGACCTCGCCGGACACGGTCTCGAGCTCG
>Ga0299906_10000660_pt1 | contig 31017 bp, 26 predicted proteins | sample RVTome_14_FD_200259 | JGI IMG/M metagenome (GOLD analysis project Ga0299906, IMG submission 200259) | Soil microbial communities from uranium-contaminated site in the Upper Colorado River Basin, Wyoming, United States - RVT145D125 (version 2) ...
ACGCGTCCGCCGACCCGATCCGCGTGCCGCCCCCGCCCCCGCCCCCACCCCCGGCACTGGCGCAGCGCCGCCGGCGCTTTTCACGGGCGACTACGGGCGCATCGATGCCGACGGACTGCTGTTCATTCACGGTCGGCGCGACCGGCAGCTCAAGTCCATGGGTGTGCGCATCAGCCCGGAGGAGATCGAGCGGCTTCTGCAGCAGTCCGGTCTCGTGCAGGATGCGGCGGTGTTCGGGCAGAAGCACGACATGCTGGGCGATGAGGTGTGCGCTGCGGTGGTGCCGGCGCCGGGCGCGACCGACATCGCATCGGCGCTGGCTCGCTTCGCGCGTGCGACGATGTCGCCGGCCATGGTGCCGCGCCGCTGGCTCATCCGCGCTGCCCTGCCGCGGACCTCTACCGGCAAGACCGACTATCCCGCGCTGCGGGGCGAGGCGGCGCGACGCCCGGCGGTCTCGTCGTCCCCCGAGGCGCCGGCGCCTCTGTGAACCATGTCGAACGCCATGCGGGCCGACATCACGCTGACGCACGACATCCAGCCCTACATGGCGGAGGCGTTGGCGCTCGATGCCGCCGCCACCCGCTATGAGGATGCGTTCCTGTTCGACGACCCGGCGGACGCCGCGACATTTCGGCGGTTCCTGTGCGAGCACAATCTGGCCGCGTTCTCGCCGCCGCATGGCCTGCTGGCGCTCATCGACGGACGGCCGATCGGCCTCGCGGCGGGCATGACCCGGCGCGAGGTGCTCAGTCGTCGGCTGGCCCTGGCCATGGCGCTGCATCGCGAGCCCCCGCTGCCGCGCGACGCCGGGCTCATCGAGCGTCTCCGGCAGGTCGAGGCGTCGCATCCGGTCGTCCACGACGGCGATTTCGCCTGGAGCCGCATCAGCGTCGCGCCGTCGTTTGCCGGCCAGCGGTCAGCGCGGCTTCTGGCCGACGCGATGGCCGCGCGGGCCCGCGAACTCGGCTGCACGCGCATCGTCGGTGAGATCGCCGCGGCCAACGAGGCGTCCCTGCGGTACATTGAGAAGCTCGGCTATCGCGAGATCGGGCGCGGCAGCGCCGTGGACACGCGGCGCGGCCGCCGCCTGGACTACATCCACATGGCCGGGCCGATTCCGTCCGTCGCGGCGGCCGAGGCAACCCGATGAAGCGCGCCCTTGCGGGCATCTTCTGGCTTCTGCTCTACGTGGCCATCGTGCTCGGGGCGCTGGGGCTGATGCGCCTACCCCCGCAGCCCGCCGCGGACAGGCCGTTCCTGATCGACCTGGCCATCGCCCTGGGGTTCCTGGGGCTCATGCAAATCGCTCTTCAGTTCCTGCTCATCGCCCGCTTTCCATCGATCACCTCGCCATACGGCATCGACGTGATCATGGAGTATCACCGCGAGATCGGATTCCTCGCGTTCGGCATGGTGCTGCTCCACCCGGTCCTGCTGCTTGCCGCGCAGCCATCGTGGCTGGGGCTGCTCAATCCCTTCGGTGGCACGTGGGCCAGCCGAAGCGGCGTCATTTCGCTGGCGGCGCTGGCGCTGTTGATCGGCCTGTCGATCTTCCGCAGCACGCTGCGCCTGAACTACGAGGTATGGCGTGTGATGCACTTCGCCCTCGGCGCCGCGGCGATCGTCGCCGGCGCGCTGCACGTGCTGCTCGTGGGCGAATACGTCAACTGGTACTGGAAGCAGGGGCTGTGGATTGCCGTCGCGCTGCTGGCCCTGGGCGAGCTGGCGTACCTGCGGCTCATCAAGCCGCTGGGGCAGCGGCGCGTCTCCTATCGTGTCGTCGAGGTTCGCAAGGAGCGCGGCAGGACGTGGTCGCTCATCGTCGAGCCGGTCGGTCACGCGGGGATGGCCTTCGAGCCGGGGCAGTTCGCCTGGCTCAAGGTCGGCCGCAATCCCCTGACCATCGAGGAGCATCCCTTTTCGTTCTCCTCCAGCGCCGAGTCGCCGGCGCACCTGGAGTTCGCGATCAAGGAGCAGGGCGACTTCACCGGCGCGATCGGCGCCCTCCCGCCGGGCACTCGCGTCTTCCTGGACGGGCCGCACGGCGCTCTGTCCATCGACCAGCACCCCGCGGCGGCGTATGTCATGATCGCCGGCGGCATCGGCATCGCGCCCATGATGAGCATGCTTCGAACCATGGCCGACCGCCAGGACCAGCGACCCGTGCGCCTGCTCTACGGCAACCGGGCGTGGGACAGCGTGGCGTTTCGCGAGGAGCTGGAGTCGCTGCGGGGTCGGCTCCGACTGGAGGTCGTGCACGTGCTCAAGGAGCCGCCGCCCCCGGATGCATGGAAGGGCGAGACGGGCGTCTTCACGACGGATCTCCTCAAGCGCTGTCTGCCTCGCGACCGGCTGACGCGAGTCATCTTCGTGTGCGGGCCGAACGCCATGATCGACGCCGTGGATGCATCGCTGCGCGAGATCGGCGTGCCCGATGCCGTCATCGTGGCCGAGCGGTTCGAACTGGTGTAGAAAGGCGAGCGAGCGAACATGCGCGTGCGGCATACGAGAAAGGTGGTGGGGGCGATCGCGGGCATGCTCATGCTCGGCGCGATCGGCTTCGCCATGTGCGACGGCCAGGGAGAACGGCGACGGCCGGGCGCGGCCGACAGCGCGCCCGTCAGCGGGCAGCGCATCGGCCAGGCCCGCTGCGGCGCCTGCCACGGCCCCGCGGGCGAGGGGCGTCCCGGTTTCGCGCCGCCGCTTACGCCGATCACCAGCCGGCTCGCTGCCGCGCCGGGCGGGCGGGACTATCTCATCGATTTCATGCTCTACGGCCTGCGGGGTGAGGTCGAGATCGACGGCACGCGGCATCGCGGCAGCCATCCGTCCTTCGCCGAGCTGTCAGACGAGGAGATCGCCGCCGTGCTCAATGGACTGATTGAACAGTCGGGCGACCGGGCGTTCCAGGGCGCTGAGGTGGCGGCACGACGAAGCCAGCCGCGCAGCGGCGAGGAGGTGCGCCGGAATCGGCCGCCGCTCGACGCACCATGAGGCAGGTGGGGAGTCGGGCCGAGTCATTCAGTGGCGGTGCGCGCCGGACTGTGCGACACTTTCGTGGCCGAAGTGACACCCTCATGCCGATGCAGATGGGTGGCCGATCTGCGCCGCATCGTGTATTTTCGGATTGCGATGGATTTCGGCCGCCGGCGTCCTAATGATAGGACGTCCTAACTTGACTGCACGGAGCCACATGTGCCACATTCAGCAAGCGTAATGTCGGGGGCGATTCGTCCGATCTCGCGATTTCGGTTCCGGGACCTGGAATGGACAACGACGTCCGGGATCGTGGTGATGCACCTTGGGTGCCTGCTGGCGCCCTTTTTCTTCACCTGGACCGGTCTCGGCCTGGCGGTGGGCCTGTGGTGGCTGTGCGGCGGGCTGGGGATCTGCCTGTGCTTTCACCGCCTGCTGACGCACCGCAGCTTCCGCACGCCCAAGGTCGTCGAGTATGTCCTGACCGTCCTGGGCACGATGAACTGGCAGTCCCATCTGCTGGGTGGGCACGCACCGCATCCATCACAAGCACTCCGATGAGGATGAGGATCCGCACACGCCGCGGCACGGGTTCAACTGGGCGCACATTCTCTGGTGCATGACGAAGGTCAAGCCCGGCCAACTGCACCCGAGGTTCGCGGCCATGGATCTTCAGCGCGACCGGATCATGGCGTGGATCGACCGCCTGCACTTCCTGCCGCAGTTCGTGCTGGCGGTCGCGCTGTTCTGCATCGGGCAGTTCGTCTTCGGCGCGGGGCTGTCGTGGCTGTTCTGGGGCATCTGCGTGCGGACGGTGTGGGTGTATCACGTGACGTGGTTCGTCAACTCCGCCAGCCACACCTGGGGCTATCAGAGCTTCGACACCGGCGACGGCTCCAAGAACACCTGGTGGGTGGCCCTGCTGGGCTTCGGCGAGGGCTGGCACAACAACCATCACGCCGTGCAGCGCTCGGCCTCGCACGGCATGCGGTGGTGGGAAGTCGACACCACGTACTGGGTGATCCGGGCGATGGGCTGGGTCGGCCTGGCGCGGGACATCGTGGGCAAGGACGGCAAGAAGCGGTAAAGCGCGCCGACGAACACCGATTGCAACGGCATACAGGCCGGCGCGGATTCGCGCCGGCCTGTCCTTTCCTCGCAACCGGTCCGCACTCCACCTGCTGTCGCGTCTCAGTCGCTCGAGGGCCCCGCCTGCCCGCGAATCTCGCCGCCCGGATGCGCGATCGAGTGGACGTTGACGTAGAAGTCCTGGGGCGTCGCGAGGATCTCCTGGAGCAGGTCGAGGTCGACGCCTTCGGCGAGGAATCCCACGTGCACGCCGCCGCCGGTTTCGAAGGGCGGGAGCGTGGGATCGACAATCACATCGAAGAAGAAGACCTGGATCGGACCGTTCTTGCCCGCGACGCCGCGATGGATGTGGATGCGCGTCACCGGTGCGTTCAGGTCGGCGATCGACAGGTCGAGCTCGACGGAGCCGGAGCCGAGATTGAAGCGAACCTCGGCCGCGGCAGCGCCGTCCGTCTCCACCGGCGGGACCTCGTTGTCGCCGACGAGCAGGGCGTGGAGCGTGCGCGGCGTCCCGAGCTGGCCACGCAGTTCGCCGCCGGGGAACGCCTGTGTATGGACGTTGACATAGAAGCCGGCCGGGTCGCGAATGATCTCATGGATGACGCCGCGATCGACGCCCTCGGCCTCGAAGCGCAGAAACACGCCATCGCCGACGGGAATCGGGTCGAGCGCGGGATCGACCACGGTGTCGAAGAAGAAGACCACGATGGGGCCGTTGACGCCCGCGCCGGCGCGGTGGATGTGGATGCGCGTGATGTCCGCGGCGGTGTCGGCGACGAAGATGTCCAGCGTCGCCGTGCCTCGACCCGAATTGAGGCGCACGTCCGCGAAGCCGAACGCTGCCGTGCCGGCGGGGGGGACCTCGTTCGCCGCCAGCAGGTCCGCCGCAAGGGGCCGACCCCCGGGCGGCGCGGCCGCGGAGACGGCGGTGAGGGCGAGAACGGCCATGATCGAGACGAGATGAGAAAGGAATCCTGGTCGCTGACGTCGCATGGGTGATCTCTCCTCGGTGAATTGGCCTGGGAATTCAGGTCTCCATCTCCTGATGTCGAATGCGCGACGCGATCATGCATCGCATCAATCCATGCGGCATCAGGTGGCCACCCGAATCATCCATTGAAGCGTCGAGGAGGACCCGGCAACGGCGTTCGTGCGCGGCTTGCGATCACGGGCACGCGCCCCAGGCCGCGAGCAGGGCCAGCAGGTCCGCGACGGTGACATCGCCATCGCCGTCGAGATCGGCCGGGCAGGGCGGAGGGCAAGGCCCCCACGCGGCCAGCAGCTCCAGCAGGTCGGTGACGCTCACCGAGCCGTCATCGTTCACATCCGCCGCGCACACGGCGATCGCGATGGCGATGTCATCCAAGCCGACCGTCGCGTGCACCTGGGCGCCGCCGTCAATGGAGAGCCGCAGGCGACAGGTCCGATCGCGCGGCACGCCGGCCGGAATGCCGAAGCTCGCGCCGGCAACCCATCCGGCGGCGGGACCGGTCAGATCGATCACACCGTTCAGTGCATGGGTGACCCCATCGCGATCGATGAGCTCCGCCCGCAGGACATCATCCGCATCGCCCGCATCGGCCGTGACGATGCGATGGCTCAGCACGATCGCGCCGCTGCCGGCGGGCAGAAAGAACCGGTTGTGCGTGGCCGAGATTCCGTCGGCCGCGCTCAGCCGCAGAAAAGTCGCGCCACCGTCACTCACGATCGCGCCGCCGAGCTGGCCGCCGTGAAACTGCCAGCCCGCCTGCGCGGCCATGGCAAAGTCGCCGCCGTAGATCGACGGGACGGGGCCGGGCGTGCCGGGGGCATCGGGCGGCATCTGAGCCGGGCGCATCGCCGCGCCGCCGCCGATCTGCGACAGGTAGTAGCCGATCTCGGTGTACCCATCCGGCCACCACGAACTGCGCATGGTCTGCGTGATGCACTGTTCGCCATCGCACGGCGTCGGCGCCAGGTCGATCGTGCCGTGATACCACAGGTGAGTGTCGGAATGGGCGTTGGAGTAGCCGCCGCTGTTGAGCACCGACTCGCTGAACTGGAGATTCAGCGCTCCCGGAATGGGGATGCCATCGGGATCGAAGGCGTTGAACAAGCCACCATCCGCCCGCCAGTAGTTGTCGTGAAACGCCACGTTGGTCCAGAAGCGCGGCACGGGATCGCCCCAGTCATAGTTCACCGGCGGATCGAGTGTGCCGTTGAGCGGGTGCGGGTCGAACGTCGTCACGTGATCGACCGCGATGCCCGCCAGCGCCAGGCGCTCGACGGTCTCGCTGTTCACCACCGTGCCGCGGCTGTGGCCGAGGAAGTGCAGGTGACGCCCGGCGATGAGATCGACCTGGGGGAGGGGCGTCCCGCCGCCATCGATGAACGCCGGATCGCGCAGAGCGGCGTACAGGGCATCGGCCGCGGCCTCGGCGAAGCCCCAGTTGGGCCCGGGCTTGTCGAAGTCCTCCAGCCAGCGGTAGATCAGGCAGACCGGGTCAGCGGAGTCGATTGTGCCCGAGATCAACTGCCATGCGCCGGTGCCCTGGTCGTATCGAAGCACCGCCCCGCCCCCGGTTGCCACCCGGGCGATGATGGCGTCGGCCATGCCTTCGATCCACGGGCCCTTGGTGGCATCGAGCGAGTAACCGTGCGTGATGATCGTGGTGACGGGCTGGCCGTGTGCGCTCGCGGCGAATGCCGTGAGCGTGGCGATCATCGAGACCAGACTTGATCCTCGGATCATTGTCGGCTCATGGTAGCGGCCCGTCTCGGCGCCTTCGACGTTACGATGGCCACCCACGCACGCACGGAGATCCGGTTCTGCGCGATAAGTCACCATCTCAGTCCGATGCCGGGTCGCCGCCCCCGGCCACTCCCCCGGAACTCAAACGCGCCATTCGCCTGCCGCATGCGACGGCGATGGTGGTGGGGACGATCATCGGGGCGTCGATCTTCGTCCAGCCGTCGGAAGTGACGGGCCGGATCGGGTCAATATCGGGCGTATTGGCGGTCTGGGCCGTGGCGGGGCTGCTGACGCTCATCGGGGCGCTGGTGTGCGCTGAGCTGTCATCGCGATTCACCGAATCCGGCGGCGTCTATGTTTATCTTCGCGAGGCGTTCGGCCGGCCGGCGGGATTTCTGTGGGGCTGGGCCATGTTCTGGTCGGTGCACACCGCCATCATCGCCATCATCGCCGTCTACTTCGCCCAGTACACCGATTATTTCTTCGAGCTCGGCGAGCGCGGGCAGAAGGTCATCGCCCTCGCCGCCATCTGGGCGCTCTCGCTGGTGAACTGCTACGGCGTGGCGCACGGCAGCGTGCTCCAGACGCTGTTCACCGCGGGCAAGCTGCTGGCCATCGCCGCCATCATCGTCGCGGGTTTCGCGCTGGGCTCGAACCTGGAGGCGCACTTCGTCTCCAACGTCGAGGCCGGGGCCGAGAACGAGGGTGGCACGGTGACCGCGTTCCTGACCGCGCTCATCGCAGGCCTCTTCGCCTTCGGCGGCTGGCACATGGTGACCTACAACGCGGGCGAGACGGTCGCGCCGCAGCGCACGATCCCGGTGGCGCTCGTCCTGGGCGTGATCATCGTGACGATCACCTACGTGGCGGTGAACGTGGTGTACCTCTACATCCTGCCGCTGGAGGCGGTCGCCGCCTCCGAGCGCGTCGCCGCGGATGCCGCCGATGCCGTGCTGGGCAAGGGCGGGGGCGCGACCATGTCGGTGCTGGTCATGTTCTCCACCTTCGGGGCTCTGAGCGGCATCGTGCTCGCCGGACCTCGCGTTTACCTGGCCATGGCCCGCGACGGCCTGCTGCCGCGCTGGTTTGGGCGCATTCATCCGACCTGGCGCACGCCGACGCGGGCCATCATCGCGCAGGCCGCGTGGGCGTCCGTGCTGCTCTCGACGGGCACGGTGCGGGTGCTGTTCATCCGGGTGATCTACACCGAGTGGCTGTTCTTCGCCCTCATGGCCGTGGGTCTGGTCGTGCTGCGCCGGCGGATAGGGCCGCCGCCGTGGCGCATGTGGGGCTACCCCGTCCTGCCGTTCATCTTCGTCGCCTCATCGCTGGCCATCGTCATCAACCGGCTCATCGCCAAGCCGCTGGAGAGCGGACTGAGTCTCGGCTTCGTCGCCCTCGGCCTGCCTGTGTACCTTGTGTGGACTCGATTCGCGAGAAAGACCTGACGCATGACTTTCATCGACTGGCACAACCATTATTACCCGCCGCAGTACCTCGACGCCCTGCGCGAGGGCCCCAGCCACTATCGCATCACCGATGATGATGAGGGCAATCCCTGGCTGCACTCGCCCGGCGACATCAACTTCATCGTGCGCGGCCATCGCGACATCGACTTCCGCCTCAAGGCCCTTGAAGAACACGGCATCGACCGGCAGGTCATCACCTTCACCGCCCCGGGAACGCTCATCGAGCCCCCGGAACGCTCGGCGGAGTTGTCAATGCTGGTCAACGACTGCCTGGCCGATATCGTGCGCGACCGGCCGGACCGCTTCAGCACCTTGGCCACACTGCCGCTGAATGCGCCCATTGAGGCGGCGCGGGAGTTCGACCGGGCCCTTGATGAGCTGGGGATTCCGGGGGCGATGCTGTACGGCAACGCCAACGGGGTCGCGCTCGCCGATGAGCGGTTCTGGCCCATCTACGAGCGGGCGAGCGATGCGGGGGCGGTGCTGTACATTCACCCGAACTATCCGCCGGGGGTGGAGGCAATGGAGCAGTACTGGCTCATGCCGCTCGTGGGCTTCATGTTCGACACGACGCTGGCGGCGGCGGGTCTGGTCTTCAGCGGGGTCGTGGCGCGCTTTCCGGGTGTCAACTGGGTGCTGGGGCACTTGGGCGGCGCGATTCCGTATCTCGCCGAGCGTCTGGACCGGGGGTATGAGGCGTTCCCCGAGTGCCGCGCGAACATCGACCGCCCGCCGTCGGCGTACCTGAAGGCGTTCCATTACGACACGGTGAACTTCGATCCGCGGGCGCTGATGCTGGCGCTCGATTTCGCGGGGGCGGACAGAATCGTGGCCGGCAGCGACTACCCGCACCAGATCGGCTCGCTGGCGAAGATGAAGGAGAGTCTGGCGGGGCTGGACATCGCGGAGGACGATCGCGAGAAGATCACCAGCGGCAACGCAAAGCGGCTGCTGGGACTGTAGATGTCCTGTAGGTCGGGTCAGCAGACCCGACGGGGAGGGCGACGTCGCCCGAGCGCGACCGTGCGGGGCCGCTCAACCGCCGGCGCGCAATCGCGCCGTGCCGCCACGGGACGCGCCCGGCACGTGGAGCGCGGCAAGATTGGCCAGGCCATAGCCTGCCGTCACGATCAGAAGGCCCAATGCGCGGCCGCTGGCTTCGGCATCGTAGATGGCGAAGGCGAGTACCATGAACACCACCGTGCCGCACGTGGCCAGCCGGCAGAGGCCCTTCCGCTCCGCCCGGTTCGGGTCCACGCTGACCCCGATGGCCAGGAACGACAGGATCGAGAACGGCAGGATGGCGCACACATAGAGCAGATGCGCCCAGGATTCCGTGACGTCGAACACGCGCGCGGACGGCAGCAGGCTGATCATCACCGCGACCGGCGCAATAATGAACATCGCGCCGTTGACGATGAGCATGAACGCCCGCAGGGGCAGCCGAGTGTGCTCGTCGCGACTGGTCACGACCGCTCCGACGCCGCCGCCGCATTCCGGGCATTGCGCATGTCGCGAGCCGCGCAGGTCGTAATCGCAATAAATGCAGCGACCGCGATGGAAGCGAAGGAAGCGACGCGCGGCATGTCGTCCCGAGGCGATCAGCCACAAGATCGCGGCATAGAACACGGCATTGATGAGCAAGCCGGGCCAGACCGGTCCGAGCGCCAGTTCGATGCGTGTGCCGAGCCCGATCGATGTGATCCACGACCCGCCAGCGCGCGGCATCTCATCGACGAGGGCAATCATCGGCCATCCGTGCCGGTTACGGCTGGTCACCCAGCGTGTCGCCGTAGCGCCCGTGCTGGGATCCGTGCGGGTGACTTCGTGCTTTGCGCCGAACGCGTTCGGCACGATCCACGCGACGGCCGCATTGATGACGGTGCCGGCGATGAGGGTCATCAGGATGAAGCGAACATGGCGATTCACTCAGGATCTCCCGCGAGTGCCGCCGCCCCGCACTCCGGACACCGCCGATGATCCGTGCCGCGCAGGTCGTATTCGCAATGAACGCACAGACCTTGCTCGCGGCAGCATTCCTCGAAGTCTTCCGTGCCATCATCGAGCTGCCATTCCATGAGGGCGCCGACACCGGCACCGAAGACGACGGCGACGGGCACGACAACCGGCCAATGAGTTGCGAGAGGTGCGGTGAACGTGCAGAGCGCAAGACCTCCGACCAGGCCGATGATTGCCCATACCGCAGCTTCGCGCAATGCCGATTGCCACGTCGCTCGCGGATTGGTCTTCTCAAACCACTGCACGGCGGGTCTCCGCAACCTGATTGCCGCACTCCGGGCATCGCTCGTGCTCGGCGCCGCGGAGGTCATACGCACACGTGGTGCACAGTCCACGCCTGCGTCGCCAGCCCCGTTGAATCACGGCCGGAACAAGCATGAATCCGCTTAGCGCGGCGCCATACATGGCGCTGTTCGCCATGAAGCCGAACCACCGAGGCTCGATCGGCAGCCATGCGTCGCCGCCGAAGCTGACGCCTGCGGGAAGATGGGTGACGTGAAGCCCGTCAACGATCGACGGTGACGTCAGGGACGTCAGCGGCCAGCCCCAGGACGCGACAGGATCGGGCTCCGATCTCGGTGCGGATTGATGCTCTGTGACAAATGAGCAGCCGGGCGTCGGATTAATGCGCTCACGCAGAACCACCTTCGTCTCGTAGATCACCTTCAGCACGGACCCCCACTCCACGGCGACATTGACCACCGCCCCCAGCGCCAGGAACACGACGATCGCCCGGACCCGCTTCATGGCTGCATTCTAGCGTTGCGGCCCCGGATCGGGCTCGACACGCAATCCATTCGGCCCCGACCGATGCACGCCCCAAAAAAACACCGTTGGCTCCGCTTGAGGCGGAGCCTTGATTGAGCGAGCGGCCCGGAGCGCAACAGGCAACGAAAAGTGGAGCCGGGGGGATTCGAACCCCCGTGCCGAAACAGTCGGCATGCCGCCTCTACGCGTGTAGTCGTTCATTTGATCTCGACTTCACACCCCGCGAACGACGGCGTGATGTGTCGTCATGACAGACTGTGGTCTCGTCCCGCGGGGGCCTGTCAGCCCGTTGGAACCAGCCCGATGTTTTCGGTCGCCGCCTCATCGGGCGTCGGGAGGCGACCGAGCGGCTTAGTTAGGCCGCGAGAGCGTACTGCGTGTTGGCAGTTGTTGGTGTGCATCCTTTTTACGTGGCAAGGATGCTCCACGACGCGCCACGACATGTCGTGCCTGTCCGGTCGATTCCGGATCGGCCCCAGTTGTGAAAGAGCGGTCAGCCGTCAGCAGCATGCTGCCGGCGTGTGAAAACAGATCCATGTCAGCATAGGATCGCCCACCGTCAGGGTCGAGTTCAGTGTTCTCGCGCCGCGGTCGATAATCACGTCAGCAAAGGAGCGGCATGCCCGCCGACACGCCCCCGAAGCCCGAGACCGCCGCCCTCAATGAGCTGCGCCGGACGATCGACGAGATCGACCGGCGGCTGGTCGAGACCCTCGCCGAGCGCGCCCGCATCGTGGTCCAGATCGGCCGGCGGAAGCAGGCAGACGGTACGCCCATCTACGCGCCGCACCGCGAGAAGCAGGTGCTGGAGAAGGTGCTCGCCCTCAACCCCGGTCCGCTCGAGGCCCGCACCGTGGAGGCGATCTACCGCGAGCTGATGTCGGGCAGCTTTCGCCTGGAGCAGCCCCTGCGGGTCGGGTTCCTCGGCCCGCCCGGCTCATTCAGCCACGTGGCGGCCGTGCGGCACTTCGGCTCCTCCGTGGAGTTCGACGACCTGCACGAGATCGAGCACGTCTTCGAGGAGGTCCAGGCCGGGCGCTGCCACTACGGACTCGTGCCGTACGAAAACTCCATCGGCGGGGGCATCACGGACACACTCGACGCGTTCCGAGGCGCCGAGGTGACCATCTGCGCCGAGGCATTGATCGATGTGGCCCAGGCCCTGCTCGCCAACGGACCACCCAACGCAATAACGCGGATCTACTCCAAGCCACAGATCTTCAGCCAGTGCCGCCAGTGGCTGCGAAATCACTACCCCGAGGCGGAATTGATTCCCATGGCCAGCTCGTCTTCGGCGGTGCGTCACGCCGCGGCCGAGCCCCCGGACGCCGGCGCCGCGGCCATCGGTTCGGCCCTGGCCGGGGAGATCTACGGCGTTAAGCCGCTGTTCACCTCCATTCAGGACAAGCCCAACAACATCACGCGGTTCCTCATCATCGGCAGGCAGGCGTCCGAGCCCACCGGCGATGACAAGACCACGATCATGTTCGCCACCGCCCACAAGCCGGGGGCGCTGGTGGATGTGCTGGGGGTCTTCCGTGATGCGTCCATCAACCTCAGCCACATCGACAAACGCCCCAGCGGGCGCGAGAACTGGCAATACACGTTCTTCATCGACTGCGACGCCCACACGTGCGAGGCGGCGATGGCGAAGAGTATCGAGGCGGCACGGGCGCACTGCGTATCGCTGAAGGTGCTGGGATCGTACCCGCGGGCCGAGCGCGTGCTCTGAGCAGGAGTCGATGCGCCTGAATCCTTGCGGAGGACCTGGGGATTCGCCGCAGAGACGCAGAGGTGGGAATTGAAACCACGGATGAACAAAGATGCACACGGATCGTCGGGGCCGGCCGATCGAAGCCCCAATCGAATCAGTGTCAATCCCTGTTCATCCGTGGCTGCTCCTCTCTGCGACCTCTGCGTCTCTGCGGTGAATTCTTCTTCGGCGTTCCGGTGTTTCGGGGGGTCCGGGGGCGCGGCGGCTACTCGATCAGGTTTGCCGCGCACTCGCCGATCCGCTCGCCGTTGATGTACCACTCGACCCACCAGACGCCCGTGCCGCCCATGTCGATCAGGTCGGCCACGGGGCCGGTATAGGCCCGGCGCCAGGTGGACTTCCACCGCTGCACCGTCTCCTTCTGGTCGACGATCTCGCCTTCCGGCGACTTGAGCTGCCACGTCACCGACGTGCCGACGGGCGCATCGAGCCGCGAGACGAATGTGATCGATTCGTCGGACCGGAACGTCCATTTATTGGCGCCGTCGAACTCCCAGTAGTCCGCGCCGCCGCTGTTGTCGGCATCGACCCAGGAATTGGCCACGAAGTACGTCGGGATGGCCCCGTCCGCCGCCGCGCCAAGCCCCGTGGTCTGGTCCGACTTGCAGCCAACCGTCGCGAGGACCGCCATCGCCGGCAGGAGTCCCGAAACCAGGCGACGCGACGCCGTTCGAATCGTGTTCAACATCATTCGTTCCTCCACAAATTCACCAGCGCGGCATTGTACCACCGCATCGGCCGGCCATGGCCCCGGCCGGGGGGGCTGCTCAACCCGGGTCTGGGCCGCATCGCCCATGCATCGGTCCCGGCGGAGCCGTGCTGGACCGGGACGCCGCCAAAGTCGCCCCCGGCCCCTCCCTCGGGCCATCGAATCGGATTCTGCGCCCGATCGGCGCGACCGAGGTTCCGGTAATCCGATCCGGCGGCCCGGCCGCGGACGACGCGCAAAGTGAGCAGAATGCCCCGGTCAGGCCCGAATCGATCATCCAGTCGGGCACGGCGGCGGTATCAAGTCCGTGCGCCACGGAGCTTTTCACCCCATGGTTCGCCGATCAGGGCATGCGGCATGTCGGATAGCGATCTGCTCGGCCTTGATCATGGCCGGCCTCGGCGGGCTTGCCGCGCAAGGGCCTCCGGCGGGTCCGGCGGTGTCGCCACCGGCGCTCGTGGATGAAGGCGTGTGGCGACGATTCGATGACGGGGTCGAGCGAACTGCGGTGTGGGTTTTCTTCGCCGACAAGGGGCCGATTGATCGAGCCGCCGCAATTCGTACCCTGGAATCGACGGCCCATCCGCGGGCCCTTCAGCGTCGCCGGCTGCGCAGGACCACCCCGGGCCTCTTCGATGAGCGCGATGTGCCGATCTGGCCGGGTCATCGCCGGGCCGTCGAGGCGACCGGCGCGCATCTGCGAACCGGCAGCCGCTGGCTCAACGCCGTCAGCGTGGAGGCGACGGCCATGCAGGTCGAGGCGCTGCATCGTCTTCCGTTCGTCACGGAGATCCGGCTCGCGCGCGAGATCGCGCGGCTGCCGATGGCGCGGACGCCCGTCAATTCGCAGGATGCTGGCGGGGCGAGCGTGCCGACAAATGGGCGCGGCGGGTTCTATGGCGCCGCCGAGCCGCAACTCGCCCTGCTGAACCTCATCGCGCTGCACCAGGACGGCTTCACGGGCCAGGGCGTGGTGATCGGCGTTCTGGACACGGGATTTCGGCGCACCCATGCCGCGTACAACAACGCCGGCGATCCGCTGGAGGTCATCGCGGAGCACGATTTCGTCAACGATGATCCGAACACCGCGCCGGAGTCGGGCGACCTGCCGGGCCAGCACGATCACGGCACCGTGGTGCTGGGGACGATGGCCGCGAACCAGCCGGGCGTGCTGGTGGGCGGGGCCTACGGGGCGTCATACATCCTCGCCAAGGCCGAGGACCTGGCGGGCGAGTATGCCGCCGAGGAGGATTACTTCGTCGCGGGGCTGGAGTTCATCGAGGCCAACGGCGGCGATATCGCCACATCATCGCTCGTGATAAACGGTCTTTACACGGCCGACGAGCTGAACGGCGTCACGACGGTGATGTCCCGCGGCCTCAACGTCGCCACGGACAACGGCGTCCACTGCTTTCAGGGGGTCGGCAACAGCGGGCACGATGGGGACGCCTCGACGGCCAGTCTCGTGCCGCCCGCCGATGCGATCATGACGATCTCGGTGGGGGCGGTGACCCTGAGCGGCAAGCCGGCGTCATTCAGCTCCGATGGACCGACGGCGGACGGGCGACTCAAGCCGGAAATCCTGAGCATGGGCGTCGATGTCGCCACGACCAGCGGGTTCGATGACGTCGCGGTCAGTGCCGAGAGCGGGACTTCGCTGGCCACGCCGCTGGCCGCGGCCGCGGCGGCATGCATCGTGCAGATGCATCCGGAGTGGACTGTGCGGCAATTGCGGTCCGCGCTCTTCCAGACCGCCAACTGGTATACGGCCACCCAGAGCTTCGATCCCCTGTATGTCTGGGGCTACGGGGTGATCGATGCGCACGCGGCGGCCAACGCGACGCCGAAGCTCGCCGACCTGGATGAGGACTTCGTCGTGGGCGTGTCCGATCTGCTGATCCTGCTGGCGGACTGGGGGCCGTGTCTGCCGGTCGGTGAGTGCGCGGCGGATGTCAGCGGCGATGGCGCGGTCGGCGTGACGGACCTGCTGGCCTTGCTGGCGGACTGGGGCGATTGACGATGGCGCCCGGCCTCACGATGAGGGGCCATCGCCGCCCTTGCCGCGATCGCGACGCCGGCCGATCGACATCGCCGCCAGGAGGCCGAGCGCGAATCCGGCGAGAAGCGCCAGCAGCAAGAGCAGGGCCAGGGGCATGGTGAAGGCGAAGAAGAGAAACGTCGTCTCCGTCGCCGCCGTGTTCTGCGCGATGACGATGATCGCCAGAACCAGCAACACGAGCAGGGTGACAAGTCGAGCTTTGGCCATGGTGCGATCCTCGCCGGACGAATGTCGAATGGAGATCAGACCGTCTCCCACCGCCGGGCCAGCACGCGGGCGATGAGCAGCATGGCGAGGGCCATGGCGGTCATCACGCCGAGCTGCGGGGCGATGAAGAGCACGGACTCGAGCAGCGAATGGGCCGGGTTGTCGTTCCAGAAGATTTTCTGAAAGCCGTCCAGCGCCCAGCCGTTGAATGTGAAGCGCGAGGTCTTGTCGATGAAGGGGGCGATCATTCGCGGAACCATCGAGCCGCCCAGCGCCGACATGATGAGGATGACGATGGTCGAGATGCCGCCGAGCTGGGCGCGGCTGCGGCAGCCCGTCGCCAGGAACATGCCGAACGCCGCCGCCGCGCCGCTGGTGAAAAGGGCCATGAGCAGGAAGCCGGCGGACCGTTTGATCGTGAACAGGCCGATGCCGAAGACCAGCTCGCCCCAGAGGAACATGACGATGAGCTGGGCGACGCCGACGAGACTGAAGAACACCCAGTGGCCCAGCAGCATCGATCGCATGGTCAGTCGGGAGCCGAGCAGGCGCTCCAGCGTGCCGCGCTCCTCGTCCTCGAGCATCGAGCCGCTGGCCCCGGCCATGGAGAAGAGCAGGAACATGACGCCGATGGCGGCGGCGTAGTAGGCGATGATCGACGGCCGCCGCGGTTCGTCGGTGTTCGTGCCGCTCGCGGCAGCGCCCTCGCGGGCGTCGGTCAAGGTGACGTTGACAAGGCCGGCGAAGGCGGCATTCCGATCGGCGGCGGGGGCCGGCGCCTGCTCCGGGGCCGGGGCGGTGGCGTTGTCGGGCACATCATCATCATCGTCGAGCGACTCCCACGGCACCTCGCCGCGCATCGCGGGCTTGACTCTGTCGATGATGCGGCGCTGCTCGTCGGTCAGGAACCCTCCGGCCAGCTCGAGCTGCTCCAGCCCGCTCTCCATGAGAATGTCCGGCGCGGCCATCATTGCGGCGGCCTGGAGCAGGCCGGCGACGGAGTTGGAGGCGATGGGGTTGGCGGCATCGTGAATGACCTCGACATCCTTGCCGCCCGTGGCGAAGTTGCCAAAGCCCTCGCCGAATCCGGCCGGCAGAATGATCGCAGCGGGGAATCGGCCGGAGCGGACCGCCTGCCGCGCCGACTCCCGCGTATACGTCGCCGGCGCGGGATCGCGCTCTGTGGCGCGAGGCGCGGTGAAAACGGCCAGTGCTTCCTGATCGTCGATGGCCTTCGTGAAGCGGCGACTGACGTCGGTGCCGTCCTCATCGACCACGATGACGTTGATCGCCGTCGGCCCGGAGCCGTCGCCGGACCCCAGGCCCGACGCCATGCCGCCGAAGATCAGGGCGAAGATGGAGAAGAAGATGACCGGCAGGACGAACGTGAGCCCCAGCGCCACGCGGTCGCGCTTGAGGTTGATCCAGTCGATGCGCATCAGCGGCCCGATCATTCGCGCAGCTCCCGTCCGGTGAGGTGAAGGAAGACGGCCTGGAGGCCCGGGGCCTCGATGTGCAGGTCGCGCACCGGCACGTTCGCCGCGGCGAGATCGCGCAGCAGGGCGCTCAGGTCGGCGGCGACATTGTCGATCGAAGCTTCGATGACGCCGTCCGGCCCGATTGTGAGCCGCCCGTCGGCCGCCAGTGTGCGACGCTGATCATCGTCGAGTTCAGCGCGAACCACCACGCGGCGACTGGCGCCGATGGTCTGCCGGAGCAGTTCGGGAAACGTGCCCGCCGCAATCGCCTTGCCGTGGTCGATGATCGTGATCGTCTCGCAGACCTGCTGCGCCTCCTCCAGGCCGTGGGTGGTCAGGAGGATCGAGGCGCCGCCGCGGCGCAGCTCGTCGAGCATCTCCCAGATCCGCTGGCGGCTCTGCGGATCGACGCCGACGGTCGGCTCGTCGAGCAGCAGCAATTCCGGCTCGTGGAGGATGGCGCAGGCGATGTTGAGGCGGCGCTTCATACCGCCGGAGAAGGTCTTCACGCGATCGTCGGCTCGTTCGGAGAGCCCGGCGAACTCGAGCGCCCGGTCGATGCGCGCCGGGAGCCGATCGCGACCGACACCGTTCAGCCGCCCGAATCCCGCCAGGTTCTCGCGGGCGGTGAGCAGGGGATACAAGGCGATCTCCTGGGGCACGATGCCGAGTCGCCCGCGCGCGGCGGCGGCCGCTGCCCCCGGGTTGCCATTCAGCGGCGTGTCGAAGAGCGTGATCGTGCCGCCATCCAGCCGCACGCGCCCGGCGATGGCGCGCACGAGGGTGGTCTTGCCCGCGCCGTTGGGCCCGAGCAGGCCCAGCCACTGACCTCTGGCCAGCGTCAGGTCCGCGCCGCACAGTGCGGGCGTGCCGCCGTAGCTCTTGATCGCTCCCTGCACGTTAAGCACAAGCGTCATTGCGGCATGTTATTCGGAAATGGTGCAGACTGAATTGTCCATCCGCCCCCGCCCCTGGGACATGCGCTGGGCCATCGCGCCCGGCACTCTGACGCCCCCCCGGCCGACGGGCCCGGGAATTCAGCCCAGCGGGTTGATGAACGTCTCATCGTGCAGCGGCGCGACGGCCGTGAGGATGTCCCGGAGCACGCGCACGGGCTTGCCCACGGCATTGATGTCGCGCACGAGCGACCGGTCGTAATGCTCCAGCACCGGGGCCGTCTCGGCGCGATAGACCTCGAAGCGCCGGCGGATGACCTTCTCATCGGCATCGTCGGGGCGGCACTCTTTCTCGGCGCGGCCCTTCATGCGCGCGACCATCTCGTCAATATCGGGGCACACCAGGTGAATGATCGCCAGCACGCCGATGCTGTCATTAAGGGCGGCCGCCTGGGCCTTGCTGCGGGGGATGCCGTCGAGCAGCAGGATGTCGCTGGCGGGGTTGTAGCGCCCGGCCGCGACGAGACCCCGCACATGCTGCTTCCAGAGGCGGATGGTCAGCTCATCAGGCACAAGCTCGCCGCGCGTCGAATAGGACAGGACCTCGCGGCCCAGGTCCGACTGCCTGTCCAGCCCGCGGAACATGTCGCCCGTGGCCAGGTGAAAGAAGCCCGGCACCGCGCCGAGCAGCTTGCCCTGGGTGCCCTTGCCCACGCCCGGCGGGCCAAACAGCAGGATCGATCGGTACGGGTCGGCCATGGATCACTCCTGAATCGGCGGGATTCGCGGGCAGGGTAGCAATTTTCCGAAGTGCCCGGCAGGGCGGCTCGGGACGCCGCCGCCGTCTGCTGGCCCGGCCCCGCGGCCTCGATTATGGTTCGCACGATGCGCGGCATGACGAAGCGATGGCTGGTGCGCGAGGCACGCGACAATGGGCGCGGCGCGGACGCCTCCACGCTGCTCCACCGGCTGCTCGCCGCGCGGGGATTGACCGATGGCGACGTGGTCCGGCGCTTCTGCGAGCCCCGGCTCACCGACCTGCACGATCCGGGCCTGATGGCCGGCATCGACACCGCCGCCCGGCGGCTCGTCGATGCGGTGCGGCAGGGTCAGCGCATCGTGATCTACGGCGATTACGACGTCGATGGCATCACCGCCACTGCCATACTCTTTCATACGATCCGCACGGCGGATCCCGCCGCCAGGGTCGGGTACTACGTGCCGCACCGGCTGGAGGAGGGCTACGGCCTGAACGCGGAAGCCCTGCGGCAGTTCCGGTCCGACGGGGCCGATGTCGTGGTCAGCGTTGATTGCGGCATTTCCGCGGTCGAGGAGGCGGCCGAGGCGCGCCGGCTCGGCCTGGACCTCATCGTGACCGACCACCATCACCTCCCGGCCGAGGGAGCCGCCCTGCCCGAAGCGCTGGCCATCGTTCACCCGGGGCTGCGGTCCGATCGCGGCGAGCCGTATCCCTTCGGCGACCTGTGCGGGGCCGGAGTGGCCTTCAAGCTGGCCTGGCGATTCGCGACGACGTGGTGCGGCTCGCAGCGCGTCAGCCAGGCGCTCCAGGCCACGCTCATCGAGATGCTGCCCCTTGCCGCGCTGGGGACGATCGCCGATGTCGTGCCGCTCGTGGATGAGAACCGCGTGCTGGCGTCGTTCGGGCTGCGGCGGATCAAGCAGACGACGATTCCCGGCCTGCGGTCGCTGATCGAGGCCGCCGACCTGATGAACGAGCAGATCGACTGCGAGAAGGTGGGATTCGTCCTCGGCCCGCGTCTGAACGCCTGCGGGCGGATGGGTCATGCCGCCGAGGCGGTCCGTATGCTGACCGATGCGCCGGCGGATGAGGCCCTGGCCATCGCGCGCCGGCTGACGGGACTGAACGAGCAGCGGCAGAGGACCGAGCGCGACATCGTCGAGCAGGCCTCGCGCCTCGCCGAGGATGCCGGGATGACGGGCGATGATCACCGGGTGATCGTCCTGGCCCACGAGTCGTGGCATCCGGGGGTGGTCGGCATCGCGTGCGCGCGGCTGGCGGATCGGTTCGGTCGGCCCGTCGTGCTCATGCAGCGCCAGGGCGAGGTGTGCAAGGGCTCGGCGCGGAGCGTGGAGGGCTATTCGATCCACAACGGGCTCGAGGCATGCCGCGACCTGCTCGTCGCCTTCGGCGGACACGAGATGGCGGCGGGGCTGAGCGTCTCCACGGGCAATCTGGAGGCCGTGACCGAACGCCTGCGCGAGCACGCCAACGCCGCCATCACCGCCGAGCAGCTCACGCCGTCGATCGAGATCGACTGCGATGCGGACCTGCACGAGCTGGACCTGGACACCGTGCGGCGGATCGCCGCGCTCGCGCCGTTTGGCCGCGGCAACCGCCGGCCGACGATGCGCGTCAGCGGCGCTGTGCTCGCCGAGGCCCCGAGGCAGATGGGCGCGCAGGGCCGGCACCTGTCGCTGCGTCTGCGTCAGGACGTCAATGGGCGTCGGCAGATGATCCGCACCGTCTGGTGGCGCCAGGGCGAGCGCGCCAGCAGCATCGCACCCGGCATGCGCCTCGATGTGGCGGTGGAACCGAAAGTCAACACCTGGAACGGCCGCACGACCGTGGAGGCGGAACTCCGGGATGTGCGGGTGTGCCCGGACCAGCGCACTCAGTGATGAAGCCGGTGGGCGTTGGTGATGCCGCGCATCCAGCGGCACGCGGGGCAGGAGATCGGGTCCTGACCGGCGTCCGGGTGCGGGTCGGGCAGGGCGACGGCACATCTCGGACAAAGGCGAGAGCGCCAGCGGCGCCGGCCTCGGATCATGAAAGGCAGCGACAGGATCATCCAGAGTGCCGCGGCGTCGAGAATCGTGTTGGTGATGAAGCCGGGCAGGATGGGCCGCAGCGGCAACAGGCGATCGACATCGGCATCGAGGCCCAAAGCGCCGGGATCGAGCGCGGCGATGAGCGCCGTTCTCATCGCCGGGTCCGCATCGGCGGCGTGATTGATCCAGCGCTCGCCGTACAGGCTGGGCAGCGGGAATCCTGCCCGCACCGCGCGGACAACGTGCCAGAAGTGTGCATCATCGCCGCCGGACTCGAGGCGTTCGTATTCCAGGCCGAATGATGCGCTGGCGACGCTGTCGCCGGGACGCAGCTTGTACGGCCACGGGGAGCGGTCAATGTACGCGCCGACATCGTGCCGCGTCAGTGCTTCAGGGTTTCGCGAATCGGCCATGGGCGACCAGACGGCGCACGCCCACGCCACGAGCACGTTGAGCGCCAGGCCTCCGGCGAGGCAGAGCCCGGCCATCAGGATTGGGCGTCGTCGGGGCGTCATGGGGCCTGCACCGTGGGCAGGAGTCGGTCAAGGGTCTCGCGCCACGGCAGCGACTTCAGGTGCGCCTCCAGGTCATCCAGCGGCACATCCTCGAGATCGAAGATGCCCGCCGGCGTGAAGGTGACATCATCGCCGTCGAAGCGCACATCGAAGCGCAGCACGAAGCGGTCGAGGGTCAGGTCGGCCTGCTTTGCCGTGCCGTGGAATGTCAGTGCGGCGTCCTCGCCGCGCGCCGGCGGCAGGGCCGAGGCGCCGAGCATGGCGCCATCGGGCAGCCCGCGCAGGCCCGTCGCGCTGAACAGAGTCGGATAGATGTTGCGCGGCGAGATGATCGCGTCGCTGTCCGCCGGCTCCACCCCCGGGATCTTCATGATGATGGGAATGCTCCGCGTGTTTCGGGTCAGGACGCTGTGGCCGACCTGGCCGACGGTGAAGCCCTCGCCGTGGTCCGAGACGACGATGATGGCCGTGTCGTCGTACACGCCCCTGGCCTTCAGGGCGTCGATCACGCGGCCCAGGCAGTTGTCCACCTGCCGCGCGGCGTTGACATAGCGGGCGTGAACGAGGTCCAGTTCCACCTGCGAGGTCAGCCGCGAGGGCCGGACGATCTCCGAGTACGGCGACTGAACGACCGCATCGGGGTCGAAGTAGTAGTCCCAGTGCGTGGAGTCGAGCTGATAGAGGAAGTATTGCGGCTGGTCCGGGTCCATCTCGCCGATCCACTGCACGAGCCGGTCGGTGGCGAGGTTGTCCCAGTCATTGCGGGCGATGTTGGCCGGGTCGAAGGCGGAGTAGACGTCGTCCACGGTGTCGTTCGTTCCCCGCAGCCGCCGCAGGTAGTCGTTGGCGACCATGTCCGTGGACACGCAGATGCGCACGCGATAGCCGGCGCGGTGCAGAACCTCCAGCGGCCACGCGGCCAGGGTCTCGTACTCGGCCCGGCGCCGATCCTCGTGGAAGAGAAAGCCCGGCCGGTCCATGAGGATGACGTTCCACGACAGCGCGGTGAGAATCGCCTCGGTGGTCGCGCGCCGGAACGACAGGCCGCCGCGGGCAATGTCATACAGGTTCGGGGTGATGGCCGGATCGACGAGGTCGGCGCGAAAGCTCTCCAGCAGCAGGAAGACGATGTGGGGCGGGCGCGGCGGGGCCTCCACGTTTTCGAGCATGCGAAGGCGATCGGACTCCGCGGGCGCGAGCCGGATCGTGTACGCATGTCCGGGGTCGGCCGGCAGGAGGCGCAGGTACACCGGCAGCGTGAAGGTGCGGCTGACGTAGGCGCTCGTCGTGCGGGCGATGACATGCTCCAGGCCCCAGGCGCCGGCGATGGCCGCGACCGCCAGCGGCACGATGCGCGCCCGCGTCGGCAGCAGGGCATGGCGGGGCATCCATCGGTGGGAGACGCCGCCCAACGCAAACGCGCCGACGATGGTCAGTCCGATCAGGGCGTACTGGCCGGGCGTCAGTTCGACCCACGTCAGGGCCGTGATCGGGCTGCCGGTCGCGAACAGGATCGGGATCACCGAGGCCAGGGGAGTCGAGACCAGCTTCAGGAGCAGCAGGTCGGCGACGGCCGCTGCCGCATAGACACCGAGCAGCCCGGCCAGCAGGAAGCGCGGCACAGGGCGGGGCAGGAATCCGTCGGCGGCCACGAACAGCGCGACGAGCAGCAGGTTCTGAAGGAGCAGGGAGATCGTGGCCGCGAATTGCTGCGGCGCGCCCGGATCGTAGAAGAACACCCACGATGACGAGGTGAGGAAGATGAGGCCGGCGAAGCGCAGCGGCAGGAGCCGGCAGCCGAAGAGGGATGCCGGGGACATCGCCGGGCTGGAGAATGGGGCGGCCATGATCGGGCGAAGGGTCCAGCAACGAGTATAGGTGGCGGCCCCGGGCTCACCAGGCCGTCAGCTCGCCGGTCAGGGGCTCGACCAGGTCCTTCAGCGTGATCAGTCCGACGGGCCGCCCGGTGCGCTCGGAGAGGACGATGGCCATCGTCCGGCGCTTGCGGCGCATGGTGCGCAGGGCATCGTGGATCGTCTCGTCGCGGCGGAAGGTCATCGCGGGCTCGGCCAGCTCGCGCGTGGGCCGCTCGGGATGAAGCAGCGCATCGAGAATGGAGACGATGCCGATCACGGCGCCCGAGGCGTCCACCAGGGGCATGCGCGTGAAGTTGCGGCGGCGAAGGGTCTCCTCGCGGGCCTCGCGGGGGGCGTCGGCCTGAAGCGTGAAGACGCGCGTCCACGGCTCCATGACGCTGTGCAGCGCGCGGTGGCGCAGGGCCAGCGCCCGGTCGGCCAGCGTGGTCTGGGCCTCGCTGAGCACGCCCGCGCCGACGCCTTCGCGGATGAGCTGGCTGATCCGCTGGCGGGCGGTCGTGCGGACGTTGGCCCCCGAGTGGAAGAGCCGGCCCGCGAGGTAGCCGAATCCCTGCACCAGCGGGGCGAGGCCCGTCACGGTGAAGAGGCGATCGACGAACGTCAGGAATCCGGAGGTGCGATACGTCCAGTGATCGGTGTGCGTGCGGAAAAGGTCCTTCGGCAGCGTCTCGCCAAACACGAAGATCACCGGGATCAGGATGCCGGCGTTGACGGCGATCGCCTGGATCGGCGACATGGCGAACTGGTCGAGCATGGCCGCCAGACCGAAGCTGCCCAGGTAGTTCGCGAGATTGTTGCCGAGGAGCAGCGTCGAGAGCGTGCGATTGGACCGGCCGAGCAGGCGGCGCACGCGCTGCGCGCGTCGGTCGCCGCGGCCGGCGAGCACCGCGACTCGCACCCGGTTGAGCGTGTAGAGACCGATCTCCATGCCGGAGAACACGGCGCTGAGCGCCAGGCCCACGAGCATCATCAGGCCGAAGATCGCCGTCTCGCCCGGGGTCATGAATCCTCCTCCGGACCGCCCGCTTCGAGCGGATCGACGCGGGGCCGCTGGATCACACTGACCGCCAGGCCGCCCTCCGCATGCTCGACCTCGAGGACCAGCCCCGCCAGCGACACGACGTCGCCCGACTCGGCCGGCCGCCCCAGCCGCTCGATGATGAGCCCGTTGAGCGTCGAGGCCTGCGAGGAGTCGATCCCGATGTTGAAGCGGTCGGACCAGTTCAGCAGGCTCATCTCGCCGGCGAGACGCCACACCCCCGGCTCGATCTCGCGGGCAATGTCGAGGCGCGGCTCGCCGGGACCGACGATGTCGCCCACGATCTCCTCCACGACGTCCTCGATGGAGACGATGCCCGCCGTTCCGCCGTATTCGTCGACGACGATGGCCGACTGGCGCGGCGATGCGCGGAAGTGATTCAGGAGATGCTCGAGCGTGGCGATCTCCGGCACGAAGTGCGGCGAGTCGACGCCGGGCAGGTCGGGCGCCACCCGCTCGTGACCCTCGATGAGAAACCGCTTGACGTGCAGGACGCCGACGATGTGATCGAGATCCTCGCGATACACCGGCAGCTTGGTGAGCCGGGCCTCGCGCGTCTGGCGGATCACCGCCTCGCGCGCTGCGCCGACCGGGACGGCGTGGATGTGCACGCGCGGCGTCATGACGTCGCGCACCTTCTTGCGGCCGAGGCGGATCACGTCCTGGAGCATGCGCCGCTCGTCGGGATCGATCGCGCCCTCGGCGCTGGAGAGCTCCAGCAGTTCGCGCAGGTCGCGCTCCCCCAGGCCCTCGGGCGTGCGCGGCGGGGCGGTCAGGCGGCTGAGCGGCGACACGATGAACGCATCGACGATCAGGCGAATCGGGGCGATGAGGCCGTGCACCGCGAGCAGCGGCGGCGCGACGAAGCCCGCGATCACCGTGCGGTTGGTGTTGGCGACGATCTTGGGCAGCACCTCGCCGATCAGCACCAGCACAAGCAGGAACGCCAGGGCGATCCCCAGGTCCGCCATCGCCCCCAGCGCCAGCCGCAGCATGAGCACCGAGGTGATCACGAAGTACAGCACGTTGACCACCATGTTCCCCAGCAAGACGGTGATGAGCAGCATGCGCGGGTGGGCCAGCAGGGCCTCGACCGCGCGGCCGCCGAGCGTGCCGCTGTGAATCAGCCGGATCCGCTGGGCCTGGCTCATGCCGAACAGCGCGGTCTCCGACCCGGAAAAGAACCCGCTTGCCAGCAGCAGCGGGGCCAGGCAGATCAGCATGGCGATGTCTGTGGGGCCCAGGTCGGGCATGCCGGTGCGCTCGGGAGAGACGGGTGTCGATGCCGGGGCGCCGCGGCGGCGCAGTCGTCGGACCGCTGTAGTATAAGGACGCCGTCGCCGCATCCCGCCGACTCACGTTCCGCCCCGCCCCCCTGCCCCCGGAACCAGCCCCCGGAACCCCGCCCCCGCCCCCGGACCGCGAACCGCGAACCATGGCCAGCACGATGCCGATCCTGAAGGATGACCAGCGCCGCGAGAAGATCGCGCGGCTGCTCGATGAGCATGGAGCCCGCATCTACGGGCTGTGCCTGCGGCTGACGGGCGAGCCCAGCCGCGCCGAGGACCTCATGCAGGAGACTTTTCTTCAGGCGTTCCGCAAGTGGGATCAGTTCCGCGGTGAAGCCAAGGCGTCTACCTGGCTGCACACGATCGCCGTGCGACGATTCCTCCGCATGAAGCGTCGGCGCAGCGGCGAGCCCGCGCGGGTCCGGTCGCTGGACCGGATGCTGCCGTTCGATTCGAGGGCGGTCCCCGTCGTTCCCGGCGACGGTCAGACCCCGCTCGAATCGGCCCTTCGGCGCGAGGCGGTTCGGGAGCTGGAGCAGGCGATCGTCGATCTTCCGCCGGAGTACCGGCTGCCGCTGGTGCTCAAGGAGATCGCCGGGTTCTCCGTCGTTCAGGCCGCGGAAGTGCTCGGCCTAAAGGAGGCGACGGTCAAGACGCGTCTGCACAGGGCGAGGGCGATGCTGTACAAGGCGGTCACGTCCGTGCTGCCGCAGAAGTCGATGCCGCCGGCGGCCTACACGAAGCGGGTCTGCATGGACCTGCTGCGGGCCAAGCAGGAATCACTCGACAAGGGAGTGGCGTTCCCGATGCCGGCCGGGGATTTCTGCCAGCGCTGCCGCGCCGTCTTCGAGGGCATGGACCTGGGCCAGGAACTGTGCCGCAAGCTCGCGGCAGGGTCGATGCCCCGCGGGTCGCGGCAGGCGATTTTGCGCGATCTTGACGGTTCCGCGTGACCGCCGGCCCGATCGTCGCCATGCGGCAGACCGGCGGCCGGGCGCCGCCATCGCGTTCCGGCGGAATCCTCGGTCAGGCCGGGTCATCGTGCAATAGGTGGCGCCGGTTGCGACATCTGCCGGTGACGGATTCACCCGGGCGCTTTGCACGCTCTGCGTCCGGGTGAGGCCTCCCGCCCGCGGCCTTGCTGTCCACTGTCCCGGACCGGAGGGGACGGCCGCGCGGCGGAGAGGCGTTGAGACGTGTCGCACGCGGCGCATCCCGCGGCGATGACCAACGTGGAATCAAGCGGGCGGCCGCTCGAGTAGCGCACACCGCCGCACTTGAATCTGACAGCGGCGCCAGGGTTTCGCGTCCATGTGCCCCCTCATGTGGCCCGAACCACCGCCGCTGTCTTTTTGTTGACCGTCGATCGGCCCACGTCGCCGGGCGCTCCGGGTCCGGGGTTGACCGTGGTGACATGGTGTGGCCGGCGCGCCGGAGCGAGGGGAAGCCAACGCGAACCAATGGCAGTCCGGGGCGTCTGGAGATGCCGGGGCGTCTGGGGTTTTCGGGGCTTGCGGGACTTCCGGGGCTTCCGGGGCTTCCGGGGAATCCGGCGGGGCGGATGGCATCTTGGATAGCCGGTACCATCGTGCGCGTGACACCGACGAGGAGTTCTGCATGGCAACGCTGCTGATCGCGATCGGGGTCCTGATCGCTTACCTGGTGGCGTATCACACCTATGGCCGGTGGCTGGCGCGGCGGATCTTCCGCCTCGACCCGAGCGCCCCCGTGCCAAGCGTGCAGCTCAACGACGATACGGACTACGTGCCCACGAAGAAGGCCATCGTCTTCGGGCACCATTTCACCTCCATCGCCGGCACGGGGCCGATCGTAGGGCCAGCCATCGCGGTGATGTGGGGCTGGTTGCCGGCGCTGCTGTGGGTGGTGTTCGGTTCGATCCTCATCGGGGCGGTGCACGACTTCGGGGCCCTGGTGGTGTCGCTGCGCAGCCGCGGGCAGACGGTGGGCGACATCGCGGGTCGGGTGCTCAACCCGCGCGTGCGGCTGATGTTCCTGTTGGTCCTGTTCATGGCCCTGACGATCGTGCTGGCGATCTTCGGGCTGGTCATCGCGGCGGTCTTCCGGCTGTACCCGGCGGCGATCTTCCCGTGCCTGGTGCAGATCCCCATTGCGGTTGTCATCGGCGTCTGGCTGCACCGCCGGGGCGCGAGCTTGGTCGTGCCGTCCATCATCGCCCTGGCCGTGATGTACCTGACGGTGGTGTTCGGCGACCAGAACACGCCCGTGGCACAGTTGCCGTGGCTGCCGGGACTCATTGCCTCCGGGGTCGAGTGGATCGAGTCGTCGCTGCACGCCTTCAACGCGTGGATGGCCAGTCTTTCGATCATCACCTGGGTCATCCTGCTGCTGTTGTATTCGTATGTGGCCTCGGTCCTGCCCGTGTGGGCGCTCCTCCAGCCGCGCGACTACATCAACTCGCTCCAGTTGCTGACGGCCCTGGGCCTGATCGTCCTGGGGCTGGGCGCGGCGGCGGTTCTCGGTGGCGCGCCGACCGTGGCGGGCGAGCCGCGCCCCCCGCTTGAGCTGGTCGCGCCCGTGGCCCAGTTCGCGCCCGCGGGCGCGCCGCTGATCTTTCCCTTCCTGTTCATCACGATCGCGTGCGGGGCGATCAGCGGCTTCCATTGCCTGGTCTCCAGCGGCACATCCAGCAAGCAATTGCGCTGCGAGACCGATGCCCAGTTCGTCGGCTACGGCTCGATGCTCACGGAGGGGTTCCTGGCGACGCTCGTGATCCTGGCCTGCGCTGCGGGGCTGGGGCTGGGCATCGTCGGAGCGGGCGGCGAGATGGTGACCGGAGCCGCGGCGTGGGGCGCGCGGTACACCTCGTGGGGCGCGGCAGGCGGATTGGGGCAGACCGTCGCGGCCTTCGTGGACGGCTCAGCCAACTTCCTGCGGGCGATGGGCCTGCCTCCGGGGGTGGCGGTGGCGTTGATGGGCGTGCTGGTGGCGTCGTTCGCGGGCACGACGATGGACACGGCCTGTCGCCTCCAGCGCTACGTGATTCAGGAACTGGCCTCGACGTTCGCGCCGAAGATCTCATTGAGCGCGAGGGCGGCCGAGGCGTACGAGTTCGATGAAAATCTTGACGGGGCCGATCACGCCACCGGCGAGGCGGCGGATCATCGAGCGCATGCCCTGAATCCGCTCGTGTGGCTGACGAACAAGCACGGGGCCACCATTGTCGCCATCGTGCTGGCCGGGCTCATGGCGGCCCTGCCTCCGCCGGGGCAGGCGCTGACCTGGGCGAGCGCCGGCAGCGGCGGCCTGATCCTGTGGCCGATGTTCGGGGCGACGAACCAGTTGCTCGGCGGCCTGTCGTTCCTGGTGATCGGCTTCTGGCTGTGGCGGCGGAAGCTGCCGGTGTGGTTTACCGTGCTGCCGATGGTCTTCATGCTCATCATGCCGGCGTGGGCGATGCTCTGGCAGCTCTTCATCTCCAACGGTGGCGACTCGCCGGGATGGGTGCTGGCGCCGCAGAAGAACTGGGTCCTGATCGTAGTGGCACTGGCCACGCTGGCGCTTGAAGGATGGATGCTGGTGGAGGCGCTCTTGTTATGGCCCAGGGCGCGCGGCGAGCTGGAACGGGCACTGCCGCCATTGCCGGGGGTACCGGGGGCGGGCGGGCAGCAACCGGCGCTGGCGACAAATCCGACGAGCGAGGGCGGGCTGTCGTGCTGAGGTACGGTGCGTTGCAGTCACTTGGGCAAGGTCAAACCACATTCCGGGCAGCAAGTGTGGGCCGTGCCGCGAAGGTTGTAGGCGCATTGTGGGCAGCGGCCGCGCGCTCGGCGATGTCGCTTCCGAATCACACCAGCGAGCTGGAATGACAATGCGAATCCCAGTGCATACACAAGCGAGTTTGACGCGGTCCCAATCCAACGTGGCTTGAGCGGCAGGATTCGGTCAAGCTCCAGTGGCGAATCGGCAAGGCGAGATTGCGTGCCTGGCGGACCGAGGCGATGTCCCCAGGAGAGTACGCGACCGTCTGCCTGGGGGCGGTCCTCACACGTCAGGGTCAGACACGGCCAACCAACGGACAGTGTCGCTACGACGACATCGTAACCAAATCGCAGGCCCGGCCATTGCAGATTTTGGGCATGGTACTCGTCAAATCGCCATCCGAATCCGGACTCTGAATCGTGGCCAAACATGTAGCCACCTTGTTCACCTCGCAGCGAGTCGGCCGCCTTCGACAGGACAATTGCCTTTGCCATTTCATCATCAAAAGGTGGATGAGTCTGGTCAGGTTCTGGCTCCTGGGATCGCGCAGGATGGCAATTGCGCACGCAACGACCAGATTGACCACAACGCCGAATACAACAGCCATCACGACGTGGACTGGCTTCATTCGCATTGTTCTGCGAACCATTTCTGAAACTCAAACTTACATTACGACAGGCGCATGATTATCGCGTGCTCGAGCATGAGAATTCATCTGAAAACTGCCTGTGCCACTGCGAAAACACCGATGCGAACCACGCTGTCGCGGTCAGGAATCCTGGCCAGTCGTCCTTGAATTACAATGGCATCCAGCCTCGGCCGACCGTCGATCACAGCATAGCCGCCCGTATGCGGATTGACGTCGGCCAATGGCTCAAGTTCGTCGGCTTGGTTCACTCAAGAGACAGGGGTCTGGCCGGAGGAACTGTCCAAGCCCCTGCCATCCGAGGTCATATCAAGAAAAACCCCGCCTCGGGCGCGAGGCGGGGTGCAGTCGGAATCGGCCGCACGCGTGGTCGTGGGGATCACGTTCAAGGTGTCGAACTCAAGGACCCGCCACCTGCATTCCTGCGTGGCTCTCGCCCCCCGTGAAGCGGCAAGTGCCGCGCCACCGGTCGCCTGCGACCTGTCCCGCAAAGCGCTCCCTGTCGGTCGCGGCAAAACGCGCCACCTGCCGCCTCAATCGCCCGATGATCCGCCGCCCGAGGATGCGGCCGCCGCCGGATCCGGGGGTGCCATGCCCTGCCGCACGTAGTGGGCGTCGAAGTACGTCTCCCACGTCGTGCCGCCATCCTTGGAGTGCTTGATGACATGGTGGATGCGGCCGTCGGCAAGCGGTGTGAGCGTGCAGATGGCCTTCGCCACAGCGCCGTCGGGCGCGATGTGCTCGCCTTCGTAGCGAAAGGCCCCGTCCTTGAAATTGCCCTGGTAGTGCACGACGCCGCCGTTGGGGAAGACCCACGCCTGACGCCAGACCCTGCCGGCCGGGTCGTAGTAATTGATCGACTGCCCCGTGCCGCCCTGCGCGCCGGTCCACGACTCGTGCACGATCATGCCATTCTCGGCG
>Ga0299906_10000662_pt1 | contig 30934 bp, 27 predicted proteins | sample RVTome_14_FD_200259 | JGI IMG/M metagenome (GOLD analysis project Ga0299906, IMG submission 200259) | Soil microbial communities from uranium-contaminated site in the Upper Colorado River Basin, Wyoming, United States - RVT145D125 (version 2) ...
CGACGTTCCCATCGCCCGCCCGGTCGGCCCCGCTCCGTCGGGGCCGACGAGTGATAGGCAAGCAGACAGCCGATTTCCCGTCCGCCACGGAGGGCGGACGCTACAGAAAAAATGAGACTGCCGTAGAATCGTCGGCGATGACCAACGGTTATCCCCATGGCCGGGACGACGTTCCCATCGCCCGCCCGGTCGGCCCCGACCCGATGGGGGCCGCGGCACAGGCCCCGGTCGCCGCGCGGATGTCGTCCAAATATTGTCTTTCCGGACATTCCCATGACGCCATTCGCCGCGGCGCTCGACGTGGCGCTCGCCGTCGCGGCGTTCATCGCGGCGCACCTCGTCCTGTTTCTATCCGGGCTTTTCGACTTTCTGGTTGGCCGGTTTCCGAGCATGGGGATCTTCTTTGCCAACGCCTGGCCCGGGTTGTCGATGGTGGTGTTCGTCGTGCTGGTGCTGACCGCCCGGAATCAGACCGCGGCGTTCGTCGGATTGCGACGGCCGCGCCCCATCGCCGTGCTGGCATGGACCATCCCGACGGTTCTTGCGTGCTACGTGATGATGTTGATCGCGGTGCCCTCCTACCTGCTGGTCAGCGGTACGGACGTGCAGGGAATGATCGAGGAGCGAAGTGCGTTCTTCGAGGAATTGCCGGTCCTGCCCGCCTGGGGAGCGATCCTGTTCGCGATGTTCGTCGGCGTTCACGAGGAGTTGCTCTTCCGCGGCTTCATACTCGCCCGGCTCCGCGCCCTGTTTCGCTCCACGTCGGCGGCTGTCGCGGTCACGACCGCGATCTTCGGCGCCCTGCACGCCTCCCAGGGGCCGATCGGTATCGTGCAAACCGGCTCGGTCGGACTGGTCCTGGCCGTCGTGGCCGTGCGGGCCCGATCGATCTGGCCGGTCATCGTGGCCCACGGAATCTTCGACTCCATCGGACTGGTTCTGATTCCGTTCCTGCAAGATGACGTCTTCAAGGAGTTGATCAATCAGGCCGACGGCGCTGCGTCACGCGGTTGATGGCCCCCGGTGACGCCGAGACGACGTCACCTTGCGGGGTCGAGTTGGGCCGGCCCCGGCGATAGCGCGCAGTAAAAAGCCCGCGGCGAGCGAGTGCGGCGGGCGATGATTCGCAGATTGTCTAATTCTGGCTAACGTCGGCGTCGAGCTGCGGCCAGCCCGCCGCCCAGGGCGAGCAGCGCCAGCGTGCCGGGCTCCGGCGTCGGCGTTTCCTTGAGCGACCAGACCAACGGGGCTTCGCCGCCGTCGATATCGTGGGTCGCGAGATTGACGAACAACTCGCCATTGGTAGCGCCGTCGCCCGGAAACCATTGCGTCCCGTCGGGTACGCCCGGGCCGTCGAAAATGTCGAGGCGCGTGTCGCCATCGGAAAAAGCCGCATTGGTAAACTGCGGGCCGATCGTCCATCCGATCGGGCCGCCGCCGCCTGACGCCGCTGTCGCCGCCGGGTCGAAAACCGCGTCGCCGTCATCGACGATGATCATGTGGAAATCGGTCCACAATACGCCGGTGCTGTTGGTGAGAATCTCGTCGTTGATCGCGATGACCGGCGCAGCGTTCTGGGTCGTTTGCGTAAAGGTGATGACGATCGATGGAAATAGACCGGTCAGCAGAGAGGGCCCCTGCGTGAACTCCGCCGCTTTTTCTATGACGCAGATCCCGCCTACCTGACCCTGGGCGACGACGTCTACGAGCCCGTCAAGCGAGGCGTCCCAGGACGCGGACCATCCGCAATCAAAGCCCGGACCGCTGAGCGGAACCGTGCCGGAATATGTTGCTGTCGTTGAAAGTGCGAGAATCAGCCCCGCCGAAAACAGGGCGCGAGGGAGCAGCCGCATCTCTTTCGCCTCTCTTCGGTCGGCATTTAGACCTACTTCTACCCCGACGACTGATGTCCTGCATCCTACCGGACTAAGCGTCTGGATTTCAATACATGGACACAGGTAATCTTTTTTTCCGGGTGCTCCGGGGGTGAATCGGCGGGCTCGCGACCGCTGAGGGAGGTATGTGACGACTTATCGGACTATAAGCAACATGAGCGTTGTGGGAGAATAGTCCGGTTGTCCACCCTTGAGATTTCTGTCCGGGCCCGAGACGCCGTATCCGCACCCTTGGGAGCCGATGGGTCTCCTGCCATTGTGCAACAAAAAAAAGCCCCGTTGCCAAGCAACGGGGCTTTTGTCAACAATCGATTGAGATGCACCGCCAAAGCCGCCGATCAGCGGCGTCGGCGAAGGAACGGCACACCCAGGGCCAGCAGGGCCAACGTGCCCGGCTCGGGCGTCGAAATCCAGCCGCTGTCTTCGTTGTTGGGTCCGGTGGCTCCGATGTGGGCCGCGGCCGGAAACGACCCCTGCCCGCCGCCCATTTGGCTTTCGAAATCAAACGACGAGGCAGTCAATGTCGCGATGCCGGTAATCGAGTACGTCAGGGCGTCTCCGAAGCCAAAGCGCGTCGGCGGCCCATCATTGTTGGCGAACGTCACCTGGATATCGAATTGACCGTCACCGTCGGCCATGAACGCGTTGGCGCCTGTGGCAACCGTGGGATCGGCGAATGAACCGGCCTTGATCGGCGCCGAAAAGACCAGATCGTTGGGATCCAACGCCGGATCCAGATTCAGAATCCATTCGAAGACAAATTCCGGGTTCGTCAAACCCGGCGCGGACAGCGTGACATCCACCGAACCGGCCGAACCGCCGTCATCGATGAAAACGCTGAGCCAAGGCGGCGAACCATCGGGCTGCGTTCCCCCGCTGAATTCAAAGGTCATGTCAAAGGTGAGCGTCGCCGCGTTCGACGTCGCCGTGAACGGCAACGTCAGGCCCAGGGCGACAACCGTTACAATTGCGAGATTCTTCATGGCTCGTCGTCTTTCCTCTTCTTCATCGCGCACTTGACGCGATAGCCCGTATTCCCCACCCTCGCGGCCATCGGACAAAAACTCGGTCGGCTCGCAGAGATAACACTCTGTTCCGCCGAAAGGCATCCGAGCCAACTTGACCCTGGCCAAGGGGGAGAGACTCCTGTCCTGATCCTCCGCAGCCAGTTTACCAGATTCGGCCAACCGAATTCAAGGTCTGGAGGCATTGAATCCGTTCCGCCCGATCAGCCGAACGAGCCCTATTGAGGCCCCCGTTAATGGCCGTCGCCAAAGCGACTTACAACGTCCGGAATATGGGACCGACTATCGTGCCCGATTCGCGGCTTCAATTTTTCGTAGGAATTTTCTCTAAATGACTTGATAAAGTATGCGTCGCAGACTATGTTATACATAGTATTGGAGGCGATATCATGCAGATCGAACGAGAGCTTCTCAAGGGGGTTTTGCCGCTGGCGGTGATGCGCTTGCTGCGGCGTCGGGCCATGTACGGCTACGAACTGGTTTCCGAGCTGTCGTCGCGGACCGACGGCGTCCTCATTCTCGGCCAAAGCACCCTATATCCCCTGCTCTACAACCTGGAGGCGCAGGGCCTGGTTCAAAGCGAATGGCGCTCGTCCAAGATTGCGCGGGACCGCAAGTATTACAAGCTGACCGACAAGGGGCACCAGCGGCTGGACCGGGACCTGTCGCAATGGGAAGCCCTGGTGCATGGGATGGGCCGACTCGTCGTGGGCAGTGAGACGCAGCGAGTCGGATGGTGGGCATGATCGGCACGGCCTCACAGGCAGGTTTTGACCCGTCGGCGGTCGAGTTGCCGCCGGCGATTCATGAATTGATCCGTCGCGTCGTGCGGCGGACCCGGCTCTGGGCGTCGGAGCGGCGCGACCTGCGCGCGGAGTTGGAAAGTCACTTTCGCGAGGGCTTCGTTGAGCTGTCGCGGGAGGGCCTGAGCCCTCAACAGTGCGCGGCACGGCTGGAAGAGGATTTTGGCAATCCCGAACTGGCGGCGAGATTGATCCGCCGCGGCAAGAAAAGAGGAAGATCGATGTTGTGGAAAACGATGACGGCAAGCGGGTTGAGCATCCTGGTACTGGCGGGCGCCGGCGGCAGCTACCTGGCGGCCGTGGCGATCGGCAGACCTCAGCCGACGGTCGATTACGTCGAGAAGATCAATGAGCCGATTCGACGGGTCCCCGCGGAGGATCGGTCATGGCCCATTCTTCGCGACGTGATTCTCGAGTTCCAGCCACCGGTGACGCAGGGCGAGGAGATATTGGCGCAGATGCCCCGCCCCGGTGAGCCGCTATGGCCGGAGGCGGCGGCCTGGGTGTCGACCAACCGGCAACTCGTGCCGCGTCTGACGGAGGCGGCCAGCCGGCCCGTCGACGGGTTCATCTATGACAACGAGCAGACGCTCGAGTTTCAGCGTCGCCTGGTCCTGCACAAGGAGGGGGAGGCGGCGGCGCAGGAATTGATGGCGCAGGCATCGGCGAACGGCGACGCCGATCTGATCCCGCCGACGATCTCCATTCTCCTGCCGCACCTGACGGAACTGCGGACGATCGCCAAGTACCTGGTGCTCGATTCGCGCCAATCGCTGATGCGCGGGGACTTTTCGTCGGCCTGGCAATCCCTCGATTCCGCCCACCGGCTCGGGATACAGTTGTACGAGTCCTGGACGTTGATCGAGCAACTGGTCGGGCGGGCTATCTCGGCGCAGGCGATGCAGGAAATGCGTCAGGTCCTTTATGCTCGGCGCGACCAATTGACGGCGGGCGATCTGGCGATGATTCGCGCGAGTCTGGCGAACGTTCCGCCGCTGTCCACGATCGGAAAGCGCTGCGAAGGGGAGCGGCTGTTCTTTCTCGACGTCGTGCAATACCTGTTCACCGACGACGGGAACGGCAACGGCCGGATGATCCCATCGCAATTCGTCCGGCTCCGGGAACTCGTGTTGCGCGCTCCCGGCGACGAGGCCGGCGCCATGTCGCAGGCAGGGGGCCTGGCGATGGCGGCGGTGCACGCCGACCGACGCGATACGGTGGCGAAATATTTCGAACTCTGGGACGAGGCGATGGAGAAGCTGTCGCTGCCGCTCTACGACGCGCGACGGGCCGACGCCTATTCGTCGTTGACGGCGTTGCAGGAAGACGCAACGGCGAGCAGGCGATTTGCGGTGATCGCGGTCGTCTTGCCGGATCTGCTTCGCGCCGACACGCAACAACGCACGTCGTCGATGGCGCACGAGGCGATGCGGACCATCGCCGCCCTCGAGCAGCACCGCCTCGATCACGGCGCCTATCCGGATCGGTTGGGGGCGCTCGTTCCGGCTTGTATCGCCGAAGCGCCGACCGACGCGTACAGCGGCGTGTACCTACGTTACGAACTCGATGCGTCGGGCGACTTTCGGCTCTACAGCGTCGGCGAAAATCTGGTCGATGACGGCGGCTCGACGGCGCCCTTGCCGGCCACGGCGTCGTCGCGTCCGGTCCCGCGGGACCTGGTCTATTGGCCCGCGCCGGTTGACTGATGACGATTCCGAGCTTGGGGAGTATCGAGGCAGGCGTGCGTGTGGGGCCGGCAGAGGGCTTGGACCCCGTGGCCGGTTGGCCAGGCGGCTCCTTGCAGGAGCATGGCGCTGCCTGGACCTCGCCTATCGGTGCTTGGCGACGGCGAACAGGTCGTAGGTCAGCCAATCACGGCGGAGTAGCATCTCAATGAATTGAAGATAGAAGAATCGTCCGCGATAGCCGCGAGCGCCGCGCCAACCGCCGTGGCTGATTTCCGTCAGCCCATCCTGAAGAGAGTCGGCGGCTTGTCGAGACACCTGTTCATGTCGAATCAGGCGGAATCCCGCAGATTCGAACGCATGCAGGTAGTCGTCGGTCGACCAGAGGCGTTCTTGCGTGCTGAGCTGCGAGTTCAAGCGGTTGAGAACGCCGAGAGCGGTAAAAATCCGCCGGTATCTGGTGGTAATGTCGCCCAGGCACAGTCGTCCCTCGGTCTTGAGCGTTCGCAGACATTCGCCGATGAACTTCCGTTTGTCGGCATAGTGGAGAGCGGATTCGAGATTGAAGATCACGTCCACTGACTCGTCGGGCAGCGGCAAACAGTGAGCATCGGCCCGCATGAAAATGGGGCGCAGAGATCTTCCGGCGCAGCGCTGTTCGGCCGTGCGGACGCTGGACGGGCAGTACTCCATGCCGATGAGCCGCGCCGGCCGGTAGCGATTGAATATCCATTCGCTCGGCCCGCCGATCCCGCAACCGACATCCAAAACCGTGCTCTGGGGGCCGATCTCGACGTCGCCGAGCAGCCGCCAGACCAGGTCCTTTTGATGCTGATCGAAGGACTCGCGGCCCCGGACTTCGGCATACCCCGCGTTATAGCCGAGCAGGCCGCGGGACTTGGCCAATCTCAGATTCGGCTCGTAGAAAACTTCCAGACTTTGCGGGCGCATCAATCGACCGCTCCCTTAATCGAGCCCGACCTGGAAGCAATGAACAGCAGCGAATCCCAATCTCGGATCCGCCGAAACTTGAGTTTTTCCATGCTAACCGGACCGTCGGCCGCAGGCAATTCCGGGGGAGATTCACGCCATGACAATGCGGGGGGAACATAGCCGGCGGTGGGATTCGAACCCACGACCTCAGCTTTACGAAAGCCGTGCTCTGCCGCTGAGCTACGCCGGCGGGCTGACCGAAGTCGGCCGACATGTTCCATCCGGCCCGCATCGTCGTCAAGGCAAGCCGCAAGAGCCGGCGCGGCCCTCGGCCGTCATGGGCGTGGGCCGCTATCAGGGAATGGGACAGCTTTCCCCGGCCAGGAGCTTTTGCACCAGCGCGTCGACATCGGAAGGGTCGATGACCAGGTCTTCGTTGACGTCGGCGCGGCAGAATGCGGAAGTGCCGCAGGCCGGAGGATTGAGGATCGCATCGATGAGCCCCTGAAGATCGAGGCCGTTGAGGAACAGGTCGTTGTTGGTGTCGCCGCCGCAGCAGGCGAGGACGCACGACTCCGTCGCCAACATTTTGGCGATCAGGGGCGCGATATCACGGGCGTCCACCACGTTGTCCTCGTTCGCGTCGATCCGACAGTAGGCGATGGTTCCGGGCGCCGGCGGATCCAGCAGGGCCGCCGCGAAGGGCTCGATGTCCAGCTCGTCGATCAGGCAATCGTCGTTCGCGTCGCCGCGGCAGCATTCGACGACCGGCTCGACGCAGGTGGCGGTCGAGCACGGTTGGCCCGCCGTGAAAACATCGCCCGCCGCGATGCAGGCCGCATCGGCCAATATCTCGCACGCCCCGTCGGCGTGGCAGCAGGCACCGTTGCCGGGTTCGATACAGGCGATCGTGAGCGTCCCCGGACCGCCGCTGGCGCCCTCGCCGAGGTCCTTGCCGCCGACGCGGATGAGCAGGCACTGGCCGGACAGCGCGGGTACGGACAGGTACGAGTACGGGTTCATTTCGAAGTCGTCGTTGCAAGCGAGCTCGCTCAGGTCGGCGGCGGGGCAAAGCGCCACGTCCGGGCAACTAGCCATGCCGGGGCCGTAGACCGCCAACGCGGTGTCGAAACTGCTGCCGATGGTGTGGAGGGTGACCGTCCCGTCGCAGGGAACCTGATAGGCGATCCAGATGTCCTGCCGCATGGGGCCGCAGTTCGTCGCGGGCGCCACGGCGCCGGTGGCCGCCAGCGTCGTATCGAATTCGACCGACACGTCGGGGCCGGTCAGCGGCACGGCGTCGGCGCACTCCTCGTTGGCCGGCGGGCAGGCGACGACCTGGCAATCGCCCGCGCCGTAGGTCCCGCCCATTTGTTCGCACTGCGCCGGAGTCTGCATGTCGGCGCAGGTTCCGCTGGGCAGGCAGCATGCGCCGGGCGTTTGATCGCCGCAGGCGGGCACGAAGTCGCCGCAGACCCCGCCGGGGCGAAACCGCTGCGTCGGCCGCTGGCAATCGACGATGCTGACGCCCTCGATGCAGGGGGGGTTTGCGTCATCACAACAGGCGCCCAACACGTCGGCCTCGCCGGAGCCGAACAGGACGAATGCCAGATCGTTGCGCGAGAATTGCGTCGGCGGATTCGTACAGCCGCGATCCTCAAAATTACCGGGAACGTCGTCCCAGAACGGCACCGCCAGGGCGGGAAATCCCTGCTTGCCCGGATCATCCGCGGCGTCGACCTGCGAGTAGCACCAGGAACTCTGCGGCGGGGCTATGAAGCGTGGCACGATCGACAGCCAGTATTTCTGGTTCTTGCGGACAAGGATGTCCACTGGAATCTCGATGTGGTAACAAGGGGCGCAATCGGCGCCGACGAGCGTTTCATTCATCAGCGCGGCGGCGGGAACCTCCTGCGACGCGACGAATAGACTGCCGGGCGCCTGGCCGCCGAACTCATCGGGCTCACCGGCGGGTGAGCCGGCAACGTCCTCGTAGATCGTTACGAAGACACTGTCCCAGGTCGTCGTTGGCGTGGCGCCCTCAGCGCCGTCATTGAAGAACTTGAACGCCGCGCGGACCAGCGTGATGCGACAATGCGGATCGACCGGAGCCCCCTCGACGAGCATGAAATCGTCGGCGGCCCCGGCGATGAACTGCCAGAGCTCGTCCGGCGACTCGCTCAATTGCGATGCGGGGTCGCCGAAATCCTCGAGCGGCAGGCCGTTGTCAAACATGCAGACAGCCGGACCGCGGAGCGCATCGAGCGCCGGAACCCGCCGCCAGACTTCCCGGGCATCGACGCCCTTTCGACGCGGCGCGGCGGACGGGTCGCGGACCGACCGGGCAAGGGGTCCGACACGGGTGGGAGCTGGCGGCGTTGCCGAGACGGCGGACTGCTCCCGGCGTTCGCCGCCTCGGGCCAGAAAGCCCGAGGAAAAGAGAACGAGGGTCGCGGCAGCCAATGAGAGCGTGATGAGGCGGAACGAGGCGATGGCGCGCCGGAGAGTCGCGACGACGTGGCGATTGATTGGGACGAAGTGTTTTTTGTCGATTTCGAGCCCCATGCCCCAAGACCGTCCCCGCCGCCTGCTCATGAACCGTGCAACTTCCTTATCCTTGGTGGCGCCGGCGCGCCGTTATTCGATGGCCATCGCGGGTTTGAGGCCCGGGGTGATCACTTCCCGCCCGTAACCCATCATATCAGACCGCCAACTGTCCGTGCGGAGCGTCGTTACCGATAATAGGCGCCTCCGGGCGGCCTCTCCCGCGCGGCGAGGCCGTTGGCATCGTCACATCGACCGAAAGCAACCGGCAAATCAGCATTTGGGCGGGACTTGCGCGGATGGATGGACCGTCGGTCGCCATCCTGCCCGTCGTCATTGGAAAGAACCGTCGATGCCGTCAGATGGGCTCTGCCACGTCCGAGGGTTCGTGGCGCCGCCCCGCCGTCGGCGTGCTCGGCGCGGACGATACGGCGGCGCGCTCGGCGTCGCGCGGCGAGCGCCGCAGGAGGTTGACAATGACGCGGAGCAGCGTGTCGCCGTGGAAATAGTTTTCCGGCAGCCGCCAGTGCAGGGTGCGATCGTCGGCGAAACGCAGCTTGCCCGACGCATCGGTGAAGAGCGGTTCGAGTTGCTTGACGCCGCCCTCGAAGTTGAAGATCACGTCTGGCTCTTTGCGGTTGATGGCTGTGACGCGCCAACCGGCGGCGCGGACCTTGATCTCCGTGAGCGTCAGCAACGATTCCACGGTGTCGGGCAATCGACCGAACGCGTCGGCCAGGTCGGCGGCGAGCCGCTCGACGTCCTGCGGCGCATGGCACGCGGCGAAGCGGCGGTAACAGTCGACGCGCTGGCGGTCCGAGGCGATGTAGCGCTTCGGGATGTACGCTTCGACGTCCAGCTCGAGGTGTACGGCGACGCGCGGCCGGTGCGCTTCGCCCTTCATTCGCCCGACGGACTTTTCCAGGAGCTGGCAATAGAGCTCGTATCCGACGGCGGCGATGTTGCCTGACTGCTCGGGGCCCAGGATGTTGCCGGCGCCGCGAATCTCCAGGTCGCGCATGGCGATGCGGAAACCCGCCCCGAGTTCACTGTATTCCTCGATGGCCTTGAGGCGTTTGGCCGCCTTGCCGGTGAGCGGCCGTTCGGGGCTCAGCAGCAGATAACAATAGGCCCGGTGCTTGTAGCGGCCGACGCGCCCGCGAAGCTGGTGCAGATCGGCCAGGCCGAACATGTCGGCGCGATCGATGAACATCGTGTTGGCGTTGGGGATGTCGAGGCCGGATTCGATGATGGAGGTGCTGACGAGGATGTCGGCGCTTCGGCCGATGAACTGCATCATCACCTGCTCCAGCTCGTCGCCCGGCATCTGCCCGTGGCCGACGATGATGCGCGCATCGGGAACGAGGGCGGCGATCCTCGCGGCGACGGACTGGATCGAGTGGACGCGGTTGTGGACGAAATAGACCTGCCCGTCGCGGTTGAGCTCGCGAATGATCGCCTCGCGGACCAGTTCGTCGCTCCAGGTGCAGACGCGGGTGGTGATAGCGCGTCGGTCCATCGGGGGCGTGGCCAGACTGGAGATGTCGCGGAGCCCGATCATCGCCATGTGCAGCGTGCGCGGGATCGGCGTGGCCGAAAGGGTGAGCACGTCCACGGTCGCCCGCAGGTGCTTGAGCTTTTCCTTGTGCTCGACGCCGAAGCGCTGCTCCTCGTCGATGATGACCAGTCCGAGATCGGCGAAGTCCACGTCTTTCGACAGCAGGCGGTGGGTGCCGATGAGGACGTCGATCTGTCCCTTTTTCGCGGCGCGGGCGATTTCCTTTTGCCTGGCGATCGGCAGAAAGCGGTTCAGCCGCTCGACGGCGAACGGGTATTCCGCCATGCGCTCGCAAAACGTGCGGTAATGTTGCTCGGCCAGTACCGTCGTCGGTACAAGCACGGCCGTCTGCTTGCCGAACTCCGCCGCCTTGAACGCCGCCCGCATGGCCAACTCGGTCTTGCCGTAGCCGACGTCGCCGCAGAGCAGTCGGTCCATCGGGCGCGGCCGGGACATGTCGGACTTGATGTCGCGCAGGGCGACGAATTGGTCGGGGGTTTCCGTATAGAGAAAGGCGTTTTCGAATTCGGTCTGCCAGGGCGTGTCGTTCGGGTAGGCGACGCCGGTCTGCGATTGGCGCACCGCGGCGATGCGCAGCAGGTCGCCGGCAAGCTCGTCCACTGCTTCCTCGACGCGGGCCCGCGTCTTGGCCCAGCGTGATCCGCCGAGCTTGGAGAGTGGAGGCCGCGCCGCCTTGGCCCCGATGTATTTTTGCACCAGGTCGATCTGCGACACCGGCACGTGCAGGACGGCCGATTCGGCGAATTGCAGCGTCAGGAACTCTTCGCTCTTGCGCGAGTCGCCCTTGCGCATTGTTTTCATGCCGGTGAAGCGGGCGATGCCGTGCGCGACGTGAACGACGTAGTCGCCGTCGGCCAGGTCGAGAAAGGTCTCGATCGGGCGCGTCGCGGCGACACGGCGCAGCCGGCGTTTCTGCGTGTAGCGGCGGAACAGATCGTGATGGGGAACCGCGGCCACGGCGCGGCTCGAATCGCCGCCGCCTTTCCAGATGAAGCCCGCCTGGAGCGAGGCGATCTGCATGGATACGTGCGGCCGATGCGCCGGCGGGGCGTCCTGTGGGGCGGCGAGGCCATGGACCTGGGCGATGAGTTCGGACAGGCGGTCCTGCTCGCCGCGATTGTCGCAGAAGACTTCGACCGGATGCGCCCGGGCCAGGCCGATCAGTTGGGCGACGGCATCGGTCGCCCTGGCCTCGAATGCCGGCAGGGCCTCGCAGTGGACGCGAAACGTGTCGGCGTCCGCCGCGGTCGCCAGCGGAAAGCGACTCAGGTGCAGTTGCCGGAAGCGCGACCAGCCGCGGGCGATCGCGCTGATCGGAAAATGCCCGACGGGATGCCCCAGCCGATCGAGAACGGTTCGCGCGACCTCGTCGATTTCCAGCGGTTCGATCAGGGCGAGGAGGGTATCGGCCGGCAGGTAATTCAGAAACGACGTCGTGTCCGCCGGTCGTGCGGCGGCGGGGTTCGGCGGCAGCGTGATCCGCGCCGATTGAATCGCTCGCGTCGATCGCTGTGGCCCCACGTCGAAGTGGCGCAGCGATTCGATCTGGTCGCCGAAGAATTCGATGCGCAGCGGGTCTGCGCCGGCGGAGGCGAAGATATCGAGGATGCCGCCGCGAAGGGCGAAGTCCCCCGGCTGCTCGACCTGGTCCAGACGATCGAACCCGCGGGCCGCGAGGAATTCGGCGATGAGCGCCGGCCCGCGGGCATCGCCGACCGCCAGCGAGAGCGTGTTGGCTTCGAGCGCTTCGGGCGTGGGGACGGGCTGCATCAGGGCCTGAATCGGCGCGACGATCAGCGGCGGCCGATCGAAAGTGGCGGCGGAAGCGCCGGAATCCAGTGCGGCGCAGAGGCGCGTCCGCTCGGCGCCGATCTCCTCGGAGGCGGCGCCTTCGCCGGGCAGGGATTCCCAAGCGGGCAATATCTCGACGGCGCGGCCGAGCGCCGTTTCCAGGTCGTCGCGGACGTCGTCGGCCTGATCCAGGTGTGCCGCGACAAAGAAGAGCGGGGATTTTGCGGCCGCCGCGAGGCATCCGCCCGCGATGGGCGCAGCGGAACCCCACAGCCCGTTCAGCGCGAGGGCAGATGCGCCGGCGGCGATCCGCACGCTGAGGGCCTTGATGACGGGGTCCTCGGCGATCGTGCTCGTGACAAGCACGGCTTGATTATGTCGATCGGGAGGGCCGGCGGCAATCCGAGGGGAGCCATGGGCCCGACTAGGTTTGAGCGACCTTGTTCGCCTCGCGGACCCGCTCGGGCACGCCGTTGAGGTCCCAGACGATGCCGAGCTTCGACATGCACCAGAGGACGTAGTAGGTCAGGTCGATTTCCCACCAATAGAAACCCTGGCGGACCGCGCCGGGGTAGTAATGGTGATTGTTGTGCCACCCTTCCCCGAAGGTGAGAAGGGCCAGCAGCAAGCTGTTGCGGCTCTCGTCATTGGAGCGGTAACGTTTTCGTCCCCATACATGCGACAGCGAATTGATCGTGAACGTGGCGTGGGAGCAGACGATCGTCGAAACGAAGAAGGCCCAGATCAGCATCTGCCAGCCGGTGGTGTTCCATCCGAAGGCGTGCAGAACCTTGCCCAGGGCGAACAGCGACAGGGCTTCGACGAGCGGCACGAGATTTTCGAAACGATTGAGGAATCGCAACTCGGGAAACTTGAGCAGATCGGGCACTGCCTTCGCGTCGTAGGCGTAGGCCCCGCGGGTCGATATCCAGCCGACGTGGCTGCGGAAGAGCCCGTGGCGGATCGGCGAGTGCACGTCTTCTTCGTCGTCGGAGTGCTGGTGGTGGTGGCGATGGCGGGCGGCCCACCAGATCGGTCCGCGCTGCACGGCGGAATTTCCCATGACCGCGAAGACGAACTGGGCGAAACGCGACGTCTTGTAGGATCGGTGGGAGAAATAGCGGTGATAAAACGCCGTGATGGCGAACATGCGAATGACATACATGGCGGCGGCGGCGCCGACGGCGATGGGGCTCCAGCCGACCCAGATCACGCCGAGGCACATCAGGTGCATGGCGATGAAGGGCAGCGCCCGGGCCCAATCGATGCGGTGGAGCTTTTCAGCTTCCACGTCGTCGTAGCGCTTGGCGGCCGTGTCGATGCAGGTGATCGTGGAACGAATCCACGAACCGAAGCGCTGAATAATTGTCGGTTGCTTGCCCATCGGGCGGGCGCAATCGGATCCGCCGATGCCCGCCGGCGCGGAGATGAGGGCCGAAGCCCCCGAGGCGATTTCAGTTCCCAATGCTCAAGCCCTCGTGGTACGTATCAGCCCGAAGAAGGGGTTGTCTGTGCCGACGACCATCCCGGACGTGAACCGTGACCATCCATGTAGCGGCGAAACTTTACTGCCCGGTCCAGCGGGCGTCAAAAAAGGGGCATTCGAGGCGGAAGAACCCGCCGAAAACCGGGGGTCGCTCATCCGCTATTGAGAAATCGAGCAGATATTTTTCGCCGCGTTTTCTCCTCGGGGCGGAGACGGGTTTTCGGGCCCTTGGCGGCTAATGGGCGCAGCGAAATTTTGCCAAATGCGCAGGGAAAAATGCCAGAAAAATGAGCGCAAAAAAAGGGTGAGCAGGCCGGAACGGCCCGTTCACGAGACCCCCTCGAGCTGTCCTCGACCGTCGTTCGAGCGACGGCCGCTCATTCCCCTACGATCGATCCTCGCGAGCGGCACGGGCCGCCTGGTGACGCGTCTGGACGCCCTTGAGGAGTTCGATGACTTCGCTGCCGTCCGCCGTCGTGAGCATCTTCGACATCGCCCCGCCGTGGGAGTAATGGCGCTTCGCCAGGAACTCGGCGAGCTTTTCGTGGGTCCAGCCGAGGTCGATCCGGAGCGACGCGATCCGCCGCTTCTGTGGTTCGGACACCATCGCGTGAACGCCCTTTGGACGCCGCGGCGATCGCGGCCGCTCCCGGCGGTCGCGCTGGTAATCGGTCCCGGAATTGAGCCGTTCCAGCAGGGCGCACGCCTCGACTGCCGACATCTTCGATATCGATCCGGCCGGCGTCATGGCCCGCACGTCGTCGGTCGACAGGCCGTGGGCGCGGGCCGCCGCGAAGATCGCGCGGCGCTGGGCGTCGGTGATCGGGCCGGGCATAACCTGTTCGGGCGGGTTGCTCATCGCATACTCCACGGTTCGCCGATCATGGCGGTCCCTTTGCCTTGCCGGCCTCGTCCGCCGTCGATCGCCGGTCCATCGCACCCGGCTTTGTAACGCCGCCGCGTCTGGCCTGCCGCGCCGGTGTGGAATGCGGCGCGTCGGTAATCGACTCGCCGTCAGGCCTTGTGGTCTTCGCTTCTCGCCTTCGCTGGTCTATGTCGTCGTGGTATTCGGGCAGGACCTCGAACTCTGGTGACGGGCAGTCGATGAGCCGAAGCGCGTCGGCGGCACTGCACGAGTAAGCGCGATTGATCTTCACCATTCCGAGAATGGGATTCGTTCCATCCGGTGGTCGCACCTTTCGGATCATCACGTCGCCGGCGGGCAGGTCCAGGACATCCCGGATTGACCCAACCCGCGGACCGGCCGCCGGGATCGTCGTCACAGCCGTCGTTGTGTCGAGAGCGTTTTCTTCCATCGCTGACTCCGATTCCATTCACCGTCCGACGCCGGGATTCGCTGCACCGAGGCCGGCGCGTCCGCGCGAAAGCGCGACTTACACCCGCGCCGCCGCCGCGAACGTCCGCAGATTCGACCCGGCGCTTCGCGCCTTGTTTACCCAAACGACGTGCTCGTTGAACGCCGCGACATACGACTCGCGTAGCTCGGGCCGCCCGCGGTTGACGGCCAGCGTCGCATCCCGCCGACTCATTCCCCGCTGCTGCTTTTCGTGGATCGCGTCATCCCACCGCGCCTTGGCGGCGGAGTATCCCAGTCGGACGGTCACGTGGTCGGCGGCGGCGGCCTTGTTGTAGCCCGCGACGAATTCGTTGTGCATCCGCGGATCATCCTTCAGCGCCGACAGCGCCGCGTCACGGCGGCTCATTCCCGATTGCATCCGCCTGGCGACGGCGGTCCGGAAACGGCCGGCCGGGCCGTCGCCGGCGACCGACAAACCGGCGCTGTTGACCACCGCCGGCATCCCGACGATCGCCGGCTTGTTGGTCAGCGCCACCGAATGCAGTTCGCGGGCGACGTTGGTCCGCCCGTCCAGCAGGACGACCGGCGACAGATATCGATAGGCCCGAGAGCCGATCATCTTCTCGCCGTGCGCCGTCCAGGACACGTCAGCCACGATGCCGACGCCGTGCTCGGCGCGCAGGGCCTTGATCCAGCCGACCGCCGGAGCACTGCCGTCGGGGCTGGTGTAGCTTCCGCCCATCGTTTGATGCTCGATGTCGATCGGCAGATCCACGCCGCGCCGCCGAAAGGCCGCGACGATCGAGGCCGCGCCGTCGTCGTTGATGGTGAATCGATCGTTGCCCTGAACGTCACCCCACGGGATAACGACGACGCGCGTCGGCGGCGACTGGCCGCCCGCCAGGTCGCACACCGCCCGCCGCGGCCAGAATCCGGCCTCACTGCGAATTTGGGTTGCTGTCATGGTGGTCATGTTCTCGACTCCTGTTTCAGTTGCTCTGGCCGTCGCGGCGCGACACCGCGTCCCGGTGCGTTTGCCCTTCAGAGTTGGACGTGCGGAAGCTCGCCGACCGCCTTGTTGACCGCCGCGATGTCATCATCAATTGATGCCAACTCGGCCTTCACCGCGGCCAGTTCGGACTCGGCTTGCTTGATCTTCTCCAGTTCCCCCGCGATGCGCCTCGCCAAGTGGGCGGCGGACGGGTGAACATCGGGGGGCGGCATCTTGCGCGCCTTGTCCGGCCCGTTGCCGGATTGCGGCGCGTCATCCGTTCCCTGATTCGCGGCGTATGCCTCGGCCGCGGCGACCATCTTCATCACGTCCGCGGCGCTCGTCGACGACTTCATGCCGCGCGCCACCAGGCAATTACGCAACTCGGACTCGGATTCCGAGAGTCGGTGCCGCAGCTCGCTGATGCGGCGTTCGATGTGGCGGGGCACCCCGTTCGACATTGCGTCGAGGCGGCGGCGGTTCAAGTCACGCAGCTTTATGACAGCCCATTCGGGATATCCCTGTAGTGCCTTCTCGCGGTCCTGGCGGCAGTCATAGTCATCAGACGTAGCCACCGCGACCTCTTCGTCGAGTGCCTCGAATTCCGCTTTCAGCCGCGCCTCGGCCTCCGCCCGTTTGCGTCGCCGCGACACGTCGGCGGCGCGGGCCTTTTGCTCCAGTTCGGCGCGTCGCGCGTCGAGACGCCGAAGAAAGTCGGCCTGCTCGGCACAAAACGCCTGCGAGTACAGCCGACTCAAATGGTCCAGCCGCTGCTCTTTCTCGGCGAGCTGGTCGCGCAGGTCATCGGCCCGCTTTCGGGCCTCGGCGTAGGTGTCGTCGCTCGCCGCCGCCGCCGTCGCTTCGGCCTCGGCGCCTTCCAGTTGCGCCCGCAGGGCCACGGCCTGCCGTCCGAGTTCAACCACCGGGCCGGCAAGCTCACTGCTGCTCTGCGCCGCCGGCGACGGCTTCGATTCATCCTTCGTTTTTGTTGCGGTCATCGGTCAATGCTCCCTGTTGGTTTCAGATTCGTTGAACTCCGTCGCTCGCCGCCGATCCGTCAGCGGCCAGATTTTTTCGTTTCGACTGCCTGCCTCCAGCGCGTAAAAACGCATCAGGTCGGCAGCGCGGGCCATGTCGTCGATGAACAGGATGCCAAGCGACGTACCGTCGCCGGGATCGTCTTTAATCGATGATTGCACGCCGACGATGATCGACGCCAACAGCTTTCGCGACGAAGGCGGCGCGGCTGTGCGGTGAGTCGCGAAGGCCGCGGCCACGGCATCGACGCGCGCCGACAACTCGGGCGGATCGAACACACGCCATTGCGCCCCCTTCGATCGCATCCCGCCGAGCAGGATGAATTCGGTGAACCGGCCGAAGGCGATCGCCAGCGCTTCCAGCGATCGACGTTCCTTGCCGGCCATCTTGTTGGTTCGCGCTTTCAACGTCCGTCCTCTACTTCGCGCCCACCGCGGCGATCCGGCCTTCCGCGCCGGCCAGCGCCTTGACGCCGGCGGACACGATCGACGCCAGCGCTGAATTGCTGTTGACAACGTCCCGGCCCAGTTGCTTGATTTCCGTCTTGATCGCTTCAAGCAGGTTGGTCGGCAACTGACCTTCGGACGACGCCAGACCTCCGCCACGCGCCGGCCGCGCGAGCGCGAAGTCGGTGCTTATATCTCCCACAACCGTCCGCTGGCGGTCGCGTTGACTGACGGTTCGCGCGTCGAAGAGGCCGGCGAAGATACTCTCTTCCAACTCGGCCCGCTTTTCCGGCGACACGTCGAAGCCCTGGCGGCGCAGGCCGCGGGCCACGTCGGCGGCAATCTTCCGCGCGTCCCGTTGCGTCTGGCCGCGGACCCTCCGTAGATCGCGCTCGATGATGTTGTGTTCGCCGACGCGCATGAGAAAGCCGCGATCGGTAAGCGGCAGTCCCTTGACCTGCTCGCGGAGAATGTCGTCAACGACCTGGCGCTCGACGGCGCCCTGGGCCGGGAAGTCGCCGGTGAACAAGTTGAACTGCCGCAGGAACTCCGATCCGCCCGCGCCGCCGGACTTGATTCGCGCCGCTGCGTCACGCAGCCGTTGCGAAAGCGACTGGCCGCCGGCCGGCGCCGTGATGCCCAGGGCGCTTTGACCGGCCAGGGCGCCGACGCCGAGCAACGGATTTAGCGGAAAACCCGCCTGCGAAATCAGGCCCATTTCGCGGAGCCGCTCGTCGCTGACCTTGCCCGACTTGCGGTGCATGTCGATCGTGCGGCGGAGGAAGTCCTGCGCCTGTTCCATGTCGTCGCTGGCATCGCCCAACTGTTTGGCCACGATCGCGAAATTGGTGGACGTGGCGATGAAGTCCGCGACGATCAATGCCGGGATCGCTTTGGTAAGACCTTTCGCGCCGAGCGTCGATACAAATCCCAGGATGCCTGAAGACGTGAGCCCCTTGTTGACAAGCCGCCGCGTCCCCTCCGTCTTGAGAATCTGCTGCACGACGGCACTGTCGATGCCCGCCACGCCGGCGCCACCGCCCGCCTGGGTGATGGCGATGCGCATCGCCTGCTGCTCTGCGACTTCATTTAGCAGAAACTGTGCGAGTTTTTGAGTCCCGATCCCGATACCGGACAGCGTCGCTTCCTTGAAGAGGCTTCGGTCGATGCGCCCAATGCCGGCGTCAACCGCGGTTCCGAACAGGTCGGCCTGCGGTAATCTAATACTGCCGGCCGGCTGTATGGTGTCGATCCCGGATATGAAGCGATTGGGGTGGTCTGGCTCCTTGAATTGACTGGCGAAGTGCCCCTGGTCGTCCACACTGAGTTTACCCGCCCGCCACGCTTCCCGGTATTTGTAGTGGTGCCCAGGATCATCCGGGTCCCGGTTGAGTGGCTGGCCCATGGCCTGTCGTTGGTTGACAATGCGCGCAAAATCGTCGCGAAATTTCCTCTCTTCGGTTTCAGTCCATCCCGCCGGCTGCGTCGTCGCGACGGACGCCGATCCGCCGGCGCCGAACAGCGCGCGCAGGCCGGGTGGAAGCATGTCGAGCAGCGCCGCGCCGCCGGCCTGGAAGCCGGCTTTCATCCGCTCGATGACTTTGTCAAACGTGTCGAGGACGTGGGGTTCGACGCCCTGTTTCCAGAATTCCCCGGCGCGCATGCGCAGCGCATCCCACGCGCCGGCGAACAGGTCAGTGATGGCCGCCGCGCCGCGGAGGATGCCCGCCAGCGCGCCGCGACCGATGCCCTCTCCGATGTCGATGACGCCGCCTTTGAGGATGCCGAAGAGCCCGCCGCTCTGCCCGCCGCGGCCGAAGAGTAAGTCCTTGAAACTACCGCCGCGCTCCAGGTGCCCGGCGATCCCGGACGTGATGTCGCGCACGCCTTTAAGCACGTCGCGGACCGACTCCGATCGCGCGACCGCCAGCGACAGTCGATCGACGGCGTCGCCGACCTGATTCTTGATGCCCTCAAAAATGAAAACCGACTCGCGCCCGGTGATGCCGAGGCGGCCCATCTTGGTTTCCATTTCGGCGATCGCGGCCCGGATGATTTCGGCCTTCTGCGCCGCCGGCGACAGCGACTCGAACGCATCCTTTCCCTTGATGGCGTCGAAGCCCCGCTTCACGCCCTCGATGCCGTCGACCAGGACGCCGAAGTCGTCGAGGAAAAGCGTGCTGCCGCGCGACAGGCCGGTGAGGACCGTTTGCAGCGCCGCGCCGGCATCCTTGCCGGTCGCGACCGCCTGCCGCGATATGAACGAGACCGCCGTCAGGATGTCGTTGAAATCCAGCCCGGCGCTGAGGCCGCGGTTGGCGACCTGAAACGCCTCGGCCAGTTGCAGCGTACCGTTGCTGGCCTCGACGGCGGCGCGGGCCAGCTTCTCGGCATCGCCCGCGCTTCGACCGGTGAGGTTTTGAAACGCCCTTTGCTGGACCTCGATCGACGCCCCCTGAGTGATGAGACGGTCCAACCCCGCGATCAGCGGACGCAGGCCGAGATTGATGTCGCGAAACGTCGCCAGCGCGCCGCTGGCGACGCGAAACGGCGCCGCCAGCGCCCGGCCGGCCAGGTTGCCGAATGACGATATGCCGCGGAGCGCGCCTTGCAGCCCGCGCGCGGTATCATCCTCGGCACTGATCCGCAGTCCAAAATCAAGCCCTGCACCAAACCGCGACATCGCTACGCCTACTCAGTTCTCAGCACGACCGTCGGGTCATTTCCGTTCACCGCCTCGATCAGCATGTCCTCCGCCGGCGCCGGCAGCCGCCAGAGCTCCACCGGCAACGTCACGCCGATTTGGTGGGCGATGTTTCGATAGCCGACGAGGCGGCGGACGATGTTCCATCCGTCGCGCCGCGACTGTTGAAAAAACTCGTCACCCGCTCCTCGATTCGCGTAACCTCCGAAGCGTCATCGATGAACGTCTGCACCGAAGCGCGGAGCCCGGCGAACTTCACGCCGTTCATCGCGAACCAGATCAGGATCGTTTCGACCTGCACCATAAAGGGGATGCGGCCGAACACGACCCCGAGATTGGATTTCATGCCGCCATTGTCGCCGGCGACGTTCAGCGGGATCGGCGAGCCGCCCGGCTGTTGCACACCCTCCCAGTTGATGACCTTGTTCTCGAAGAGCGCGAAGGCGGCGGCGATGCCGAATCGGCTGATCGACTCGACCGCCTGGCCGCGCTCTTCGGCGGTCATGTAGACGTGGATCAGGCGAAACGATCCGCCGGCGAATTCAACCTCGATCGGTGCGGGCTTCGCGCCCAGGTCCAGGACCAACGTCATCGACGACCTCCATGTCTCTTGTTTTAAGTAATGAGGCGCGGCCGGCATCCAACCGGCCGAGAAATTTCAAATGCTGGAGCGCATCCGACAGGCAGAGCTTGCGCGCTTCGAGGCGTAGATCGTCCATGGCCGCGGCCAGGCCGAGCGTGCGCGGTCGCGCGACCAGCGGACGCGACCCCGCGAGTAGCCGCGACCAGGTCGGCAGCGGATTCGACGCGCCGCCGAAGCATTCACCCAGCGTCAAACTCACGCGGCGCGGCTCGCGTGCCCTCCCCAAAATCGATCGAAGCGTCTCTGTCATCACGCGCCCTCCCTGAATTCGTCATCCCGGACGTATCTCAGCGGCACCGAGAGACCGTCGTCGCCGTCGTCATCGGCCTGCCCGGAATCCGTGGCCCCACTGGTCCCCGCCTTGAGATATTCGCCGTACCTAGAAATCATTTGTGCGACGCAGCGATGGTCCGTCTCCGGAATCTGCGCGAGTTCGCGGCAGATCGCCAGTTGCGTTTCGGCGGTAGGCAGCGCTTCGCGCCATGCCAGCGGCGTCCGTGGATCGTGGCCGTGAATCCCGTGCTTGCGAATCCCGCGAAGCCACGCCCGCACGACGCGCAGAATCCACCGATGGGAACGGCCGTCGAACTCCACGAGCTCCGCGACCAGGCGGCGGATGATCGTGTCGTTGACGGGATACTGATCGGCATTCAATTCGAGGCCGAGCGTCGGAAAGATGTCGTGAATACCCCTGGTCCACTCCGGCCGTCGCTCGGGAATCGGCGTCGACAGCGACGTACCGACGCGACGACGCGACGGCCGCGCCTTCACCGTCACCGTCCGCGTAGAGACGCGCTGCGGCGCCGGGCGGTCATGGATTGTCGCGGGGCACGTCGTCAACGCATCGACTCCGAAAAAGGACGGCGAGGGCGGCGGTCGCGCGGCTGCCGGCAGGCATACGAACCGACATCGCGCTGCACGCTCGCCCTCGCGCCGCGAGCGTCGAAAAAAAACGGGCGGCGGCTGGTCAATCGATCCGCGGTGAGAATCTCGGAACACCGCAGACCTTCGGGAGTTTCGCCGACCGCCCGCCTTTGGAGCGGGCAGCGCGCGTCGCGATCGGTTGGATCGCAGGCTCCGCAAGGAGACCGGAGCCCCTGAACCTCGCGCGCCCCCGCAACGGAGACTGAAAAAAACCGCGCCGCAGTGCGTCGCAGCGCGATCGATTGCGACGCCGGCCTGCGCGGTCCGTGGCGTTCGCCGCGGCCGCCGCCGCAATCGATCGCGCGGCCACCGGCGAGCAGGGGAAATCGAAGCTTGCGATATCGAGCCGTCGTCGTCATCCAGCAACCGCTTTCAATCTCGGTGCGTCGTCAACCGCGCCGTTCCCGCGCGTCTGCGAAGTGACAGCGCCGCTAAGGTCCAGCGCCAAGACTCCATCGACAATCGTCGTCGCGTGTCTGCCGGAGACGCGCATCGGATCGACGCCCACGGCAGTTAATGCCCCGTGAATAACCACCGCGCCGAATCGACCGCCGCGACGCCGATGGACTTTAAGAGCGTACTCGCCGGCGGCCGGCGGACGAATGCCGATCCGCCGCGCCTCGCGATCGACGAGAATCGCCGCCGAGCCCTCCACGCCGATCGCCGCCAGGTCCTCGCCGGCGAAGCGTACCTCGCCGTTGGCGCTGATCGCCGCCGATCCAGTCCGAAGCAATCGTCCGCCGTTGTAGAATTCAAACGCCATCATCACCCTGCCGCCGCGACCGCGGCCGTCATTGGCTGATCCATTTCACTGACCGCGAGACGCGCATCGTCGGGACCCAAAAATAGGTCCGCCGCGGCCCGCAAATGATCCACCGTCAGCGTAGCGCCGTCAGCCAGGTCAATGGCAATCTCGGCGACCCGCGCGGCGAGGCGCAAGCGGCCGAATCCGTGCAGGTTCGCCAGCCGCACGAGCCAGCCGATCGCGCTCTGCCGAATTTTTAGACGGCCGCGCTTGATGATCGCCTCAATATCTTCGGTCGTAAAAACGACGGCCATTTCGCCCTGTCCCTTGCCGCCGCGCTGAACGCCGTGTCTTTCGCAGGAGAACACGGGGAAAAGCCGGCTCGTAAACTGCGGCGACAGCGGCGTCCGCTCGCCGCCCCGCGACCGCACGACGCGCCGGTAGAGATCCTCGTCGCCGAAAAGAATGACGGGAGTATTGCGGATGCCGTCGACGTCGGATTTGTCATGGAGGCCGCGAAGCGTTTCCAGCGCGGAGCGCGTCAGTTTTTGCGCCTCGTCCACTAGAACGACGACGTTGCGGTGCGTCTGTAGGTATTCTTCAATGGCCCGCTTTCGCTCGCGAACCGTCGGCGCGTAGGCCAGCTTGAATGCGGCGTGCAGGGCGTCGACGATGAATTTCGGATCACAGTCGGTGTCGTCGGCAATAATGGATACGGCCCCGTCGTGACGCCCAGCGAACCACTTGATGATGACCGACTTTCCCGACCCCGGTCCCCCGCTCACAATCCCGAAACTGCGCCTGCTGATCGCTTGTTTCATGGCGCCCACGATCAGACCGACAAGGCCGATCTTAACGAAGCCGCGGATGTTCGCCTGTCGGCTGCGCTCCGCTTCCGTGGCGAGGAATTGATCGATCAGCCGAAGGACGCGTTCACGATTGCCGCGATAGGTGCCGCGACAGACCTCGGCGAGGACCGTCGAGCTCTTGCCCCCGAGCCCGACGCGCTGTGCGAGCTCATTCCACCCCAGCGGCGCGCCACCGTTGCCGTTCGTCTCACGGTATTCGACGAGCCATTCGCGGAGCACGCCTTCCTGCTCGGGCGTGATGGGGGTTTCCTTGTCCAGCATCCGTGCCTCGAATCTCGCGTCCTTGCTGAAGCGCTCCATCGCCGATCCGCCGTCCTGGCGTTCGTTTTCGGGCGCGTCAGGGTCCATCGCGCTCCTCCGTTTTCCGGGTCTTGGCGTTCAACTCTTCCAGTGTCACGCGCCGCACCGGTTGCTCGGATTCGAGCGGCCGCGTTTTCTTATTGAGGTCCTGGAGCGTCGCCGTGTAGCCGCTGTTCAAGGCTTCCGCGCCCGCGTTCATCGACGCCAGCTTGCGGATCGCCTCGCCGCCGGCGGCGCGTTTCATGTCCTCGACCGCCGCGGCAATGTCCGGCCGCACGACGCGAACCGTCTGCGGCGCTTCGCGCTTCGGCAGCGTGGCGTCCGGAATCTGCCGGGCCTGCGCCGCGAGCTTTCGCCGGTGCGCGATTTGCTGATACGGCGTTTTGAGCAGGTAGTCGCGGGCCTGCGGGTACTGATTCGCAATTCTCGCGAATCTTCGTTGCGTCGCGATGGCTTCCCGCAACTCCTGCGAGTCCTGCCCGATCATCCGCCGCGCGCGGGCGACGCAAATCGGCGCGCCATCCCCGCGGCAGACCGTCACCGTTTCGCGCTCGATCGGATCGACGGCGATCCATACCTTCTCGCCCTGCATCCGCCAGACCGCCTCGTCGAATCCGCCGTAAAACTCGCGCTGATACCGAATGCCATCGCGGCCGACCTTGAGCGGCCCGATGATTTTGCAGCAAACCACGTCCAGCGTCTCGCGCGTGATGCGCCGCGGCTCAGTCGTGTAGAACTGCTCGAACGCCTGCCGCGGAGACAGCCCCTCGATTCCTCGGCCCGGGGTTTCGTGATGCGCATCAAGGAACAGCGCGAACTGCTCGCGCACGTCCTCGACTGTTGGCAACTGCATCAAGTTGACGCGCGACCATCGCTCCACGTCCCACGGCTTCTCTTCTGGTTTGCCGCCGACGTAGGCCAGCATGAAGCGATCAAAGCCGCTCTTGACCGGCCGGAACAGCGACTCGATTTTTTTTGCCCAGGGAGAGTGCGGCTCAGCGTAGTGGACGAGGACGCCCAGCCGCTCGAATGCTGACTCGACGCGCTCGGTATCAAATTCGTTCCACTTTCGCTTCCTACGATGCGGTCCCCCGACGGACTTGTAGTCGCGCCCATTATCGATCGTGACTTCGACCGGCACGGTCTCGGCGTCGAGACATGTACGCTTGAATGACGCGAGGATGGTGTCCGAGTTCGCAAGCTCGCCGATGTACGAGCCTAGGAACATCCCCGAGCGATCGCACGCCCACGCGGTCAGCTTTAACCGAACGCGCCGCCAGCCGCGGTCACCCAGGGCGCGGGCGAAGAAATCGAGCGTCCGCACGTCGCCCGTCAGGGCTTCGCCCGCGGCGACGTGACTACGGTCACGCTCGACTTTGGGGATCGCCTTCGCGCGGAGCTTTCGCTGGCCTTCATCGATCGCGATCCGCGCCGCCAGCGGCGTCGATTGACGCCAGCGCTGTTGCACCGTTCGCAGCGCAGGCCAGGCCCAGTCGGAATCGCCGGCCAACTTGCGTTCTATGATGTATCCCCGAACCTGATCGAATGCATCCTGCGCGCTGAGGCGATGGCCTACGCCCTTCACGTTTTGGAAAAACGCCCACGCGCTCGCGCCGATCGCGCCCTCGCCGCGCTTCGCGTAGGGCCGGCGAGCCAGCGCGGCAATGCCGCCTGCGTCATATTTTGCAATCAGTTTTCGCAGGGTGTCCGCTTTGAGTTTCTTGATGCCAGCGCGCCGGAGTTGCCCGGTCGCGCCCAGGTGAATGACGTATTCGCCAAGCCGCGCCGCCTGCGTCACCGACCGACCGCCGAAGCGTTCAACCCCGACGACGATGTCGCGGGTTCGCTCCGCGAGCCGGATAGCGCGATCGCCGAGGCCGGCCGCGCGGAGTTCTCCGATTTGTCGCCGGTCGCGACCTTCGCGCGTCTCGAAATTCACGAGTCGTGAATCAGCCCGGCGATGAATTCGCCATTCGCCGCCGAACTTTTCCGCCAGCCCGATCGCCGCGTACTTTTCCACACAATAGCGACGCATCGTTCGGCGTGAACAGCCCAGTCGAGACGCGGCATCGTCGAGCGAAATCCAGTCCGCCGCCGGCGGCTCACTGTAGAGGAGTTTTCGCGCCGGCTCAGCCATTGCGTCCCCCCGACAATTGAGTCGCGCCCAGCGCCCGCGGTCGCCGTTCTAGCGAATTCAAGATGCGGCTGCGCTTTCGCAGGCGCGTGCGACAGCCGCGGATCGTCGCCGGCTCAATGTAGAATCCTAACTCCAGAAAATGTGCGAAAATCTCCAAATACGTCTTGCCAGACGACACCACGAGCTTTTCAAATTCGGCGCGCAGCCGCTTGGGAAGTTCCGACGGCACCGCCTGAGTGAGGTGGCCAATTCGCGCCCGTTGCCCGCGTCGGGGGCTCGGTCGTTTCGGTCTGTCAGTTATAATTTTCATCGTCCCAGCGGCAAAGAGGGCGGGACGGGGCGGCATTCGTTGGGACGACGCCGACCCCGCCCGCCGGATGATTATGGCACTGGCGGCTCGTTACCAGCCGGCCATCGATCGGACGATTTCCGTCTCGCCGGTGCCATCGGCGCGGCATACGATGCCGCGCCGTCGCGAATCGATCCGCCGTGCAGCCGTTCACTTCGGCCTTGCGGTGATTCGCTCGTGAAACTCAAAACTTTCATGCCGATCACCTAGCCGATTCGCGCGACGGCTTGGCCGCGTCGACTGTTCGCTCGATACAAACTCGCGCACAATCACACCCCTCCGCGAATTCCGTCAGCCACGCGGCCAATTGCCGTAGGTCATGTTCAAAGTCACGAATCGCGTCAGGTCTGGTTTCGACATAAAAGCTGTCACTTGTCTGCACGGGCCACCGGCGTTCGACCGGGATGACGACCAGGTTTACGGCCGCGAAGGTCGAGAGAAGCATCAAAACCTCAGCAACTGGCGCATCGAGCGCGGCCGCAACGTCAGCGGCACTGACCGCCGAAGCAGGCGTCGTCGCGCCGACGGCGCGAAGCTGGCGTCCAATTTCCAAATCAAGGGTGAAGGCCGATGCGTTTTGGACTGCCGTCATGCCGCGCATTCCTCCCGGCGCGCCGGCGCGTCGCCGTCGATGATTGATTCCAGAAGGATCGCGTCGCCGATTTCCTGGAGTTTTGGGCTTGGCTGACTCACGCGGCCGCTCCCTCCCTGCACGTTGTCGAATCACTGGCCTTGGCCACCAAGCTCTTTAGGGGACGACGGACGGCGCGCGCAATCGCGTGAGCCGACAGCGAGCCGATTCGTTTTCCCCGAAGCGCCTTGTCGGCCAGCGAAGCGGAGACTCCGGCCCGAAATGCGATCCCCGCCACGTTAAGTCCAGCATCCGCCGTCGCGATCTTAAGCGCGCTGCAATCGAAAACGACGACGTCTACCCGCGGCATGAAACGGCTCCGTTACCTAGCTAGATCTATCCGACCTTAGGACCTTATGGTCTAGCAGTCAAGAACAAAATTTCTAGATTCTTTGTCATTTTTTTCTTGAATGTGGCGGGAGCGGCGTGGTATCTGTACGCTTCAGGGCATGAAAGCGGCGGCCAAGATCGCGGAGTTGCTTGAAAAACGGGGTTGGTCGCAGTCGAATCTGGCCCGCGCTGCTGGATTGAATCAGCGGCAGGTCTCGTACATCATCAAGGAGGGCCGTGAGCCAGGAGTCAAGGCCGGCTTGGCGATAGCAATTGCGCTGCGCGTCTCGCCTCATTGGCTTTGGAGTCAGTCGTCTGACGTTTCGCCCCTGGACCCATCGAGTATCGCGTCATTCGGCGACTCTGAACTCGTTTACGAACTCGCGCGGCGATGCCGCCTTGTCGAGAGAGACATCTGCCGCCTTGTCGCGTCGTTCGAGGATGATCGACGCCGCACCGAATTGGAAGCAATCGCGGCTCGCGCCAACGCGGGCGAGTTCAATAGCATGAGCCCCGCCGATCAGGGCAAACACAAAGCCGCATGGTACGACCTACACCGGATGGCGTTTTGCTTCAACCGGCTCGATGCCCTCGACCCAGGCAAGATGCACTCGCCGGCGAAACTTCCCGGCCTCCGCAACCTCTTTCTTTCGTGTCCGACGCTGAGAATTTGGCTCGACCAAATCGAAGCGCGTGGCGTTTCCGACGTTCCCGACGTGGAGGTGGCCGGCCGCGTCTATCCTGCATTCATCGAGGATGGAACGATCATCAGCCGCCAACAATACATAGAGCGGGGCGCGTTTGGTCAGAAGCGTTTCTTGCCCATCCTTTCCGACTTGAAACATGCCGGGAAGGCGCGTCCAGTCCTCATACGCCGCGGGCAACAATTACCCGATGAATACGATGAATTCGTGCGATTCGACACGAAGCCGGGTACACCATTCGCGCTCATAATCGTGGACTCAAACATGGAGCCGGAGTTGCCGCGCGGCCAGCTTATCGTCTGCGAACCGGGTGATCCCGATCCGAAAAAGGCGACGATTTGCGCGGTCCTCTACGACCGTGAGCGTCGGCAGGGAGTATTCTGCGTTGACGGGGATGAACTCCGCGGCGCGTCGCCAAAGAGCAAGAGATTTCGACTCAAGGCGGGCGACCGCCCAAAGTTTTTCCCGATGATCGGTGGTCCGATCGCCCCATTGAAGGGTGATGATGATTGAGAAGCCGCCGGAGGAGTTGCCGTGATCGGTGACGACACACGCCGAACCCGTGCCCGCCGTGGGTTGCCCAGGGCGCGCGGCTTCATTACTGTATACGCGCCGGGAAGCGGGTCGATCGATGTGGCGACTCTCGGGCTATGGCCTCATCGTCTGCCGCATCCCACTGACGTTGGTCTTTTGCTTTCCGGGTCTCGGCTGCATCGCGGTCGGCGCCCTGCTGGTCATCGCCGGCAAGAGCGGTCGATGATCCGGGGGAGCGGCCGTCACGGACCAGGTCGGCACGACGTGCGGATCGCCGCCAGGTGGAGTCCGCCCGACGTGGGGACCGCCGGCAGGCCGGCCCGCCCGCCGACGCCGATTCGATCCGGCGTCGATCGACCGACGAACCGCCCTCGCGACCCCGTCGAGACCCCCGCCGCCTGGCCGTCGCCACGGCCGGCCGCCCCGAGCCACGATCGGCGACGGCAGCGGCCGATCCGGCCGGGCAGCCGAGTCAGAACCGGATCGGGACGAATGATCGTCCCAACGGGTCAGAAATGCTCCGGATCGGGACGAATTCGGGTCCGCAACCGCGCACGTTTGGCGCACGGCGCACGCCTATGAAAAAATGCCAAAGTGTGCTTAACTGTCGTAGCCGTCGCGAGTTATCGCGGCCACGGCGTTTCCCGGCCCGGAACGCCGATCGTCGTAAGTCTAGTGTTTTCGTTCCGTTGGCATAATTGCAACCCGCTCGACGAAAAACCCAACCGCCGCCGTAACTCTTGTCCCTGACAGCATTTGCCGCTTTTTTTTGGTCTGTCATTCTACCCGTTTGCTGGCAGAATTTCGCTGCGCCGATCACCGGCGGGTTGGATTTTTCAAGTAGAAAAACAAACCCTTGAAAAAGTTGAATTTCCTTGAAAATCGCGACCGCCGGCGCGGAGGGGGCTCACGTCCCGGGCATCGCCCCAAGCGGCGCATGGGGCGCATGGGGCGCGGCGGCGCAGCGTCGCGCAGGGCAGGGATTCAGACTTGCTCGCCGTTCGCGCCGGGCAGTGCGCATCAATGTGGGAATGGTCGTGCAAGTTGCGAGAACGGATTCTCGCACCAGCGGTCGCCGTTCGCGCCGGGCGGGAGACGAGAAGGGGCGCGGGCGGGGGGGAATGCGGAAGTCGGAATGATGAATGAATTAACGGCGGAGGGCGTGGGGCTTGCGACCTGGGGCGTAGTTCGGATTGCGGAATGCGGAATGAGAGGGCGGCGGCGGGCGTCAGCGGCGTCGCGGTCGACGGCTTTTTGATGCGCGGCGGTGGAGGAGTAGTCCGGCAATGAGTAACGACGCGGTCGCCGGTTCGGGGACCGGGGTGATGGTGAAGTGTATGTTGCCGGTGCCGTCGCCGTGGGTGCCGGGGGGAGTGGGGTCGAAGTGCCTGATCCCTGCGGTATATACGATTTCGTATTCGCCTCCGGCTTGCAGAAGCGCGGACGCGGTCACCTCGAGTGTGCCGAAGGGCAGACCGAGACCCACGTTCCCGCCAAGATCGGAGGCGCTGAGGACGCCCTCCTGGGTGTTGTTGTCGAACACGCTGAAAGTAAGAGATGACCCACCGATGGCGGCGCTGGGCCAGGCGTAGTCGAAGAAGGCGTCGAATGCGATGATCGAATCGACAGCAGGATGGACGGTGATGCGGCCGCTGGTGCTCGTGTCGCCGTCGAGTTCCATCAGGAAGTGGGTGACATCGATGTCGAAGGAGCCGGTGTCGGCGGTCCAGGAGAAATCGTGTACGGCCGTTGACGACGATCCGTTCAATTCGGCCATGAGGGTTTCGTTGAACGGGTTCTGAACGATGTCGGTGGCATCGGACTCGGAGGGATTGCCAGGGGAATTGGAGTCGCTGACCCCGGTTCCCAGCAACCACGAGTCGACGATAAGGTCTGCTCTCGAGGTCGACGAACCAAGGCTGGCGATGACAGCAATGGTTATGTGTGTCAGCCACCGTGGCATCATCGCCCCCAGTATTAACATGGTCTCGTAACTGATTGTATCCGGGCAGCTTGTGTCGATCAAGAATCCTCGCAATCATGGTTTTGGGGCCTTGACGCCGAACCAATTCGGACGCATGATTTCGCTCGCTTCAGGGCCGCGATCTTCGGGCAGCAAACCAGAGTCAGTCATTTACGAAGGGAGAGTCGCATGTCACGCCAATCAGCGATCGTCACGCTCACCGTTCTTTTTTCAATTTTGTGCGGGTTGAATCGCGCGCAGGGCACGACCCGCTTTGTCAAGGAAGGCGCGAGCGGGAGCGGGGCGAGCTGGGCGGACGCCTCCGGTGATCTGCTGGCCATGATCAACGCATCCTCGGGGCTTGGCACCGACGAAGTTTGGGTCGCCGCCGGGACGTACAACCCGGGAACGGCGCGAACGGATACCTTTTCGCTCAAGAGCGGCGTCCAGGTTTTTGGCGGTTTCGACGGCACCGAAACGATGCTCGGCCAGCGCGATGTCGAGGGAAACCTGACGATCCTGAGTGGAGAGATCGGCGATACGCAGGACCCAACGGACAACAGCTAC
>Ga0299906_10000663_pt1 | contig 30932 bp, 22 predicted proteins | sample RVTome_14_FD_200259 | JGI IMG/M metagenome (GOLD analysis project Ga0299906, IMG submission 200259) | Soil microbial communities from uranium-contaminated site in the Upper Colorado River Basin, Wyoming, United States - RVT145D125 (version 2) ...
GCCGAAGTTGCCGAAGTCCTCGGCCACCGAGACCTCGGTCTGGCCGCCGAACTGCTCGAGCTCGCCCACCCACTGCACCACGTCGCCGCGCCCGATGGCCGGGTCGATCGACTTGTCGAAGACCTGGACGCCGCCGGTCGAGTCCTGGACGTAGGCGAGCGTCACGGTGGGATGGAGCACGCCGGGCTCGGCCGTCATGTTGCCCTCCACCCGCACGCCGCAGGTGAGGTGCTCGAGCACGCCGTCACCGTCGTTGACGCGGAAGGTGGAGACCGGGGTGACGCCGGCGTAGTAGCAGCCTTCCTGCGACACCTCGGTCTGCGCCGAGGAGTCGGTGGCGGAGACCCGGAACTCGACCCGGGTGCCGTTCGACTGGGCGGGGATGGTGCCGGTATAGGTGATGCCGCTCGCAAGCGACATGGACGCGGGCGTCTGCTCCACGCCGTCGAGCCACCAGCGGATCTGGGCGGAGGAGACGTCCTCGATATCGGCCTCGACGGTGACGCTCTCGCTCGACAGCGGCACCCGCGGGCCGTGGAGCACGCGGCGGATGGCCGGCGGGTAGTCGCCGATCGTCCCGGTGCCGGCGTCGGCCGGGAACGAGGTGGCAGCGATGCCGCAGGCGTGGATCCGGTAGCTGGTGCCGTCGGAGAGCAGCACGATGGTGCCCGGCAGGCCGATGACCTCGCCGGCGGCGGCGTCGTCGCAGTCGGCGATGCCGTCGGCGAGCGAGTCGTCGGAGCGCTCGTCCTCCGGGTCGCCCGGGTTCTGCTGGTAGAAGACGGGCGTGTCGTCGTCGGTGTCGGGCGTGTTCTTTATCCTCTCGACGACCACCGCCCGCGGATGGCCGAAGCCGTTCTCGATGGAGCTCTGGTTGATCGCCACCTCGGCCGCCAGGTCGGCGAGGAACGAGGCGTTGGAGCTGGTCTCGCTGCCGTGGTGGTTCACGGTGTAGACGTCGACGTCCATGACCTCGACGCCGGTGGGGGTCTCGACGTCGGCGACGCCGGTCGCCGGGTTGCCGGTGAGGTCGCCGCCGATCCACAGGTCGAAGTCGCCGTAGCGCACGACCACGGTCACCGAGACGTTGTTCTCGAACTGGCTGGCGCCGGTGACGTCGACCGTGTCTCCGCCGCAGACCTCGCCGTTGACGTTGAAGAACTTCACCGTCACGCCGCCGCCGAGGTCGAGGTCGTAGCCGTTGGTGCTGCAGGCGACGGTGGTGCGGTTGTTGAGGCCGGCGCCGAAGGCGTAGTCGGAATAGGCGAAGGTCGACGGCACGCTGAGGTAGGTGCCGCGGTCGTAGGTGACGATCGAGCCGGACAGCGGCACGTACTGGAAGACGTTCTCCATGCGGCCGATGTGGTCCTCGTCGTAGTGGGTGGCGACGACGTAGTCGACGCCGGCGACCACCCCGGCGTCGATGAGGTCGTTGATGAAGTGCTCGATGCCCTCGTCGACGTCCTTGATGCCGGTGCCGGCGTCGACGAGGAGGGCCTTGCCGGTGGGCGAGACGACGAGGGTGGCGCTGCCCTGCTCGACGTCGGGGTAGTAGACGCGCAGGTATTGCGCGGCGGCGGGAACGGTGAACGCGGCGGCGGCGAAGAGGCCGGCCAGAAAGCGGCGTGCGATCATCGGGGTATCTCCTGCTCTCGTTGTTCGGATACGTCGAGCTCTCCGCTCATCTTAAGCGATTCTCCTCGAGCTCCGCGCCAAGGCGCCGTAAAGTTTCCCGTTTTGACGCGCCTCGACGCTTCGGATACATTGTCCGGAGGATCGGGAGGGTGACACGATACGGTGACGAAGTAGCTCCCCATGCCGACTTCCGCGACTCAGCGGCGGGACCCCGGCGCACCCACCCCGTGGCGCACCTTGCGCCGCGACCCGATCTTCGGGCTCGCCCTGGCGGTCTACGCCGTCACCGCCGTGCTCTACCTGGCGCCGGTGTTGGAATCCGGACAACTGGCGTACGTCTCCCGCCGCGTCGGTCCCCTGGCGTTCCTCACCCTGGTGCTGCTGGCCCTCGCCGCGGGGAGCTCGCGCATCCGGGTGCAGGAAGAGCGCGAGTTCTGGAGCGACCTGACCCTCGCCTTCGGCTGCTGGTGGATCGCCGCCGCGGCGATCCTCTCCTTCCCGTCGGCCACCGGCAAGCCCTTCGCCGTCGACCTCGCGACCAGCGTGCTCTACGCGCTCTACTACGTGGCGCTGATGATGGCGGTCGAGCGCCAGCCGCACCGCCGCCACCGCTGGCGCCCCTTCACGCTCGAGCGGCGGCTCGCCTGGCCCACGGTGGCGGCGGTGGCGTGCGGCCTCTTCCTCTACTTCCCCTTCATGGCGATCGGCTTCGCGCCCGAGATTTACGCCGCAGGCCTTCCCGACCTGTGCCTCTTCCTGACCCTCGACGGCTATCTCAGCCTGCGCCTGGTCTACCTCTTCCGCGCCACCCGCTCGCGGCGCTGGCGCCACGTCTACGGCCTGCTCGCCGCGGCGACGCTGGCGGTGCTCGGCAGCGACGCCGTCGAGGCCCTGGCGCTGGCCACCGGAGAGCGGCTGTGGCGGTGGGACGCGGTGGCGAACCTGCTCCTGTACCTGCCCTACCCGCTCTTCGTGGCCGCGGCGCGCCTGCGCCACCATCCCTTTCCCTGGGAGCCGCCGCCGGCGGCGTCGCGGATCCGTCTCGAGGACAACCTTCCCGGCCCGCTGGGACAGACGATGACCTTCATACTGCTCTTCCCGCTCGTCCACTTCGGCGGCTACGCGCTCGGCACCTTCGAGGCCGAGATCCGCTCCCACCGCGAGCTGCTGCTGCTCGCCTGGCTGCCGATCCTGGGCGCCATCGCCTGGATCCAGCACCGGCTCCTCGACAACAACGTCGCCGAGCTGCAGGAGGAGCGCCGCAGGACCGAGCACGCCCTCCACCGCACCCAGAAGGACCTGCGGCTGGCCTATGAGCGCCAGCACACCGACGAGCTGCGGCGCGCCGGCGACGAGCGCTTCGGCAAGGCCTTTCGCGCCTGCCCCGACGTGATGGCGATCACCCGCCTCGCCGACGGCTACATCGTCGCGGTCAACGACAGTTGCCGCCGGGTGCTCGGCTGGACGCCGCAAGAGCTGGTGGGCCACACCACCGCCGAGCGCAGCATCTGGGCGAGCCGGGCCGAGCGCGACGCGGTCGTCGAGGAGCTGCGGCGCCACGGCCGGATCACCGCGGAGGTCGCCTTTCGCCACCAGTCGGGCGAGGAGAGGAGAGGGCTCTTCTCGGCCCGGGTGACCGACATCGACGGCGAGCCCCATCTCTTCTCCATCACCCGCGACGTGACCGCGTCGCACCAGAGCGATCAGCGGCTGCGGCGCCGCGCCGCCGCGCTCGAGCAAGCCGCCGGCGCCGTCTGGACGGTGGACGGCGAGGGCCGCGTGAGCTTCTGGAACGAGGCCGCCCAGGCGACGTTCGGCTGGCCGGCGGAGGAGGTCGAGGGCTCTCCCGCCGCCGAGGTGCTCACCGGCGTCGAGGTCGCGGACGGCCACGGCGCTTTTCGCGGCCAGGTGCGCGTGCGCGGCGGCGGCACCGCCGGCGTCGAGGGCCTCGAGATCGCCGTCGCCGACGCCGGCGACGGCGGCCGGCCGCGGCTCGTCATCTGCCGGACCATCTGAGGGCCATGCCGGAGAACGCGGACAGAGCTCCCCACGACGCAGTCCCGGGCGAGAGCGCCCCGGGCCTCATCGGCCTCCTCGCCACGACGTCGCGGCGGGATGCCCTGGCGAGGGCCGCGCTGGTGGTGTTCGCGGCCGCCGCGGCCGTCTTCGTCTGGCTCGAGCTGGCGGGCTCGCCGTTCGTCTATCCGGACCGGCCGGCGGCCGTCCCGCGGCTCCAGCGCGTGGTCCTGCCCCTCTTCAACCTCGCCTTCGTGGCGCTCATCCTGCTGAGCCTCCTCCGGCGCCTGGACGCGGTCGCCGGAGCGTGGCCGCGGGCTTTCTGGCGGCGGCTGGTGGTCGGCTATGGCTGCTTGTTCGCCGGTCTCGCCGCGGGCGCGCTGCCGGAGCGCGTGGCCACGCTCCCGCGGCGCTCGCTCCAGGTCGTGGCCTTCGCCCTCTTCTACCTGATCCTGATCCGCGCCCTCGAGCGCCGGCCCCACTTCCGCTCGCCGCCCGCGCGTCCCCCTGGGGGGATCGAGGGGGGAGACCGGCAGACCGGCGCCGAACGGCTGCTCGCCTGGCCGGCGGCGACCTTCTTCGTCCTCGGCCTGACGGTCTATTTCGTGTTCATCCCGTTCGCCGAGTCTTCCGACTCCGCCAGCAACCTGGTCAGCGAGCTCTACTACTTCGTGCTCCTCGACGCCTATCTCGTCGCCCGCCTCGTCTACCTGTCGCGGGCCGCCGGCCCCACGCCGTGGCGGATGATCTACTCGGCGTTGCTGTTGCCGTGGATCGTGGTGCTGGCGACCGATCTCAGCCTGGTCGCGGCGCGCACCGTCGCGGGCTGGCCGCTCGAGAGCGCCGCCTGGCTGTCCTGGAACCTGTCGCACGTGCTGCAGGTCCTGGCGATTCGGCTGCGCCACCACCCGCACGCCGCGGAGCGGCAGCCGGCCGGCGACTCGCCGGCGGCGGGCAAGCAGGTGCCCTCGCTGCTGGTCAGCGCCCGTACCCTCGGGCTCGGCGTCGCCTTTCCGGTGCTCCACCTGCTCGCCTATCGCTTCGAGCTGCTCGACCCGGTCAGCCGCGGCGCCCGCGAGGACGTGGTGGTGGCGTGGCTGCTGGTCTTCGGCGTCATCGCCCTGGTGCAGCACCGCCACCTCGAGCGCCGCGCGCAGGCCCTGTGGCTGGACCGCGTGACGTTCGAGGAAGAGCTGCGCGAGAGCGAGGCGGACCTGCGCCTGATCATCGAGCGCCATCGCACCCAGGAGACGCGGCAACGGATGGAGCGCCGGTTCGACTACGCCTTCCGTGCCTGTCCCTACCCGCTCGCCATCAGCAACCTGAAGAGCGGACGCCTGCTGGAGGCCAACCCCGCCTTCGAGCAGGCCTTCGGCTTTTCCCGCGACGAGGTGATCGGCCGCTCCGCGGAGGAGATCGGCCTGTGGTCGGACGGCGCCGAGGCGGCCCGCGTCAACCGCCGGATCGCCGAGCAGCAGGAGATCCACGAGATGGAGGTCACTTTCCGCGGCAAATCGGCGGCGCCGGTGCCGGCGATCCTCTCCGCCGCCGAGATCGAGCTCGACGGCGAGCGCTGCCTGCTCTCGATCGTGCAGGACGTCGGGCAGCGCCGCCGCGCTCTCGCCCGCCTGCGGGCGGCGGCGGCGGCCGTCGACGGCGCGGCGGCGGCGATCCTCGAGCTCGACGCCGCGGGCCGGGTGCGGTCGTGGAACGTCGCAGCGCAGCGCCTCTGCGGCCGCGCCGCCGAGGGCCAACCGGCCGGCGAGCTGCTGGGGCCGGCGGCCGCGGTGGAAGAGATGCTCGGCACGACGCAGTGGCGCGGCGAGCTCGAGCTCGCCGAATCCGGCGTCGTCGTCGACGCCTGGTGCTGCCGGCTCGCGGCGGCGGGCGAAGGCGGCGCGCTGCTCGTGGCGGTGGCGCGCGGTTAGCTCACAGGAAGTACAGCTCGTCGTCGACGCGCGGCTTGCGCCGCCGCTCCTGAAGGGCGTTCTTGAGCTTGAAGAAGTCGTCGAAGTCGTCCTCGCCGGCCACGTCGTCCATCTCGCGCTCGAGGCTCTCCGGATCCTCCCCCGCCTCCAGACGGGCCACCAGCTCGGCCATGTGCTCGCCCATCTCGAGGCCGGAGACGTCGGTGAAGCGACGCATCAGTCTCGCCAACACCCGCGGGTCCTCTTCGTTCTCGAGCCCCTCCGCCTCGTTCATGAGGGCGTCCATGGCGCCTTCGAGCTTGCCCTCGTCGAGCTCGGAGAAGGGGTCGCCCTCCTCGGCGCCGGCGTGCCTCAAGGTGGCGAAGCGCGACGGCCGCCGCGGCAGCCTGGCGCGCCCGCAGCGCGGACAGGCGGGGCGCTTGCCGGTGTCGATACGGGCCGAGAAGAAGTTGAAGAGCGTGTGGCAGCTCTCGCAGTAGAACTCGTAGATGGGCATGCGCGCGCTCTCCTCGCCGGCACGTTTCTACCACAGAGCGCCGGAGGATTCGTGCTTATAATGCTCTTCGGGACGGACGACGCGGCGAGGAGGTGCCCGAGATGAGCGACTGGCGACCCGATTCCTGGCAGGACAAGCCGGCCCTGCAGCAACCGACCTACTCCGACATGGCGGAGGTCGAGCGGGTGGTGGTGAGCCTGGCCCAACTGCCGCCGCTGGTGACCTCCTGGGAGGTCGAGAGCCTCAAGTCGCAGCTCGCCGAGGCGGCCCGCGGGGAGCGCTTCCTGCTCCAGGGCGGCGACTGCGCCGAGGTCTTCGACGAGTGCGAGTCGTCGATCATCGCCAACAAGCTCAAGATCCTCCTGCAGATGAGCCTGGTGCTGCTGCACGGGGGCCGCCGCCGGGTGGTGCGGGTGGGCCGCTTCGCGGGCCAGTACGCCAAGCCGCGCTCCGACGACATGGAGACCCGCGACGGCACCACCCTGCCCTCCTACCGCGGCGACCTGATCAACGGCATCCAGTTCAGCCCCGACAAGCGCGCCCACAACCCGCACCGCATGCTGCGCGGCTACGGCCGCGCCGCCCTGACGCTCAACTTCATCCGCTCGCTGGTCGACGGCGGCTTCGCCGACCTGCACCATCCCGAGTACTGGGACCTGGGCTTCGTCGAGCACTCGCCGCTCAAGGAGGAGTACCAGCGCACGGTGGCGTCGATCGACAACGCCCTGAGCTTCATGGAGATCATGGTCGGCTCGCCGGTGGGCGAGATCAACCGGGTCGACTTCTTCACCAGCCACGAGGGTCTGCACCTGCTCTACGAGCAGGCCCAGACCCGCCAGGTGCCGCACCGCCAGGGCTGGTACAACCTCGCCACCCACATGCCGTGGATCGGCATGCGCACGACCCAGCTCGCGGGCGCCCACGTGGAGTACTTCCGCGGCATCAAGAACCCGATCGGCGTCAAGGTGGGCCCCTCGACGTCGCCCGAGGAGCTGCTCGAGCTGGTCGACGTGCTCAACCCGGAAGGCGAGCCCGGGCGCCTGACGCTCATCCACCGCTTCGGCGTCGACAAGATCGCCGACCAGCTTCCGCCGCTCCTGGCCGCGGTCGAGCGCGCCCGGCGCCACGTTCTGTGGTGCTGCGACCCGATGCACGGCAATACCGTGCGCACCGCCGACGGCATCAAGACTCGGCGGTTCGACCACATCCTCGGCGAGCTCGAGCAGGCCTTCGACCTCCACGCCGAGGCCGGCACGCGGCTCGGCGGCGTCCACGTCGAGCTGACCGGCGAAAACGTGACCGAGTGTACCGGCGGCGCCCGCGGCCTCGGCGAAAAGGAGCTGCGGCGCTCGTACCGGACGTTCGTGGACCCGCGGCTCAACTACGAGCAGGCGCTGGAGCTCGCCTTCCGGGTGGCCCGCCGCATGAACCGAATGAACGGCGGCTGAGCTCCCGTGATGCCCGATCAGCAGGTCTGTCCCGGACGCCGAAGAAGCGGCGCCACCGTGCTGCTGGCCGGTCTCTTGCTGGCGGGCGTCGTGGTGCCGGGCCGCGCCGCGGCGTGGGCGGACGAGGGCCACCGCGTCATCTGCGAAATCGCCTGGCAGCGCCTCGCCGGCGCCGGGCGCGCCCTGGTCGGCGAGCTGCTGGGAGACGGGGCGCACGACGTCGGGCCGGAGCTCGGGCGGCGCTTCGTGGATTCCTGCACCTGGGCCGACGAGGTCCACGAGACGACCCACCGGTCGACCGCCGAATACCACTACCTCAACGTCCGGCGCGGCGCGCCGTCCGTCGACCTCGGCCGCGATTGCCCGGCCTACGATTGCGTGCCGATCGCCATCCGGCGCTACCTGAGCTACCTCGTCCGCGGCGAGACGCCGGCGGACGGCCGTCACCGCCAGGCCGAGGCCCTGAAGTTCCTCGCCCACTTCGTGGGCGACGTCCACCAACCGCTCCACGCCGGCTACCTCGACGACAAGGGCGGCAACGAGATCCTGGTGCGCTGGCCTGGCGCCGGCGCCGACGTCAACCTCCACGCGGTCTGGGACTATTGGATCGTGCGCCGCGCCGGGCTCGCCGGCTCGCGGGCGACGGCGGAGCTGGCCGCCGGCATCGGCGCCGAGGACGCGGCCCGCTGGCAGGACTCCGACGTGGAAGGGTGGACCGACGAGTCGTACCGGCTCGCCGTCGAGGAGGCCTACGACCTGCCCGCCGGCCGCGAGCTCGGCGGCGCCTACTACGAGCGGGCGCTGCCCGTGGTGCGCCGGCAGCTCCGGAAGGCGGCCGTGCGGCTGGCCTACCTGCTCAACGCGATCGCCGACGGCTCCCTCGATCTCAAGCGCTGACGCCGGCGCCCACCGGACAGGCGACGCCGGTGCCGCCGAGGCCGCAGTAGCCGCCGGGGTTCCTGGCCAGGTACTGCTGGTGGTAGGCCTCGGCGTAGTAGAAGTCCGGGGCCGCCAGGATCTCGCTGGTGATCGGCCCGAAGCCCGCCGCGGCGAGCTTCTCCTGGTAGGCCTCGCGCGACGCCTCGGCGGCCGCGCGCCGGCTCGCGGAAGCGGCGTAGATGCCCGAGCGGTACTGGGTGCCCACGTCGTTGCCCTGGCGCATGCCCTGGGTCGGGTCGTGGCTCTCCCAGAAGACCTTGAGCATCTCTTCGTAGGAGGTCCTGGCCGGATCGAAGACCACCCGCACCACCTCGTTGTGGCCGGTGCGCCCGGAGCACACCTCCTGGTAGGTGGGGTTGGGCGTGAAGCCGGCGGCGTAGCCCACCGAGGTCGAATACACGCCCTCGGCCTGCCAGAACTTGCGCTCGGCGCCCCAGAAGCAGCCCATGCCGAAGAGCGCCAGCTCGAGGTGCGCGGGAAAAGGCGGCGCCAGCGGCGTGCCGAGCACGAAGTGGGCGGCGGGCACCGGCATCTTCTCGTCGCGCCCGGGAGGGGCGTCGTGGGCAGAGGGCATCGCGGTCTTGTGATGGACGAACAAGCTCATGGGCGTCTCCTTGCAGTCAGACCTGTCGGACCTGTCAGACCTCTCGGACACGTCTGACTTGCCTTCATCCTAACCGATCACCCTCCGCCGCTGCAGCAGAGACCGGAGTAAAATCGGCCGCGATGACGGTGACGATCGACGACGTCCGCGAAATGGTGGGCCTGCAGCTCGGGCGCCGCGAGGTGGGCGCCGACGACGAGCTGGTCGCCGACCTCGGGGCCGAGTCGGCCGACGTCGTCAATCTGATCGCCAACCTCGAGGAGCGCTACGGCGTGGAGATCGGCGAAGAAGAGCTGCCCGACCTGCGCACCGCGCGCGATCTCTATCGCCGAATCGCCGACGTGGTGCTACGCTGGCAATCAGGAGACCCGCCGCCATGCTGACTCGGATTCTCGCCCTCCTCCTGCTGACGGCCGCGACGGCCTCGGCGCAGAACGCCGCCGATATCGTGCTGGGCCACTTCCTGCCCTACGGCCAGCTCGAGGCGAAGCTCGACTCGCGGACCCTCGACGACGCCGAGATGTTCTTCTCGGACCGGGCCGGCGCCTACCTGCTGACCTCGTCGGCCTTCGACCAGCCCTTGCTCATCGACACCCGGAGCCGCAAGGTGAACAGCGTCGACGCGGCGAAGCTGCGCCGCAACGGCAACGGCACCGTGGACCTCCTGGTCGGGGCGGTGGCCGCCGAGGTGGGGCCCTTCGAGGTGGGCGCGAGCCGGCTGACGATCGCCCTCGCCGGCGGCACGCTGACGATGGCTCCCAAGCCGCCGCTCCTCGGCGCACAGACGGCGGCGGCCCTCGAGGCCCACGACCCCTCGTACGCCTACACGGCCGGGCTTTATCCCCCTTCGGAAAGCGTCCTCGCCGAGCTTCGTCAGGAAACCCGCGACGTGGCGGTGCGGGTGTACTTCGGCTCGTGGTGCTCCACCTGCTCCCGCGTCGTGCCCTGGCTGCTCCGGGTCGATCGGGCGCTGGCGGGCAGCCGCATCCGTTTCGAGTACTACGGTCTGCCTCCCGCCATGGACGATCCCGAAGCGTTCAGGGCCAACGTCGACGGGGTGCCGACCATGGTGGTCACGGTCGGCGGCCGGGAGATCGGACGGCGCGCGGCGCCGGACCTGGGAGTGCCCGAGAAAGCCCTGCTCGAGATCCTCGGCGGAGGCTGAGAGCTCAGAACGCCGTCAGCACCAGGGCGACGTCGCCGCCGATCTGGCGCAGGTTCCGGTTCAGCAGGTTGACGTAGCTGCCGCCTCCGACGCCGAACCCGGAGCGGCGCTCCTGGTGGATCTTGAGCAGCGTCTTGCCCGACGCCCCGTCCCTGACCTCGAGGCGCAGGACCGCGCGCGCCGCCCCGGCGCCGAATCCGCCCCAATAGCGAGCCGCTCGCGATCCCGGATCCAACTCCTCCACCACGCCGCTGACGACCAGGTCTCCGGGGCCGCCCTGGCCCTTCTCGACCGTCATGCCGGAGTCCTCGCGCAGCCCCTCCACGAAGGCCGTCACCGGGTCGGCGAGCACCTCCTTCACCGGCTCGTAGGCGTTGTCGTCGGCTTCGGGAAGCGGCGTCTTCGACGTGTCGAGGCCGCTGACGACGATCTTCTGGTAGCCGGAGCGCTGGAACGTCTCGACGATCTCCAGGACGTCGATCTCGCCTCTCCAGTCTTCGTACTTCCCCGGAGCCGTCGGGGCACCCTTCTTCCCCTTCTTGGCCGGGGCCGGCGCGGCGGTGCCGAACGCCAGGGCCGTGAGAGCGATCAGGACGACGGGGCGGGCGATGGCGCGCATGCGTTCTTCCTCCAGGTAGATCTTCGATCGGGGGCTGAGTGTACCACCGTTCTTGCCCTGCCGCCGCGCCGGCGTGCTATGCTCTCCTCCACCCGTGGAGCCCACCGGCGCCGCAAACACGAGAGGCTCGCCCATGGTCGATCTCAAGAAGCTCGACGAGCTCAGGGACAAGCTGGCGACGGCCGAGAGCTTCGGCGACGTCATGGACTACTTTCTCGACCACTTCGGCGAGAACCCCGAGTTCATGGCCCTCGGCAAGCGGGTCAAGAGCCCGCTCATGAACGCCGTCGTCCAGCGCGTGGCCGAGGAGCTCCTCGGACCCGGCGCCCGGGTCACCGGCAAGCACTTCGTCCTGCTCAAGAAGCAGCGCTTCATCCACGGCGCTCCCCTGCTCGACGGCCGCATCTCGGTGCTCATCTTCTTCAGGGACATCGACATGGGAATGCTCGCGTTCTCGATCGGAGAGGAGACCAAGTTCGTCCGCTTCACGAGCTACACGGTCAAGGGCAAGGAGCCCCTGGCGTTCTCGCCGACGCCGAGCAAGCTCATCCACTGAGGTTCCCCCCATGGTGAAACGCAAGCGAGGCGCATCCTCCCAGGCGATCCGGCCCGACGTCGAGAAGGTCTTGCGCCAGGCCTTCCCCAAGGGCGCCATGGCGCTCGCCCTCGACATCCAGAAGTCTCACCTCGCCGACGTCTTCCCGCGCCTCAAGACCCGGCTGCTCGAGCTCGACGGCGCCGCCGTCGAATTCGAGCGCGACCCGCTCGGCGGGTCGGGCTGGGCCGCCGGCGGCGGCCGGCTGCCGAAAGGGCCGGGGCGCGGCGAACGCGACGACCACCCGTCGTCGTACTACCTCTTCTTCCTCGCCGCGACCGCCGAGCCCTGCCGGGTCGGCGACGAAGAGACCCTGAAGGTCGGCTTCTCCGTGGCCCTCTCGGTGATGGCTCCGATGGCGCTCGTGGTGCTCAACGCCATCGAGGACGACGAGGACGGCTTCGCTTACTCCGTGCCCGACATCGTGCCCGAAGGGACCGAGGACGAGAGCGGCGAGCTCGTGGAGATCGACCTCTACTGCCGCCGGACGCTGCCCGCGGAGGGGCTCGCCGCCCTCGAGCGCCTGCGCGAGGAGATCGGTGCCGCCCTGGAGCAGTTCGGCTACCTGGTGCTCCCGGAGGAGGAGCAGGACAAGCCCGTGCCCTGGCTCAGGGTTCCCGCCATGCCCTTCGGGCGGCCCCGGCACCTCACCGTGCGCGACGCGCTCTTCTTCTGGACCCCGTAAGCCCGGCCGGCGTCAGTGCGCCCGGGCCGAGGCGCTCCACGGCGCCGCGGGAGCCCGGTGCCGCGCCTTGCCGGCTCGAGCCGGCCCTCATCGGCCAGGGTCTGTGGTAGACATAGGGGGTCATGAAGCTCCCCTACGGCGTCGCCGACTTCTACCGCATCCGGACCCGCGGACAGACCTACGTCGACCGCACCGACCGCATCGCGACCATCGAGAATCTGGGGGATTCCCTGCTCTTCCTGCGGCCACGGCGTTTCGGCAAGACGCTGTGGCTCTCCACTCTGGCCTCCTACTACGACCTGCACCTCGAAGACGAGCACGAGGTCCTCTTCGCCGACCTGGCGATCGACAAGCGGCCCACCCCCCTGGCCCATCGCTACTTCGTGCTGCGCTGGGACTTCTCGGAGATCGCTCCGGATCCCCCGCCACGGGGCGTCAACGTCGGGGTGAGCTCGCGCCATCAGCGCCTCGCCAACGAGATCCACGACTACCTGCTGGGCACGGTCAAAGGCTTTCTCAGCGACTACGAGGTGCACTTGCCGCGAGCCGTGGAGGTCGAGGACGACGCTTTCCGGACTCTCGACAATCTCCTCACGGTGATCCGCCAGACCCCTTATCGCCTCTACCTGCTGATCGACGAATACGACAACTTCGCCAACGAAGTGCTGACCGCCGACAAGGGTACATACGACGACCTGGTCCACAGCGACGGTCCCTACAAGTTCCTCTTCAAGTGGGTCAAGGCGTCCATGGGGCAGAAGGGGATCGAGCGGCTCTTCATCGCCGGCATCTCGCCGATGGTCATGTCCGACGTCACCAGCGGCATGAACGTCGCTGAGAACGTCTATCTCTATCCCGAGCTCAACACGCTCTGTGGCTTCACCGAGGAGGAAGTCTGCAAACTGCTCCGGGAGCTCCACGCCGAGACCGCCGCCAGCGCCGTTCATGGCGCCACGGGAAGGCCGACTTGGACAATCGAGGACACCAGCGCCATGCTGCGGGACTGGTACAACGGTTACCGTTTCGCGCTGGGCGCCGAGGAGGCCGTCTACAACCCGACCCTGGTGCTCTATTTCCTCAAGCACCTCCAGCGCACCGGCGAGCCGCCGCGCCAGATGCTCGACTCGAACCTTGCCGCCGACGAGGGGAAGCTCGACTATCTGGCCCGGCTGGCGGCCGGACGCGAGGTGGGCCAGCACACGGTGATCGATCTGATCGGTAAGGATCAGCCGCTCGAAGTCCGGCAAGTCCTGGACCGTTTCACCTTGAAGGAGCTGCTCGAGCTTTCCGGCCAGGACGCGAGCTTTTTCGGCTCCTACCTCTTCTACTTCGGGATGCTCACCCTGAAGAAGGAAGAGACTGAGGAGCAAACCGTGGAGCTGGTGGTGCCCAACGAGGTCATGCACGGCCTCTACGTGGAGCGTATCCGCAAGCTCCTCCTGCCTCTCGGAGTCTCACGCTCCGCCGCCGATGACCTCCTCTTCGCCTTCCTGCGCAGTGGCGAAGTCGAGCCGCTTCTCGACTTCATCGAGGCGACACTCTTCCCCACCTTCTCGAATCGCGACGCCATCTGGGCCAACGAGCTGACGGTCAAGACCGTTTTCCTGACCCTGTTGTGGAACGAGACAAGCTACATCACCCACTCCGAGCCCGAGCTGGATCACCGCTTCGCAGATCTCTGCTTGCTCCGTCGTCCCGACGTGCGGACCTCGAGCCTCTGGGATCTGCTCTTCGAGTTCAAGAGGCTTTCCCTGAAAGAGCTGGGGATGAGCGGTGCGGACGTGAAGACGACGTCGCGAGCGGATCTGATGAAGCTGACGAAGGTGAAAGACGCCCTCGATCAGGCGGAGTCCCAGATCGCGGCCTACCGGGCGGCGCTCGAGAGAAGCCGAGGCGAAAGTCTGAAGCTGCGCAGCTTTGCGGTGGTGGCGCTGGGTTTCGAGCGGCTCGTCGTCCGGCCGAGCCACGAGCTCTGAGGAATCGGTCAGGTCCGGAGGAGCGCCTCTGTCAGGCCGCGAATCGATCCGCCCACCGACCCTGGTCGATCAGCACGACCTCGCCTTCCCTGCTCCGGGTGACGAGGACCGACACCGCGGCGGACCCGAACATGAGGTCCGCGTGGACGGCAGACGCGTTGCAGCCGAGCTTCTCGATCTCGCGCGGCTTCATCGACTCGCCGCCGGCGAAAGCCTCGAAGAAGCCTTTGCCGAGCGCCACGTGCGACGACGCGTTCTCGTCGAGGATATTGAGGCCGAAGAAGAGGCCGCTGCGGGCGATGGCGGAGTCCTCGCCGACGAGCGCGATCTCGCCGAGACGGCGAGCGCCTGCGTCCGTCGCGAGCCAGCGCTCGAACCCTTCCCGGCCGCGGGAGGCGTCGAGCTCGACCACCCGTCCGCCCTGAAAACGCAACGTGAGACCTTCCACCAGCGGACCGGTGTTCAGGCGGAAGGGTCGCGTGACCTCGAGCTGCCCGCAAGCCCGCCGGCGGTCGGGGGTGGTGAAAACCTCCTCCGTCGGAATGTTGAGGTAACAGGTCTGGCCCCCGGCGGTCTCATGGCTGCCACCGAGCCAACGAGCCCTTGGCGACAAGCCCACCCGCAGGTCGCTGCCCCCGCCTACGATGCGGATCTCGCGGATCGCGAGATCGTCGAGCAGGCGGCAGCGGCGCTTCAGGCAGCGGTCCCGCGCCGCCGCCAGCTCGAGAGCGTCTTCCCGGTTCGCGTACGTGAACTCGAAGATCAGCTCGGCGAGCCGATCGCGGGCCGCGCCCTCGGCGAGGCTCGGGAAGACCTCGCGCGCCAAGCCCGCGGTGGGCCAGGGCGCCGCCACCCACGGAATGCTCACGACGTCGACGCCGAAACGAAAGAACCCGCTCAGCGCTTCCCTCGCGCCGCGCTGATAGGCCGCGTGACGCTCCGGGTGGCTGCGGGCGAGCTCGTCCCAGAATCGGGGGAACTCGGGCCCCTGGAGGCACACGTACGCCCCGCCATGGCGGATGATCTCGCTGTACCAGGCCTGGTCCTCGACGTGGCACAGCTCGATGTCCTCGAAGCGGCCACGGCGGATCAACGCCGAGTGCTGCAAGGGATCGAAGAAGCGCGTCGCCACGGGGCCGCTCCCCGCCTCGTAGGCCACCTCCGTGAGCATCGCGACGAGCTCGCGGTGGGCGACCTGCCCGTAGACGTAGAGAGGTTGCCGCCGGCGCAGGCCGACGCCCAGCTCGACCAGGAGACGCGCGTAGCGCCAACTGTGCTCCTCGTTCATGAGCCCCCCTTCGGCGGAATCAGGCACCGCACGCCGGTTTTTCAGAACGCGGCCGACGCTAGCCGGGCTGGCCGCGGTCCGGCAAGCTCCCAGCAACGAAACGCCGAAAACGTGACGGCGCTCCCCGTTCTTCGACCAACGGCGCGCCTGCCTTGCTCGCGTGGTATCGTCGCCGGAATGTCGACGGACGAAGGATCCTCCGAGCTGTGGGTCCGGCGCGTCCACGCCGTGCTGCGGCGGCTCTTTCGCCGCGCCGGGCACGGCTCCGTCAAGCGGGTCGAGGCGGCGCTGGAGATCGCCGACGGCTCCTTTCGCCAGTGGCGGCGGCGCGGAAGGTTGGAGCTCGGCGCGCTCTTCCATGCTCTCGGAGAGCTCGACGTGGCCCCCGCCCGCTTCTGGGTCGAGGTCCTGGGAGCCGATTTCGATCCCATTGAGCTCGTCAGGCGTCCCACGGGACCGTTCAGGGATCCCGTGGTGCGTAGGGCTTTGGAGCGCTGGGAGACGCCGCAGACGCCGGACGCGGCGCGGCTCACCGAGGAAGAGCTGCGCCGGCTCGACGCGCTGCGCGACGACGATCCCGGTCTGGCCGTCCGAAAAGCGAAGGCGGCCCTCAAGAGCGCCGAGCCGCAACGGCTCCCCCGTCTCCTCGCCGTCTACGGCTCGGCGCGGCGCGCCCAGGCCCGGCTCGACGAGGCGCGGGAGGCCCTGCTCGCCGCGCTCGGGCTCGCCGAGCGCGGCGGCGACCGGGTGCTCGCGGCCGACGTGCTGCAGCGGCTCGGCGTCGTCTGCGCCTACGAGGGCGACTTCCACCTCGCCCTCCTGTGCGCGAAGGAGGCGGGCTACGAGCACCAGCTCGCCGGCAACGTGCGCGGGGAAGGCCGTAGCTGGGTCGATCAGGGCGAGTGCTACTTCTACCTCGACCAGCTCGATCGTGCCGGCGCTGCTTTCGAGAGGGCGCTTTCGTGCTTGCCGGAGGACGAGGTCCGTAACCGCTTCATGTCCTTTCAGGGTCTGGCAGTACTCTGCCAGCGGCAGGAGGATCTCCACGCGGCCCATCAGTACGTCCATCGCGCCGAAGCGCTCGGCCCGAACGTGGGAGCCGGCCTTTTCGGCAGGCTCATCTGGACGAAGGCCGAGATCGCGAGCGCCCTCGCGGATCACGCGCAGGCCGAGCGCTGCTACGCCGAAGCGCTGGAAATCTACCGGACGCTGTCGCCCATCGACGGCGCTCTGGCTGCCGTGGAGCTCGCGCGCACGCAACTCCTCCAGGGAAAGGTCGAGGCAGCCTACGAAACCACGAAGGCGATGTCGTCGCTCCTGCGGCCTTTAGAAAGGAATCGGATCGTCGGCGCGGTTCTCGCGCATCTCTCGCGGCTCGCCTTCGCGGGCCGGGGAATCAGCGCGCGGGTGCTCGAGCACGCGGCGCGGAAGATCCGGGAAGAGCGGGCGCGGCACGAGCGCCGCGCCCGTCCTGGGACCTAGCCGTTGGGCGATCCCATGGGGCCCAGTCCCGCGTGGACGCTGGTCTTCACCGTCATGGCGACGTACCTCCTGGAGCAGGAGCGAGGCCGGCGTCATTGCCGGCGTCTGAGGGGTCCTGCCCCGATGACGCCGACTTCGAGGCGTCTCGGGCCTCACGCTACCGACGCAGGGAGCGGCAGGTGGGGCGTTGCGCCGGGTCGATTTCTCTTTGAGGAGTGAGAGCCGGCGTCAGGACCTTCTGAGCGCCGCCACGCCCGCGACAGCCAGCAGCCCGCCGAGGACGAGCGCCGCCACGAGCGACAATGCCGGGATGGCGGGAGCGCCCGGATCCTGGAGCTCGAAGGCTCCGGCGTCGCACTGCGCGATGCCGTCGCCGTCGCCGTCCACGGGCCGAGGCTCTCCGCGTTGATCGGCGTCGGGGCAGGCGTCCGCGAGAGCGTGGTCGACGGCCGGGCTCGCCGGCGAGAGGGCGTGAGTCGGAGTGGGTCCGCCGTACTCGCCCAGCGGCAGGAGACCGAGGTTCGGCTGCGCGGGCAGGTCGGTCGGATGGTCGAGGTTGCAGAAGGTCTCGCCGGGGCCGTCGACGTTGCCGCCTTCCGAAATGGGGAGCTGACCGGCATAGGAGCAATCGCCTTCGAGAACGCTGTTGACGAAGGTGGGCTTCTTCCCGCTGAAGACGTAGATCACGGAGCCGAAGTTCCGTACCGGGTTGTCGGCGATCGTCGAATTCTCGATGCGGATGTCGCCGCCGCCGCCGAAGCTCGAAATGGCGCCACCCTCGCGGGCCGAGTTGCCGCTGATCGTGCTGTTGCGGATGATGAGGAACGCAGGCGCCGTAATGAATGAGGTCCGCTGTATTGCGGCCCCTCGCCGTGTCGCCGTGTTGTCGCTAATTGTCGAATTCACAATCTCCAAGCGACCACCCAAGAACTCAATGCCACCACTGTCGACCGTTCCCTCGTTGCCTGTAATCCAGCAGCGATCGAGGACGACGTCTGCGTTGAAGATGCGAAAGGCGGCTCCGCAACAGTAGCGGCCGCCCGTGACGGTGAGACCTTCTAGGCGCACAGCCGCTTCGGAGATGCGTATCACAGGCCTATCACTCGTGCCGCTGCCGACAATCACCGCACCTGAAGGGGCTATGATCTCCACATCGTCCTCGATGTCGAGCTCGCCGCTGAAGAAGATCGGATCCTCAGGCCCGAGCGTGAGCTCGTAGGTTCCTGGCGGCACGTGGACGACGTCCGCGCCGGGTAGAGCATCCGCGGCGAGCACGGCCTCGCGGAGAGCGCAGTCGTCCAGGCTGCAAGGGCCGTTGTCGTCCGTTTCCTTGTTGACGACGAACAGGGCCCCCCACACGGAACCAGGAACCGAACATTCCAACGTCACAGCTAACAGAACGGCGAGCTGCCAGCATGCTCCCTTCGTCTTCATGGCACCACCGAGCTCCACTATACCGCTGACGTGGCGCCATGGGCGCGATTGCGGATCACCAGCTCCGCCCGCTGCGGGTCGCCCTTGCCCAAGCCTCCGGGAATCGGACCGGAGCCGGTGCCCGTGTTGATCGCATCACGACCTTCTGAGCGCCGCCACGCCCGCGACAGCCAGCAGCCCGCCGAAGACGAGCGCCGCCACGAGCGACAATGCCGGGATGGCGGGAGCGCCCGGATCCTGGAGCTCGAAGGCTCCGGCATCGCACTGCGCGATGCCGTCGCCGTCGCCGTCCACGGGCCGAGGCTCTCCGCGTTGATCGGCGTCGGGGCAGGCGTCCGCGAGAGCGTGGTCGACGGCCGGGCTCGCCGGCGAGAGGGCGTGAGTCGGAGTGAGGCCGCCGTAGTCGCCCAACGGCAGCAGACCGAGGTTGGGCTGCGCGGGCAGGTCGGTCGGATGATCGAGGTTGCAGAAGGTCTCGCCGGGGCCGTCGACGTTGCCGCCTTCCGAAATGGGGGGCTGAGCAGAGTAGGAGCAATCGCCTTCGAGAACGCTGTTGACGAAGGTGGGTAGAGTGCCTATGAACAGGAAAACGACCGACCCGAAATTCCTCACGGGGTTGTTGGCGATGGTCGAGTTCTCTATGCGGAACTCGCCGCCTCCTCCGGAGCTGGAGATCGCGCCGCCCTCGCGTGCCGAGTTGCCACTGATGGTGCTGTTCCGGATGATCAGCGTCGAGGGGAAGTTGTCGGAGATCGACAGGCGCTTGATGGCTCCCCCTCTTCGAGACGCTGTGTTACCACTGATCGTCGAGTCCACGATCTCTAGTCGACCGAGAATCAAGCTGATCCCGCCTGCATCGACAGTGCCCTCGTTGCCGGTCACCCAACAATTAGCGATCGTCACGTCTGCTTCCACGAGCCAAAGCCCGCCGCCCTCTGAAAAGCGACCACCGGTAACGGTCAGGCCCTCCAATTTCACCATCGCCCCTTCGATGAAGATGACAGAATTATCGCCGCTTCCGACAATTGTCGCTCCCTCGTCAGAAGCGACGGTCAGATCGTCGCGGATGTCCAAGTCGCCACCGGCCACCACGTTGGGATTTTGTGCGCCCAGCGTGAGTGGATAAATCCCTGCGGGGAGCACGATTGAATCTTCGCCTGGAGACGCCTCTGCAGCGATCACTGCTTCGCGTAGAGCGCAATCGTCCGGCATGCAGATGCCATTGTCATCCGCCTCCTTGGTAACGACGAAGACAGCCCCCAGCGCGGGATAAGAGACAAGTCCCCCCGAAATGGTGAGGACCATTAGAGCTATTAGAGCTAGCCAGCTTTCAGCCAACGCCCTCATTGCAAGACCGAACTCCAGCGTGAAGGGTCCCCAGTCTCAAAGCCATCCGCGAAGAGACAGCTCGCGCCGGGGCAGAGGGGATCGCCGAGAATACCGGACGGAGTCGCGCCCGTGTAGCCAAGGATCTCGTGGCCGTCGTTGACCCCGTCACCGTCGCTGTCGGCCGTTGACGGGCTGGTGCCTATCATCGTCTCGAAGCCGTCGATGACCGCGTCGCCGTCGCTGTCGACGTTCGGGAAGGCGGCGCCGACGATCTCGGCGAAGCCCGCGGGGGCCACGTAGCCCGCGGGCAGCGAAGAAACCTCCGACGTCGGTACCACCACCCAATCGTCGAGGCTGGGATTGTAGAGCCGGTGGAGGAGGACCGCTCCGGCCGGCAGGGGGCCGGCGGGATCGATCACGTACCCTTCGATTCCGTCGAGGGCATAGCCGGCATTGCGCAGGGAGAGGATCTCGAACGGACTGCGGGCGTAGACGAACGACCATTGGGCGCCGGGTTGTGGGATACCGGTGCATAGCGTTTGCCGGTTCGGGTCCTTGCTCATGCGGTAGAGCGGCATCAAGGAGAAGCTTTGTCCCAAGGGAGCATGAGGAGCCGTGAAAAGGAATACTGACGCCCGTGGCGTGCCCGGCTCGCCCGGAAACGCCGGATAGGAGGGAACCGCAATTCCGATCGGAGAGAACGGAGCGCCGTCCATCCCAGCTACGGCGGCGGCGGCCCGCTGCGGGGACGTGGTGTAGAGGTGTACGGTGTCGGCTGAGCTGTAGAGTGAGAAGAAGGCGGTGAGCCGGTTGCGCAGCGCGAGGCCGCCGACGCGCCCCATCGCCCCCTTGACCGCCGCCCCAGCGTCGGGAATTCCGTAGCCGAGCTTCAAGTCGAAGCTGCCGCCGAGCGAGGCGGTCGCCCGCAGGATGCCTCGCACCTGGCCCTGGCTCAGGAGGGGGTTGGCGGTCCGCACCAGCCCTGCGATGCCCGCGACGGCGGGCGCGGACATCGACGTGCCGGTGCAAAGCCCGATACCGTCCGCGGAATTGCCGACCGCTCCGTAGGGATCGCCGCAGCGAACTGTGGCGTTCGAGAAGGCACCCGTGTAGACCGTCGACAAGACCCACTTGGCGGGAGTCACGAGCTCTTGCTGCGGGCCGTAATTCGAGCCGCACTCGAAGGACTGCTGGAAGCCGTAGGGGCAGTTGGGCCAGTCGTCCCAGAAGGCTCCACCGGGGGCGATTCCCCCGACCGCCACGACCCGGCTGTCGACGGCGGGGAACTCGACGACGGGCGAGCGGTCGTTGCCGACCGACGCAGTAAGGACAAGGTCGTGGTTGTTAGCTTCGGCGATGGCCGAACAAAGGGCGCTCAGAACGAACTCGCTCCCTCCGGCGCAACTACCGTCGAGACCGAAGCTCATGCTTGCGACTTGAACTCCGTAGTTGACCATGGCGTTGAGCGCCTGCGCGGCATCGTTGAGCCCAGTCTGACCGTCCTGATTCCAGATCTTCGCCATCGCGATGGGGCAGTGCCAGCAGACCCCGGCGACGCCCAGGCCGTTGTTGGCCGTCGCGCCCACTATACCGCTGACGTGGGTGCCGTGGCCGGCACGTTGGGTGGCGGGGTCCTGCGTCTCGTCGACGTCGCAGTCCTCCCCGATGTAGTCGTAGGCCAGGTTCTCGCGGTAGTTCCCACCCACGAAGAGAGGGACGGCCTGGTTGTCGTCGAAGGGCTCGAGGTCGAAATGCCCGGGCTCGATGCCCCGGTCGAGCAGAGCGACCACCGCGTGGCCCTCGATGAAGTCCCAGGCGTCCGGGAGGCGCAGGATGAACGCCCACCACTGGTGGCCTTCCGGATCTCCGCCTTCGGGCCCGAAGTACTCCTCCAGGGGCAGCGTGGCCTTGGGTACGGGCGGCGCGGCGCCGGCGGAATGGAACCGGATGGGACGGTTCTGCTCCGCGAATTCGACGTCAGGGTCCTCGGCGAGAGCGGCGAGGACGTCCGGCACTTCATCCGCGCTCGCATAGTGGAGAACGATGGATCGTTCGAGCCGGGCCCGGGGCAAGTCGGGGTCGGCGGCGAGCCGCTCGTGCGCTTCACCACGGGCGCGGTTGCGGATCACGAGCTCCGCCCGCTGCGGGTTGCCCTCGCCCAAGCTTGCGGGACCGGCGCCGGCGCCGGCGTTGATCGCCGCGACGACCTCCTCGGGATCGATCCAGGGCTGCAACAGCACGATGACCTCGTCGTCCACGGTTTCGTCGACGGCCGAGGGCTGCGCCGTCGCCGCGAGCGCGAGCGCCGACGTCAGCACGAGGAACGACCTGAGAGCTCTTCTGGTCTGCCTGCATGGAATCTGCCTGCACATAGTCTTGACCTCCGTCGGATAGCGGCGCCGTAGCGCCATCATCGTGACGCTGACCCGCGGCGGTCGAAGTGCTGCGATCGGAGGCGCCGGCCCACGCAACGGCCAACGGCCGGCGACGGTAGCCTGGAGTCCGGAAGGTCTCCACCTTCCCTGCACCTCGCTCGGACACGGAACAGACGGCTGAGCTGAGCACAGTGTCCCATGTCCTGGCATCAAAGTCAACTCCCCCAGCCAACTTCAAACGTCTCGGAATCGCGGGCGCGGCCTGACGACTTTCTTCGGGGCGCTGCATCGAGTAAGCTGGCCGCATGATAGTGGGTCCTGTCGCGGCGGTCCCGTGTCTGGCATGGCTGGCGTTATCGCCGATCCTCGCCGCGCCGCTGGCCGCACAGCCCCAGCAGGTCGTCCATGGCCGCCTTTTCTGGGTGGACGGCGGCGAGCGTAGCCCCGCCGCGGGCGTCGAGATCACCTCGCTGCACGGCATCGTCGCCGAGACGAACGCCGACGGCGCCTTTCGCCTGCCGTTGCTCCCCGTCCATCGCCCGGGCGAGACGGTCACCGTAGGCGTCCTCAGCGACGGCTGGTTCCTCGGCGACCCGCCGGACGGCGAGGTCCGCATTCCCTATCCTTCGGAACCCGGCGTGGTCGAGGTCGAGCTCTACCGCGTGGGCTCGGAGCTTTTCTGGAGCGACGAGCGGATCGAGCGGTTCCTGATCGACACCGCCGAGCTGGCCCTCGAGCGGCTCGACAGCTCTCTGCTGCGGCCCGGGATCGACCTCGATTTTTACGTGCGGCGTTGGGCGGGTCGGCACGGCTGGAGCTTCGACAAGGCGCGAGACCGGGTCGAAGACTGGATCGGCCGGGCCGAGGAGAGCTCCGAGCCCTTCCGCGGCGGCCTCGCCGGCCTGGCGGTCGGCGATCTGAAGGCCGCCGCCGCGCGGTTGCGCGCCGCGGCCGAGGTCGCGAAGGAAGAGCTCGCCCGGGGCCGGCGCGAGGCCTTGACCGAGGCCGCGGCGGACGCCCTGGCGCGCCGCGCCGCCCGCGGCTACGGCCTGGAAGGAAACGTTCATTTCCTTACCAACGATTTCAGCGCGGCCGCCGCGGCCTACCGGTTGGCGTTCGATCACCTGTCGCGGCAAGATTCGCCCCAGCTTTGGGCCGCGACGACGTGGAGCGCGGCCACGGTGGACCTCGAGGTCGCGCTCCACGCCAGGCGCCAACCCGAGCTGCGCACCCGCCACCTGGTCGCCGCCAGGCAGTCGTTCGAGGCGGCTCTCGAGGTCTTCGCCCGGCGCGGCTTCCCGCTGCGCTGGGCCGCGGCGCAGCACGGTCTTGCCCAGGTCCTGGCGCACTTGGGCGCTGACGCCGGAGGAGGGGAGGGTCCAGTGCTCCTCGCACAAGCCTCCCAGATGCAAGCGAGCGTGCTCGAGGTGAGGACCCGCGAGAAGGATCCACATCTCTGGGCCTCGACGCGGTCCCAGATGGCGATGCCGGCGATGAACCTGGGCAGCCGCACGCCCGGGGAGGCAGGCCGGACGCTGATCGACCAGGCCATCGGCGTCCTCCGCGAGGTGTCGGAGGTGCGTACGTTCGAGGACGTGCCGGACCTGTGGGCCGTCACCCAGTCCAACCTGACGAGCGCCCTGGACCTGCTGGGGGACCGGACCCCCGGCCTGGAGGGGGCACGCTTCTACGAGGCGGAAGCGTTGCTGTGCCGCGAGATCCTGTCGCGTGGCGTCTCTTATCTGGACGGCTTCAGCCGCCAGGCCATGTACCAGCAGCTCGCCGGCGCCTACGCCAAGAGGGCGCTGCGCGGCGGCGACGTGCGCGCCTGGCAGGAGGCGGCCGCCGAGGCGCGCCGACAGGCCCTGCGCAACGCCGACCGCGAGCTGGACCCGGCCGACTGGGCCGCCCAGGCCTGCGAGCTCGGCGCCACGCTGCTGAAGCTGGCCAGGTGGACGAGGACCGACTTGGAGGAGCGGGCGAAGATCCTCGAAGAGGCCGAGGAAGTCCTGCGGGAAGGCACCGCGGAGGCGGGGTTCGGCGGGCTCGACCGGGCCGCGCCCCTGGCGCACCTCGCGGAGGTCCGCTGGCTCCAGGGCCGCGCCCTGGAGGCCGTGCTCCTTCTGCGCGACACCGTCAACGAGTACCGGGATTACCGCGAGGGGCACCTGTTGCTGCGCACCTGGGCCCACGACCACCTGTTCGACTTCGAGCTCGCCTATCGGACGATGGCGAGCTGGGTCCAGGCCCACCCTGGAGATTTCGGGGCGCGGGCCGCCCTGACGCTGGACCTCCTCACCACGGGCCGCTTCGGGGAGTGTCTGCGCAACGCCGCCGCGCTGCGCGAGGATCCCCGCGTGAGCGCTGAGGACCGTGCCTTTGTCCTGGTTCACGAGATCGCGGCACGCCGGATCCTCCAGCACTCTCCGAAGGAGATCGCGGCGCTCCTTCGCCGGCTGGCGGCGAGCGTCGTGCAGCTTCCACCAGGTCTCACTGCCGCGTGGAAAAGACAGGGCACCAGGTATTTTCTCGAGCACGCCGAGGAAGCGCTGCCTCACCGGGCCTGGCTGCTGGAGCTGTTCGCTATCTTTCGCCACGAAGATCGCGGCCGGGTCGGCGAGGAGCTCGAGAGGTTGGCCGCCAGCGTCGACCTGCCACGAGCTTGACTCGTCGGGACATCGTCCTCCGCGGCGCGCTGGGGCAGGAAGACGCTCTTGCCCATCCCCCGGCCGCCCATCACGACGGTGCAGCGAAACCTCCCATAACCTGTGACAACTTACCACGAGGTACGGAGCAAACATGCCGTAACCTGTGACAATTCGCCACGAGGTACGGAACAATCGTCACGCAACCTGTGACGATTCGCCACGAGGTACGGCGGAAACGCCCCGTAACCTGTGACGAGTTGCCACGAAGTACGGCACAAACGTGCCGTAACCTGTGACGATTCGCCACGAGGTACGGCACAAACGTGCCGCAACCTGTGACGATTTGCCACGAGGTACGGCACAAACGTGCCGCAACCTGTGACGATTTGCCACGAGGTACGGCACAAACGTGCCGCAACCTGTGACGATTTGCCACGAGGTACGGCACAAACGTGCCGCAACCTGTGACGACTTGCCACGAGGTACGGGGCAATCGTCCCGTCCCTGTAGCGACTTGATAAGGAGTACAGAAGAAAACGTCCGTGTGCCGCGGCGATCGTCCGCCGGCTTCCGGCCAAGTGTCCCGGCTCCCCGTCTAGGATGAACGAGGCTTTCGGAGAGTCGGCCAGCGTCCTCCCGGGTTCTTGCGGCGGTAGATGCGACTCTTGATCAGATTGGCGCAGCGCTGGACGCACCAGCGGCCGCTGCCGTTGCGCGAGAAGTCGTAGAACGACCGGCCGCAGGCCTCGTTGTCGCATACCTTGAGCCGCTTCCACGAGCCGTCCTCCCGAGCCCGCGCGGCGATCCGGACGAGACGCGCGAAAGCGCCGTCGAGGCCGTCGACGGCGGGCTCGACGCGGGTGGCGAGACCGACGAAACGCACCCTGAACGTGGCCGCCGCGGCGGCCCGGTCGAGGCCGGCCACCGCGTCCTTGTCGAGCGGCAGACCGACGTTGGCGCGCGCCAGGGCGCGCAGCCCATCGCGCAGCGCGATCGCCCGTTCGAGCTCCGCGGCGCCGATCTCGGCCTCGGCGGCGGCGAGCCCCCACCGCGCCAGCCAGCCGGCGAGCGCGCGCGGACTGCCGAGCTCGTCCGTACCGGCAACGGCATCGGCGGTATTGAGGAGCGCCTGGAGGATCCGCAGGTCGCCGGGCGCCGGCCGCAGTACCGCGGCCCAGGGCGCGGTGCCCACGGCGTCGCCCCAGGGATCTTTCTTGCGCGGCATGCGTTCAGGGTAGCACGGGCAGCTTACGCTCCCGCGACAGGTTGAGAAGGCTGGCGATGGGATAGGCGCTGACCGGATTCTCGCCCGCGCCCTCCACCCTCACGACCCCCGCGACCGCGGGCCGCTTCGAGGTCGTTGAAGAAGCCGCGGCCCGGGGGCTGCGCGGAGGCAGCCTTTTCGGCATATCCGGGTGCCCGCGTCGCCTTCGAGGTCGGCCTTCAATTGCCGCAGGAAGACGCTCTTGCCCATCCCCCGGCCGCCCATCACGACGGCGCTGCCGTTGTGGCGCATGTCCATCCGCGGCCGAGCCCGATTTACCAGAGTTTTACCCCCTCGCCGGATCCCGTCCGCCGGCCTCCCGTATCCTTGGAGAGCGGACTCGCCCGTCCGCCCCCAGGAGATCCTCATTCATGCAAAAAGGCTTCCGCCGCGGACTGGTCATCGTGCTGGTCCTCCTCGGACTCGGGGCGCTCGCCGCCCCCAAGATCGTCTCTTTGAGCGCCGCGCGGGACGAGGCGGCGGCTCCTGCGCCGGCCGCCAGGGTCCTCAAGGTGCGCACGCACGCCGTGCGGCCCGAGCTCCTCGTCGAGCGCCTCGCCACCACCGGCACCCTGCGCGCCAACGAGCAGGTCGAGATCACCAGCGAGATCGCCGGCAAGGTCGTCGCGATCCTCTTCGACGAAGGCAGCCGCGTCGACGCCGGGCAGGTGCTCGTGCGCATCGACGACGCCGAGCTCTCCGCCGAGCGCCAGCGCATCCGCCACCAGCTCGAGCTCGCCGAGATCCGCGAGGCGCGGCAGCGCCAGCTCCTGGACGAGGGCGTCCAGAGCCAGCAGGACTACGACTTCGCCCTGAGCCAGCTCAACGTGCTGCGCTCCGAGCTCCAGGTGCTGGAAGCGCAGCTTACGAAGACCGCGATCCGCGCCCCCTTCGCCGGCACCCTCGGCCTGCGCTACGTGAGCCTGGGCAGCTATCTCTCGCCGCAGACCCGCATCGCCTCGCTGCAGGACGTCGACCCGATCAAGGTCGACTTCTCGGTGCCCGAGAAATACGCCTCGCAGGTGCGCCTGGGCGGCCGCATCTCCTTCCGCGTGGGCGGCACGGACGGGCCCTTCACCGGCGAGGTCTACGCCGTCGAGCCCAGCGTCGAGCGCGAGACCCGCTCGCTGCTGCTGCGGGCCAGGAGCCCCAACCCCGGTGGACGGCTGCTGCCCGGCGCCTTCGCCGACGTCGAGGTGGTGGTGCGCGAGGTCGCCGGCGCCCTCGCCGTGCCCAACCTCGCCGTGATCCCCGAGCTCGGCGGCAAGAAGGTCTTCGTCTACGAGGACGGCAAGGCCCAGGAGCGACGGGTGGAGACCGGCATCCGCAGCGCCGAGTGGATCGAGGTCACCACCGGCCTCGAGCCCGGCGACCGGGTGATCGTCTCGGCCATCCAACAGCTCCGGCCCGGCCTCGCGGTCGAGCCTGAAGTCGCGGAGGCCCAGCCATGACGCTCTATACGCTCAGCATCCGGCGTCCGGTGCTGGCGGTCGTGATGTCGATCGCCATCATGATCTTCGGCGGCATCGGCTTCACCTTCCTCGGGGTGCGCGAGTTCCCCGCCGTCGACCCGCCGGTGATCACCGTCTCGGCCGACTACCGCGGCGCCTCGGCCGACGTCATCGAGTCGCAGGTCACCGAGCCGCTCGAGGAGCGCATCAACGGCATCGACGGCATCCGCTCGCTGACCTCGACCTCGAACGAAGGGCGCTGCTCGATCACCGTAGAGTTCGAGCTCGGCGTCGACCTCGAGCGCGCCGCCAACGACGTGCGCGACCGCGTTTCCCAGGCCCAGCGCTTCCTGCCCCCCGACCTCGAGCCGCCGATCGTCTCCAAGGCCGACGCCGACAGCCAGCCCATCGTGCAGGCCATCGTACACAGCGACTCGCGCAACCTCATGGAGCTGACGCGGCTCGCCGAGGACATGATGGCCGAGCGCCTGCAGACGATCAGCGGCGTGGCCCGCGTCGACATCTGGGGCTCGAAGACCTATTCCATGCGGCTGTGGATCGACCCGCAGAAGCTCGCCGCCTACCAGCTCTCGCCGCTCGACGTGCGGCGCGCCGTGGAGCGCGAAAACGTGGAGCTGCCCTCGGGCCGCATCGAAGGCGTGGACGTCGAGCTGCCGATCCGCACCATGGGCCGCCTCAGCACGGCCGAGGAGTTCGAGAACCTGATCCTCAAGGTCGACGACGGCCGCATCGTGCGCTTGCGCGACGTCGGCCGCGCCGAGCTGGCGCCGCAGAACGACCGGACGATCCTCAAGACCAACGGCGTGCCCATGGTCTCCGTGGTGCTGCGCCCGCTGCCGGGCGCCAACTACATCGACATCGCCGACCAGTTCTACGTCCGCCTCGAGCAGATCAGGAAAGACCTCCCGGAAGACGTCGAGATCGTTTTCGGCTTCGACGCCACCGAGCACATCCGGCGCTCGATCACCGAGGTCCGGCAGACGATCTTCGTCGCCTTCGCCCTGGTGATCCTGGTGATCTTCGCGTTCCTGCGCGACTGGCGCACGACGGTGATCCCGGTCGTCGTCATTCCGGTGTCGCTGATCGGCGCGTTTTTCATCATGTACGCCGCCGGCTTCTCGATCAACGTCTTGACGCTCCTGGGGATCGTGCTGGCGATCGGCCTGGTGGTCGACGACGCCATCGTCGTGCTCGAGAACATCTACGCCAAGATCGAGGCCGGCCACAACCCGATCGAGGCCGGCGTCCACGGCACCAAAGAGATCTTTTTCGCGGTGATCGCCACTACCCTGGCACTGGTCTCGGTCTTCCTGCCGATCCTCTTCATGGGCGGGCTTACGGGCCTGCTCTTCCGCGAGTTCGGGGTCGTCCTGGGCGGCGCAGTGGTGATCTCGTCGTTCGTCGCCCTGACCTTGACGCCCATGCTCTCGAGCCGCTTCCTGAAGAAGCGCGCGCGCGAGCCCTGGCTCTACCGCGCCACCGAGCCCTTCTTCCGCAACTTGACGGCGAGCTACCGCGCCAGCCTCGAGGGCTTCCTGCGTCACCGTTGGCTGGCGGCGCCGATCGTGCTCGTCGCCGTCGGCCTGGGCGCGGTCCTTTACCTCGAGCTGCCGTCCGAGCTGGCGCCGCTCGAAGACCGCAGCACGCTTCGCGCCAGAGCCACCGGCCCTGAGGGCGTGACCTTCGGCTACATGGAACGAATCGTCGACCAGATGACGGCGGTCGCTGCAGAAGTGGTCCCGGAAAACCGCACGATGCTGACCGTGACGTCGCCCGGCTTCGGCGCCTCGACGTCGGTCAACTCGGCGTTCCTACGCGTGACCCTGCGGCTGCCGTCGGTACGCGAGCGCTCACAACAGAGGATCGCCGACGAGCTCTCCGCGCGCCTTTCCGAGATCACCGGCGCCCAGATCATCGTGGAACAGGAGCCGACGATCGCCGTCGGGCGCCGCCACGGGCTGCCGGTGCAATACGTCCTCCAGGCGCCCAACATGGACCGGTTGAAGGAAGTATTGCCGCGCTTCATCGCCACGGCGTCCGAGGACCCCACCTTCACCGCCGTCGACGTTGACCTCAAATTCGACAAGCCCAAGCTGCGGGTGGAGATCGACCGCGACCGCGCCCGCGACCTCGGGGTCTCGGCCGTCGACGTGGCGCAGACCATGCAGCTCGCGCTCTCCGAGCAACGCCTCGGCTTCTTCGTGATGGACGGCAAGCAATACGAGGTGATCTCGCAGGTGGTGCGCGAGAACCGCGACGACGCCTTCGACCTGAAAAACCTTTACGTGCCGTCGTCGCGCCAGGCGCCGGTCCTGCTCGACAAGGTGGTCGACGTGATCGAGGAGTCGAGCCCGCCGCAGCTCTTCCGCACCGACCGCTACCTGTCGGCCACGGTGTCGGCGGACCTGGCGCCCGGCAAGACCATCGCCGACGGCATCGCGGCCATGGACGCGGTCGCCGAGCGTCTGCTCGACGACACCTTCGTCACCTCGCTCACCGGCGAGTCGCGCGACTTCGCCGAGTCGGCGTCGAGCCTCAACTTCGTGTTCGCGCTCGCCCTGGTGCTGATCTACCTGGTGCTGGCGGCGCAATTCGAGAGCTTTCGCGACCCGTTGACGATCATGCTCTCGGTGCCGCTGGCGCTCTTCGGCGCGCTCTTCGCGCTGTGGTACTTCGGCCTGACCCTCAACATCTTCAGCCAGATCGGCATGATCATGCTGATCGGCCTGGTGACCAAGAACGGCATCCTGATCGTCGAGTTCGCCAACCAGCGCAAGGCCCAGGGTCTCGACGTCATGGAGGCGGTCAGCGGGGCGGCGGTGGCGCGTTTCCGTCCGGTGCTGATGACCAGCCTGTCGACGGTGCTCGGCATCCTGCCGATCGCGCTGGCCCTGGGCGCCGGCTCGGAGAGCCGGGTGCCGATGGGCGCCGCGATGATCGGCGGCCTCGTCGTCGGCACCTTCCTGACGCTCTACGTGGTGCCGGGGATGTACTCGTACATCGCCAGCCGCAAGCCGTCGTCGGTGCTGGACGTGGACGATCACATGACGTGGGTGGAGCCCGAGGAAGACGTCGCGGACGTCAAGGCGGCGTGACGACTCACGAATCCGAGAGCCAGGAAGCAGCGCTATGATGGATCCGGACCAGCGCGGCAAGGTCGCTCTCGGCCAGGACAGGCTCCCAGGCGCCCTCCAAGAGGACCTCGACGACCTCCGCATCGCCCGTGAGCGTCTCCGGAATCCCGGCCGGCGCTGGGCTCAGGAAGAGTTGGAGCGCGGGCTTGACCTGGAGGGTTGAGTGTCTCCAATACGCCCAGTTTATCTTGCTACATATCGTTCGAGCCAACCGGACGGCGGCCAGCGACTTTCCATCCTGCTTACGCGCCAACCGCCGCTCCGGTTGAGCGAGAACTTAGCTCGCTGCGCTCGCGAACGGTGATATCCTTGCTCTGCGCAACAAGCGGAGCTCCGTGTAGGGCAGGCTCCGCCTGCCGGAAAGCGCCGGTCAAAACCGGCGGAGCGTAGGAGGTGGAAG
>Ga0299906_10000664_pt1 | contig 30882 bp, 25 predicted proteins | sample RVTome_14_FD_200259 | JGI IMG/M metagenome (GOLD analysis project Ga0299906, IMG submission 200259) | Soil microbial communities from uranium-contaminated site in the Upper Colorado River Basin, Wyoming, United States - RVT145D125 (version 2) ...
GAGTGGCCCGATCCTGACCGACAGCGGCGGATACCAGGTGTTCTCCCTGGCCGAGCTGGTTCAGATTGACGACGGCGGAGTCTCGTTTCGATCCCACATCGACGGCGAAAAGCTCCGGCTCGACCCGGTCTCCGCGGTTCGCATCCAGGAGCGGCTCGGAGCCGACATCATCATGGCTTTCGACGAGTGTCCGCCCTATCCGTGCCCGCGCGAGCAGGTCGAGCGGGCGGTGGCGCGAACCCTGGACTGGGCCGCGGCCTGTAAATCGGCCCGACAGCGCGAGGACCAGGCGTTGTTCGGTATCGTCCAGGGCGGCATCCACGGGGACCTGCGTCGCCGGTGTGCCGAGGTGCTGGCCGAGCTCGACCTGCCCGGTTACGCCGTCGGCGGGCTGTCGGTGGGCGAATCCCACGACGAAATGATGGCCGTCCTCGACGGGCTCGAGCCGATCTTGCCCGCGGACCGCCCAAGGTATCTAATGGGGGTCGGGATGCCGCAAGACATTGCCGCCGCGGTAGCCCGCGGGATCGACATGTTCGATTGCGTGCTGCCGACCCGGAACGGACGCAATGCGTATGCGTTCACCCCCACCGGGCCGTTGCGGCTGCGGAACGAACAGTATCGGCTTGATGACCGGCCGATCGAACCCGGATGTGATTGCGGCGCGTGCCGGTCGTTCAGCCGTGGGTATCTCAGACATTTGTTTCGGGCTGAGGAGATGCTCGGACCCATGCTCGTGTCCGAGCATAACGTGCACTTCTATCAGCGCATGATGCGACAGATCCGGGAGTTGATTCAACGAGGTGAATTCAACCGGCTGAGCGAGACCTTTCCGGTTTGCGACCGGCCGATGGAAACCGATAGTTCAAAAGAGGTGGTGGTATGACTGACGGAATATGGATGCTGAGCCAGGAGGGGGGTGGGGGTAATCCTTCCTTCATGATCGGCATCATGTTGATGATGCTCGTGTTCTTCGTGGTGATGGGCGGCCCACGGCGCAAGGAAGAGAAGCTTCGCAAGGAGATGCTCAAGAACATTCAGAAGAACGATCGCGTGCTGACCCGCGGGGGTGTTCTCGGCACCGTGATCGGCATCAAGGGCAACGAGCTCACGTTGAAGGTCGATGAAGCCACCAACGCGAAAATGACGCTGTTGCGTTCTTACGTCGACCGCGTGCTCACCGACGACGAACGCGAGAAGTTGATCGCCGCGGGGGAATGACGGGCGTCGTGCGTGAACGAATGACCTGGACCGGACTGATCCTGTTCTTAATGGTGACGCCGCGGGTCGACGCGGTACCACCGGCACATCCAGTCCAACCCACCTTTCAGCAGGCCATGGCCCGGGGGGATTATGAGCGTGCGATGGTGATCGCCCGGCTCGAGCGCGATCCCGCCAAACGTTGCGACGTGCTGCTCGGTCGGGCCGCTGCGTTGCAATCCCGCGACCTGACCGCGGCCAAGAATGTGCTGGACGAAGCCCGGCAGTTCGTGCGCCGCTACGCGAATTTCCCCGAGACCGCAACCTGGCGTAAGAATGCCGACGCGCGCGTGAGCCGCCAACTGAGCGAGATCGCCGTAACCGAGGCCGCGGGTCCCGAAGCGCTCGTTGCCGCCGTGGAAACACTACTCGGCCATCTCGAAGGGCAGCCTCAACAACGCGCCGCCGTGGCCGTCGACGCCGCGATCCGACTGGATGCATGGGCCCGCAGAGACCTCGCCGGTCGGTATCACGAACAGGCATCACGAGAAGACGGCGATTCGTCGATCACACGGTCGGCGTCGTTGGCGAAAAACCTGCTCGACGGCGCCGTCGACGAACTGTCCATCGAGTCGATCGACGCGCTGCTGACCACGCTTGCCGAGTCGAACGACGAACGGTTGCTCGGTTACCTCCTGGCGTTGCTGGTCGAGCGGGCCTGGCAGGAGGGCAACGAAATGTTACCCGCCCAGGCGGTCGAGACGTGGAAGGATCGATATTCCGAGCGCCTGGCCGGCGAGGTGTCGACCGCGTCGCGACATCGGCTCGCCGTGCACACGGTGATTCTGGATCGCTTCCTGCGTAAGGACGACCAGCTTGACACGGCGAAGGAACGTGACGCGGCGAAGGAGCGTGTGTCTGCAGCGCATCGTTGGCTTGCCGCGAACAACATGCCGCGTGATGCCGCCGATGCCGCTTTGGTCGCCGCATCGCTTTCCCGGCGTCGCGACGATCGCGACGATTGGCTGGCGAAAGCGAACACCGGCTACGGACGTCTGGTGGACCGGAAAGCCGGTGATTGGGGGCTGCAAGAAGTCGACGCGCTGGGGCCGCGCGTTTCAACCACCCTGGCCGCGCAATTCGAAGCCGGGGACGCCCAATTCCACCCGGCCATCGAAGACGAGGCTGGATTCGGTGTTCGGGTTCGCGCGGCCTACGAGGCGCAGACCCGCCAGGCCTTCGATCGCGGCAATTTCGCCCAGGCGTTTCAAAACGCCCAGAAGGCCAAGCTGGCCGAACTCGGGATCAAGGTCTCGCATGGGGACGAGATCGGTTTCGACAAGTTGGTCGACCGGTTTGCCCTTGATCCCGAGAACATGCAAGGGCCCAACGTCGATCTGCTGGCCGAATATCTCGTTACCGATCGCGCGACCTACCTCTTCGCATTGCGCGCCGATGCCAAACGCCAGGTGTTCGAGCGCATCAGTAAGCGAATCGATGTCGACCGGCAGACGCTTCGCCGGCGGATCCTGGATTTCATCGGCGCGCTGGACGTTCCTGCGCCGGCGGTCGGGCGGGCGCTCTTCGATCTACTGCTCGAGCCTGTTTGGGGTGACTGGCCCGGTCCCTGGGTCGTCATCGCCCCGGACGGTCCGCTACGGTTTCTTCCCGTCGAGCTGCTTCCCGTCACGGATGGGAAAACATTGCTGATGCAGGTGACGGCGCAGCCGGAGGCCGTTCTCGCGAATCTCGAGAAACGCGCCGGCGTGCTGCGCGGGGAGAGGCGGCTGGATCGACGGATCATCGATCGGGTGCGCAAGATCGGAATCTGGCCGCTTTGCGGAGGTCGCGTGAGCTACCTGCCCACGGTGGCGGTCCTGGCCAAGGAAGATCAGGCCACGCGGGATGTGGCCATGAAGCTTTGGTCGCGCAGCGCGGCACGTATGCGACACGAGACCCTGTCCGATCGCCCGATGTTGGATCGACTCGGGGCCACCGCGCCGCTGGGTGGTCACACGTTCAACGGGTTCGTGTTGTCGTTGTGGAGCGAACCGGAGTCCAGCGCGTTGCTCTCGGCCTCGGGCCGTTACGTGCACGGTGTCTTCACGTCCGGGTCCGGTGACTACGGCGGCAACAATCACGGACAGATGCTCGGTCAACTTCGTCGCGATCTGGTCGAGGGGTACCGCGTCGAGAAGCAGGGGCGCGACGCTCGAGCCATCCCGCTCGCCGAGCCGATCTCGCCGGCCGATTGGGGAAGATGGATCTACGTCGACCTCGCCCCTGTGTCTCGGACACGTTAATTGTCCCAATTGTCATTTGCCGGGAGATACCGGTTCCCATACCGGCGGCGCGTCAGCGGAATCACGCGCTGTCGCCGGCGGCGCCAGCTCATGATGCCAGCCGCCCACGAGCGGGCGGGGGAATCCGCGTTCGAGCAGCAGGGCGCTGCACCGGGTTCGCGGGTCGAACCGACGCGAAGACGTAGCATCCGTCGCCGGCTCGTGACGTACGAGTCGATACTCCGCCGTGCCGTCGAAGAGAAAGATCCAAGCCGCCCCCTCGATCCGTTCGATGCGCCGGACCTCGCCCACCCCTTTAGCCAGCCAGACATAGTCGGTTAAATTCGCCCACATACCCCAATTGAGCAGGCTGAACACGGTCTTGACCCGCAGGCGAAGGCAATCCTCGAATCGGCCGGCCGGCGTGTCCACCGACTCGAGACCTTCGAGGGTAACCTCCCGGGTCACCGTGCCGTGAGTTCCGTATCGTCCGTCCCGGCCGTAATAATACAGCTTCACCTCCTCGCGCACCGTCATGCCGGGGGCCAGCGATTCGGGGTACAACTGGGCCGGCGGCTCGAACGCGACGATGCAGGCAGTGTTACCCTCCAGGAAAGTCTCCAGTGCGGTCCGCGTTGGCCGGTCGGGGTTCTTCCGGGGTTGCAGGACGGAATTCATTTCGGGGATGGGCCGGTCGACCAGGATCCCCTCGGTCATGGTCGTGTCGGTCAGCACCCGGCGAACGGCCACCGGCTTCGCCGACGCGGGGTCATTCGCCGAGGTTCGCTCATAGTGCCAGGTCGAGCCGGGCACGTGGGCCAGGTAGTCGTCCAGCACGAACTTCGGCGCGAGCTCGGTGGTCCGGACCAGCGCGAGCGTCGGACGCCACGACCCGTCGCACCCGGCACCGGCGACCGACACCACGACCGCGAGCACTCCGGTAACGCCACTTCGCGCAATCAACCGCGGGTGAGCCTTCATCACGGGTTCGATGGTACGCGCCGACGAGATCATTTGGAATGCTGCAGGTCGGGGCTCGGACGGGGGCAATTCGTCCGGGAGCACTTGTACCCAGGTGATCGGCGGCCTATGATGGCGGCGGATTGAATGCTTCTCCTGCCGGGAGCCTGAAGCTGCATGGCCGACAAATTCTTCGGTGAGGGTATTACATTCGACGACGTCCTGTTGGCGCCCTCGCGCTCATCCGTCGTCCCTCGCGATGTCGACGTTTCGACCCGGATCACCCGCAACATCACCATCAACATTCCGCTCGTTTCGGCCCCGATGGACACCGTGACCGAGTCCCAGCTCGCCATCGCGCTGGCCCAGGAGGGCGGAATCGGCATCATTCACAAGGGTCTGTCCGTCGAGGCCCAGTGCCGGGAGGTCGAGAAGGTCAAACGCAGCGAGAACGGAGTGATTCTCGATCCGGTCACCCTCCAGCCCACCGACACCGTCAAGCGGGCTCAGGAGGTCATGCGGCTGCAGAACATCTCCGGCGTGCCGATCACCGAGGCCGACGGCAAGCTGGTCGGCATTCTCACCCGCCGCGATTTGAAATTCCTCGAGAGCAGCGACCTGCGCATCGACGAGGTGATGACGCGCGGCAACCTCGTGACCGCGCCGTCGGCGACGACGCTCGACGACGCCGAGCGCATCCTGCACCGCGCCAAAGTCGAGAAGCTCCTGCTCGTCGATGACGATCGGCGATTGGCGGGTCTGATCACGATCCGTGACATCGACAAGAATCGGCAGTTTCCCAAGAGCTGCAAGGACGGTCGCGGCCGGCTCCGCGTCGGGGCGGCGGTCGGGGTGCACGACTTCGAGCGCGTCGAGGCCCTGATCCAGAACGATGTCGACGTGATTGTCGTCGACACCGCCCACGGCCACTCGGAGAACGTGCTCGAAACGGTCCGGGCGATTCGGCGTCGCTACGACATCGACATGATCGGCGGCAACATCGCCACCGCCGAGGCCGCCCGCGATTTGATCGACGCCGGTGTCGACAGTGTGAAGGTCGGGATCGGCCCCGGGTCGATCTGCACCACGCGAGTGGTTTCCGGCGTGGGCGTGCCGCAGATCACGGCGGTGATGGAGGCTGCGTCCGTGGCGCGCGATCGGGACGTACCGGTGATCGCCGACGGCGGCATTCGCTATTCCGGCGACATCGTCAAGGCGATCGCCGCCGGCGCCAACTGCGTCATGCTCGGCTCGCTGTTCGCCGGGGTCGATGAAGCTCCGGGCGAGATGGTGATCTGGCGGGGTCGGCGGTTCAAGGACTATCGCGGGATGGGTTCGCTCGGGGCGATGGTCGGCGGCAGCGACCGTTACCGCCACGAAAAAGTCGAGAGCACCGATGTCGTGCCGGAGAAGCTGGTGCCTGAAGGCGTGGAAGGTCGCGTCCCGTTCCGCGGATCGTTGGCCGAGAACGCGTACCAGTTGGTCGGCGGGGTGCGGGCCGGCATGGCCTACTGCGGGGCGAGTACCATTGACGAATTGTGCGAGAACGGTCGGTTCGTGCGCGTCACTTCGGCCTCGATGGTCGAGTCGCATCCACACGATATTTCGATTACCCGCGAATCGCCGAACTACCGGATGGAGTACGTGGCCGAAGAATAGTCGGCCGGGTGGTGACCTATGCGAAGAAACCCGTCGGTCCTGCTGTTGTTGTCGCTCGTGTCGACCGGTTGCTCCGGCGCGATCAATCCGTTCGTCGATGACGCGCCCCCGTACGCCGAGATGATGACCCATTCCGAACGCGTGCTGCACGAAGCGAATGCGACCGCCGTCGTCCGTCAGCGCGGCTGGTCCGAAACGCACTTCAGCGCCGACGCCGGCGAAGTGATCCATTGGCCGCTCTGGCACGAGGATCCCTTCGAGGACAAGGGTGACGGTGACGACACCTTCGCCTGGACCTACGCGGATTTCATCGCCCTTCCCTACTGCGCCGCCCGCGCGGGTCTCAACGGTCTGGGTCTGCCCGTGAGCATGGTCGTCACCCCGGCCTGTACGCCCATGGTCAGCGACGGCCTGTTGAGCCGCCAGGCCCTCGGTTACGATCATGATGCCGCCCGGGTCAGCGACGAGGACGGCGAAGGGCAACATCCGTCCGCGGACGCTGAAACGTCCAACTGAATCCCTCACCATCAGTACGGATCGTTATGATCGACGTTGAATGACCTGCGCGGATACGGGTCCTGAAATTGGGCGAGGTGGGAGTCGAACCCACACGAACCTATCGGTTCAGGGGATTTTAAGTCCCCAGCGTCTGCCATTCCGCCACTCGCCCGACGTAGACGATGGTACTCCAGGCGTCGATATCTTACACGCGATCGGTCATGCATTTCGTGGGAGGTGGCGTATACTCGAAGCATCCGGGGCTGTTCGCGATACATCGCGTCGGCCGAAGAGACCATGAGCAACGTACAGCAGACATTGCGGTTCTTCGGGCGGTTCGTCACCAACCCGGCCGGAGTGGGCGCGGTTGCGCCGAGTTCGGATCAGCTCGCTCGGGCGATCACGGCCTGGCCTCGGCTGGACCGGGCTGACGTGGTGGTCGAGTTTGGTCCGGGCACCGGTGCGTTCACGCAGCGCATCCTCGACCGGCTTGGGGACGGGGCGACCTTCTTCGCCATCGAGCGGGACGCGGGTATGGTCGAGGCGTTCCGGCGACGCTATCCGGACGTCGAGATTCATTGTGATTCGGTAGCCAACATCGCTACGCATTTGCGACGGCACGGGCATGCCGCGGTCGACTGCATCGTAAGCGGGTTGCCGTGGGCGGCGTTCAGCGGCCGGCTGCAGGACGAGCTGCTGAACGCCGCCGTTGCCGCCATGCCGGACGGCGGTCGGTTCGTGACGTTCGCCTACCTGCAAGGGACGCTGCTGCCCGCGGGTCGGCGGTTCCGCCGGCGTCTCGACGCACACTTCTCCGAGGTACACCGGTCATCCGTGGTCTGGCGCAACCTGCCCCCGGCCTTTGTTTATCAATGCACGAAGTGATCGCGCCGTTCCGAAACGACTTCACTCTCCGGTCGCGGGATTGCCGGCCACGGCATTCCCCGTCGGTAGAGTATTCCCCGTCGGCGCGGCGGGCGCCTTCGCCGCGGGCTTGCCGGCGAGCAGGGCGTCGAGCCGGCCCTTGAGTTTCGTAATCAGGCTCCCGTCTTTCGGGAACCCGACGTTCACGTCCTCGATCATGCCGCTCTTGCCCACCACGAACATCGTGGGGAAACCTCGCACCTTGAACAGGGGCTTGAGCGTGTTCTTGGGATCGGTGAACAGCTCCGACTGGGCGCCCAGTGACTTGAGCGTGGCAACCACCTGTGCGTCGCTAAACGCCTTATCGATCCGGCCCATGGTTTGACTGACGTTCACGAAGCGCACGCCCTTGGCTTCGTAGTCCTCACGAATACTCTCCACCGCGGGCAACTGCTTCTTGCAGAAGCCGCAGTTCGGGGCGAAGTAATTCAGGACCGTGACCTTGCCCAACATGTCGGCGTTGGTCAGTGATTTGCCGTTCGACGACGCGAGTTCGAACTGGGGCACGGGTTTGCCCTTGAGATCGAGGGGCGACGTGCGTTGGACCGCCGATTGTCGTGAGGTGTAGAACGGTACATCGATGCTGGCGAATTCCGCGTCGTCGGTCTTGATCGTCAGCTTGGGCGCGTCTTCGGGCGGCACATAGTCACTCGGTACCTGGACCGTGACGATGAACGATTTGCCCGGTGCGTTCTCCTTGACGGTAGCCTTGAGAGCGGGATCACTGGCGACCGCTTCGAGAATCTTGATCGGGGACTCACCATGGTTGGTGATGGTGATCGGGCGTCGCGTGGTGGTGCTCGGGCGCCGGCTGGCCGTCGGCGGGGTGGGGATCAGAATGCGTTCCGGCTGCACTTCGATGCGTTGGGGCACGCGGGCGTGGGCCAGGATGCTGATGGTTTTTTCCTGCTCGAGATTGGTCTTGAGGATCAGGGTGGCCCGGGGCGAACCGGTCGCGGCCGGTAGGACCGGCTTGACGACCAGCTCGAACATCTTGCCCGGCTGGGTCTCGCGCAGTGTGAAGTCGAACGCCTTCGACGTCGGCGGATCGAATGTGAGTTCGAGCGGTTCGTCCACGTTGCTCGTGAGGGTGATCACCTGCTCGGGCACCTCTTGGTTCGGGAGGACTCTGCCGAAATAGGCGGTGGGCCTGGGCGACACGTCGACGTAGCGTTTGCACAAGCCGGTCAGCGATACCTGTAGGTTCGGTTTGTTCGGGTCCGTCGACGAGATGGTGATCTGCTTGGTGTATTTGCCGCGAAGCTTCTTGCTGTCGAGCGTGAACGGAAACTTGCCGGAATCTCCGGGAGCAAGCGTCTTGGGATAGGTGCCGGCCACGGTGCAACCACACCCGGGTTTGACCTTGGTGATGTCGAGCACGGACTTGCCGGTGTTGGTGATGGTGAACGTGTGACTGAGTTTTTCACCAATCCAGGTCGTGCCGAAATCATGCTGGACGGCGTCGACGGTGATGACCGGCGCCTCGCCTGGTTTGACCGCCGGCTTGACGGGAGGCGTAACCGGCTTGTCCTCGGACCGGGCGACGACCGGGGTCGCGACGGGTGACGGTGTCACGGCCGGGGTGGGGGTTGCCGATGCCAGCCGCGATTCGATCGCGTCGAGTCGCGCTTCGACGGCTTCGAGCTTCTTGGTCAGCTCGGCGGTCTGGCGGGTCTGCGGCTCACAGCCGGTCGCGGCGACCAGGAGCGACGCCGCCAGCACGAAGCCGATCGTACGTCCCCAGGAGTTGTGGCTGAAATCTCTCCAACTCGCATGTGCGTCAATGCTTCGGTGAATCATGGTCGCGGTGCCCCTTTTTAATAGAAACCCGGATGGTCCCATAATCATTGATTGATGTTCAATACCCTCAGTGCGGTTCCAAGCGGAGCACCGCACGATTCAACTATACCCCGTCGGGCCGGTTACGCCAAGGGGTCCGCCCGACGCGCCGGGGTCCCGGATCATTCATCGGCGACTCATGATTCGATGCTTTGCTCCGGGTGGGTCGGCCCTCGCGTTCACGCGTCCTTGGCCCGTCGGCGCGGTCAAAATTCGTCTGTGAAGAGGACGTAGGCGAAGAGCAGGGACACCAAGCCGCCCACGAGCAGGTAGTAGAGCATCGGGATGATGGTTTTGCGGATCAGGTTCCCCTCCTGCCCGACCAGGCCGACGGTTGCACCGGCGAAGACGACGTTGTGGACGGTGACCATGTTGCCCGCCGCGCCGCCGAAGGCCTGGGCCCCGAGGATCACCACGCGCGGAACGCCGATCTCGTCAGCGACGCCGTATTGAAACATGCCGAACATGAAGTCCGATACGGTGTTGCTGCCGGCGACGAAAGCGCCCATCGCCCCGATCGCCGGGGCGAAGAACGGCCAGGACTTACCCGCCAGGTGGGCCACCGAGCCGGCGAGCGTGAGCGGCATGCTCGCCACGCCCGCGGTGTTCATCTCGGCGCCCGAGTCGATGAACACCCGCACCAACGCGACCGCGAAAACCAGCGCGAGAGCGGGGGCGGCCAGCTTGTGCACCGCGTCGGTCCAGGCGTGGCGGAGTTGGTCACGCGACATGCCGTGTAGGAAGTAGGTCAACAGCGAGACGATCATGAACATCGTACCCGGTAGATAGAGCGGCTGGATCTTCTCGCTGTCGAGTGCGGTTCCCAGGATATCCGTCCATACGATGTTCAGTCTCTGCAGCGCGTCTTTGATCGGTAGCTGTGAAAGTCGTGAAACGACCAGCATGATCGCGACGAGTAGATAAGGAAGCCATGCGCGGAACAACGACATCGACCGACCGACGTGAACGTCGTCGTCGGGCGTGATCGTTCCGACCCAGTTTTTGTCCCACGTTTCACGGGGTGGAAAGTCCCAGGGTGTTCCCTTCGGCAGAAACAAACCCTTCCGCGCACCGGTCACGACGATCGCCAATCCGACAAGCGCGCCGATCAACGATGGAAACTCCGGGCCGAGCAAAATCGCAAGCAGGAGATAAGGAACGGTAAAGGCAAGACCCGCAAACAGCGCGAACGGCCAAACCCCCAGACCTTCGCGGGCGCTCCGTGCGCCGCCGAAAAATCGCGTCATCATGCAGACCATGACCAACGGAATGAACGTGCCGGCGATCGCGTGCGGCAGGGCGGCAAAGACGCCGATCTGGTAAATGAAATCCGCGTGGTAGTCGAGTCCGGCGGCGGCGACCGTGTCCTTGATCGGGTCCAGCGACAGTCCCATACCGATGATGATCGGCGTGCCGCAGGCACCGAAGGTGACCGGGGTGGATTGAATGATCAGCGCAACCATGCAGGCGGCCATGGCGGGAAAACCGATCGCCAGCAGCAGCGGGGCGGCGATCGCGGCGGGCGTGCCGAAGCCGGCCGCGCCCTCGATGAACGCGCCGAACAGCCACGCGATGATGATTGCCTGCACCCGTCGGTCCGGGGAGATGTCGAGAAAGCCTTGCCGGATGGTGTGGATGGCGCCTGATTCGCGCACCGTGAACAGCAGCACGATGGCGCCGAAGATGATCCACATCAGGTTGACGCAGATCATCACCCCCTTGATGCTCGCCGCCGCGATTTCGGTTTCGGGAACTTTCCACACGAAATACGCGATCAGTGCGGTGATCACGTAGCCGATCGGCATCGCTCGCGTCGCCGGCCAGCGCAGGATCACCAGGAAAACCAGAATCGACAGCACCGGCACCAGAGCGAGCAGGGCCATGCCATGGTTCAACTCGGTGGCGGCAGCGAGCAGGAGCATGGGGTTCGTCACGATCCGATTCTCCGAGTCCGTAGAAGGGCGATGCGAAGCGGCACAGGCTAGTGTAGTGTCTCACGCAGACGGTATTTTATCCGAGCCGCGAGCGCAAGCGAGCGGGTTCTATGCCCCGCGCTGGCAATTGGAGTTCGCATTCCTGGAAACCACGCTATTCTTGAGACATGACACTAGGGGCATTTCCGCTCCGGTGCAACCACATTCCGAACGCACCGCGATGCGCTTCTTGCCGCGCACCTTGGCACCGGCGGCGCCCTGGTTACAATGAGCCGATCATGCGAAAACAAACCATGCAAGTCGTCGTGATGAGTGTTGTTCTGCCCGCCGCGCTGACCGCCGGGGCCGAACCTTTGCAGGTGTTGAACGGTGCGGTAAACGACGTGCCGGCCGGCGAGATGCTGCACGAGCATCTGGTCGACCTGGCCCGCGGGCAACTGGCCGAACGTGCCGCGGAGGTCGTCGAACTCGCCTCGCCCGAAGCGCTCCGCGAACGGCAACGCTACGTGCGCGAGACGATCATCGCCTCGATCGGCGGCTTGCCGGACAAGACGCCGCTCGCGCCTGAAGTCGTCGGCACGATCGAGCGTGACGACTACCGCATCGAGAAGGTGATCTACCAATCCCGGCCGGATCATCACGTTACCGCCGCGCTCTATCTGCCCACGCCTCGCCCGGCCATCGGCGATCCGCCTTACCCAGCCGTGCTGGTTCCTTGCGGCCATTCGCCGATCGGCAAAGCGGCCGAGGCCTACCAACAAGCCTGCATCGGGCTGGTCAAGCACGGGTTCGTCGTGCTCTGTTACGACCCGATCAGCCAGGGCGAACGGCGTCAGGTGCTCGACGCCGACGGCAAGCCGCAACTGAAAGCCTCCACGACCGAGCACACCGTCATCGGCGTGCAATGTCTGCTTCTGGGCACGCACGTCGCGCAGTATCGCATCGCCGACGGCATCCGGTCGGTCGACTATCTGCTGACGCGCCCGGAGGTGGACCCCGCGCGGATCGGTGTGACCGGCAACTCGGGCGGCGGTACGATGACCGCCTACCTGGTCGTCGCCGACGAGCGTTTCGCCTGCGCCGCGCCTTCGTGCTACATCACCTCGTTCCGCCGTTTATTCGAGACGATCGGTCCGCAGGACGGCGAGCAGAATTTCACCGGCGCTGTCGCAAGCGGCATCGACCACGCGGACTTTCTCGAAGTCTTCGCGCCCAAGCCGATGCTGGTCTGTGCCGCCACCAAGGATTTTTTCGACATCCAGGGCACCTGGGACACGTTCCGCGAGGCCAAGCGGTTTTACGCCGCCTTCGGCCACTCCGAACGCATCGATCTGGTCGAAGCCAACGACGGGCACGGCTTCTCCGCCCCACGGCGCACCGCGATGCTGCGCTGGATGCGCCGCTGGCTGCAGCGTCATGACGACGCGGTTGTCGAGCCGGTGATGACACTCGCCGAGCCTGCCGAGTTGCAATGCACGCCGACCGGAGAGGTGCTGCACGATCTGGGCGGCAAGTCGACGTTCGATTTCAACCGTGAGCACGAACAACGGTTGTTGCCGAAACGCGCTGCGCGTTTCAAGGACGACGGTTCGGCGTCGTGGCTCGAACGGGTCAAGACACTTACGGGAATCAACCCGCCGCAAGCCGCGCCCGCGTCGCGCGAGGTCGGCACGTCGCGCCTCGGCGATCTGACGATCCAAAAAGTCGAGTTGCGTCCCGAGTCGGGCATTGTTTTGCCCGCGTTGTGGTGCGCACCGGCCGGAGGTACGCAGGCCGGCCGACCGGTGGTGTACGTCGACGCCCGGGGCAAGTCGGCCGGTTTTCTGGGTAACGCCGAGGACACGCCGGGCGCGGTGCAAGCGCTGGTCGCCGCCGGCCACCCGGTGTTGGCGGTCGATGTGCGGGGCTGGGGTGAAACGGACGTCAAAACGCTTTCCTACGGCGAACTGGGTCGATACGCCGGCAAGGAATGGCAGCACGCGTTCCTCGGGTTGCACACGGGTCGGTCGCTGCTCGCGACACGCACCGAAGACGTCCTGTCGGCCGTGGCGCACGTGTCGACTCGGCCCGGCGTCGAACCAGGCGTAGCCGTCATCGGCGTGGGCGCCGCCGGACCGATCGCGCTGCACGCGGCCGCGTTCGATCCGCGCATCAAAGAAGTCATCGTCGACGGCGGGCTGGTCTCCTGGTCGGCGATACTGCACGAACCGTTGGCCGAGGCACAGTTGCCGTCGGTGGTCGTCGGCGGACTGACCCACTACGACCTGCCGCTACTCGCTCGACACGTCGCCTCGACGCGCAAGTTGACGCTGCTGAACCTCACCGACGCGCGGGGTAAGCAACTCGATTTCGACGCAGCCCGACAGGAATTCGACCGCGCCCTGCCGGATGAAGAACTACCGAACCAGTTGACGCTGAACGTAGCCGACACCACCGGAGGTGGGCCGTACGTCGAAACGCTCGGCTCGAACGGTGCTCGCTGATTCACTTGACGACTTTGACCTTGAACGTGCACTTACCGGTGTGCTGATCGACCTTGCCGTAGGCGTTGTCTTCGCCCCGGTGATCGACGACGAGGATGGTCCCGTCGGCCGGTTGTAGGTCCTGTGGATCGTAGCCGGTGCCAGGGCAATCGAGTTTTTTCCAGTCGTCGTCCGGCGATGCGGTCCAATAGATCGCTTCTATGCGATATTGAGGATGACGCCTTCGGGAGTCTGCAGCAGTCGGGGAAATCCGCCGTGCGGTACGTTGCTCACGCGCACCGGCCCGGCAACGAACGTATCGCCCACTTCTTGTGTAACACGTTCTGCCGCCGGTCGCTGAAGGGTGACACGGGCCGGCCGTCGCGAGTGTGCCTTGGCTGCTCCCTTGCTCGCCCGTAGACTGTTCCATGTTACGCGCGGCGAAGTCCACCCGATAGGAGAAGAGAAGATCATGAAAGCATTGGTTTCCCGTCTAACGATCATCTCTTGGTCATGTGGGATCTTCATGCTGCCTGCCGCTTGCCCGTCGTTACGGGCGCAGCCGATCTCGAAGTTTCACCGGGCCACGATCAAGCCGTCGGTGGTCCACCTACAGCCGGACGAAGAACAAACGTTCAAGGCGATCATGACCGCCACGCGGCTGATGGCGGCGTTACCTCCGAAGAAAGTCATCTGGTCGGTCAACGATATCCCGGGCGGCAACAAGCAAGTGGGCACGATCGACCCGGCAGGTCTGTATCGCGCGCCGTCATTAATGCCGTCACCGCGTGAGATCCACATCGGCGCCGAGGTGCCGCACGCGGCCAACCGCTACGTGTTCGCGACCGTCATCCTGGGCGCCGCCCGGCCGGAGTACAAATCGATCCGTATCGTCTCCGAACCGGTGCTCGAGGGGTCCGACCGTACGGTGCATCTGACCCATCCGCACGGCATCGGTCTCGACGCGGACGGCAACATCATGATTGCCGATGAAGGCGGGCACGCGGTTCACCGGTATACGCCCCAGGGCGAATACATCGGCCAACTGGGAAAAGGCAAGGGCAGCCGTCCCGGAGAATTCACCTCACCCCGCGCCGTCATCGCCGACGCATCCGGCAACATCTACGTCACCGACAGCAAAGGCGACCGGTCGCGGATTCAGGTGTTCAGCCGTGACGGGGAGTTCCTGCGGATCTATGCCGAAAAGGGCACGCTGCCCGGTATGATCCTCCGCGCTCACGGCATGGACTTTGATTCGGCGGGCCGGCTCTACACCGTCGACGTGGACAACATGCGCGTCAACGTCTACGGACCCGACGACAAGTTCCTCTATGACTGGGGGGAGCAGGGCGTTTTTCCCGGTCAATTCAACGCGCCGCACGGGCTGTTCGTCGACCGCAGCGACGATGTCTGGATCTCGTCCTATTACGGCCCGGCCCAGAAGTTCAACCGCTTCGGCGACTTCATCTTCGACTACTGTCCCGGCGATCCCCCGGACGGCCCGGTCTATTTTCACAACTCCACCGGCGATCAATGGGGGAACGCTTACATTTGCGTCCGCACCAAGGAAGGCTACCAGGGTACGCTGGCCCGCGGCGCTCGCAACAAGGTCAGCATTGTCAAGTACAACAACAACGGGGACTTCATCACAGACATCACTTTGTCGTCGCCCGAACACAAGGAAAGCTCGGCCGTGGTCGACGACCGGGGCATCGTCTACGCCCTGTTCGAGGGCAAGGACGCGATGGGGTTTGAGGTTTTCGCTCCGTAGTAAGAATCGATCGGGCGACGGTTTGCCCTGCGGGGCGGTGACAAACAGTTGCAGGAGACCGTTGGCATGCGAGGGTGCGCTACATGGATGTCAATGATCGCAACCGTTGCTCTCACCCCGACCGTCACCGGGGCGGAAGCGACGAAGCCCAACCTGGTCTTTATTCTCACCGACAATCACGGCGCGTGGACGCTGGGTTGCTACGGCAATCGGGACATTCGTACGCCGAACATCGACCGTCTCGCGGCCGAAGGGATGCGTTTCACGCGAGCGTTTGCCTCCAACCCCGTGTGCTCACCGACGCGGGCGTCACTCTTGACCGGTCTGATCCCCTCCCAGCACGGCGTCCACTGCTTTCTCGACAACCAGTACATGATGGGCCCGAAGGCCTACAACACGTTGGCCGAGTTCCGCACCCTGCCCAAGATCCTCGCCGAGAACGGATACGTGTGCGGTCTGACGGGCAAGTGGCACCTGGGGGCCAATCTTCATCCGCAGGAAAACTTCAATTACTGGATCACCATGACCCACGGCAGTACGTCGGAGTTCTACGACTTACAGGTGATCGAGAACGGCAAGGTACGCAAGGAGCCGAAGTACGCCACCGACCTGTGGACCGAGCATGCCGTCCGCTTCATCCGCCGGAACCGGGACCGACCGTTCTTTCTCTTCCTGTCGTACAATGGGCCGTACGGTTTGGGACGGTTGCTGCTGAATCCCGCACGCAACCGGCATCGTGCGTATTACGCGGACAAACTGTTACCCTCCTTTCGTCGCGATGCGATGCATCCGTGGCTGTTCAACAACAAGCAATTCCTGAACAACCCGGTCTCGATCCGTCGCGTGGCGGCCGAGGTCAGCGGCGTGGACGACGGCGTCGGCGAAGTCATGGCGACCCTCGAAGAGCTGGGGCTCGACGAGCGCACGCTGGTGGTGTTCTCCGCAGACCAGGGTTGGATGGGCGGGACCAACGGCCTGTGGGGCATGGGCGATCACACCCGGCCGATGAGCGCCTTCGACCGCATGATGCATGTTCCGCTGATCTTCCGACATCCCGGCCGGATCGCTCCGGCGACGACCTCGGACATCATGGTGAGCAACTACGACTTCCTCCCCACCGTGCTCAGTCATCTGGGATTGCGTGAGGCACTCGCCGACGCCGCACCCCGTTCCCCCGGCCGGAACTTCTCGGAAACCCTGATGGGGAAGACGACATCCTGGGACAATGTCGTGTACTACGAAATGGAGTTCGTGCGCGCGATCCGGACGACCGATTGGAAGTACATCCATCGCCCGGACGGGCCGTTTGAGCTTTATCACCTGCGCGACGACCCGCACGAGAAGATGAATCTCTACGGCCAGCCCAAGCACGCAGCGATGCAGCGCGATCTCGCGCAACGGCTCGGCGCGTTCTTCGATCGCAAGGCCGACCCCAAGTACGACCTCTACCGCGGCGGCACGTCGAAGGCGTCCCTACTCTCCCGTCGCCGATGAGGATTCATCTGCTCCAGGGTTCTGGCACCCGAATTGCATCACGTTATCGCTGACTCAGACCACGGCATTTTCGTGCTCACGGATTGTGCACGGAGGTCGTGGAGCGGGTCGATCGGCCGATTGTTCGGGCAACGGTCGAGCTTCACGGGGGCGATCAATTAACCAAAGACTTACTCGCCGCTCATGCGAACCTGGCCGAGTGTAGTTAGTCTACGAACCGCGAGTCCGACGTACGCGACGGGGCGGGCCTCGGGATTCTTTTATCAAGAGAGCGACAAAATGAAACACGGATATCTGATCGACATGGATGGTGTGGTGTATCGTGGGAGCGAGCTGATCCCGGGCGCGGATCGCTTCGTGGGGCGGCTGCTCGAAGCCGACATACCCTTCCTGTTTTTGACCAACAACAGCCAGCGCACGCGACGCGACGTGGTGATCCGCATGCGGCGCATGGGCATCCCCATCGAGGAGCGGCACGTGTTCACCTGCGCCATGGCCACGGCGCGATTCCTGGCCGGCAAGCACCCCGACGGCACCGCCTACGTCATCGGCGAGGGCGGGCTGCTCAACGCCCTGCACTCGCACGGATACGCCATCGACGACCACAGCCCGGATTACGTCGTGGTCGGCGAGGGACGCAGCCTGACGTTGGAAATGATGGAGAACGCCTACTGCCACCTCCGCAACGGCGCCAAGCTGATCGCCACGAACATGGACCGCAATTGTCCCACCGGCGACGGGCTGCGTCTGGGGTGCGGGGCGTTCGTCGCCATGCTCGAAACCGCTTCCGGTATCCGGGCCTTCAGCGTGGGCAAGCCCAGCCCGGTCATGATGCGGGCGGCGCGGAAGGAGCTGGACCTCACCACCGCCGAGACCACCATGATCGGCGACACCATGGAGACCGACATTCTCGGCGCGGTCCAGATGGGCTACCGGTCGGTGCTCGTGCTCAGCGGCTCGACCAGCCGCGACGACCTGGCCAATTACGCCTACCAGCCCGACCTGATCGTCAACACCGTCGCCGATTTGCTCGAAATGGACGAGCAACTTGTTCGTTCGGCAGAGGTTCTCAACGGCGGATGAGTGTTCCGGCTCGCTCGGGTAATCGGGCTCGAACAGCTTGTCGCGCATCGCGGGGTCATTCTCGACCACCTGAGCCCGGCCCCAGATCTTGATCCGGCGACGGTTGGTGTCAGGAGGGCGCTTCCGCCGTATTGACTGAATGTGGGCGACCTGAAGCGTCAGAGCCAACACCGGAAAGCCTGGTACGCGGGTCGGGGCAGAAGGGGGCGAACGGGCCGGTCTGGTGGTGATCCAGTCGCCCCGGTTCGGGTTGCATACCAAGTGAAACAAGAATTGCGATGACGGGATTGGTCAGGTTCGTCGATAAAGGATGAACGTGAGGTCGTCGGGTTTGCTGGGGGCGCCTTCGCGTGGCATTCTCATCGCCTCCCCCGATTTCTTTGCAAGTTGCTCAGTGTTGTGCGCGAGGTGACCCTTGCGAATCAGTTGTACAATCTTGTCCATACTCAGGTTGTCGGACAGTCCATCGGTTGCGATGAGAACGGTATCGTACGGACGCAGCCGGAGTTCGGCACCAATCTCGATTCGCATGTCGGGCGTTCCGACGTAATTCGAGACCAGATGACGATCCACGTGCTCGATGGCTTCCTCTTCGCAGAGCAGGCCCGCCTCCAGCCCATAGCCAACGGGGGAGTGGGAGACCGTCTCGAGCTTGGTCTTGCCCCCTCGCCCGACGACAAGAATGATCGAGTCGCCGGCGTGGTAGGGGCGAATCCTGTCTCCATGGATCTCCAAAACGGCGAGGGTCGTACCGGCACCAATCCCCATGGCCATCACGGTCTCGTTGGCGCGTTCAAATCCGTTTAGGATCGCATCGCGAAGATCGATCTCGTCTTTCACCCCGCGCTGGACCGAGTTATTCAACGCGTGCAACGCCGTCTTCGATGCCTGCGCGCCGCCGGGTTGGCCGCCCATGCCGTCGGCGACGGCCAAGACGCTTAGTTTCGCGGAAAGGGCGATCACGGCGGCAGCGTCTTCATTGCCCGACGTGCGTCCCGGCATGGAGGCGGAAAAGACGGCGGCGATTCCGGTAGCGCAGGCAACCAGCTCGCCGCCGGACATGTCCCGATCCGTGAAGAGCGTCGTGGCTTCGGTATCGTTTATGGGCATGGCGTTTCCGGCGAATTGGGTCCTTCACGCACCTCGCCACGGTTCGCGTCCATCATCACGGTTCGCTCCAGATGAATGTTTCGAGGTACTCCCGGAGGTGTCTGGCGGTTGGAAACTGCCGGCTGATCAGATCGCGGCGCAGGCCGCGGCAGATGGCCTTGATCTCCGGCGGTTGCTTTGGATACCACGGCGCACCACCCACGGCGTCGTAGAGGAGACGTATGGCGTCGATCACATCGTCCTGCATGCGTGGGCGAGTTGCCGGTCCCCAGTGATAGAAATCCACCAACCGGACCTCGAATCCGATGCCCAAGCGTTCGACAAGTACGTTGCCGTCGTGAAGATCACCGTGGTATTCGTGGGCCTTGTGAATCTGTTCCAGTCCGACCGCAAGCGAGTACAGGAGATGCATGGCTTCGAATGTGTGTAGCCGCCGACCTCGTTGCCGTCGGACAAACGCCTGCAGCAGTTCGCCCTCGACCAGTTCACTGATCAAACAGGTAATCGGTATACCCTGTACACGAATGGTTTCCGAGTTGTGATACTGGATAACGACCGAGCATTTGCGAAGCCGATTGAGCTTGGCGGCGTAAAAATGTACCGCACGGTCACGAACGTTGCGCTGGGGATAGAACACCTTGGCCGCGCGGTGAATCCCGGTCTTGAGCTCGACCACCTTGTAGACCTCGCCCTCCCAACCGGCGCCCAGCGCCGCTTCGACGTTGTATTTTCCGGCGATGGTCTTCCCCGGCTTGAAATCGAACTGATCGATCCGCGACGAAACTCGGCCTGTGGCTCGGACCATGGGATTCACATTCCTGCGTCATCTTTGATCGTGGACGAGAGGCGCCGACAGGTTGTCTCTCGATCGTAACGAACGACGTGTTACAGCGTTGCCATGTCCACGTTGTTGAAATTACGTTGATAAAAACCCATGTATTGCACTTTCCGTTCGAGGGCCTGGATCACCCCCCGTGCGAAATTGACGCCTTCGAAGGATCGGGCGCTGCCGAGTCCTCCGGGGCTGAAGACGTTAATCTCCATCAACTTGTCACCGACAATATCAAGGCCCACCAGAAACATTCCGTCTTCGACCAGTTTCGGGCGTACGATTTCGGCAAGGCGCAACACGCGGTCGTCCACAAACGCCTGGGCCTTCGTGCCGCCGGCATGAATGTTGCTTCGCATGTCGTCGCCGCGGCGAAGCCGGCGGAACGCCGCGTATTTCCCCTTGTAGCGCAGCGGCTGGCCGTTCATCATGAAGAGCCGCAGATCCCCCTCGGCCGCTTCGTGCAAGTATTCTTGTGCAATCACGTAACCGTCACGGCTCACGGCGTCGATCATCTGGTTGAGGTTCGATGCGTCCTCGGGCCTCACGAGGAATACACTCTGGCCGCCGGAGCCTTGCAACGGCTTGAGAACGATCGTGCCGCCTTGCGAATGGGCGAAGGCCTTGATTTCCTCGCGATTGCGCGTGATCAACGTCTTCGGCCGGACCTCTTCCGGAAACGATTGAAAATACATCTTCGTCGTCGCCTTGGTCAGGCCGTTGGGGTCGTTCAGCACGATCACGCCATGGCGCATGGCCATGCGCCCGAACAGAATGCCGGTGGTCGCGGCCCACGGTCTGGAGATCGCGTCACTCGCGGGGTCGTTGCGCAAGAGAAGGACGTCAAACTCGTCTACTGGAACACGTTCGACGATAGCCTTGCTGCTCTTCAGTTCTCGAAGGTAGACTTCCAGTGCCTTGTATCGGCTCTTCGGCGCACGCCGGGCCTGGGCCCGTACACGGTCGTCCGGATCGTACTCCAGATCGCCGACGCCCATCACCCAGACTTCATGTTCGAGGTTGACCGCCGCAATGGCCAGGCGGGTGGTCGTATATTCGGGTTCTTCGGTCCGGATGTCATTCACGACAATACCAAGTTTCACGTTGACTTCCTTTCGATCAGATCGAGCACGGTCATGCCTTCACGCAATGCGCCGAGTCTCGCAACCACGGCCGGCCGGCTGAGGTATTTCGGCACCAGGGGCGCCGGCTTCAAGACTTTCCGCCATCGAAGTTCCTGGATCAGTGGGATGTGGCGCGCGTCGATCTTCCCGATGAACAACGGGTCGAGCGGGTTGTCTTCGCGAAGGTACTGGAACATCCTGCTCAATCCGCGCAAGTAGAGCGCATCCTTGGTCAGGCCGCCTCCCCGATAGACCCGTAGCGTCACGGTGAAAGCCGTGCGGCGATCGAACCGATGGGTCTGGGTCAATTCACGGAACGTGTCCACAAATGAGGCGCCGTCGACCAGGTTGCGGACCGCCAACACACGCGCGGCCAGGAGGCGGAGCCGCGGCCGGTTCAGACCACCCACCAGGTATTCCGCCAGCACGGCGAGTCCTTCTTGCAAGGCCTCATAGCCGGCCAGCCCAGAGCGAAGCAGTCGCAACGGCTGAGCGCATCCGTTGTAATACGTCAACACGTGCGTACCTACTTCGTGCTGGAGTAGAGCCTCTGCGCGTGCCGTGGGAATACACACCTGCTTTCCGACGAGGAGGGAGCCCTGGGATACCATCAACCCACGGACAAAATCATCACGCACCTGCACGCTCGCATTGAGGTCAGCCCACCGCTTTCGGTAATAGGCGATTTCCGCGCGGGCTTTGCGGGCAAAAGTGGAAGCATCGAGGTAGCCGCTCCCGCTGTCGTCGCGGGTTCGCGGCGGCAATCGGTCCAGCAGTTGCTTGGCAAGTCGCATCAAATCGTCTTCCACGCGGCCGAATACCAGCACGCTGCCGTGCACGAATCGCCGAGTATTGATGTCCAGCAGCATGGTGATCTTGCGGTCGAGTTCATCCTGCTTCTCGCGAAAAAGATGCCATAATGCCTGATCGTCGACACGATTGATCGGTGTGAGGAAGAGCCTCCGTTTCAGGAGGACCGGGTCCATGGGCAGGGGGCGATAGTGAAAAAGCGGTGTCCGATCAAAGTCGTGCTTTTGGAACTCATCCCACGCGTGTTCCGCATTCGAGGGCGTTGCCTGGAACAGGAGGTCGAAGCTGTCGGACACTTCGGCAAGCTGCCGATCCACTTCCCACACAGCCTTGACCACCGCCCGACGTCCCAGGGAGTGGAAGTGTTTCGGCTGGTGCGTGGTTTTCGTTCGAGCAAAATCGAAGATGGCCATGCGCAGGGCTCGAGAGAGCCCGCGACGAAGTTCGCGCATGAGCAGCGGGTACGTTCCGCCATTGGCCGGATTGAGATAAATGGGCCGAATTTCCAAGCCAAACACGCTGCATCCCAGTTGGTCTACGGCGGAATCCGAAAGAAGCGGCGAAAACCGGGCCGGGTGCCACCGCTTACCCCGCACCACCTTTACTTCCGCAGGCTGCTTGGCCACACGGATGCGCGTCAGGGCCCGACTGAAGGTCTCCGTGAACGCTCCCAGTTCTGCATGCTTGGGTGCGAACACCCGAAAGTTCGGTTTCAGATTCGCGGGGGGACTGGATGCGTCGTCGTCCATCGTCTTTCCGGCCCATAGTTCCAGGATCAGAAAGGCGCCGAATTGATCTCCCAGCGTTTGCGCTACGGTCCGCACCAATTCCTCCAGGCCGGCTTGAAACTTGGGTACCCCGGAGGCGATGATGTACGAGGACTCGCCGGTGACCAGTCGATCCGTCGCCGTATCGAACCCCTTGCGTGGTCGACGGTACACGCAGAGGAACGGTAACGGACGATCGATGTGTATGCGACCCCAAATCGGCAGGGTCCGCCATACGCGCTTGTTCTCCGAAAGCTGCGCACAGATCGTGCGCATGAATCGATCGCTGAGCGCAACGTCCTTGTTGGCGGTGTTCTTGCTCACAGACATGTCAGCTCTGCTCGTCAAGCACTCCGGGCGCCATCGACGGCAGCGCCTCGCCGATCGACTGGATCTGAGCGTGGTTCGGCCCGCGGGTCCATTCTTCCTTGAAGTACTTCTTGACCTCGATCGCCACTACGGTGCAGTTGCCGGTATCGGGATCCTCTTCGATGGATCGACAAAAAGCAGGGTCCATAGCAGACACTCGAGTGGCGGTTGGATAGACCAACGCGCGTGATCCGGAACCGTACCGTGACCGGCTTCGATGTTCAATCGCCCGCGTCGTATGGACGGCGGATGAAACGTGTGGAACCGGGCGGTCGAAACATGTGGCGCCAGATGTTGTTCGAGAGATCAGGATAGCCAGACCAGGATAGCCAGATCAGGATAGCCGTTGTGGATCACGCGGCATCCGGCTCTTGGTCCAGCGCGAACGCCTTGTGCACCAGTTGCAGGGCCCGGTCGGCGTCGGCTCTTCGGATGAGGCAGCCGATGACGATCTCGCTGGTGGTGATGTCTTCGATGCTGATGCCGCCGTCGGCGAGGGCGCCGAACATCTTGGCGGCGACGCCGGTGTGGGTGCGCATGCCGATGCCGACGACCGAGACCTTGGCCACGTCGTTGTCGACCTCGACCGCGTCGAAGCCGAGTTCCTTGGCGATGTCTTCGCACACGATCTTGGCTTCGGCGGCCTCGTCGGCGTTGACGGTGAAGCCCAGGTCGGCTTTTTCGGCCTCGGGTTGCGAGACCTGGATGATGTCGTCGACGACGACGTTGTGCCGGCCGATGTGGGCGAAGATGCGTGCGGCCATGCCCGGTTCGTTGGGCACGCCTTTGAGAAACACGCGGGCGAGCTTGCGTGAGAGCGTCGCCCCGCGCACTGCGATAGCTTCCATACCTTCAGTTTCGGCCACGATCATGGTCCCCGGTGTATCGGTCAACGAACTGCGTACGTGAATCGGCACGTTGTATTTCAAACCGAACTCGATGGCCCGCGAGTGCATCACGCCCGCGCCGAGCGACGCAAGCTCGAGCATTTCATTGTAGCTGATCCGGTCGATTTTGCGGGCTTGCGGCACGATCCGCGGGTCGGTGGTGTAGACGCCGTCAACGTCGGTGTAGATCTCGCACAGCTCGGCCCCCAGCACGGCCGCCAGCGCGACCGCGGTGGTATCCGACGCCCCGCGTCCCATGGTGGTGATCTCACCGCGGGCGTCGGTGCCCTGAAAGCCGGCCACGATCGCGATCCGCCCGGCGTCCAGTTCGCTGCGGATGCGCTGGATGTTGATCTCCTGGATGCGGGCCTTGGTGTGCGAACTGTCGGTGACCAGCCCGACTTGCGAGGCGGTCAGGCTGATCGCCTCGTGCCCGGCGGCGTGGATCGCCATCGCCATCAGGGCAATGGAGATCTGCTCGCCGGTGGTCAGCAGCATGTCCATCTCGCGTTTGGGCGGGCTGTCGTGGACCTGCCGAGCCAGGTCGATGAGCTGGTCGGTGGTCTTGCCCATGGCCGACACCGCGAGCACGACCTGATGCCCGTCGAGCTTGGCCCGTATCGCACGGCGGGCGGCGCGATGAATCTTCTCCGCGTCCGCCACGCTCGTGCCGCCGAATTTTTGAACGATGATGCCCATGTCGTACGATCTTGCGTATCCGGGTGCTTGTGTGTGCCACTGCTCTGTGAGCAGTGCGTGCTCTCTTCGTGCGTTGATATTCCTTTTCTTCACTGCTGACACAGCAGTGGCACACTTCGGTACGTTGATCCCATGTAATCCAAACTAGCGTTTCAAGAAGTACTCCATCAACTCGTGGCCGGGGTCGATGTGGAGATCGGACTGCCGGCCGTTGGCTTCACTGAACGGGCGCTTGAGCACCGACACCACGTCCCGACCGGCCATGCAAAAGGGCGGCGGGTCCGTCGTGTGGACGCGTTTGGCTACAGGCGTCGGGTGGTCCGGGGCGATCAGGATCCGCCAATCGTCCTCGCGACGGAGCCGCTCGAGCACCGGGCCGATCACGTGCTCGTCGACGCGTTCGATGGCCTTGACCTTACCCGCCGCGTCACCCTCATGGCCCGCTTCGTCGGGGGCCTCGATGTGCGTCACCACCAGATCATACTCGTCCAACGCCGCCACCGCGGCCGCACCCTTGCCCGCATAGTTCGTGTCGGTGTAGCCGGTCGCGCCCTCGACGTCGATCAACGGCCAGCCGATCGACAGGGCGATGCCGCGGATCAAATCCACCGCGGCGATGGTCGCGCCGCGTACGCCGAACCGCTTCTCGAACCCCGGCAACCGCGGACGCAGGCCCTGGCCCCACAGCCAGATCGACGTGACCGGGTTTTCGCCCAGGTCTCGCCGCACCTGATTGACGTCGTGATCGGCGAGCAGGTCCTGCGACCGGCTCATCAGGTCGATGATACGGTCCTTCCCCTTGCCGCGAGGGAGGTGGTCGGCGACCTCCGCGTCCGGAATGTCGTGCGGCGGGGTGGTCTTGAGTTTTGCGAAACTACCAGCGTCGCGCAGCACCATCAGGTGTCGATAGGACACGCCGGGATAGAAGGTGAGCGTTTCGTCGCCGAGCTTGTCGTTGAGTTCGGCGATGACCCGTTCGGCCTCGGCCTGACCGATGTGACCGGCGGTGAAATCTTCCATCCTGCCGTCGACGATGGTGACCAGGTTGCAGCGAAAGACGAGATCGTCGCGCCCGACCTTGAGCTTCTGCGCGACGGCTTCGAGCGGCGCCCGGCCGGTGTAGTATTCGTTCGGGTCGTAGCCGACGACCGAGAGCGTGGCCACGTCGCTGCCCGGCAGATAGCCCTTGGGCACGGTCACCACGGTTCCCTGCCGGCCGTTGGTGGAGATCCAATCGAGGTGCGGGGTGTTCGCGGCCTCGAGCGGGGTCATGCCGTCGAGTTCGTCGAGCGGTTCGTCGGCCGCGCCGTCGGGCAGGATGATCGCGTAACGCATCGGCTCAGAACTCCTCGTGCTCTTCGACGACGCGGATACAAACCGGCTCGGCGGTCAAGGCATCGAGCTGACTCAGCTCGGCGAGTGCGCCCTGCACGTCTCCCTCTTGGGCCTCATGCGTGAGCACCACCACCGGGACGGCGTTGTCGGTCGCTTCTTCCGGCATCTCGTGCTGCATGATCGCGGACAGGCTGATACCATGCTCGCCGAACACGCGGGTCATCTGGGCCATCACGCCCGGGCGGTCGTGGGCCATGAGCCTGACGTAGTAGCGCCCGACGATTTCTTCGATGGGCTGGTAGGTCGGCGATTCGGTGACATCGGGATAAATCCGCAGCGTCGCGAACGTCCGACCCGCGTTGCCGATGGCGATATCGATCACGTCGGACACTACCGCGCTGGCGGTCGGGGTCTGGCCCGCGCCGCGGCCGTAATATAGCGTGTGACCGACGGCGTGGCCGTAGACACTGACGGCGTTAAACGGGCCCCAGGTGTTGGCAAGCGGATGATGGGCGGCGATGAATGCCGGGTGCACCCGCAGGCTGAGCCGCCCGTCGTCCCGTCGGCCGATCGCCAGCAGCTTGCACACGTAGCCGAGTTCTTCGCCGGCTTTGAGGTCGGTCAAGTCGAGCTTGGTGATGCCCTCGATGGTGATGCGGTCGTAGTCGACCGACATGCCGAAGGCGAGCGACGCGATGATGGCCAGCTTGTGAGCAGTGTCGTAGCCGCCGACGTCCAGGTCCGGCGGGTCCTCGGCGAAGCCCGCCTCCATCGCTTCGGAGACCGCGTCGGCGTAGGCCTTACCCGTACCGAGCATCTCGGTCAGGATGTAGTTGCACGTGCCGTTGAGGATGCCGTACACCGCGCTGATCCGATTGGCGAGCAAGCCCCGGCACAGCGGGCCGATGAGCGGAATCCCGCCGCCGCACGACGCTTCGAACGAGACGCAGCGACCGTGCTGACGGGCGACCCCGAAGATCTCCTTGCCGTGCTTGGCGAGGAGGGCCTTGTTCGCGGTGACCACGTCCTTGCCGCTACACAAGGCACGGAGCACCAGGTCTTTGGCAAACGTGGTGCCGCCGACGGTCTCGACCAGGATGGTGGTCGACGCATCGTTCATCAGGCGGTCGAGATCGTCGGTGAGTAGTCCGTCGGGGATCGACAGCCCGCGATCGCGGGTCAGGTCGATGTCGACGATGTGCGCCAGCTCGATCGGTCGCCCCACGCGTGAGGTCAGCAGGTCGGCGTCTTCGAGCAACAGTCTGGCCACACCGGTGCCGACCACACCCAGGCCGACCAGGCCCACTTTGGTTACTTCCGATGGCACGGTCGTGAATTCCCCCTGAACAAGCCGTCACCTGCGAGCGTTCGGATGATCGACAGTCGCGGGATGACGTCGGGTTCTTCAGCTCTTCGAGGACGGATCGGCACCCAGCCTGCGAGCAATTTGCTGGAGCTGCTTGTAGTGTTCGGCCCCCTCTTCGGCCAGTTCGACGAAGAGTGCGTGCAGTTCATCGTCGTCGATGTGCTTGGACATCTTGGCGTAGAAGCCGGCAGTGCGTTTTTCCGTGACCAGGATCAATTTCATGGCCGCGGCGAACGAGGCGTGATCATCCCGGACGTCCAGCAACCGCGGCCCGTCGACGACCAACGCCATGTCGTCGTCTTTCAGGTAGAAGTCATTGGTGCCGGGGAACAGGCGCTGCGTGATGACCTGCAGCCGCCGTTTGTGCTCCTGCTCCTCGTCGGCCATTTCTGCGAAGGCCGTGCGGGCCGCGGCGTCGGGCGCCTTGTCCGACAACAATTGGTATCGGCAGGCGGCGACGGTTTCACCGTAGGTGGCGATGGCCAGCGCCTTGTCGGTACCGAGCGCAGCGAGGTTTTCGTCAGCGTTCGTCGCCATGATCAATCGTGTAACCTATTCACCGGGTTTCGGCAAGGTTGCGGGCTCGACCGAGGCGGCCCGTCCGTACCCGAGGCTGAGGGTTCCTCAGGCCGGCGTGTGCCGGGGGAACTGCATTGACTCTGACCCCAACTTCATCCTCTCGGCCCCGACGTCATCCTCGCCGACGGCATCACGTCATGATGAGCGGTAACTCAGGCGCCCGAGTAGGCGAGCAAGGCCATGTAACGGGCGTACTTGACCGCGCGCTTGATGTCCCGCTGTTCACGGGCCGACGTGCCCGCGCGGCGTCGCGACATGATCTTGCTGCTCGTGGTGAGAAACTTGCGAAGAACATCGAGTTCGCGGTAGTGCACGATCGGACCCTGCCAGCCGATGTCACCACGATCCGAAAAACGTCTCTTGCTTTGGGGCGTTTGCCGTTTTTTCTTCCGCTGCATCGCCATCAGATTCTAACTTTCCTTCAAGGATGATTCCGTCGAGCCTGATCCCGTCTGGTGTCCAGCCAATTCGGACTTGTGCTCGTCCAGTATTTGCTGAAACTCGGTCACGTCGACGACTTCCGACTCCTCGATCAGCATGATCGGAATGCCGTCCCGGACCGGGTAGCGCCGCCGTGTGGCCGGATCCGTGGAATAGAGCCAATCGCCGACCGGCAACAGCGGCGCCTTGGATTCCGGGCAGACCAGAATCGACAGCAATTCGCGATCCAATTCGATGGCCATCCGTTTCCCTCGTCGTCGGACCGATGCCCGACCGCCATTGTCGAACTCCAAAACTATACCCGCCCGGGACCCGTCACGCAACCCAGGGATCGCAACGAAGTGCAGATCACCCTCCATAACCCTCGGACTGCACGCCGTGGGATTGTCGCTCGAACTCCATGCAAGGAACCCTAACGTAAACCGTACAAAATGCGGGTATCGTTCGACCGGGCAACATGGGCGATGATCCGCTATCATGGGAGCATGTCGCCCCGAATCGTCTCATCGTCGTTGGCTATGATTCTGCTGTGTACCGGGATTCTGTTGTGTACCGGCCCGGTCGCCTCGGGTAAAGCGCGCCACTACGAACAGGTGCGGGCGCTGTTGGTCAGCCGGGCGGCGAAGTGTACGTCATGTCACCAGACCGCCGAGGGTAAAGCACTCAACGTCTACGGACGGCGGATCGCCGGTGCGGCCGAGGGTGCACCGTTGGCCGACCGCCTCGTCGCCGTCGATGCCGAGGCGCCGTTGAACGCCAACGAAGCCGAGGTGGCCAAAAGCCAGGCCGATCAGGACGCCGACGGTGACGGCGTGGCCAACTGGATCGAAATCCTGGCCGAAACAAGCCCCGCCGACGCCGACGACCGCCCGAGTCCGTTGCAAGCCGGCCGGATCGAAAGCGTGATTAGCTGCAAACTGTGTCACACCGCCACCGGCCAGCCCGGGCGCGGACTCGAACAGGCGCCGCACAACGAACTGGGCGAACGGCTGGCGATTACGGTCGTGCGTCAGCAGGGCAAGCGCTCGCCTCGTAATAAAGACGCCCTGCGCGAAGCCGCCGAGGTCACGCCGATCCTCGCTCGGCTCGCCGAGGTCCGACGCAAGCGTCCCAAGGGCGACCGGGCGACCTACTGGGAGCGCATCCGCCTGCTGATTCCGCCCGCCGACCCGGCCGAGCAACCCTCCCCCAAGCAGCTCGGCGACTTGCGAAAATCGTTCACCCGTCAGAAGCGAAAGAAGACCCGCGACCCCAACCTCGGCCTGGACTGCGAAGCCCACCAACCCGACGGATTCCTGGAAGACGCCAAGTTGCTGCCGTAAAGACTCGGGTCGACTCCGTTCGTGAATCCGCGCCATGGGACCAAAGCGAACCTCCGACGTGACCGATCCGAGACCCGGTGTCGCCCGAAAAAGTTCCGAGCCTCTGTAACATGCCCGGCGTACAATAGACAGGAAACGTACCGGCGAGGTGCGGCATGCTATTCCGCGAGACCGATGTGGTCCGCAGCACGTCTATTCTATCAGGTCAACGCCCGCTTCAGGCGGGCAAGGAGGAGGTAGCCGTGACGAAGGTCAAACCGTCAACCGTCGTACCCGTGTTTGTCGTTGGTGTCATCGGCGCGGTTCTCTGGGCTAACGCTGGAAGTCTCACACCACCCCCAGGCCCCGTAGCATCGACGATGAAGACGCTTGACGAGGTTGAGCCACGCGTACCAATTCGCCAGAGCGATTTACCGTTAACAATTACATCCTCGGGCTCATATTACGTCGTCGAAAACCTGAATTATTATGGGACTGCAATAGACATACAGGCGGACCATGTGTCCATCGATTTGGAAGGCCATGTTTTTCGCGGTCGGCTCGAAACCCATAGTGGAAGCGTCCATTCAGTAACAAATGGATTCGTCAATGATGGTCATGTGATGCTTGGTGACCACAGTGAGGTTACCGATGTCGTCTCAATCGGATCGCCTGTCTTCTTCGGCATTTGGGTGGGCGATGACAGCAGAATTGTTCGATGCCTAACTGCAAACACCGAAGATGAAGGATTTCGTATCGGTAATCGTAGTATTATTATAAATTGTAGTTACAATGGTGGCGGCGGAGGAGGCGGAGTTGTGACTGGTAATGACTGTATCATCCAGAACTGTTCGTTTAAAGGTCAACATCACGCAGGGATCGCATGCGGCAATAACTGCGTCATTACCAATTGCACGATTTCACAAGGATCAGGATGGGGAATCCAAACTGGTACCGCATGCACGATTTCTGGCTCTGTGGTTAGTGACACCGACTTTGGCATTGACGTAGGTAACAGCTCGACAGTAAAACACTTGAGAGAACCGAGTTCTGGCCTACTTGTCGCCCTTTGATTTCGCCCCCCTCATGGCTAGCTGTGAGTGCTCGATGCTGAGGTCGCCCCATTCTTCGGTCAGGCGCTTGAACCGCTGGTGCATTT
>Ga0299906_10000665_pt1 | contig 30879 bp, 22 predicted proteins | sample RVTome_14_FD_200259 | JGI IMG/M metagenome (GOLD analysis project Ga0299906, IMG submission 200259) | Soil microbial communities from uranium-contaminated site in the Upper Colorado River Basin, Wyoming, United States - RVT145D125 (version 2) ...
GGGCGGCTGGTCGACGAAGGCTTGGATCCGTCGGCTGCGGTGGACGCGCCGCGCTGGGTCGTGCGCGTCAACGACTGGAGCGTCATCGCCGAGGACCGCATCCCCGCCGAGGTGATCGAGGGCCTGCGCACGCGCGGCCACCGCGTCCGGGTCACGGGGTCCTACGACTCGGTCATGGGGCATGCGCACGTCATCGCGCGCGCGCCGAGTGGCGGATACGAGGCCGGCAGCGACCCGCGCGCGGAAGGCACGGCGCTTGGGTTTTAGGCTGCGGCTCGGGTCTTAGGCCGGGCTGCGGTTCCGTTCGCCCTGACCGACGCGTGAGGTGGTGCGGCGCGGCTCCGTTCGACCTGACCGACGCGTGAGGTGGGGCGGCGCCCGTAGGATGGGCGCGCGATGGCGCTGTACAAGGAGCAGGGCATCGTCCTGCGGACCATGAATCTCGGTGAGGCCGATCGCATCGTGACGATCCTGACCCAGGGGATCGGCAAGGTACGGGCGGTCGCCAAAGGCGTGCGCAAGACCAAATCGCGGTTCGGGGCGCGCCTCGAGCCGTTCACGCACGTGGACCTGCTGCTGTACGAGGGGCGCGAGCTGGACATCGTCACCCAAGCCGACATCATCAGCCCGTTCGCGCAGATCCGGGCCGACTACGGGCGGTTCGTGGCCGGTGAGATGATCCTGGAGGCGGCCGAGAAGATCATCGAGGAGCGCGAGCGCAACACGCGGATGTTCATGTTGGTGCTCTCGGCGCTGCGGCGGCTGTGCGAGCCAGACGCCGACGCGCCCACGGTCGCCGACGCGTTCCTGCTCCGCCTCACCTCGCTGGCCGGGTTCTCGCCGTCGCTGACCGCGTGCGCCGAATGCGGCCGCACGGGCGAGCGCATGCGCTTCTCGATCCAGCAGGGCGGGACGGTGTGTGCCGACTGCCGGATGGGCGCGACCTTGACGGTCGCCGAGGAGACGGTCCCGTATCTGATCGACCTGATGGACCGGGGCACCGCCGAGATCGCCGCGTCCGATCGCGTGCGCCGTGAAGGCTCGAACATCGTGCGCGCCTACCTCGAGTATCACGTGAACCGGCCGCTGCGGTCCTGGACCCACGTGCCGCGCTGATGGCACGCGCAAGCTCTGGCTCGTCGGCGCGCGCCCGTCCGGGGGCGCGGGCGCGTCCGAGGGCGCGGGCGCGTTCGAGGGGGCGCGGCGACGTGCCCGTGCACGTCGCCATCGTGATGGACGGCAACGGCCGCTGGGCGGCCGAACAGGGGCTGCCGCGCACCCGCGGGCATCGCGAGGGCGAGAAGGCGGTCGCGCGCGCCGTGCACGCGGCCGACGAGCTGGGCGTGCGCTGGCTGACCATGTATGCGTTCTCGACCGAGAACTGGCGGCGACCCAAGCCCGAGGTTCGGTTCCTGCTCAACGACACCGAGCGGTTCGTCGAGGAGCGCCGCGAGGAGTTCCACGCGATGAACGTCCGGATGCGCTGGATCGGACGCCGCGACTGGCGCGTGCCCAAGCGCATCTCGAACATCATCGACGAGACGATCGAGATGACGCGCCGCAATACCGGCATGACCTTGACGATCGCGTTCAACTACGGCGGCCGGGCCGAGATCATCGACGCCGCGCGCGCGCTGGCGACCGACGCTGCAAGGCGGCATCTCGATCCGGCGAAGATCGACGAGCGCGCGCTCGCGCGGCGCCTCTACGACCCCGAGCTGCCCGACGTTGACCTGTTCATCCGCACCGGCGGCGAGCAGCGCGTCTCGAACTACCTGCTCTGGCAGGCCTCCTACGCCGAGCTGGTCTTCCTGGACGTGCTGTGGCCGGATTTCGACGCGACGCACCTCGATGCCGCGGTGGACGAGTATCGTTCCAGGCGGCGGCGGTTCGGGAGGGTGTGAGCCGTGGAGATGCAGGGGGTCGAGAAACGGGTTCTGCGCAGCGACGTCTGGCGCGTGCTCGCCCAGCGGACCGTGCTGCCGTGGGTGTTGCGTTTCGACGACCTGCCGAAGGTTGCCGACGTGCTCGAGGTCGGCGCCGGCGCCGGGTTCAACGCCGAGAAGCTGCTCGAGACGTTCCCGGCGTGGAACCTGACCGTGACCGACCTGGACGAGCAGCTGCTCGCCGGCGCGCGCGATCGGCTGAAGCGCTTCGGCGACCGCGCGCGCTGCGAGGTCGTGGACGCGACCACGCTGCCCTACGACGACGCGGCGTTCGACGTAGTGATCTCGCTGGGCGTCTGGCATCACGTCGGCGATTGGGAGAAGGCGCTGGGTGAGTGCGCGCGCGTACTGAAGCCGGGCGCGCGGCTGGTGCTGGTGGACCTGCTGGCCGGGTTCTTCAAAGGGCCGGTCGCGCGGATGTTCCCGCCCGAGCGGACCTACTCGATCAACGAGCTGCGCGAGGCTCTGGGTGCCGCGGGCTTCGGCCGCTGGCGCTTCCGCGCTGCCGGGAACCTGTGGTATCGCCTGGTCGCGGAAGCATCGGCGCGGTAGCCGCGCGTAGTGAGGCTGCGCGCGCGCGGCGGCGCGAACGGCGAGCCGCCGGCCCATCGCCCTGCGGGACGGTGGGATGCCGGCGGCTCGAAGTCGGGAACCGGTTACGAGTACAGGCGCGCAACGGTGGTCAGCGGGAACTCGAGGAATCGCCCGTAGCGCTCGCCGACGTTGACCAGCGTCGGCGGCAGGACGACCACGCGCTGCTCGCTGTCGATCTCGGTCAACGGCACCGTGGTCGCGGCGTTGTCGCTGTCGGCGATCAGCAGGATGTGCACGCCGTGCGTGCCGATCGAGCCTTGGAAGTACCGCTCGTCGCCGAACTCGTCGCCGAGGCCACGTTCATCGACGCCGGCGGTGAAACCGACGTCGATCGGATCGTCAGGCTGCCAGCACGTCCGGTCGATGTTCACGTCGCTGCCGGGCAGGCGGTAGGTGCGCGTCTCCTGGCTGCTGCGCTCGCGGCGGCGCGGACCCGGGTCGGTGCCGGTGCCGTCGTCGAAGCACGAGTCGTCCCGGTAGTAGGGGACGGTAAGGAAGGACTGCGCATCGCCGCCCGGCGTGTGGTCGCGGATCACGGTGCGCGCGACGATGGTGCCGTTGTCACCGGCGATCTGCTCCCACTGCAATGCCTGCACGCCCGAGAGCGTCGGGTCGGGCAGATCGATGCTCTGGTGGTACTCCGACAGCTCGCAGATGCCGGCGCTCCGATACAGCGCGCGGTAGTCCTCGTCGTCCTGCGCGCCCCGGCCGTCGTACCAGGGGTTACACGGGTCGTCGAGGTTCCCGAACACCTCGTCGTTCTGCCCGTCGATCGGCACGCCGTCGGGCACGGTCGGGTTGTAGTAGGTCGAGACCATGCCCGCGTTGTAGTCCCACTGCGCGTAGATGCCGTCCAGCGGCGGGATGACGTGGACCCGCAGCGCGTCGCCCCACACGAAGAGGTCACGGTAGAAGATCTCGCGGCGCGCGTTGTTGGTCGAGGAGTCGGCGCCCCAGGTCTCGCGGATCGTGCGCACCGGGCCGACGCGCTCGCCCATCAGGATCGACGAGCCGCCCCAGTTCGTGTCCTCCTCCTCGTAGCCGCAGCACGGCGTCTCCGAGGACGGGTCCTGCTGGAACGCGCGCGCCTTCCATCGGTCGATGATGTCGGGCCCGTAGCTCCAGTCGCCCTCCTCATCGGATGACACGTGCAGCTCGGTCATCAGCCAGCGGCCTTCGTAGCGGAACGAGTAGCGCGGCGTGGTGATCCACGCGGTGTCCAGCGGCCGCCGTTGGCGGATCACATAGTCGCCGTTCTCATCGACGATCGGTTCCCCGGTCGCCGCGTCGCAGATAGGCCCGTGCGGCGCGAGGCCGTAGCCGTCGTAGGAGGACTCGCTGAACACGAACAGGTCTGCGCCGAGGCGCGTCGGTCCGGCGTCGCGCTGATACCGAATGTAGGGCGAGTTCTCGGCACCGAAGGCCGGCTCTGGTCCGTCCTCGACCGCGAGCATCACGTACGCGAACGCGACGTGTTCGGGGTTGGACGGGTCGGTCACCGCGATCTCGACCGCCTGCTCGATCCCATCAGGGAGCGTGCTGCCGGGTGGCGCCTGCTCGGCGGCGTCCCTGTACATGAACACCAGCTCGTCGTCGTCGTCCAGCCCGACGACGGGATCGGGGGTCGTGGCAGGTCGTGAGCCGTCGCGCTCGGCGCGCGGACGTGGCTTGCACACGTCGTCGGGGTCGTTGTCGGTGAAGCGGAAGCCCTCGCGGTCGAAGGCGTAGGTGTTGTGCTGGTCGACCGTCGAGTAGAAGGCGAAGCCGCTGACGTTGTTGCTCAGGTAGCGCGTGAAGCGCTCGTCCACCTGGAACGGGATCTGCTCGAAGCCCTCACCGGTCCAGCGGTAACCGAGCAGCTGCTCGACCGGCGCGCCCTGCAACGGGTTCCTGGGCAGCCGCGAGGACTGGTAGCAGTTGTGGTCGCCGGTGTCGTTGGGATCCCACTCGTTGGAACCCGGGTCGTAGCACTCGCTGCGGAGCTGCTCGGGCAGCATGCCCTGCACGTCCGCGGTCTCGTAGTTGGTGGGCACGCCCGGTTCGCGCAGGGTGGGGTCGGCCCCGGCGGACCACTGCGGGAACTGGGATCCCTTCATGATCACGGGGTCCACGCTGCGATCCTGGTGGACCGGGGTGTGGTCGGCGATCGCGCCGACGGGGGCGACCGAGGCGATGAGGGCGATGGCGATGATGGTCGAGCGCGCGCGCATGGGATCCTCTCGGGCTAGGCGACAGGGTCAGCCCTGACTTCGCTACCGAAAGGTCGGATTCCTGCCGATATCAGCGGCCGAAACGGCGGTGGCGCTGCTGATAGGCGCGGACGGCTCGCAGGAAGTCGATCCGCCGGAAATCCGGCCAGTATGGGTCGCAGAAGTAGTACTCGGAGTGCGCGCTCTGCCAGAGCAGGAACCCGCTCATCCGCACTTCGCCGGAGGTGCGGATCACCAGATCGGGGTCGGGCAGGCCGGCGGTATACAGGTGCGCAGCGATCTCTTCGGGCGTGATCCGCTTCGCGGCATCCGCCAACTCGATGCCCTCTTCCGCGTAGGTCTCGAGGAGCCGTCTAGTGGCGTCGGCGATCTCTTGGCGGCCTCCGTAGCCTACCGCGACGTTCAGCAGCGATCCGGGGCGGCCCGCCGTCGCGTCGGCCGCCTCGACCAGCACCTCGCGGGTTCCCTCGGGCAGCAGATCCAACGCGCCGAGGGCGTTGATGCGCCAGCGGCCGGCGCGCGCGAGTCCTCGCACCTTGTCCTCGATGATCGCGAGCAGCGCGCCGACCTCTTCGGGGTCCCGCTCGAGGTTCTCGGTGGACAGCAGCCACAAGGTGACCACCTTGATGTCCAATTCCTCGCACCATCCGAGCAGCTCGTCGATCTTCTGCGCTCCCCGGCGATGCCCTTCGGCTGCGTCGGCGTAGCCCATCGCGGCCGCCCAGCGGCGGTTCCCATCCAGGATCACCCCGACGTGTTCGGGACGCTGGCCTCGCCGGACCTCATGCTCGAGGCGGCGCTCGTACGTCCGATAGATCAGGTCACGGGCTGTGAAGGCCACGTCCCGAGCGTAGCACCGACGGAAATATCCAGGCGGGCCGCGGCGTCTCATACGTCGTGAGGACTCGCATCCATCCCCTTGGGTCGGCCGGCGGCTCGGCTGGCGGCGACCTGGATCTGACCTCGCCTTCGGATCCGGCCGAGCCTTCGGATCCGGCCGAGGGGGAAGCGCTGGACGCGTATTCGCGCGTCGTGACCGGTGTTGCCGAGACGCTTGCGCCATCGGTGGTCAACCTTCGGGTGAGCCGCCGCGGGCGGCAAGGACGCGTCGAGGGTGGCGGGTCGGGCGTCGTGATCTCACCCGACGGGTTCATCTTGACCTCTGCTCACGTCGTCGACGGAAGCGAGCGCGGCGCGGCCACCTTCGCCGACGGGATGGAGGCGGGTATCGACGTCATCGGAGCCGATGCCCTGTCGGATCTGGCGGTGGTTCGAGTTTCCGACGGGGGCCCACTCATGCCCGCCACCCTTGGCGACGCCTCGGGTCTGCGGGTCGGGCAACTGGTGATCGCGATCGGCAGTCCGCTGGGTTTCGCAGGATCGGTGACCGCCGGGGTCGTGAGCGCATTGGGGCGCGCGTTCCCCACTCAGCAGGGGCGTGTCACGCGCATCATCGAGAACGTGATCCAGACCGACGCCGCGCTGCACCCCGGCAATTCGGGAGGCGCGCTCGCCGACAGCAGGGGACAGGTGATCGGGATCAATACCGCCGTTGCCGGACCCGGCTTCGGCCAGGGACTGGGCCTCGCCGTGCCGATCAACGACGCGACTCGGCGGATCATCGCCGCGCTGATCGCCGAGGGGCGGGTCGTGCGCGCCTACCTCGGCATCGCTGGCGGGCCGCGTCCGTTGCCGCCGCGCGTCGCGCGCGAGGTCGGACGCGACCGCGGCATCGAGGTGGTCGAGGTCGTGCCGGGAAGCCCAGCTGCGCGCGCACGCGTCAGGCCGGAGGACCTGCTGCTCGACATCGATGGTGTTCCTGTCGCGAGCATGGAGGACCTGCAGCGTCTGATGGACGGCTCGGTCATCGGCCACCGCCTCGAGCTGCGGTTGTTCCGCGACGCGCGGATCATCGCGATCCGTGTCGAGCCTGTCGAACTGCGCGCATAGGCCTTTCCGGCTAGGCATTTCTTCGGAACCACGCTGCGCGTTCTCCGGATGTCCTGTGGTGTCGCACGACCCCATACTGCAGGCATGAGGTCCCGGAGGAGTCGGGACCGCGGTGATTCACCGCATGGCTCTGGGGAGAGCGACGTGAGGCGATGCATGGGGATGCGGGCAGCAGCGGTTGGGACCGCCGCTCGCGTCGCACGGAGCCGGCGCCGTTGCAGGCCCGGCTCCCTTCCCCGGCCCGCGGTGAGACGCATTGAAGGACGCAAACGCACCGGCTTCTCGTGTTCGTTCGGTTCCACGGCTTCGGTCCGGAGAAGTTCCTGCCATCGGCGCTTGCACGGGCCGATGACGGTGATCCGGCGATCCAGGGGGCGGCACGGTGGCCACGAGGGGAGGGAACCATGGGCTTGTTAACACCACGACCGCGTAGCTTGGGTTCGCGGGCAGTGGTATTCGGAACGGCCGTCGCGATGGTCTTCGCGTTCGGCAGCATCGCAGGAGCGGTGCACTCGAACGGCTCGGTCAACAACGATCTGTTCGAGCTGGGTCCGACCGCGGCACCCGTGACGGGCGCCACGGATGCGACCAACATCATCGGGAACCAGGCTGCGGGACCAGACTGGGACAACCTCTGCGACGCGAACGGCGTGTCGGACGGATTCGTCCATAGCAACATCGTCATCCGCGATGACGACGACAACACCATCCCGGATGCGTTCGAGACCTACGGCGGGAGGGGTGTTGCCTGTATCGGCGACGATCTGTCGGTTGCCGGCGCCGTCGATCGCACCATCTTCGCCGAGTCCAACAAGAACAACGACGATCCCGACACGTGGAACTGGGATACGGGCAACGTTCCTGTGAAGGACGATCTATCCAACGTCTACGGGTTCGCCATCGAGGATGAGGGCGACCTGATCATCTACGCGGGGCTGGAGCGTCTGTCCCCGAACGGTGATTCGCACGTGGACATCGAGTTCACCCAACAGGAGATCGTCCTGGACAAGGATTCGCCATGTGATGGGGACGGGGTCCCTGAGGGTGACACGAAACCGTGTGAGTTCTTCGGGGAGCGCACCGAGAACGACCTGATCGTCTCCCTGGACTACACCAACGGTGGGGCGCTCGGCTCACTCGAGATCCGGCGGTGGACGGGAACGACCTACGAAGTGGTCTTCCATTCCAACGGTACCGGATGCAACGACACCGACGACATCACCGACGTCGCTGCCGATGCGATCTGCGGCTTCACGAACGAGGTACCGATCGACGGTGGTGTGTGGGTGAATTTCAACAGCCACGCCGCCGTGATCGAGGACCTGCCGACCAACGCCTTCGCGGAGTTCGGTGTGAACGTGAACGAGGTCTTCGGGCTCAGCGAGGTGCCGTGCTTCTCGACGATCAACGCGCACACGCGTAGCTCCCAGTCGTTCACGGCGGAGTTGAAGGACTTCGCCACGGCACGGTTCGAGCTGTGCGCGCCGAGCACCGACGTGGGCGTCAGCGCAGACGTGACGACGATCCACGGCGGTGACAGCGTGACGTTCACCTACACAGAGGAGAACGACGGGATCGACCCGCTTCACCCGCCGGTCCCCGGTGACGCCGACCCGACGCAGACAGACGGTAACGGCGGCTGGGTCGTCGATGATGGTTGCACGCCGGTGCTGCACACGCTGGGATCCGCCTCCGACGCGTTGACCAGTGATGCGACCCACAACATCGGGGATCTGAACAACAACAACGTGCTCGATCCCGGAGAAACCTGGACGTTCACGTGCACGACGACCATTTCCGCCACGCAGACGAACACGGTGATCGCCCACGGGATCGACAAGCGCTTCGATCCCGATGTGGACGTCACCTACTGCACGGACGGGATCGGTCCTGGTGGCACGGGCCTGAACGGGGACGGGGAGTTCTGTGACCCGGACGAGCGGGCGCAGATCACGATCACGGTGATCAACCCGAGTACGGCCTTGGTCAAGACTGCCCAGGCGACGATCACCTTCCGGTACTACGAAACCAACGACGAAGCCGGGGGTGAACTCACCGCCCCAGTACCGGGAGATGCATCCCCGACGCAAACAGACGGAAACGGCGGCTGGGTTGTGGACGATAATTGCTCGCCCGTCTTGCATGTGCTCGGATCGACGTCGGATTCCTTGGATAGCGATGCGACACACAACATCGGGGATCTCGACAACGACAACAAGCTGGACGGTGGCGAAACCTGGGTGTTCAACTGCGTGGAGTCCACGACCGAAGGTGCGGACTTCAACCAGACCAACACGGCCACCGGCCACGGCATCGACGCCATCGGGGACGACGTGACCTACTGCACGACCCCGACCACTGGACAGTTCTGCGATACCGACGAACGGGATGCCGTGACGGTGACGATCACCCACGCGTCACCCAACCCGTCGCCGCTTCCAAGCCCGGGCTAAGCAGCCGTGCGAGGGGAAGAGAGGGGCCGGATCACCGGCCCCTCTCTTCGTGTGTGCGTGCGCGCGCCTCAGACGTCGAATGTGTGGATCCGGCCATCCGACAGACGGGCTGAGAACTCGACGCGGCTGATCCCATAGCCGACGCGTTCGTACATGGCGAAGACCGACCCCAGGAGCTTGGTCGACCAAGACCCGCTGCTCAAGCGGCTGATGTAGAGGTCATCGAAGGATAGATCTGCAGTGTCGATCGGCCGGTGGATGAGCCAGACGCTGCCCGGCCGGACCACGAGCCCGAGCCGCGAGATCCGTTCCACGTAGATCGGCAGGTGCACGAACGACTTCCCTCCGTCGGGGAGGATCCGCGCGACGGCCGGGTAACTCCCGGCGACGGTACCGCCGAAGATCGTGCGCTTCGCGCTCTGGTATGCCAGCACGATCTCGCCTGTGGAAGGATCCGCCGCAGCGGCAAGATCGGGGTTCTCGGGATCCGCGTCGAACTCGCCGTAGCGGCTGTCGATGAAGGCGGCTTCCGACCAGTCCAAGCGCAACCCCGAGGTCGTCTCGGTGAGGTGTGCGGCTCCGATCGAGCTCCATGCGTCGGGGCTGTTGAACAGCCAGATCGATCCGTCGGCGGGATGCTGCACCAAGATGTCCTTGCTGGCGCGCGTGGGGATGAAGGAGAACGTCATCGTCTGCCACGAGCTGCTCGAGGGGGCTCGGTACGCGATCCCGTGCTGTGCCGTCGTGCTCTGACGATGCCAGACCGCGACCAGACCGCCGCCGGCGAGCTGGATCATGTTCCCCGGCCGGCTTTCCGAGTCGCCGAACGTCGTCGTCGACACGAAGCTCGCCGATGAGGGTGGTGAGCCGGACAGCTTGAATCGGCGCATGTACATCGGGCCGGAGCCCGAGAATATCCACAGATCGTCCGAAGGGGTCAGGACGTAGCTGGCGTCGGTCCACCCGAGCAGCGAGTCGTACGGTAGCTTGATGTGGTTGGCCGTGCCCGACGACCGGTCCCGCGCGAAGAGCCATGGCTCGTGGCCGAACCTCGTCTCATAGAGCATCAGCGACAGTGATCCGCGTTCGGCCATGCGCGCGCGCCCGAGCGGCGCCAGGTCGTCGGATACCGCCGTGTTCGTCAGCGCCAGGTCGGTCACGGTGAACGAGCCCTCGGTGTCCAGGGTCGGGGTTGGTGAGGGCTCGGTGGTTGCCGTCGGCGACGGCGATGGTGAGGGCTCGGTCGAGGGGTCGGGGGAGGGTTCGGGATCAGAGCATCTCTTGCCGCGACAAGTGCTCGAGCTATTGCCGCCGCCGCCCTTGCCGTTCCCGCCGGGCGCGGCCCATGCGGTCGCTTGGATGCACAGCGCGAGCAGGACCGAACAGGTCAGAGCGATGCGGAACGTGCGAGAGTGACGAACTGCCATGAGTCTCCGCCCCTTGAAGTGCTTGCGCGAGTACGCAGCGTGGCCACTTACAGCGACTTGTATCGGGGGGCGAGCACCCGTCCCTTAGGTGCGTGCGAGAAGCATCACGCTACGTGCCGTCTAGCCCGGAAGGGCGGCTTGCCCGATGTTCGGAAGATTTTGCTAGGCAAGACGAGCGGCGGCCACATCGGTGCTTCGACGGATGCGCTGCGCGGTCCGACGGCAGATACTTGCCGCTGGAGGCGGCGCGCGCAGGCTGTTGCGCGGGGACGGTGATGGGCGCTCCGAAACGCACCGGGCCCACAACCAGCGGATGCGTTCTGGTCGGGGTGATCACGGGCCGTTGCCTCGACGCCGGCGGCCGCCGCGTCGTCTCCAGGGGGCTCCATCGGCGCTACGTAGCGCGAAGGATGGTGCGAGAGGGGGGACGATATGACCTTCTCGTGTCATGGACGGTAACCGGGGCGCTCTCTAGCCTGGTCCTGTGGTCCCTGGGGACGATGTGTCCCCCCGCTGGAGGAGCAAGGCTTGGCCCTCAACGAGCATTCCCTGTTAGAGGCGCGCGACGAAGCGCATGAGATGCTGAACCCCGTCACGTCTATCGCCGGATGCGCTTACACGCTGCTCGAGTGGGGTGATCGCATCGATCCGGCGACGCGCGACAGCCTCACGCGGGTGATCCTTCGTCAGGCACAGAACCTGGAGCGCCTGATCCGCGCGCGAGACGATGCGCCTCTCCCCGACCAAAGGCAGATCTCATGACCGCGCGCCATCGCGTCTTGATCGTGGACGATCACGTGGTCACGCGCCAAGGAGTGCGCGTCCTCCTCGAGATGACCGGGCGAGCCCACGTGGTTGGTGAGGCGGGGACCGGCTTGGACGCGATCGGGCTCTGCGACGAGCTGCGGCCCGATGTCGTGTTCCTGGATCTTCAGATGCCCGAGATGAGTGGCCTGGACGCCTTGCATAAGATCAAAGCCAACCATCCCGAAGCGCACGTGGTGATCCTGACCGTCGAGGAAGGTGGCTCCACGGTCATCGACGCCGTGCGCGCCGGCGCCTCCGGCTACCTGATCAAGTCGGCGCGCGTCGAGGAGTACGCGTCGGCCCTCGACTCGCTCGAGGCCGAAGGGCTGTTCATGTCCCCGGCCGTCACCGCAGCGGTCATGCAGACTGCGGCCGACGGCTCCACCGGCAACGGGTCGCACGGCGCCGGGCATCGCGATCTCACCGAGCGAGAGCAGGAGGTGCTGGAACTGCTCGGGGAAGGCCTGACCGCGCGCGCCATCGCCCGGCGCCTTGGGATCAGCGAGCGCACCGTGAACACGCATATCGGCAACCTCTACCGCCGGATGGGCGTCAACAACCGAGTCGATGCGATCCGCACGGCGATGAGGAACGGCCTGCTCGCCGTGCCGCATTAGCCGGTGCGATCAGGTGATCAGCCGAGATCCCCGTACGCGCGCGCGAGATCGATCTGGATGATCAAACGTCGTTCCTCGCGCATCGCGCGATCGTAGTCGTCCCAGTCGGGATGCTCGCCGCGCGCGGCACGGTAATACGTCCGCAGCCGTTCGAGCACATCGTCGCCGTCGTGGATCGTCGCGACGCCCTCCACCCCAGCCCAGGGACGGACGCCCGACGTGAAGGCGACGCGCGGGTCGTTGCGGACGTTCCTGGTCTTGACGCGATCCTGCGTCGATGAGATCCAGAGCGCGCCGTCGACCACCGAGGTGAAGACCACCGATGCGTGGGGTTGCCCGTCCTCTCGCAGCGTTGTCAGCACGCCCGCGCCGTTCGCTCGGAAGTGTTCGAGCGCGTCTTCGATCTCCATGGCCCCTCCTCCATCGGTGTCGGTGTCGGCCTCTCGGCATCACAACGCGCGGCCGAGTGGGTATGATTCCGCGGACCATGGCCGATGTCTCGATGGACACCATCGTCAACCTCTGCAAGCGCCGGGGGATGATCTTCCCCTCGTCCGAGATCTACGGCGGCGTCCGCTCGACCTGGGACTACGGACCTCTCGGGGTCGAGCTGAAGCGCAACGTCAAGGACGCCTGGTGGAAGCACATGGTGCAGCTGCGCGAGGACGTGGTCGGCCTCGATGCCGCGATCCTGATGCACCCGAAGACATGGGAGGCGTCCGGCCACGTCGAGACGTTCAGCGATCCGCTGGTCGAGTGTCTGAACTGCCACCAGCGTTTCCGCGCCGACCACCTCCCCGGCTTCCACGCGCCGCAGTCCGGACACGAAGACGGCGGCGAGTCGGTGGACATGGCCAAGGGTGCGAAGTGCCCGAACTGCGGGCAGGGCACGTTCACCGACGCGCGCAACTTCAACCTGATGTTCAAGACCTACATGGGCCCGCTCGAGGAGTCGAGCGCGGTGGTGTGGCTTCGTCCGGAGACCGCCCAGGGGATCTTCGTGAACTTCTCGACGGTGCAGCAGACGGCGCGGAGGAAGATCCCGTTCGGGATCGCGCAGGTCGGCAAGTCGTTCCGGAACGAGATCACGCCGGGGAACTTCATCTACCGCACCCGCGAGTTCGAGCAGATGGAGATGGAGTTCTTCTGCGAGCCCGGTACCGACGAGCGGTGGCACCAATACTGGATCGACGAGCGGCTCGCGTGGTACAAGCGCTACGGCATCCGCGAGCAGAACCTTCGCCTACGCGAGCACGAACCCGACGAGCTCTCGCATTACTCGAAGCGCACCGTCGACGTCGAGTACGCGTTCCCGTTCACCGATTGGGGTGAGCTGGAGGGCATCGCGAACCGGACCGATTTCGATCTCGGTCAGCACCAGAAGTTCTCCGGCCAGGACCTGACCTACTACGACCAAGAGAACGATCGGCGCTACTTGCCCTTCGTGATCGAGCCGGCCGCCGGCGCCGACCGTGCGACCCTGGCGTTCCTGATCGACGCCTACCGTGAGGAAGAGGTCACCTCGGCGAGCGGCAAGACCGAGACGCGGACCGTGCTGAAGCTGCATCCCGACCTCGCCCCGGTGAAGGTGGCGGTGCTGCCGCTCTCACGCAACGAGAAGCTTGTTCCGACCGCGCGCGAGGTTGCGAGCATGGTTCGGCCCGACCTGATGATCGACTACGACGACGCGGGGTCGATCGGGCGTCGCTACCGCCGGCAGGACGAGGTGGGAACGCCGCTGTGCGTCACGGTGGACTTCGACAGCCTTGAGGACAAGGCCGTCACGGTTCGCGACAGGGACTCGATGACGCAGGAGCGGGTCTCGATCGCTGAGCTGGCTCACCATCTGCATCACAAGCTCGAGGATCTCGCCTCAGGCTAGGCGCGCTCCGGCTGCAGGCTAGAAGGCGTCGAACCCGCCGCCGCCGCCGCTTTCGGGATCGGCCGTGCAACGCGACGTCTCCGGATCGAAGAAGCCCGGATCGGCCGGCCACTCGCCCAGGTAGTAGCGCCGTCCCTCGCTTGTGAGGGCGAGGCAGCCTTGCTCGCCTCCCGGCTCGGTCCCATCCGGGTTCCACCACCACAGCGCCACCGTGTCGATGAACGTGTAGTCGCTGACGGCCTTCGGGCTGTAGGGGCCGTAGCCGCCGGTGGGTTGGCTGGGGTCTTGCTGATTCTGATACTGGAAGGTGAACATGCCTTTCTGCACACTCTCTGGGGTCAGCTTCGGCCCTGCCGCCTGGATGCCGGTGAACAGGTTCATGAACTGCATGTAGATCTCGAAGTTGATGTCCGTGTTAGGGCGGGATCCCTGCTCCTGGGTCATGTAGGCGCGGTAGTGGAACTGCTCCTGCACACTGGGCAGCAGCCAATGATGCGTCATCCCGAACGACCGCTGCGTGGGCGAGGCGGCCGCGCGGTTCGCAGCGTTGCTGAGCATGCCCGAGCCGTACGGGAAGAACCATTCAGGGTGGTAATCCTCGGAATCGGCGGTGTCCTGAGCATTGCGCGCTGTGCCGGGGTTGCACTGGCAGATGATAGTCGTGATGCCCTCTTGAGCTGCCTGCCGTATCCCGCCGCTCGAGATCTCACGGTACGAGAGGTTGCACCGAGCCTGCAGCTCATCGCGGAGGCGCTTGGTGATGCGGTCCTCTCCGAACGCCTGGTCCGGCTCGTTCGGCTGTATCAGCGCGAAGGTCCGCCGCTTCGTTCGCAGGTCGGTGTCGCCGGCCCAGGTTGCCCGCTTCGCCGCGAGGTTGCATGCGAAGTCTGCGCTCCATGCCGCTTCGCTCCCCTGATCGGGATAGAAGCCGAATATCAGTGGCTTGTTGCGCTGATAGACCCCGGGAGGCAGGTCGGGGTTGATCCCGAAGGTCATCACCTTCTGGACCGAAGCGATCTCATCCAGAAAGCATGTGGGATTGGCGAAGCTGAAGTCGAGCGCCGCGAAGGGATCTAGCTGGCCGGCCCAGAAACTGGCATCGCCCCTGCGCTGCGGGCAAGTCGAGCCGCGGCCTTGAGACTTCACCCCGATCAACAAAACGCGCCGTCCGTAGGTCTGGAAGCGCTCCTGGAAGAAGCGCAACTGCGCCTTGATCGTCTTGACCAACCCTTCCGCGCGCGCGACGTTGAAGGAACCGTTCGGCTCCTGCGAGGAGTCGTAGGGTCCCGTGAGGTCTCCCTCGACATCCCAGTCGTTGTAGAACAGCACGCGGATCTCGTCGCGAGTCACACCGCGGTAGGTGGCGCTGGTGACCCCGTCGAACCACCCGACGCAGGGGGGCGACAGCGGATCCTCGGTCTGCCTCGGCGGCGTGCCGACGCATTCCTTGGTCCGGGCGCGGAACTGTGGGGGCGGAGGTGGGGCCTGCGCGGCCAGGGCGACCGGGTCCTGGTACTCGATGTGGGTGCTGCCGACGCCGCCCGATGTCGCCAGCGCGGACTCGTTGAAGTTCGGCGTATCCGGCGGCCCGGCCGCATACTCGGCCTGCGCATTCGGGTTCTGCGGCGGGGGGCGCAGCGGGTTGGGGAACACCGTGAAGATCATGATCACGGCCACGACGCCGAGCGCCAGCGGAGGCCAGCGCTGCTCGGGCGGAAGCCCAGGTCGCGGGAGTCGTTCCATCAGGTGTTCATCAAGTGTGACATATCGTGCCGAGAAGGTCTTGCCCATGCCAGACCGACGGAGCGGGCATATCGCCCGTCCACCAGGACAGACGCCTGAGCGGGGCCCGACGTTCGCGAGCGCCGCCTCCCGCTGCTCATGGACGGGTTGCCGCCGGGCTCCGGTGCTCCGTTACAGTGGGGGCTCGCTGCTCGAACCCGGAAACCGGTGGTGATCCGATGGCCAAGACGAAGTCCTCCAGGTCCGTCACGACCCGATCGGCCCCCAAGTCCAAGGGCGGCAAGAAGCCCCCCGGGAAGGCCCCCAGGAAGGCCGGCCGCCCCCGCGCGGGGAAGCTGGTTTACGGCTTCTCGGAGGGCAACCGGGAGATGAAGGACCTGCTGGGTGGGAAGGGAGCGAACCTCGCGGAGATGACCTCGCTTGGGTTGCCGGTCCCCCCCGGGTTCACCATCACAACCGAGGCCTGCCGATCCTACATGCACTCCGGCGGGTTCCCGGCGGGGCTCATGGACGAGGTCGAGCGGCATCTGCGCGGGCTCGAGAAGGCCATGGGACGTCTCCTCGGTGACGCCGACGACCCGCTGCTGGTGTCGGTCCGCTCGGGCGCGAAGTTCTCGATGCCGGGGATGATGGACACCGTCCTGAACCTCGGGCTCAACGACCAGAGCGTCGACGGCCTGGCGCGCCAATCGGGCAGCAAGCGCTTCGCTTTCGACTCGTACCGGCGCTTCATCCAGATGTTCGGCCGCATCGTGATGGGTGTCCCAGGCGACCTGTTCGAGGACGCGCTGCACGAGCGGAAGGAGGTCAAGGGCGTCACCAACGACACCGACCTCGGCGCCGACGACATGCGCGAACTGGTCGAGGACTTCCGCAGGATCGTCAAGCATGAGAAGCGCCGTGAGTTCCCGCAGGATCCCCGCGAGCAGCTGCGCATGGCCATCGAGGCCGTGTTCGACTCGTGGAACGGCGACCGCGCGAAGCTGTACCGCAAGCAGGAGGGCATCTCCAACGAGCTCGGCACCGCCGTGAACGTCATGGCGATGGTGTTCGGCAACTATGGGGACGACTCGGGGACCGGCGTCGCGTTCACGCGCGATCCCGCGACCGGCGAGCATGGAGCCTACGGCGACTATCTGGTCAACGCCCAAGGCGAGGACGTGGTCGCCGGCATCCGCAACACCGTCCCGATCCAGGAGCTCGAGCAGATCAACGAGAAGGCCTATAAGCAACTGCTGCGCAACATGGCCAAGCTCGAGAAGCACTACAAGGACATGTGCGATATCGAGTTCACGATCGAGCGGCGGAACCTGTGGATGCTCCAGACGCGCGTGGGTAAGCGGACCGCCGCTGCCGCAGTGAAGATGGCCGTCGACATGGTCGCAGAGCGTCTGATCGATCGGCGCGAGGCGATCCGCCGCGTCACGCCGACCCAGGTGGATCAGCTGCTGCATCCACAGGTGGACGTGAGAGCCGGCGGCCTGGAGGTCATCGGGAGGGGACTGAACGCGTCCCCCGGCGCCGCCGTCGGAAAGGCCGTCTTCGAGGCCGATCGCGCCGAGGAGATCGCAGCGACGGGCGAGAAGGTCATCTTGGTTCGCCGCGAGACAAGCCCCGACGACCTCAACGGCATGATCGCCGCCCAGGGGATCCTCACCAGCCGCGGCGGCAAGACCTCGCACGCGGCGGTCGTCGCGCGCGGCATGGGCAAGCCGTGCATATGCGGTGCGGGTGATCTGGACGTCGATCTCGCGAGGCGCTGCTTCACGGCAGGCGGCCTCACGATCAACGAGGGCGACGTCATCTCGATCGACGGGACGACCGGCAAGGTCTACCGGGGCGAGGTGCCGCTGCGCGAGCCGGAGCTGTCGGGCGGTTTCGCGACCATCCTGTCGTGGACCGACAAGGTACGCACGCTGAAGGTGCGCGCCAACGTCGACACGCCCGAGGACGCGGAGAAAGCGCGCGAGTTCGGCGCCGAAGGCATCGGGCTTGCGCGCACCGAGCACATGTTCCTGGGCGACCGGCGTCCGCTGGTCGAACGCCTCATCCTCGCGAGCAGCGACGAGGAGGAGAACGCCGCGCTGGAAGGGTTGCGGCCGCTGCAGCGCGACGACTTCTACGGGATCCTGGAGGCGATGGACGGGTTGCCGGTCACGATCAGGCTGCTGGATCCACCACTGCACGAGTTCCTTCCCGACCTCACCGAACTGACCGCCGAGATCGCCGTCGCAGAAGCCAAGGGTGAGGTCGTCCCCGAAGACCGGCGCGTCCTTCTGCACGCGGTGCGCCGGCTCCACGAGGTCAACCCGATGCTCGGGATGCGCGGCGTCCGCCTCGGCGTGCTCAAGCCCGGCCTGTACGAGATGCAGGTGCGCGCGATCATGGAGGCCGCGTGCCAGCTCCGCTCGGAGGGCAAGGATCCCCGGGTGGAGATCATGATCCCGCTGGTCGGCATCGGCGAGGAGATCCGCCGCCAGCGCGAGCAGGCCGATCGCGTGGCCAAAGAGGTCATCAAGGCGACGGGCGTGAAGGTCAAGTACCTGATCGGGACCATGATCGAGATCCCGCGCGCGTGCATGGTTGCCGACGAGATAGCGCATCACGCCGAGTTCTTCAGCTTCGGCACCAACGACCTGACCCAGCTGACCTTCGGGTTCAGTCGGGACGACGTGGCACCGATCCTGGACGTCTACGTTACCCACGGAGTGTTGGACGATGACCCGTTCACCACGCTGGATCGCGAGGGCGTCGGGTCGCTGATGCGCATCGCCGTCGAGAAGGGGCGATCGGTCCGGGAGAAGATCAAGCTGGGCATCTGTGGCGAGCACGGCGGCGACCCGGCCTCGGTGGCGTTCTGCCATGAGCTCGGGCTCGACTACGTAAGTGCCTCGCCGTTCCGCGTCCCGATCGCGCGGCTGGCCGCCGCGCAGGCGGCGCTCGGCGGTGCTGAGGCTGCATCCAAGTAGATCGAGGCGAAATCGGACGTTCCGGACGCCGCGGCGATTCATGCCTCACATCTCGTGACGCAGGTCCATGGCGCTCGCTGCTTCCGATTTGCACGATGTTGGTGCGTACTGTTCCATGGGTTCATCCCACTTCGGGGACCCTACAGCGCCAAGGAGACTCAACCTTTCGCGTGGTGGCGACGAAACATTCCATGGGTCGTTCGAACCGGGGGAAGGACACGGAGGCTTTTCATGGGGAAGCGGTTCGACGGTTTGCGGCGCCTGTTCGCTGCTCGCGACTTCAAGCGCCTTCTCGCTTCCCAGGCCATGGGTGGCCTCGGCGAATGGGTCGCTACCATGGCCCTTATCACCTTGGTGTGGGATCGCACGCACTCGGCGGTCGCCTCAGGTCTGGTCCTCGCCCTGCGGCTTCTGCCCGCGGCCATCCTCTCTGGTTTCCTCGGATTGGTGGTCGACCGGTTCGACCGCAGGCGGGTCCTGGTCGCCTGCACGCTCGGGCGCGCGCTGATCTACGGATCGCTGCCGCTGGTAGGCGGGGTCGCCCCCGTCCTCGCGCTCGCCCTGGTGGCCGAGGTCGGCACCCTGGCTTACTCGGCCGCGCGCGACGCGACGCTGCCGCGCCTGGTGCCGCGTGATCTTCTCTCCACCGCGAACGGGATCTCGATGGCCTCCACGTTCATCGCCATGCCCTTCGGGTCCGGCCTGTTCGCCGTGCTCCTCTGGCTGCAGGGGCTGACCGGGAGTCGTGGCGTCGACCTATCGCTGCTCGCCGCCGCCGGGCTCCTCGGCGGCGCGACGGTGCTGATCGGCAGGATCGCGACCGACGCCGGCATCATCGAGCAGCACGAGAACTCACCCGCGACCGGCGCGCGCGCCGGCTTCCGCGCCGTCCGTGAGGTCTTCGCCGCCGACCCGATCCTGCGCCGCGTCGCGCTGGGCGGGCTGGTCGTCGCGAGCCTTGGCGGATCGCTGTTGACCCTGGGCTTGGCGTACGTGCGCGAGACCCTCGAGGCGGGCCCGGCAGCCTACGGCGTGCTGCTGACGACCTTCAGCGCCGGGGCGGCGGCCGGGGTGGGCCTGCTGCATCGCGCGCGCTCGATCCTCCCGCGACTGTTCCACGTTGCGAGCGGCGTGATGGGTGCCATCCTGCTCGTGATGGCGATCTTCCCTTCTGCCGTCGTCGGGTACGGGATGAGCTTCCTGTTCGGCGGCGCGTTCGTTGCGACGTTCCTTGGCGGAGTCACGATCCTGCAGGACCGCGTGCACGACGCCGTCCGCGGGCGCACGTTCGCCATGGCCCACTCGAGCCTTCGCGTCGGTGCCGTTGTCGTCGGGATGGGTGCAGCGTGGGTGGCCCACCGGCTGGGCGCTGGCTCGGTGTTCTGGTCCATGGACGGCACGCAGGTGGTCCTCGCAGTCGCCGGGCTGGGGTTGTTCCTTTCCGGGGCGTTGCTGATGTCGCCGCGCAAGCGCGCGCTCGTCGAGCGAGCAGCGCACGCCGAAGCCACCGCCTGACCCCGCCGCATCGACCGGCTGCTGGGTTCTCCTCGTTCCGCGTGACACGTCCGGCCGGCCGCTGGGTTCCCCTCGTTCCGCGTGACACGTCCGGGCCTGCTAGCCGCCTTCCCGTACGGACTGACGTCCGGCAACCGGAAGCGGATCGACACTAGAACGAGCTGCCAGGCGCGCGCTGCTCGCATGGCGAGCATCGCACGCCGAAGCCACCGCCCGATCCGGCTTCACTGATTCGCGTCGACCGCGACGTTCGTCCCAGTGCCACAGCTACTCCCGGAGTCGTGGTTCTCGTCGGGGGTTCGTGTGCGTGTGCGGCTCGGACGGCACACGCACACGATCCCGGGAACAAACACCGGAGCTCCCCGGCACCACAACGGGGAAACACTGCGGGGACGGCTTAGCCGTCCCCGCAGCGCCTCTTGAGGGAGAGTTCTAGATCAAAAGGATCGAGATCGTGTTGTCCTCGGTGACGTCTTCCCGGTTCTGCGCCACATCGGCAGCCTGGAAGCTGAACGTGTACATACCTGGGAGCAGGAAGTGCAGATCCGGCGTCGGCGCGACCCACGCCCACTCCCACATCTGCGGCGTGACCTTGTTGACCAGCGCGCCGCGGATCTCGTAGCTCTTCCGCATCCCGAGCGGGTTGGTCACCGTCACGTCGAGCCGATCGATCGCGGTGCCGGGCGGTGGCTCGGTCGTGACGCCGGTGAACGTTCCCGCGTTCGAAAGAGGGAAGCCGATACGACCGTCCACCGGCACCACGTCGAGCTCGGTGATCGGGGGGAGCGTGTCGACGATGAACGTCTTCGTCGCGACGCCGACGTTCCCTTCGAGGTCGGCGACCTCAATCGAGAGCGTGTGCAGCCCGTCCGCCAGCATGTTTTGTCCCGCGTCGATGCTGCCGCGGATCGCCGGGAACTTCAGCGCGTTCACCAAGTGCGGCGACAGGAAGCTCACGCCACCGCCGGCCGGCGACCCGTCGATGAGCACCTCGAGTGTCGTCAGGTCTACGCCGATCGAACCGGGCGTGCCGAGCGTGTCGGTCATAGTGAAGATGATCGGCGTCCCCGCCTGGTTGCGGAACGGCGTCGGGAACAGGGGCGACTTGATCACCTGCGGCTCCGAGATCCGGATCCGCGGCGCCTGCGTCGGCGCGGGCTCGGTGTAGGCGAGGAACATGTCCCGCGTCGGGAACACATCGCCTGAACCGTTGGTGATGCGCGAGTAGTAGATGCGCGCGTGAACCGAACCGTTGCCGTCCGGCCCAGCGTCATCGACCACCGACGGCGCCCACAGCGTGTGCGGGTCGTCGGGACCGAACAATTCGAGCAGCTCACGCGGCGTCACCGGGTTGCCCCCGGTCTTGGCGAACACCAGACCGCCGGTCGAGATCGCCGACCCGAAGCTCCAGCATCCCAGCGCGTTGCCGAAGCACGCGGTGTCCGGCGTCGTGCCGCCCGAGTAGTACAGGTCGTACAGCGGGAAGCGCGCGTCCAGCGGGTTCGGACGGATCCGCACCTTGGCCAGCGTGGCGGCGCGGTCGTCCCACTCGGTGGCGGCCCCCGCCGGGATCAGCGGAGCTGCCGTGCCGCGGAACGAAGGTGGCGTGGGCGGCTCGAAGTTCTCGGGGTCACCGGGGTGACCGAGGGTCGGCGAACTCGCGATCGCTACCTGGTGGCGACCCGCCGGGTCGATCGCGTCGTACAGCATCACAACGCGGCAGTTCCACGGTGAGGCGACCATCGGACCGCCAGCGTCGGGATCCAGTGTCGCGCAGTTGGCGTTCTCGGCGATGGGACGGACCGAGGGGTGAAGCTTGTCGTTGGTCTGGTAGATCAGGTCGGTCGGGCCGAAGCTGCCCTGCTTGAATCCGCCGCCGGCGAGGACCGGGTTCGCGCCGTCCTCCTCGATCGACTGATCGCCGTACCAGGTCTGCCCTTCGTCCGACCACGCGATGTGCAAGTCTGCGGCGTCGGTGGCCTGGGGCTCGCTGCTCAGCGTGCGATACACGATCGCGAACTGTGCGAACGGGAACTGCGCCGGGTACCGGCTCTCAGGCGTGTAGATGACGTCGAGGAAGCCGCGAGGCTCGTTCAGGATGAACGGCACGTCCACGCCGTCGGGGTCGCGCAGCGTGACCGGCTGCGGCGCGCTCCACCCCAAGCCGTTCTCCGAATGCGAGATCGCGAGCTGCGACACGATGACGTCGTTGAGCTGCGACGGGTTGACCCGCACGAGCCCGAACGCCACGTACCGTCCGAACCCGGGGCGTGCGATGCCGTTGTCGAAGGGGAACCGCTTCGGATGGAACAGCACCGAAAGGACGTTCATGTCCTCCAGGACCGGCAACCCCTGCGGCTCGTTGATCGCCTGTGAGGACCCGCCACCGTCGCCGGCTTGGGAGATCCACTGGCGGTCGTCGTTCGGTGCGATGGAATGGTCGGCGCCGGCGCCGGTCGTCACGAACGCCGACGCAGCCAACGCGGCGACGGCGACGAGAAGCGCCGCCCGGCGGGATGTTCTCGCTCGCATCGGTTTGCCCCCTTCTACGGGTTGGTGTGTCTATTCCCAGTTGTCTGTGGAGTAGGGTTCGACCGGGTCCTACCGTTTCCTCCCGGTTTCCTGGCCCGGAGGTGCCCCTAAGACGTGGAGGTTCCGGTAGAAGGGAACAAACCAGTACCTCCGAGTCCCTTCGCGATCGAGTTTCACTGCTTTGACCCCTCCCGGCAGGCCTCCTACCCTTGGGGTCCCCTTCCCGTTCGGTTCGCGCGCGCCCCGACGCGCGCCCAGGGTGAGTGAGGGTGCGCGCCGTGTCCGATGCGTCGATTAGCCTGGTGGACGGCGCGGCGCAAGAGCCGGCCGGAGGGGTCGTGGGGCAAACGATCAGCGAGCAGACCGAGCGCATCGAGCACGAGATCCTCGCCCCCTATGCGACCCACGCGTCCGCATCCAAGGGCCGTGAGCGACCCGAGGACCGAGACCCGCTGAGGACCTGCTTCCAGCGCGATCGCGACCGGATCGTGCACGCGAAGGCGTTCCGCAGGCTCAAGCACAAGACCCAGGTCTTCGTGGCGCCGATCGGGGACCACTTCACCGTGCGCCTGACCCACACGCTCGAGGTCGCGCAGATCGGCCGCACGATCGCGCGCGCGTTGCGGCTCAACGAGGACCTGACCGAGGCGATCGCCCTGGGCCACGACCTGGGGCACACCCCGTTCGGCCACGTCGGTGAGGACGTGCTGACCGAACTGCTCGGAAGGCGGTTCCATCACGCCGAGCAAGGGCTGCGGGTCGTCGAGGTGCTTGAGGCCGGCGGCCGCGGGCTGAACCTGACCTTCGAGGTCCGCGACGGCATCCGGGGGCACTCGTGGGCGATGACGGCGCCCGAGACGCTCGAGGCGACGGTGGTTCGCTTCGCCGACCGGATCGCCTACCTCAACCACGACCTCGCCGACGCGATCCGTGCCGGCATCATCTCCCCGGACGACATCCCCGACGAGATCGTCGCGCTGCTGGGAGGTTCGCATGCGCAACGCATCAACACGCTGGTGATGGCGATCGTCGAGTCGAGCCAGGGGCGGCCGGTGGTCGAGATGACCCCCGAGATCCTGCACATGATGCACGAGCTCCGGCGTTTCATGTTCTCGCGCGTGTACCTGGCGCCCACGGCGACGCCGGACCGCGAGCGAGCGATCTCGGTCGTTCGCGAGCTGTTCGAGCATTACAGCGCGCATCCCGATCAGATGCCCGAGGAGTACCAGCGCCTGCCCGGTGAAGCGATCGTGCGGGTCGCCGACTACATCTCAGGCATGACCGACGGCTACGCGCTGCGGCGTCATCAGGAGTTGTGCGGGTGAGCACCGGCCGCATCCGCGACGCCGATCTGGAGGAGGTGCGCCGGCGCGCGAGCATCGTCGAGGTCGCCTCGGACTACATGCAGGTCAAGCGGGCCGGCCGGCTGTTCAAGGCGCTGTGTCCGTTCCATCAGGAGAAGACGCCGTCGTTCTCGATCGATCCCGCGAAGAACCTGTACCACTGCTTCGGGTGCGGCGAAGGCGGCGACGTGATCCGCTTGGTTGAGAAGCTCGAGAACCTGACCTTCGTCGAGACCATCGAACGGCTCGCGCGCCGCGTCGGCGTCGACATCCGGTACGAGCAGCTCTCCGCGATCGACCGCGCGGCCCAGAAACGACGCTTCCGGCTGATCGATGCACACCGTGCCGCGGTCGAGCACTATCACCGCGCGCTGCTCGAGGCGCCCGACGCTGCCGACGCACGGGCGTATCTGAAGGGTCGCGGCTTCGACCGCGCGGTCGCCGAGGAGTTCCAGATCGGGTTCAGCGTCCCGCGATGGGAAGACCTCTCGGGCGCGTTGCGCGCGCAAGGGTTCAACGAGCAGGAGCTGGTCGACGCCGGTCTGGCCTCACGCACGCAAGAGGGCCGGATCGTCGATCGTTTCCGCGGCCGGATCATGTTCCCGATCTTCGACATCACCGGCGACCCGGTCGCATTCGGGGCGCGCCGCCTGCGCGAGGACGACGAGGGGCCGAAGTACCTGAACTCCGCCGAGAGCCCGATCTACTCCAAGGCCAAGGTCCTGTACGGGCTGCACTGGGCGAAGAACGAAATCGTCAAGGGCGCGCGCGCGCTGCTCGTCGAGGGATACACCGACGTGATCGCGTTGCACCGGGCCGGCATCAAGGAGGCGGTCGCGACGTGTGGCACGGCGCTGGGGCTCGAGCACCTGCGCACGCTCCAGCGGTTCACCCAGCATGTGGTGCTGTCGCTGGACTCCGATGAAGCGGGCGGGAAGGCGGCCGAGCGGACCTACGACCAACTGATCGGCGACGCGCAGGCGATGGGGTTGCAGGTTCAGGTCGTGCTGATGACGCCGGGGGACGATCCCGCTGATGCCGTCGCGCGCGACGGCGCCGAGGCGTTCCGCGGGCTGATCGACGGTGCCGTGCCGCTGCTCGAGTTCGTGTTGCAACGCGAGGCGCAGCGCTACAAGGTCGGCGACCCCGAGGTGCGGGCGCGCGCGCTCGCATCGGGCTTGCGTATCCTCGCGCGCACCGAGAGCGGCGTCGTCCGCAACGAGTACGCGCGGCGCCTGTCCGATTGGATCCGTGTCGATCCCAATATCATCCACGTCGAGCTCGAGCGGGTCTTACGCAGCGGAGCGCCACCCACGGCGACGAGCGCGGCGGTGCTGAAACGTTCGAGCGCGCAGGTTCGGCTGGAGCGCGAGGCCATGAAGGTCGCGATCCAGCACCCGACGATGGTGAAACAGCTGCTCGAGGATGTGGCCCCGGACACGTTCTCCGTCCCGACACATCGGGCGATCTGGACGGCTTTGACCGGCGGCGCCGACCCCGATGCGCTGGCCGACGTGCTCGACGGCGAGGCCGCTGCGGTCTATCGCGAGCTCGCGGTGGGGGAGATCGCGGGCGAAGCGACCGAGCGGTTGGTCGAAGACATCTTCCGGCGCTTGAAGGAGTTCGTGGTCACGCGGCAAACTGAGGACCTGAAGGCACAGCTCCAACGGCTGAACCCAACGACGGACCCCGACGGGTACGAAGCTCTGTTCGCGGACCTGATCGAGCTGGAGAAGCAGAAGCGTCGCCTCAGCGAAGAAGGGGAGGAAGCCTAGGTGCTCCCGAGCCAGACCGGATCCGACGCTTTCACCGAACTGATCGCTCGCGCGAAGCAGCACGGCGGAACCATCAGCGGCGATGAGCTCGACGACTTCCTCTCCGTCGCCGACCTGTCCCCCGAGCAGCTCGAGCAGCTCTACGCCACCCTCGAGCGCGAGGGGATCGAGATCCTCGACGACGATCAACCCGAGATCGTGCTGCGCGAAGTGGTAGGCAACGAAGACATCGTCTCGACATCCGATCCGGTGCGGATGTACCTCAAATCGATCGGCAAGGTGCCGCTGCTCACCGCCGAAGACGAGGTCTACCTGTCCAAGAAGATCGAAGCGGGCGAGGAAGCCGAAGAGCTGCTCGTGCATCGAAGGCGCCCGACGATGGACGAGCTGCGCGGGATGCTCGACAAGTCGTCTCTGAACCGCGAGCTGGGAAGGCTGTCCGATCATCCCTCCGCGGACCTGATCGAGGACTTGCTCCACCGGACCGAGCGCGAAGGACAGCTCGCTCGCAAGAAGCTGATCGAGTCGAACCTGCGCCTGGTCGTGTCGATCGCGAAGCGGTACGTGGGGCGAGGCATGCTGTTCCTCGATCTGATCCAGGAGGGCAACCTCGGACTGATCCGCGCGGTCGAGAAATTCGACTACACGAAAGGCTTCAAGTTCTCGACCTACGCGACCTGGTGGATCCGCCAGGCGATCACGAGGGCGATCGCCGACCAGGCCCGCACGATACGCATCCCCGTGCACATGGTCGAGACCATCAACAAGCTGCTGCGCACCCAGCGCAGCTTGCTGCAGGACTTCAACCGGGACCCGACGCCGGAGGAGGTCGCGCACGCGATGGACCTCTCGCCCGAGCGCGTGCGCGAGATCCAGAAGATCAGCCAGGAGCCGGTCTCGCTGGAGACGCCGATCGGCGACGAGGCCGACTCGCACCTGGGCGACTTCATCCCCGACGACGAAGCGATCGTCCCGCTGGACGCTGCATCGTTCATCCTGTTGCAGGAGCAGCTCGACGGCATCATGGACAGCCTGTCCGCCCGCGAGCGCAAGGTGATCGAGCTTCGGTTCGGGCTCGCCGACGGCCATCTGCGCACGCTCGAGGACGTGGGCCGCGAGTTCGGCGTGACCCGCGAGCGCATCCGCCAGATCGAGGCGAAGACGCTGTCGAAGCTGCGCCATCCGTCGCGGTCGCAGCAGCTCCGTGATTACCTCGAGTAAGGCGGCGCTGCTCGCGGCCGGGCTCGCGCTTGTCGCATGCCCGCAGGAAACCACGCCGCCGGTGACCGGATCCCCCAGCCAGACTCCGACCGTCGGTGGATCGGCGACCTGTACACCGATCGCGGGTCCTGAGCCTTTCTGGGAGACCCTGGCGCCCGCAGGCGTGTCCAGGCTCGAGGTCGCGGCGGCGATCGTGGGACGCGAGCTGTTCGTTGCGGGCGGCTACGTCGAGACGCCCGAGCGCGTGACGCGCGCGGTCGAGATCTACGATCTCGACCGCGGCTCCTGGCGCCCGGGCCCGGACCTGCCCATCGCGGTGCATCACGCGATGGGCATCGCCTACCACGATGCGTTCGTTGTGCTTGGTGGCTTCACGGCCGGAAGCTTCGCCGGCGCATCGGATCGCGCGTTCGCGCTGCGCCAAGACCGGTGGGAAGAGCTGCCCCGGCTCGCGCGCGGCCGCGCGGCCGGCACCGCAGCCGTCGTCGGCGACCGGATCATCGTCGTCGGCGGGCAGGACGGCGATGGGCTGATCGAACCGAGCGAGATCTTCGACGGAACCCGCTGGCGTGATGCTGCGGCGTTGCCGACGCCGCGGGACCACCTCGCGGCGGCATCGCACGAGGGCTACCTCTACGCCGCAGGCGGCCGTCGTTTGTCGATCGCCTCCACGATGCCGCGGCTGGAACGCTACGATCCGGCGACCGACCGATGGGAACGGCTGCCGGACATGCCGACCGCGCGCGGCGGCATCGGCGCCGCGGTCGTCGGGGATCTGGTGGTCGTCGTCGGTGGAGAGGGTTCGGAGCGCGCGGCTGGTTCCGACGGTGTTTTCCCGGATGCGGAGGCTTTCGATGTCTCACGTAGCCGGTGGATCAGCCTTCCCGATCTGCCCACGCCCCGGCACGGGATCGGTGTGGCGAGCGACGGATCCTTCGTCTACGTTGCGGCGGGCGGCCGGCGCGCGGGATTCTCAGCGTCGACGATCCTGGAAGGGCTCAACCCCGGTGTGGCGACGGATCCGTGCGAGTGAAAAGCCGGACGGGCGGCCTTCGACCGCCCGTCCGCTGCATCGCAGCCCTTCTACCAGCTGGAGACCCTGAGGCCGAGCGCCTCGTCCTCGGGGCAATCCTCGTTCGGGATCTCCACGAGATCCTCCGGCCGGGAGATCGGGAGCATCCCGATGAGCTTCTCGGCCGTATCGATGGTGACCGCAGCGCCCCAGCGGATGAACTTGCCGACGTCCGCTTCCTTCATTAACGCCCCTTCGACCTCGGCGGGACACCGCTAGTACTGCCCGCTCTCTCACCCGACCGCCGATGATGGGCCCCTACCGGCCGGTAGGCAAGCAGCGAAGGACTTCTACCGGTGGGTAACTTGAAGATCGGCGATCTCACCAGGGCGACGCTCCATCCGGTGGGTGTTTCACGAAGCATCGACGGGTATGCCCGGTACGACCTATCATGCAGGGTACGAACACTTCCGGGGCGCTTCGGGACGCCCGGATCACCAGGGGGCAAGTCGATGGCCGAGAACATCCTGTCCGGGCCGCGCCGGCTCACCATCGCAGCTGCGGTCGCCGTCGCGGTGGCCGTGCCGCTGCTCGTCACAGGACCAGCCGCCGCTGCGATCACCTGTCCGAACCCGACCGCGCCGATGCGGTTCGCGCCCAAGAAGCTCATCGATCAGAACAGGGCCGGCGGCGAGCCCAGTATCCAATCGTTGGAAGACGGCACGCTGCTCTACGCATCGCACGCCGGCACAACGCATTTCTATACACCGGCCGGCTCCGATACGACGACGCAGGCGTTCATCGCCAACTACGAGGGACAGACCTACATCTGGCGTAGCACCGACGACGGGCAGACGTGGACGTTCATCCCCCGAACCGTCCCCACCAACGTGCCGGCATCGGGGTTCTCGGATCCCGACTTCGCGATCGACGAGGCCGGCAACATCTACTACTCGGAGATCAACCTGATCAACATCGCGGTCTCGTCCTCCGCCGACGCCGGGCAGTCATTCACGCTGCAGAACTTCTTCGGTGAGGTCTTGACCGACCGGCAGTGGAGTGAGGCCGACGAGGAGGGCGTGCTGTACATCACCGGGAACGCCACGGGAGGTGGCACGTTCCCGACCAAGCCGGTCGGGAATAGCGGCCACTTCATCTACAAGAGCGTAGACGGCGGCAAGACGTTCACCGCCGGCAAAGCGATCAGTGGCGGCCTCGGCGACATCAAGGTCGACAAGCGGGACGGTACCGTCTACGAGGCCAACCTCCAGAACGGCCTCCTTTGGATGAGCATCTTGCGCAACGCGCGCGACGGCGACCTCGAGCCGATCCAACGGCTGATCGCGCCGGAGGTAAACATGCTCGGTCACTGGCCCGCGATAGACATCGACGATGTCGGAAACCTCTACATCACGTGGGACGAGTCGGGTCGCGGCGGACGTCCGGCCGGTATCTACTACTCGTACTCGACCGATCGGGGAATGACCTGGGCCACGGCGGTGCGAGTCGACACCGACGATCGCACCGATACTTGGCCGTGGATCGCCGTCGGCGACCCGGGGCGCGTCGCGATCGCGTGGCTGGAGGCCGAGGAGTCCCTCCCGAGACACAACGCGGAGACGGAGGGGGCGCACGGCTGGCGGATCGCGGCCGCGCAAACCCTCAGCGGCTTGGGATGCGACTTCAGCCCGACGCCGGGATTCACGGCGACGAACATGACCGCGGAGCGGGTCCACAGCGGCACGATCTGTCAGGGCGGGACGTTCTGTCAGGCCGAACTGGTCGACCGTCGTCTCGGTGACTACTTCACCATCGACATCGACACCAAGGGCATGCTCGTTGCCGCCTACTCGGATACCAGCGAGGGGGGCGCGGTGTCGCTGCCGGGCTTCTCGCGCCAGAACGGCGGGCCCTCGTTCCTGGCTGCCGACGGTGCCGAAGGGCCGCGCGTGCTGGGTGGTCGGACCGGACCGGCCCCGCTGCCACGGACCGGGATCGGGGATGGGTGGGTCGCGCTGCTCGCGGTCATCCTGGTCTTCGGTTCCTTGGCGATGCGGCGATGGAGCGCGCGCGGCGTATGAGCCGAGGCCCTTGAGGGCCGCTGGTATACTCGGCGACTGTTCGTTCCGGGGTAGCTCAATCGGTAGAGCAGGCGGCTGTCGGAGGCAGCCTCGGGGGGAAACCCTCGAGTGAAAACCGGGTGAACTGCGGGAAACCTACGTCCGGCCGGTGTCAGGATATGGCGATCCGCAGCCAAGCCCTCGGTGTCCAAAGCCGGGGGAAGGTTCAGAGACTCATAGCGCCCGGCACCCGCCCCCGTGCTCGTCGCGGGAGGGTGATGAGATAGTCCACCCCCGCTGGAAACGGCGGGACCAGGTGTAACCGCAAGGTCGTGGGTTCGAGTCCCACCCCCGGAGCACAGGAAGGCCGGCCTTGGCCGGCCTTCACCCTTCGTAGGAAGGATGCGCTCCGGTGCTCCTCCCGTGGTGCCGACCCAGGGTTCCGAGTCTGCCGGATCCCACCCATTGATCCTGAACGATCGGCCGCCATGCAGTAGGAATCGACCCTTTCGCGTCGAATGCGTGGTCTGACTGAACCTGTGCGCCAATAGGGAGGAACCAGATGAAGCGTCTACCGTTGCTGCTCGTGCTGGGGGCACTCGTTGCGGCTCCGATGGCTCAGGCCGAGGAACCTTTCTTCAGCCAGGACGGCGTCGTGACTGCACCCAACCCGGGTTCCAAGGCGATCGGCGGATTGACCGAGCTGTTGAACCCCTGCGGTGAGGAAGACCCGGATCTGGGCGACATCAACGGGCTCGACGGCTTCTGGATCGAGCTGCCCGAGGGCGCGCAGGGCCGCGAGGCGACGCTGGCGTCCGACGCG
>Ga0299906_10000666_pt1 | contig 30784 bp, 19 predicted proteins | sample RVTome_14_FD_200259 | JGI IMG/M metagenome (GOLD analysis project Ga0299906, IMG submission 200259) | Soil microbial communities from uranium-contaminated site in the Upper Colorado River Basin, Wyoming, United States - RVT145D125 (version 2) ...
GGTGGATCTCCTCGGCGAGACGCGCGTCGCCCTCGTGGACGCGGAAGTCGAAGGCCGGCGCTTCGTCGACCTGGGCGCGCGGCTCCCCGCCCTCCTCCACGAAGCGGGTGCGCAGCGCCGGATGGCGTCGCACCAGGGCCTCGGCCGCCCGCCGCAGCGCCTCGACGTCGAGCTCGCCGTCGATCCGCGCCGCGCCGCGGATGTTGTAGGCGGCGCTCTCGGGCGCCAGACGGTGGAGGTACCACAGCGCCTGTTGGCCGTAGGACGGCGGGTGCTCCCGGTTCTCTTCCGCGGTGCCGGCGGCGAGCGGCGCACGCTCGGTGGCCTCGGGGGCCTCGAGCTGCGCCAGCACCGACGAGGCCACCTCGGCGATCGTCGGCCCTTCGAGGAGCTGGGTGAGCGGAAGGTGGACGCCGAGGCGGCTCTCGACGGCGTTCTTGAGCTCGACCGCGATCAGCGAGTCGAGGCCCTGGGCGGTGAGCGGACGGTCGGGGTCGACGTAGGCCGCTGCCGAACGGGTGAGGCGGGCGAAGCGGTCGCGCAGGAAGGCCTCGACCAGCGGCCGGCGGCCGGCGCGCGCCAGCAGCGCCGCGCGGTCGAGCTCGAGCTCGGCGCCGAGCACCTCGCCGGCCGCCTCGCCGACGAGGACGCCGCGGCCGACCACCTCGAGGGTGCCGGCGCGGTGCTCGGCGAGCGCCGCGCGGCGCTGGATCTTGCCGCTCGAGGTCTTGGGCAGGGTGCCGGTGCCGATGAGCACCACCTCGTGTACCTGCACCTGGTGGGCCTCGGCCACGGCGGCGCGCACCGCGTCGACCACCGGCGCGGGATCGCCCTCGAAGCGGCGGTCGAGCTCGTGGACGATCACCAGCCGCTCGTCGCCGTCGACGTCGGTCGAGAACGCGGCGCCGCAGCCGGGGCGCAGCGCCGGGTGGCTGCGCTCGGCCGTGGCCTCGAGGTCCTGCGGATAGTGGTTGCGCCCGCGGATGATGATGAGGTCCTTGAGGCGGCCGGTCACGTAGAGCTCGCCGCCGCTGAGGAAACCGAGGTCGCCGGTGCGCAGGAAGGGGCCGCGCTCGCTCTCGCCGGCGAGCCGCGCGCGGAAGGTCTTCTCGCTGACCTCGGGCAGGTTCCAGTAGCCCCGCGCCACGCTCGGGCCCGCCACCCAGATCTCGCCCACGCGGCCGTCGTCGAGGCGCCGGGCGGTCGCGGGGTCGGCGATCACGATCTCGAGGTCGGAGCCGGCCCGGCCGCAGCCCACCACGCGGCGGACGTCGTCGTCCCCCTCGGGCTCCGCGGCCCGGTCCTGCTCGAGCGCCGCCGCCGACACCGGCGTGATCACGGCGGGCTCGGATCGCCGGCCGCCGGCACGCCGGCCGCCCGAAATCATCAGCGTCGTCTCGGCCATGCCGTAGCAAGGGTAGAGGGCCTGGCGCCGGAAGCCGCAGTCGGCGAAGGCGTCGGCGAAGCGCTCCAGGGTCTCGGCGCGCACCGGCTCGGCGCCGCTGAAGGCGAGGCTCCAGCTCGACAGGTCGAGCCCGGCGCGCTCCTCGGCCGTGACCTTGCGCACGCAGAGCTCGTAGGCGAAGTTGGGGCCGCCGCTGGTGGTGCCGCGGTAGCGGCTGACGGCGGCGAGCCAGCGCGCCGGCTTCTGCAGGAAGGCGACCGGCGACATCAGCACGCAGCGGATGCCGAGGTAGAGCGGCTGCAGCACGTTGCCGATCAGCCCCATGTCGTGGTAGAGGGGCAGCCAGCCCACGAAGACGGTGGACTCGTCGTGCCCCGTCTGCCGCTGGATCACGCGCTCGTTGTGCACCAGGTTGGCGTGGGTCACCATCACGCCTTTGGGCGCCGCGGTGGAGCCCGAGGTGTACTGGAGGAACGCGAGGTCCTCGCCCGCGGGCGGCGGACCGTCCCAGTCGGCCTCGGGCACCGTGTCGGTGGCGAGCCAGGCGACGCTCGCGAGCTCGGGCAGGGCGGCGGCCGCGGCTCGCAGCTTGGGCAGGGTGGCGGCGCCGGCGAGCACCGCGGCGGGCCGCGCGTCGCGGGCGATCGCGTGCAGGCGCGGCAGGTGGCGGCGCGACGCCGGCGGATAAGCCGGCACCGCGACCACCCGCGCGTAGAGGCAGCCGAGGAAGCCGGCGACGAAGTCGAGGCCGGGTGGGTAGAGGAGCAGGGCGCGTGCGCCGTCGCCGCCGGCCACCTCGCCGAGCCGGGCGGCGATGGCGCGGGCCTTGCGGTCGACCTCGGCGAAGGTAAGCTGGTCGCTCGCCTCCTCGCCGTCGGAAAGGAAGGTATAGGCGGTCTCGCCGCCCTGGGCGCGGGCGCGGCGTTGGAGTATTTCGACGAGGGTGGAGGCTCCCTGTACGGCCTCCTGCCACGGTGGGGACATGAGCCGGTCTCCTTTCGTCCAGGCCCGAATCTATCCCAAAGAGAAAGGGCCGGGGACCTCCCGGCCCCGGCCCTCGGCGTTCGCCGTCAGCGGCGGGCTCAGCCCTTGCAGGTCATGTTGCCGGAGGGCCCCCGGCACTTGAGCGAGCAGCAGTCCGCGTCCACCGAGCAGGCCGCGCCCTTCGGCGCGCACGACGGCGGAGGAGGCGGAGGCGGTGGTGGCGGTGGTGGCGGCGGTGGCGGCGGCGGCGGTGGAGGTGGCGGCGGCGGCGCGCCGTTGGGCGTGGCGCTCTGGCAGGCCGACGCCGGCCCGAAACAGGCCGACGACGATCCGGCCGCCACCACGTTGTAGTGGTACTCGCGGCCGTTGGCCACCTCGGCGTCGGTGTAGGAGGTGCCGGTCACCTCGGCGATCAGCGCCTTGCCGAAGTCGCAGCCCGCCACGCCCTCGGTGCGCAGCACCCAGTACTCGCTGGCGCCGCCGACGCCGGTCCACGACAGGTCGACCAGGTTGCCGCCCGGCGTGGCGGTGAGCGCCGGCGCCGTGGCCGGTCCGCCGGAGCAGCCGCCGTTCTGCGGCGCCGGCGTCGCGCAGGCGATGCCGTGGCGGTCGAAGGCGGCGAAGATCTCCGCCATGTGCGGCGTGCCGTCGTTCAGATTGCCGTTGTCGTCGTCGGCGATCAGCCACTGCATGTAGGCGTTGCCCGTGCTGCAGCCGTTCGACGAGCTGCCGCAGGTGCAGTTGTACCAGAGCCCGACGTTGCCGCTGCCTTGGTAGAAGAGCTTGTTGCCGATGATGAACGACGTCTCGTTGTCGTAGCCGGCGCCCGGCAGGTCGCGGGCCACCAGGTCCCAGGCCGCCTGCCGCGGCGGCGCCGCGGCGCAGTGGACCTGGCGTCCGCAGGGGCCGGACGAGCTGCTGCAGGAATTGCACACGAAGCCGAGCGCGGTGTCCGGCGTGTGGTCCGCGTGCTTGTCCCAGTCGGCGTCGCGCACGCCCGAGCAGTCGAGGTCGCAGTGGGCCGCGCCCACCTGCGCCTCGTTGGCGTTGAAGCCGGTGCCGTCGGCGGTCGTGCCGCAGCCGCGGTCCGACGTCCAGAAGAATCCGTGGCCGACGCACGACGTGTGCAGGCGATAGAGCATCGCGATGTCGGCGTAGGCCTCGGAGGTGTTCGACAGCGAGCCGCCGGAGTCGTTGTCGTCGAGGGCGTGGCCCCACTCGTGGTCGAAGACGCCGGCGAGCTCGCCGGTGTTGCGGCAACCGCCGCCGGAGCGGTAGAAGTTCACGGTGCCCGAGAAGGTGCTGTAGAAGGCGTTGCAGGTGTTGTTGAGGTTGACGTTGGAGGTGATCTGGCCCTGCAGCCAGGTGTTGCCGGGCAGCCAGCCGCGGGCCTGCTCGGCGATCTTGTTGATCTCGTAGAAGGCCGAGCGCGACGACGCGGTATTGCCGGCCGAGCCGGCCGACGTGCAGTCGTGGTCGCCGTTGACGCCGCCCATGAAGATCGAGCCGGCGGCGCTCTCGGAGATCGATCCGCAACTGTCGGAGATCCTGACGTGACGACCGTTGAGCGTCGTCGCCGCCGTGCCGCTCGCGAACTCGAAGATGCCGGCGCTGTTGGTGAAGTTGTCAGGCGCGGCGAGGCCGGTGTTGGCGAACGGCATCGGCCAGTCGCTCTGCATCACGCCGCAGGTGTCGGCGGCGGGGCAGATCTCGGTCGAGGTGATGGGGTAGACGCCGCCGGTGATTTGCTCCGCGGCATAGTGGTTGAGGTCCTCGAAGGCGAGGACCTCGCCCGTGCCGGCGTCGACGACCGCTTCCCAGACCGCGTGCTCGGGCGGCCGCACGAACGCGAATTTCCAGGTCAGCACGTGGTCGTAGCCCTGGCCCAGGCTCTGGCCGTCCACCGCCCGCGGCCGGATCTCGAGGGCCGGCGCGCGCACCACCTCGTCCTCGTCGGAGCGGCCGCCGGCGTAGGCGAAGCCGGAGCCCAGGGCGTCGTCGGCGCTGATCGCCGGCGCCGGCGAGAGGCCGCGCACGTCGCCCCAGGTCTCGGTGCCGATCGCCACCAGGTTGCCGTGCTTGATCGACGCCACCAGGCGCGAGTCGCGCACCGGGACGCCGGCGAAGCTCTGCGGGATCGCGACCTGCCACAGCTCCGGCGTCACCTGCTCGGCCCGGGCGGCGCCGAGCTGGCTCAGGTCGATGCCGAGCGGGCCCTGGTGGGCGGCGACGAAGTGGAGCACCGCCGCCGCCACCACGTCGCGGTCGACCGCGGTGACGCTGCGGCCGAGGCGCGCGCCGAGCTCACCGAGGGTGACGCCGTTGCCCACGCCGTTGCCGGGGATGAGCGGGAAGGCGCCGAGAACGTTGGTCGCGGCGCCGGAGCGCTCGTCGATGAACGCCTTGAGCTCGCCCGCGCCTCCCGCGGCTTTGGCGGCCAGCAGGAGGTCCTTCCACGCGGCCTGGTTGGGCAGCCGCTCGAGCACCTCCTCGAGGGGGCTGGCGGCGGTGCCGACGTAGAGCTCGGGCGTGATGAACTTCTTCGCCTCCAGTTGCGATTCGGAGTCCGTGGGCTCGAGACCCCACGCCGGCGTCACCATGAGGGCGCAGGCCAGGAGGGCCGCTGCGCACGTCCGGGCGGTCATCCACTTCTTCGATTCCATACAACTGCCTCCTTCCGTTCACGACGTGGCGGAGCGCGCATACGTTCCGCCGGTCAACATGCGGATTCCATAACCCTATGGGGTGGCGGAAGGGGCGGGGAAATATAGTGCGGCTGCGAAAACACGTCCCGCGTGTCAGAATGACGGCATGAACCGCGTCGAGCTGCTCCGCGTCGCCCGCGGCGACGCCCCCGCCGACCTGGTGCTCAGGAACGCCCGGATGGTCAACGTACACTCCGGCGAGGTCGAGGCGGCCGACGTCGCGATCGCGGGGGGCCGCGTCGCGGGCGTGGGCAAGGGCTACCGCGGCGACGCCGAGATCGACCTCGAGGGCCGCTTCGTCGGCCCCGGCCTGATCGACGCCCACGTCCACGTCGAGAGCTCGCTGTTGACCCCGCACGAGTTCGCCCGCGCCGTCGTCCCCCGCGGCGTGACCACCGTGGTCACCGATCCGCACGAGATCGCCAACGTCTGCGGCCTCGACGGCATCCGCTTCATGCTGCGCGACGCCGCGGGCGTGCCGCTCGAGACCTTCGTCAACGCCTCCTCCTGCGTGCCGGCCACCGACCTCGCGACCGCCGGGGCGTCGCTCGCCGCCGCCGACCTCGCCGAGCTCCTGGACGAGCCCCGCGTGCTCGGGCTGGCCGAGGTCATGAACGTCCCCGCCGTGGTGTCCGGCCAGGCGGACGTGCTCGCCAAGCTCGACGCCTTCGCCGGGCGGGTGATCGACGGCCACTGCCCCGGCCTCGGCGGCCGCGAGCTCAACGCTTACGCCGCCGCCGGCATCTCCTCGGACCACGAGTCGACTCGCCTCGAAGAGGCCCTCGAGAAGCTCCGCCGCGGCCTGACGGTGTTCATCCGCGAGGCTTCGGGGGCCCGCAACCTGGCGGCGCTCTTGCCCCTCGCCGACACCTGGACCGAGCGGCGGGTGTGCTTGTGCACCGACGACCGCCACCCCGGCGACCTCCTGGACGAGGGCTCCGTGGACCACATGGTGCGCCGCGCCATCGCCGCCGGCCTCGAGCCGCTCATCGCTCTGCGCCTGGCGACGCTCAACCCGGCCGAGCACTACCGTCTCGGCGACCGCGGCGCCGTCGCTCCGGGTCGCCGCGCCGACCTCATGGTCTTCTCCGACCTCGGGGCGCCGTGGGCCGAGCAGGTCTACGTGGCGGGGGAGCTGGTGGCGGAAGGCGGCGTCGCCCTCTTCGAGGCGCCGGGCGTGGACGACCGCGGGGTGCGCGACACGGTCCACGTCGACGCCGGCGCCCTGCGCTTCACCATCCCGGCACGCTCGCACCGGGCGCGGGCGATCGGCGTGGTCGCCGACCAGCTCGTGACCGAGCACCTGATCGTGGCGCCGCGTCTCGTCGCCGGCTTCGCCGAGGCCGATCCCGAGCGTGACCTGGCCAAGCTCGCCGTGATCGAGCGCCACCGCGACACCCGCAACGTGGGCCTGGGCTTCGTGCAGGGCCTCGGCCTCGCCCGCGGCGCGCTCGCCGGCACCGTGGCCCACGACCATCACAACCTGGTGGTCGCCGGCTGCGACGACCTCTCCATGGCCACCGCGGCGCGGGCGGTGGCCGAAGCCGGTGGCGGGCTGGCGGCGGCGATCTACGGCCAGGTGCTGGCGCTGCTGCCGTTGCCGATCGCCGGGCTGATGTCCGACCGGCCGGTCGAGGAGGTCGCCGCCGCCTTCGGCGAGCTCCAGGTGGCCGCCCGCAATCTCGGCTCGCGGCTCGCCAACCCCTTCATGGCCCTCTCCTTCCTCGGCCTCGAGGTCATCCCGTCGCTCAAGCTCACCGACCGCGGGCTGGTCGACGTCGACCGCTTCCGGCTGGTGCCGCTCTTCGTGGTGGACTGAGATGGCGGACGAGCAGGGAACGGCGAGCGACCCCGGACCCAGGACGCTGATCAGCGAGGAGCGCATCGCGCGCCGCGTCGACGAGCTCGCCGCCGAGATCTCGCGCGACTACGCCGGCAAGGGCGAGATCCTCCTCGTCGGCGTGCTGCGCGGCTGCTTCGTCTTCCTCGCCGACCTGTCGCGCCGGCTGACGGTGCCGCGCCGCGTCGATTTCATCGCCGTCCAGAGCTACCAGGGCGCCGAGTCGGGCGCCGTGCGCATGCTGATGGACGTCCACGGCGACGTCCAGGGCCGGCACGTGCTCATCGTCGAGGACATCATCGACAGCGGCCAGACCCTGGCCTACCTGCTCGAGACCTTCCAGGCGCGCCGCCCGGCCTCGCTCAAGACCTGCGTCTTCGTGCGCAAGGAGGGCCGCCGCAACCTCGACGTCCGCGTCGACTACCTGGGGCTCGAGATCCCCGACGTCTGGGTGGTGGGCTACGGCCTCGACTACGACGACCACTACCGGACGCTGCCTTACATCGGCGAGCTCGACGTCAGCTCCTGACGCGGGACGGCCGGCCGAGCAGGGACGCCACGCCAACTCCCGCCGCATAGGTCGCGAAAGCCCACAGCACGCCGACGCCGACGCCCGCGGCGACGCCGCCCCAAGGCGCTCCCTCCCGTCCCCACAGCTCCGAGACCAGGAGGACGACGTCGTCGCCGCGCAGCGTCTCGGCCCACGCCGACCACGGCGGCAGCCGGGTGACGACGATCGCGCCGATCTCGTAGGCGTCGCCCGGCAGCGCCACGAACGGCGCCAGCGCCACCGGCACCACGAAGCCGAAGGCGAACGCGCGGCCGGCAGCACCGGCCCGACGCAGCGCCCAGACGCCCGGCCACAGCGTCGCCAGGTAAGGCGCGAAGACCGTGGCCAGGTAGACGGCGTCGCTGCCTCCGTCGTCGAAGCCCGAAAGGCGTCCGGCGTAGTCGCCGCCGGCTTCGACGAACGGCACCAGGCGTTCGAGGAGCGCGCCGCCGTAGACGGGCGAGATCTCCAGGCGGCTCACCGTGCCGCCGGCCGCCAGACAGCCCGCCGCGTGCAGCAGCTCGTGTATCGGCACGTAGACCCACCAGCCCACTGCCAGGCCGAGACCGACGAGGGCCAGCGCGCGGTAGCCGCCGCGGCGCGATGAGGGCTTGCCAAGACAACGGTCGAGGCCCGACAGTAGATCGGAAAGGGGCCAGAGGAAAACGACGATCGCTCGACGCGGCGAAAGGGTTGACACGACGAGGGAATACTACAATACTATCGCCCCAGGAACAAAGGCTGGCGCAAGGGTCGATTGGGCTGAGCTGTCCAGCGCCGTCAACCGGCGCGCCCGAGGGGCGATGTTAAGATGGGGGCGATGACCGAGAACATGGCGCGAATCCACGTGCGGCGGCGTACGCGCCGACACGAATGGCCCGAGCATTTGGCCGAGCTGCTCGGCAAGATTCCGGATCGGCAGCTCGCGCGCAAAGCCGGCATCTCTGCCTCGTCCGTGGGTCGGGAGCGAAGCCAGCGCGGCATTCCTCCGTGGAAAGAGCCGTCGCCGGCGGCCGATTGGACGCCCGAGAGAGTGGCCCTGCTCGGAAAGGACACCGACGCGCGAGTGGCCGCGGCTCTGGGCATCAGCAAGGAGGTGGTCGGCGTCAAACGCAGGATCCTCGGCATTCCCGCCTATGGAAGGGTCGCAAAGGTCCGCGAGTGGACGGACCAGGAGCTGGCGTTGCTCGGCACCCGACCCGACCGCGAGGTCGCGGAGGCGATCGACGTGAATGTCGAGACGGTCCGACAGAAGCGCCTCGGTCTCCGGATCCCCTCTTTCCGCCCGCCACGTCCCCAAGTGCAGTGGACGGAGGAGGCGCTCGCGCTGCTCGGGGTCGTCGACGACGGCGAGATCGCCCGGATGCTGGGCGCGAGCCGCGCGACGGTCACCCTGAGGCGGTCGGGTCTGGGCATTCCGGCGACCAAGGTCAGCGGCAAGGTCGTCTTCACGGCCGAGCTCATTCGGGTGCTCCGGCGGCCGACCCGGGAGGTGGCGCGTCGGACAGGTCTCAGTGAATCGACGATCACGACTCTGCGCTTGGAGCTCGGAATGATCGACCCCCCGCGTCCCCGCCTCCGCGTCCGTTGGAAGCCCGAGGTCCTGGAACGGTTGGGGACCGTTCCCGACGGAGCTCTCGCCAAGGAGCAGGGCGTCACGACGGCGGCCGTTCGCTACCAGCGCCACAGGCGCGGCATCGCACCTTGGAGCGCCCGGAGCGCCGCGGAAGATACGAGTGTCGGGAGACAGCACGCCCGGAAGCAAGCCTGGTGGACCCCCGAGGAAGAGGCTCTCCTGGGAACGCGCCCCGACGAGGAGGTCGCGCAGCTCCTGCGCCGTACGGTGTCCGCCGTGCAAGACCGCCGCATCAGACTGGGCATCGAGGTCTTTCGCGAAGACGGGTCGCGCGCCCGCGCACCGTGGTCGACCTCGGAGGAGGCTATGCTCGGAACCGCACCCGACGAAGAGATCGCCCAGAAGCTGAAACGAACCGTCTTGGCGGTCAAGGTGCGGCGAGGCCGCCGCGGCATTCCGCTGTTTCGCCCGAGACGCCGCGGTCGGTGAGGCTTGACCCACCTATTCAGTGTGGAAGCTGGATCGGCCCGAGCCCTCAAACTGGCTCGACGGCCGGTGGCGCCCCGGCGCCCTACTCGTAGTGCAACGCCAGCATCGGCTGCACCCGGCTCGCCCGCCGCGCCGGGAGCGCGCAGGCGGCGAGCGCCACCAGCGTCAGCACGAAGGGCAGGGTGAAGAGCGTCGACGGATCGCGCGGGCTGATGCCGTAGAGCTGGCTCGCCACCAGCGGCGAGAGCAGGATCACCAGCCCCATCCCCGCCGCCACCCCGAGGAGCACCAGCAAGAGCCCCTGCCCGAGCACCAGCCGCAGCACGTCGGCCGAGCGCGCCCCGAGCGCCATGCGGATGCCGATCTCGCGCCGGCGTTGGGCCACCGAGTAGGCGATCACGCCGTAGATGCCGATCGCCGAGAGCACCAGAGCCAGGGCGGCGAAGGCGCCGAGCAGCACCGCCGCCAGCCGCTCGCTCGCCACGTTCTGCGCCAGCCGCTCCTCCATCGTCATCACGTCGGCGATCGGCTGCGCGGCGTCGAGGGCCTGGATCTGCGCCTCGACGCCGTCCACGAGCTGGCGCGGCGGCACCGCGGTCTTCACCACCACGGTGGCGAACGGCAGCGGACCCTGGACCATCGGCTGGTAGAGCTGGACCCGCGACTCCTCGTTGACGCCGTAGCTCTTGACGTGGTTGACCACCCCGACGATCTCCATCCAAGGGTTTTCCTCGTCGGCGGGATCGCGGCCGAACTTGACCCGTTTGCCGATCGCGTCCTCGCCCGGCCACATGGCCTCGGCAAAGCGCTCGTCCACGACGGCGACCCGGCGGCTGTCGGCGTGGTCCTCGGAGGTGAGCGTTCGGCCGCGCAGCAGGCGCAGCCCCATCGTCTCGAAGTAGCGCGGCGTCACCCGCATCACCTCGGTGTGCCGGCCCTGGCCGGGAGGCAGCGGCTCCTGGCCCTCCGCCACGTACGAGCTCTGCCAGCCGCCGAGCAGCGGCAGCGTGGTCGCCGCCGAGAGCACGCCGGGCAGGCCGTGGATGCGCTCCAGCGTCTGCTCGAAAAAGGCGGCTTGCTGCGCCTCCTCGGGATAGCCGGCCTCCGGCAGGGTGACCTGGAAGGTGAGAACGCTCTCGGCGTCGAAGCCCGGATCGGCGGCGAGCAGCCGCGAGAAGCTGCGCAGGAAGAGCACGGCGCCGATCAGCAGCACCAGGGCGAGCGCCACCTCGGCCACCACCAGGCCGCTCTGCACGCGGTGGCGGTCGGGTCCGCGCGAGCCCTTCGAGCCGTCCTTCAAGGCCTGGACGAATTCGGAGCGGGTGGCCTGGAGCGCCGGCACCAGCCCGAAGACCAGGCCCGTCGCCAGCGCCACGACGGCGGTGAAGGCCAGCACCCGGCCGTCGATCGCCACCAGGCCGTAGGTCGGCAGGCGCTCGAGCTCGAGCACGGCGAGCAGCCCCTTGAGGCTGGCGAACGCCACGCCGATTCCGAGCACGCCGCCGGCGAGCGCCAGCGTCACGCTCTCGGCGAGGAGCTGGCGGCCGATCCGCCAGCGGCCGGCGCCGAGGGCGCCGCGCACGGCCATTTCCTGCGCGCGTCCGGCGCCGCGCGCCAGCAGCAGGTTGGCCACGTTGACGCAGGCGATCAGCAGCACCGCCGCCACCGACGCCAGCAGCACCATCAGCATCGGCCGCACGTTGCGCACCATGCGCTTCTGCAGCGGGAAGAACGACACCGTCGCCTTGGTGTTGGAGTCCGGGTACTGCGCCTCGAGCTCGGCGGCGACGCGTTGCATGTCGGCCTCGGCGCTCGCCATGTCCACGCCATCCTTGAGCCGCGCGGTCACGTAGATGCCGGGGTGGTTGCCGCGGTGCTCGAGCCAGTCGGCGGCGAAGTGGCCGATCGGCAGCCAGAGCTCGGCGGCGCGGTAGTAGATGGGATAGAGGAAGCCGCGCGGCATCACCCCCACGACTTCGTAGGGCTCGCCGTCGAGCAGCAGCGTCGAGCCGACGGCGTCCTCGCGTCCGCCGAAGCGTCGCTGCCACAGCCCGTAGGTGAGGATCGCCACCTTCGGCCCCCCGACCTGGTCCTCCTCGGCGGTAAAGTGACGCCCGCGCGCGGGGTCGACGCCGAGGAGTTGGAAGAGGTTGGCGGATGCGTGGATGGCGGTCACCAGCTCGGGAGGGCCGTCGCCGGTGAGGTTGTAGCCGTCGGAGCGGTGCGCGGCCACGTGCTCGAACACGCGGTTGCGCGCGCGCCAGTCGAGGAAGTTCGGATACGAGGTCGACATCTCGCCGAAGCTCTCGGAGCGCTCGGTCATGAACACCAGCTCCTCGGGCTCGTCGAAGGGCAGGGTGTCGAGGAGCACGCCCTTGACGACGCTGAAGATCGCGGTGTTGGCGCCGATCCCGAGCGCCAGCGTGAGGGCGGCGACGAGGGAGAAGACGGGACGCTTGACGAGCAGACGCAGGCCGAAGCGGAAGTCGCGCAGCAGGGTGGTCATCGATGGTCCTCCGAGTGGGGCTCGCTCTTGGCTGGCGCCGGCGGGCTTGCGGTATTGGACGCCCGCCGGCGTCCGGGGGTTTGCAGCGAGGCGGGCCTCGGAGGTGGATACGTCGGGTGCGGCGGGAGGTTACAGGGCGAGGATTCTGATCCCTGCCGCGAAGCGCCGTTCCAGCTCTTCCAGGTCTTCAAGGCGCTCGCTGAGGAGATCTTCAAGCTCTTGGACGTCCGAGATCTGCACCGCAGAAAGCAAGTGGGCTTGGGCATCGACGCGGTGGTAGTCACCGTCCAAGACGGCACGGCGGATGTCGGGAGTCTCTTCCGGCGCGGCCAGGACCCGATTGGACGGTCCTTGCAGAAGTATCTCGAGACGATCGCTGACGGGCTCTCCCCATTGCCTGACGGTCTTTCGGAGCACGAGCGGCTGGACCATCTCGGCGCCCCGCTTATTCAGCGCCGCTCTGGATTGACTTGAACCTTGGACGGCGTCGCGGTGCTCGGCCATGCGCAAGGCGAGGGCTTTGGCACGTGCATGGCGGAAATCATATCGACGGGGCGGTGGCGTCAGCTCAGATGCCGGCGGCATGACCTCGCAAACGGGTGTCTGGCCCTTGGCGACATCCTGGACGTTTTTGGCCGCCCGGAACATCCTCGAGGCATTAGAACCACCCGCCAGGCCAATGTAGACTGTCCACCAGAACCAGTAGACGAAAGCATCGGTTCGACGATTGGGATCCTCGGTGAGGCGAAGTCCGTCCGCCAAGAGCGGAAGGAGCTGTCCATAAGGAAGCAGCGCCGGCGACGCGATTCCGCACTGACGCGCGAGGAAGCGAATGCCGCCCTCGAGATGCGCGATCGCCTCTTCTAGTACCTCAGGGTGCTCGCGAAACGCCCGACTGATCGTCGCGATTTCGCTCTCGAAGACATCGATGCCGAGAGCGCCCTTGCAGGCAGTCAGCACGAGCTCTTCATCGATCTTCCCCCATCCCAAAGGTCCGAGCTTCTCGGCGCGGGCTTCTTCGAGGCGGGAATTGAGGTCGAAGTCCTCACTCCATGTCAGGGCATGGATCATGTGCGTCGGCTTCATGACCGTTCCCTGACTGTTGATCTGCTGAAAGGTACGAGTGACTTGGTCGAGATCGTCAGAAACGATCGGAATTATTGGAATCTTGTACCGCTGGAAGGCCGCCCCAAGCTCTTCAAGCTTTCGAAGCAGCTTCTCCTCATCGGGCTTCCCTATGAGCCCTCGCTGGAAGCGAAAGCTGGCGACACTATCGAGAAGCACGCGTAGCGACACGTAGGAATTGCTCTCCTCCTTTTGATCGGCGAGCAGAAAGATGTCATTATCGAGGTCGAACAAGATCTCCCAGCATCTTTCATCATTGTCCGCGCCGAGCGCCAATTGGCCACTTGGGGGTTTGAGTGCCCCCAACAGGGTGGCGAGTCGCTGATGCCCATCGAGGATATATGAAGTGAAATCTCCGCCCTCCGTCGAATTTAATCTATACGGTCCAAGGCGGTCGTACCACGCAACCCTTATTCTCGTCCTCCAAACGAGGATACTGCCAATGGGTGTCGACCGGTAGACGCTCTCCATGAGCTCCAATCTCTGCTCGTCTTCCCATACGATAGGTCTCTGGAAACGAGGCACGAGGAGGTGGCCCGCGGCGATCTCTTCCAAGATTTGCGAGAGGAACTGAACTTGAGGATCGCTGACGTACGCTGGCGTGGACATGGCGTCTCTTTCGCTCAAGAAAGGTCGATGAGTCTATCGATCATCGGCCGAGTCTCAGATCGCAGGCCATCGTTCTCGAACCATGCATCCTCTTGATGGAGATGCGGGTCGCTGAAGATGGTGACTATTCCCGAATCCAGGCCAGAAGAAAGCAAGGCCCTGGTTTCGGCGTCGAGGCTGGCAAAAAGCGCTCTGACTTCATCGGCGATCTTGGCGGTATTCGCTTTTCGTTTGAGGGTCTTCAAGTATTCATCGTCGCCACTGAAACCATTCTTCATGTTGAAGTGATGGCGCTGGCGATCGCTGAGGCGTTCGAACGCCCGAGCCTTCCTTGCCCGTTCTCTTTGCTCTTTTCTCTTCGCCCAGATTTCCCGGATGGAGGGTAAAGGCAAGTAGTTCTCCGCAGATCGCCGCTCGAGGCAATGAAAAGCGACCTTCCTCTCGCACATCCGCCTCAACCTTCTTGCCCCCGGCGAGGGACAGCCAGGCGCCATCGCGTCGCTATCGAAGATCCAGAACGAACGCGCCCTACGCCCCGAAGCAACGTCGATTTCCTTCAAGGTCTGAAACATCTCTTGGAGGCCGCCCCCGTGTTCGAAGCGAAGCCAGTGCTTCTTGAGCGCCAGTTGAAGCTCCCTTCTCTGATGGAAATCCGCAACCGCCAGAAGGAAGTCCCGGTCGTTGCGCTGGTTTTCGACGACCACCGACAACGGCTGGCTGAGGACCTGAAGTGCTTCGCCGAGCGGCAACTCAGAGTTTTCAGACCATCGTGCCCGCGAGGCCGTCGTGATCCTCACTTGGCGCAACGCCGGGCGCCGCGACTCGAGATCAAAGCCGGATTCGATAGCAAATCGGATCTCATCGCGGACGCTGTCATCCCGGTCGTTCAACCACTTCTCGAACTGAATCGCATCGAGAGGATCGGGAAAGACACGATGACGGCCCTCGACCGCCATGTCAAAGAGGCGGATCAAGCTACCATGCCACACGGGCTTCGTGAAGACTTGGCCGTCGACGAGAACCCTCACGGCTTTATCTCTTGCGGCGCAGAAGGAAGAGCTCGCGCGCCAGGGCGACGTCTTCCGAAAAGACCCCAACGGGCCAACCCTCGACTCGGCCGTCGTCGTCGATCGACATTTTGCGGGCGCGGCTGCTTCCATCGTTCAGCTTCTCGACCCAGTAGATCGCGACATCCTTGGCCGGAAGCTTGTCCAGTGCCACCTGAACCTGGATGCTGAGCAGCAGGTTCTCTGAATGCGTTTCGATAACGATCGAAGGCGGGTTCTGTCCGGCGGCAGCCTCGCATAGCTGCCGGGCAAGGGCCACCTCCGCGGCCGGGTGAAGGTGCAACTCGGGCTGCTCTAAAGCCAGGATCTGCGGATGCTCCGGCGATGCTCGCCGCGCCATGGCGAGGGCCACGAGTACCGGCAAAACCTGTGCCATGCCCTCGCCCGTATCCGAGAGGGGGATCCCCAGGCCGGCGGCGTCCACGGGATCGAGCGAAAGATATGCTCTTTCGGCTCTGCCTTGAACATCGAGGATCTGTCGGAAGTTCGACTCAAACCAAGCCGCGACCTCCTCGAAAAGACCTCCATGGGCGATCTTTCGGTCGAAGAACAGGACATCGGTGAAGCCGTCGCCATTGGGCGCGAGCCGCGACGGCGGCTCTCTCGGCTCGAAGCTCCGAGGAGAGCTGGAGCGTAGCGATGCGAGCCAGTGAATGCCAGAGGCGAAAGTATGAAGCTCCGACTTGAAGTCCGCGAAGTGCTTCTTCAACCTCTCGGGTCCCCCGCCGTCCTCCAGCTCCGGTGCGAGGCCGCTGAACCGGAGCGGTAGTTGGACGGCGGCAGAGTCTCCCTCCGTGACGTCGTATTGGTGTCCGATCCCGCCCTTCGGGCCTTCCTCGGCGATCCACCGGCCTGCAACTCTCCGCTTGCCCGAGACCATCCGAATCGCTGAGACGACCTGCCTGAAGCGGTCAGGAAGGTGGCGGATCTCGACGTCGAAGGCGCCGCGGCGCCAAGCGAGACCGAGGCCGAGCCCGGCACCGGGTCGGAGCCGCGTCAACAGGTCGTCAAAGGAGGCATTACGGCTCGCCGGGGTGTTGAGATTGAGTGGTCCCCTGCCTGGCTCGATAATCGACTCTCCGATCAAGGGCAGGGCCTGGAGAAGAGCACTCTTGCCCGCATTGTTGTGGCCAAAGAGCAGCGTCAGGGGGCGAAGCTCGATGAGCGTCGGCTCCACGAACGACCTGTAGTTGATCACCGAGAAAGACGTCAGCATAGGATTCAATCTGTCCCCTGCGTGCCGGGGACGCCCGCGTAGACCTCCGCAACCGGCAGCGACGCGCCGACCTCGGGGAGGTCGATAGCGGTCTCCGAGTCGGTCACCTCGACGACCCGCCAACTGCCGTCGTCCTGGCGTTGCCAGTGCTCGATCCAGGTGCGGTCCTGGGCCACCAGCAGACAGACGCGGAGCGACTCGATGCCGCGGTAGGCGAAGAGCTTGAGCCCGCGGTCCTTGACCTCGGTCGAGGGCGAGAGGACCTCGACGACCAGGGTCGGATTGACGAGCGTGTCCACCTCGGCGTCCTCGAAGGCGGGCTCGCCGCAGACCACGACGACGTCCGGATAGACGTAGCGGGGGCTCGCCGGGATCCGGACCCGCATGTCGCTGACGTATCCCTCGCAGCCGCGGCGGCGGATCTGCGGCCCCAGGACGTTGGCGACGTTCCAGCAGATCAGGCCGTGCGCCCGGCTGGCGCCGGCCATGGCCACGGCCCGGCCGTCCCAGTACTCGTGGCGCTGCGCGGATTCGCGCTCCCGGCTGAGGTATTCTTCGACGTTCAGGAGCCGCTCGGCTTCGGCGCTCATGGGATCAGGATAGCACGGCGGCTACGGCAGCACCCCGACGCGCACGCCGCTCGGATGCTCGGGCGAACGGTAGACCCGGTTGGTGACGCGGATGAAGTCGTCGGCGTCGGCCTCGAAGATGTTGGGCACCCACTTCTGCGGGTTGCGGTCGACGAAGGGGAACCAGGTGCTCTGGATCTGGATCATGACGCGGTGGCCGCGCCGGAAGGTGTGGAGCACGTCCAGGATCTCGAACGACACCTTCGTCACCTCGCCCGGCGTGAACGGCTTCGGCTGCTCGTAGCTCTCGCGAAACCGCCCGCGGAAGACCTCGGCCCGCACCAGCCGCTGCGTGCCGCCGAGGTCGGCCTCGTCCTCACCGCCGCCGTCGTCGTCATCGTCCTCGTCTCTCTTCGTCGTCTTCGGGAAGACGTCGACGAGCTTGACGATCCAGTCCGAATCGCCCCCCGAGGTCGACACCCACAGGTCGGCGACGAGCGGCCCGGCGAGCGTCACGTCGTCCGCCAGCTCCTCGCCCTGGTAGACCAGCACGTCGGGCCGCCAGGCGGCGAAGCGCTGGTCCTCGGTCATGTACTCCCGGGCCCAGCGGGTGGTGATCTCCATGGTGTAGGGCACCGGCCTGGCGGGATCGCTCACGTACTCGTCGTAGGGGCTCTCCGTCGCGCCGGGCGGCTGCCATGCCAGGCCGCCGCCGTCCTGCAAATAGAGGGTCTTCTCCCGGAGCTTCGGCGGCGGCCAGGCGTCGAAGGAGCGCCAGCGGTTGGCGCCGGTCTCGAACGTCAGGGCCTCGGGGAGACGGTGCTCGCCCTCGCCCTTGAGGAAGTGCCGGAAGAACGGCAGGTGGACGTTCTCCTGGAAATAAGCCGACGTCTTGAAGCCGAAGCCCGCCGTCCCCAGCGCCTCGCCGCCGGTGCGGTTCCAGCCGCCGTGGGGCCACGGCCCCATCACCAGCACGTTGAAGATGCCAGGGTTCTGCGCCTCGATGGCGCGATAGGTCTTGAGCGGACCGTAGAGGTCCTCGGTGTCGAACCAGCCGCCGACGGTCATCACCGCCGCCGTGACGCCCCGCAGGTGCGGCAGGACGTTGCGGGATTGCCAGAAATCGTCGTAGTCAGGATGGCGGACGATCTCGTTCCAGAACGCGATCTCGCCCTTGAAGTGGCGTTCGTTGACGTTCTTCAATGGACCCAGGTCGAGGAAGAACTGATAGCCGTCGGGCGTCTTGTGATCGATCCCTTCGGTCCTCTCGGTGGTCGGCGCCTCGCGGGCCTTGCCGAAGCCGGAGAAGAAATTGAAGGCCAGGGGCAGGATGAAGGCGCCGTGGCGGTGCATGTCGTCCCAGAACCAGTCGGCGATCGGCGCCTGGGGCGAGGAGGCCTTGAGCGCCGGGTGCGAATCGATCGCTCCCGCCGAGGCGTAGAAGCCCGGGTAGGAGACCCCCCACTGGCCGACCCTGCCGTTGTGGCCGGCGACGTTGGCGAGCAGCCACTCGATGGTGTCGTAGGTGTCGGTGCTCTCGTCGACGTCCTGGTCGCTCTTCTTGGCGGCCACGTGCGGGCGCATGTTCACGTACTCGCCCTCCGACATGTAGCGCCCGCGCACGTCCTGGTAGACGAAGATGAAGCCGTCGCGCTGGAACGACTCGTCGGGCCCGAGCTTCTCGCGGTAGCCGTCGGCGCCGTAGGGGGAGACGCCGTAGGGCGTCCGGAAGAGCAGGATCGGGTACGTCGTCGAGACGTCGTAGGGAACGTAGACGGCGGTGAAGAGGCGCACGCCGTCGCGCATGGGGACGCGGTATTCGTACTTGGCGTAATGGGAGCGCACGGACTCGGCGCTCTCGGCGTCGGTCTTGTCGTCCTGGGCCGCGGCCCAGGGCGTCGCGGCGAGGAGGAGCAGGGCGAGGATTCGGCGCGTGAAGGCGGTCGTCATCCGATGGGTCTCCACGAAGGTCGGGCGGTGGAGGCGGTATTATAGGCGGATTGAATTCCGACACCGAGGAGGAGGGATGAGCGAGACGAAGCAGCGAGTCGAAGAGATCCGCGGACGGCTGGCCGAGCTCCAGGCCGAGCTCAGCCGACTGGAGGCGTCGGACGAGGACGACGCGGCGCCGCGCGCCGAAGGACGGTCGATCGTCGTCCAGCGCGACGCCCGGGGCGCGATCCTCGTCACCGGCGACGGCAACCGGATCCTCGCCGGCGACGCCGACCCCGAGCTCCTGCTCAAGGCCTATCTCGCGTCGCTGGCCAACGACTGCGACTACCTTCCCCTGGGGACGATCGACACCCAGTTCCGCGACGGCGGCGAACGGCGCGTACGCCTGCCCGACGTCTACGTCGAGCTCGACGTCACGGTGACCTCGCGGCCGTCCGCGGACGACGGAGAGCGGGACTGGTCGTGGCGGCTGATACGGGGCGAAGCCGCGGGCCGCATGGACGTCGGCGCGGCCCTGGCACGGCCCGAAGCGAGCCGTCACGTGCTGCTGGGCGATCCCGGCTCGGGCAAGACCACCGTGGCCCACCACCTCTGCCGCGCCCTGGTCGCCGGCGGGGACGTCCCAGAGGGGCTCGCGGGCCTTCTTCCCGTGCGTTTCGTGCTGCGGGACGTGGCGGCGTTGCACCTCCCGGCCGCCGTCCGCAAAGGGACCGCGGGCGTGCTGTGGAACGCCCTCGCCAAAGACCTGGAGAATCGACTGGGAGCCGCAGCCGCGTCGCGCCTCCTCCCGCATCTCCAGGAGCGGGCGATGGACTCGGGCGCCTTCATAGTGCTCGACGGTCTCGACGAGGTGGCGCAGACCGGGCGCCGGCGCGAGGTCCTCCTGGAGGCGGTCGCGGACCTCGCCGCCACGCTGCGCGACAGTCCTTCGCGTCTCCTGGTCACCGCGCGTCCCTACGCCTACGCCGACCCGAAGTGGCACCTCGAAGGCTTCGAGATCCTCGGCCTGGCGCCGTTCCGCGCCGAGCAGGTCGAGCTGTTCATCGAGCAGTGGTACATGACGGCGGCCCGCCAGGCCCTCCGTTGGACCGAGGATGCCGCCCGGGCGAAAAGCGAGCTGCTCCGCCGGGCGCTCGACCACCGGCCCTACCTCGGCGACCTGGCGTCGCGGCCCCTGCTCCTCACGCTGATGGCGACCCTGCACTCGAGCTGGGGACAGTTGCCCGACGACCGGGCCGACCTCTACGAGGAGACGGTCAAGCTCCTCCTCGGCCGCTGGCAGCGCGCCCGCGAAGGCGAAGGCGGCGAGGAGGAGAGCCTCTCCCAGCTCCTCCGGGTCCCGGAGCGCCGCCTGCGCGAGGCGTTGGAGGCCCTGGCCTTCACCGTCCACGAGCGTCAGGGCGCGGACCCCGAACGCGACGAGCAGCCGGCCGACATCTCGGACGCGGAGCTCTTGCGGGCGTTCCGGCCGCTCCTGGACGACGTCGGCCCCGCCGAGCTGCTGGGCTACCTCGAGAACCGCGCCGGAGTGCTCATCCACCGGCGCGCGGGCGTCTACGCCTTTCCGCACCGCTCCTTCCAGGAGTACCTGGCGGCCTGCCATCTCGGGAGCCTTCCCGATCCCATGGACCAGTTCCGCCAGCGCGCCTTCGCCGACCCGGCGTGGTGGCGCGAGGTCGTGCTGCTGGGGATCGGACGGGCGCGGCGCTCCGGCCTCGGCACCGCCGTCGGCTTCGTGTCCACGCTGATGCCGGACGGTCCGGACTCCCAGGAGACGATCGACGACGTCCACTGGCGCGTCGCCGTGCTCTGCGGCGAGGCTCTCCTCGAGCTGCCGATCCTGGGCACGGAGAAGGCCGAGGAGCCGCAGTACCGAGCCGTCGTCCGACGCGCGCGGGACTGGCTGGTGCAGCTTGTCGAGGAGGGGAGGCTGAGCCCCAAGGAACGGGTCAAGGCGGGCGACGTCCTCGGGCGCCTGGGCGATCCGCGGCCGGGAGTCGAGGCCGTCGACTGGCTGGAGGTGCCGGCCGGGCCGTTCGTCATTGGCAGCGCGGACGCCGATCCCCTGGCGTATGACGACGAGCGCCCGCAACACGAGGTGTACCTCGAGCGCTTCTGGATCAGCCGCTACCCGGTCACCAACGCGCAGTTTCGGCCCTTCGTCGAGGATGACGGGTACTCGAACCGTGATTATTGGACCGAGGACGGCCGGGAGTGGCTTCAGGGCGCCGAGCCAGACGGCTCCTTCTATCCCGAGGACTGGCGCGAGCAGATGGCGAACTGGTTCGCGAAAAGACCGAAGGAGAAACGGCGCCGGCCGTTCTTCTGGGACCACGAGAGGCTGTCGGCGCCGACACGACCGGTGGTCGGCGTGACGTGGCATGAAGCTTGCGCGTTCTGCAGGTGGCTGACCGCGCACCTCGGCGAGCAGGGCGGTACACCGGTAGTCGGCGTCCAGTGCGGCGTCAGCTTGCCGACGGAAGCCCAGTGGGAGAAGGCGGCGCGAGGCACCCAGGGGCTTCTCTGGCCGTGGAGCAACGAATTCGACGCGAAGCTGTGCAACAGCGAGGAGAACGAAGTTGGGGAGCCGAGCCCGGTCGGGATCTTCCCCGGCGACTCCAGCCCCTTTGGGGCTCGTGACGTCGTGGGTAACGTTTGGGAGTGGACGTCGACGGCGTGGGGGAGGGCAGCCTTGCCGGCGGATTACGAGTACCCCTATGTCGCTGATGACGGCCGAGAGAATCGGAGCTCTCGGTGTGGAAGGATCTTGCGTGGAGGGTCTTTCTATAATGACAAAAGGGACGCTCGTTGCGCCGCGCGCCTCAGGGTCGTCCCGGAGGACTTCTTCGACTTCGTCGGTTTCCGGGTGGTTTTGTCCCTGGCGCATTCTGAATCCTGATTTCTGGTTTCTGATGATCCGGATTTTACGGGAGATATTGAATGGCGAAGCGGTACGATAACCTCTTCCAAGAAGTCGTGTCGTTCGAGAACTTGTACCTCCCCTCCGGGACGAGAGCCCTGCCCGGAATGAGGAGGGATTTGAGATGAAGAAGTCCAACGCCAGCGACCACAGCGTGCTCGTCGACGGCTCCGTCGTCAACAGCACCATCGTCATCGCCGCCGACCGCCACCACGACGCCCGCGGCAAGACGGCCTCGGCCGAGGAGCTCCGCTCGGCAACGCGGACTTACCTCAACTACCTCCACGACCGCTACCGCTACCTCGAGCTCAAGGGCATGGGGGTCGCCGAGCGCGTGCCGTTGCGGCTGCCGCTGCTCGAGGTCTTCGTGCCGCTCAAGGCCCGCGTCGAGATGCCCAAGGGCGAGACCTGGGACCGTACGGCGCGGCTCGCGGGCCGGGAGCTCTCCGACGAGGAGGCAGAAAAGCTCGGTCTGCGGCTGAGCGAGCCTCAGCTCGTGAACGATCTCGTGCGCGGGCACGGCGGGCTGATCGTCCTCGGCGATCCGGGCTCGGGTAAGACGACGTTCCTCAAATCTCTGGCGGTCGCCTATGCCACCGGAAGCGGGGACGGGCTCGGGTTGGGACCCCGCTTGCCGATCCTCCTCCCGCTCTCGGCCTACGCCAAGGCCATCGAGTCGGATGACGTGCGCCTCGATAGGTTCATCGGCACGTACTTCCACAGCCTCGGATGTAACGCCGCCGTGCTCGCGATGCTGCAGGAGGATCTGAAGGCCGGTCGGGCGCTGCTGCTGCTCGACGGTCTCGACGAGGTTTCGGACCTCTCGCTGCGGCAGACCGTGGCGCGGCGGGTCGCGGACTTCTTCGCCTTCCATCGCCGGGCCGGCAACAAGTTCGTGCTCACCAGCCGCATCGTGGGCTACCGCGAGGTCCGCACGGTGGCCGAAGGCCTGACCGAATGTACCCTGGTGGACTTCGACGACGAGGAAATCGCGCTCTTCACCGAGAAGTGGACGTCCGCGCTCGAGCGTCAGGCCCAGGGTGCGACCGGCGTGGCCGCGGCCGACGCCGCGCGCGAACGCCACGACCTGCTGGCCGCCGTTCGAGGCCATGCCGGAGTACGCCGGCTCGCCGCCAATCCGCTGCTGCTCACGATCCTGGCACTGATGAAGCGCCAGGGCGTGTCCCTGCCGGAGCGCCGCGTGGAGCTCTACGACCTCTACGTACGGACGCTGCTCTTGAGCTGGAACCGGGCCCGAGGTCTCGACCGGCCCCCGCAACGCGATCTCGACGTGGTCGAGACGGTGCGCATCCTGGCGCCGCTGGCGCTCTGGATGCACGAGGTCGACTCCGGCCTCGGTCTGGTCAAGCGCGAGGACCTTCACCGCAAGCTCCAAGAGATCTTCACGGACCGGGGAGAGGACGACCCGGAGCAACGCGCGCGGACTTTCCTCTCCGACGTTCGGGAATACGCGGGTCTGATCCTCGAGCGCGGTCCGGAGGAGTACGGCTTCATCCACCTGACCTTCGAGGAGTACCTCGCGGCGGTGGCGATCGCGCTGGCGGCGCAAGGCGACCGCCGTGGGCTCGTGGAAGCGATCGCTGGCCGTCTCGGCGACCCGGCGTGGCACGAGGTCGCGCTGCTGCTGATCGGCTACGTGGGGCTGATCCAGCAGCTCGACGTGGTCGCCGGCGCAGTGGTCGAGAGGCTGGTGGGAGAGCGGCCGGGCGCGCCGGGCCAAGCCGTCGTGCTGGCGGGCGCCGCGGTGTTGGACGTGGGGACCGGCGGCGTGACGCCGCGCAGCCGGCGCTCCGCGGTCGAAGCTCTGGTCGTCACGCTGCAGGATGAAGCCGTGCCCGGCAAGCTGCGTCGCGAGGCCGGGCTCCATCTCGGACGTCTCGGCTGGTTGCCGGAGGACCTCGACGTCTTCGTCGAGGTGCCGCCGGGCCCGTTCCTCTTCGGGGAGGAGAAGGAGAAGCGCGAGATCGAGCGGCGCTATTGGATCGCGAAGTATCCGGTCACCGATTACCAGTATGCGAGGTTCGTGGCAGATCGTGGCTACTCGCGGGAGGAGCTGTGGACCAAGGAAGGTTGGGAATGGCGGGCCCAGCGACGACGCGACAGCCCGATCTCCTCTCCCGACTTCGAGAATCCGATCTTCCCGCGGATCGGCGTGTCCTGGTACGAAGCGGACGCGTATTGCCTCTGGCTGACCACGACGGCCGAGTCGTTCACGATCGCGGACGGCCGTCGTCTGGCGAACGACGGGAGATACCGTTGCCGGCTTCCGGACGAGATGGAGTGGGAGCGCGCCGCGCGCGGCGAGGACGGCGGCGTCTACCCGTGGGGCGACGTCTTTCGATCCGAGCTGGCCAACACGGAGGAGAGTGAGATCGGAGCCACGACCGCCGTTTGTACGTATCCGGGTGGAGCCAGCTCGGCGGGTGCGTGGGATATGATCGGTAATGCCTACGAATGGACTGGAACGAAACATGAGCAATGGTTCATTCTTAAAGGAGGTGCCTTTTGGGATACATCAAATGATTTCGCTCGTTGCGCCGCGCGCTTCAGGATCGTTCCGGAGTACTTCTACGACTACGTCGGTGTCCGGGTGGTTTTGTCCCTGGCGAATTCTGAATCCTGATTTCTGATTTCTTTTGAAAGTTAAAGGAGAAAGGAATGAACGAAAAACAAAGAAGCATCACGGCCAAGAACCGTAGCGTCGCCGTCGGCGGCAGCGTCGTGGGGAGCACGATCGTCACCGGCGACGGCAACCGCGTCGAGCAAGGGGCGTCGATGGACGAGTTCCTTGCTCTCCTCGAGGAGCTGCGTCAAAAAATTCGCGACGCGCCGCTCGCCGCGGACGTGGCCGAGGACCTCGAAGCCGAGGCCGCGGACGTGGAGCGGAAGGCCCGGCGCGACGCGCCGAACGGCGCCATAATCCTCGGCAAGCTCAAGACCATCACCGAGCTGCTCTCCGGCGCTTCGGGATTGGCAGAGAAGCTGGTGCCGATGGCCCGGCGGCTGGGAGAGATGGCGGCGGTCTTGTTCTGATGAGCGCGGGCTTCGCCCGGCCGATCGGGGCTGAATCTCGGGTCCGGCGATTGACTCCGGAGTCTGCGTCGCGCAAGATCCTGGAATCCGCTGACTCAGCCCTGCCGCCGGACGCCGGAGGTCTGGCCGCGCGGCCATTTCAAGGAGCTTCGCGATGAAGTACCCCAGGAGACTCGTCCTCACGGTCCTCGCCGTCCTCATGGTTCCCGGCCTCGCCGCGGCCCAGAGACTCTTCACCGGCCAGACGGCCGGCGGCGCCTTCTACCAGATCGCCGCGCCGGTCGAGTGGCAGCCGGGCGACAGCCTGGTGATCTGGAACCACGGCTTCGACCTCAACCCGCCGGGTCCGGAGCCCGACCTCGGACCGCTGGCCGCCCTGCAGCTCGGCGAGGGCTACGCCGTGGCCGCCTCGAGCTACAGCCTGAACGGCTGGGCCCTCTTCCAGACGTTGACCGACCTCCGGCAGCTCTACCAGGCCTTCGTGGACGAGCTCGGCACGCCGGGCGAGGTGATCGTCTACGGCGCCTCGCTCGGCGGCATCGTGACCGCCCAGGCCCTCGAGGGCGGCGGCCTCGGCAACGTGGTGGGGGCGATGCCGATCTGCGGCGCCCTCGGCGGCAGCCGGATCTGGAACGGCGCCCTCGACCTGCGGCTGCTCTACGACCACGTGTGCGGCGACGTGCCCGGCGCGGCGATCCCGGGCGGCGCCCAGGGTCTGCCGTTCCCGCCGGACCCCGCCTTCGACGCCACCGCCCTCGGCCTCGCCGTGAACGCCTGCACCGGCGTCGTGCTGCCGCCGGCGGCGCGCAGCGCCGAGCAGCAGGCGCGGCTCGACGAGCTGCTGGCGCTCACCGCCCTGCCCGAGAACTTCCTCCTCGTCGACATGGGCTTCGCCACCTTCGCCATGGCCGACCTCAACTACGATCCGCGCAAGCTCGCCGGCGGCCAGGCCCTCGGCAACGCCGACGTCGACTACGGCGACGCCGCCGTCAACGCCGGCATCGAGCGGGTGGCCGCCGATCCGGCGGTGCTCGACCGCTTCCTCGACTTCTTCACGCCCGCCGGCCGCGTCGGCGACGTCAAGATCGTCTCGATCCACACCGACAAGGACGGCCTGGTGCTGCTCGAGAACGAGAGCGAGTACGCCGCGGTGGTGCCGCGCCGCCAGTTCACCCTCGGCGTGGTGGTGGAGGACGTGCCCAGCCACTGCGGCTTTACCGAAGGCGAGATCGTGGCGGCCTGGGAATCGCTGCGCGGCTGGGTGGCGGGCTTGCCGCAGCCCGACGCCCAGGCTCTCCAGGACGCCTGCGAAGTCCTGGTGGGCGGCGGCCTGGTGGCCGGGCCGTGCCGCATCGACCCGGGCTTCGCGGTGGCCGACCTCAACGACCGGGTGCGCCCGCGCGTGGCCTGCAACGAGACCGCGACCTCCACCTGCCTGAACGAGGGTCGCTTCCAGGTCGAGGTGGCGTGGGAGGACTTCGACGGCAACGCCGGACCGGGGATCGTGACGCCCCTGCGCACCGACGACACCGGCTCCTTCTACTTCTTCGGCCCGCAGAACGTGGAGCTCATGGTCAAGGCCCTCGACGGGCGGCCGACCAACGGCAACTTCTGGATCTTCTACGGCTCGCTGACCAACGTGGCTTTCGAGCTGACGGTGACCGACAGCGAGACCGGGCTCACGAAGACGTACGAGAACGGCTCCGGCGAGTTCGCGAGCGCCGGCGACACGGCGGCTTTCTGAGGGCCGACTTCGTCGGCCAAATCCCCCCCCTAGCCCCCCTTTCATCAAAGGGGGGAGCCTGACCTGAGGAACTCTGAGCCCCCCTTTAAGAAAGGGGGGTTGGGGGGATTTCTCCTGGTGCCAAGCTCCCGGCCTTGATGAAGGTCCTCAAGTTCGGGGGCTCCTCCCTGGCGACGGCCGAGCGCATCGCCGGCGTGGTCGGGATCGTGGTCGCCGCCCGCCGCGAAGGCGCGGCGGCGGTGGTGGTCTCGGCCTTGGGCGGCGTCACCGACGCGCTCCTCGACGCCGCCCGCCGGGCGTCCGCCGGCGAGACCGTCTACGCCGACGCGCTCGCCGCGCTCGAGCGCCGCCACCTCGAGACGCTCGAGGCCCTGGCGGCCCCGGACGAGGCCGCGGCGGCGCCAGCAGCAGCTCCCGGCGGACCATCCCGACGTCGCCACCAGCGCGTCGGCTTCGGGAAAGAGCCCGCTGTTGTGGTAGACGCGGCCGAGGGTGGTCGAGTCGCCGCGCACCTCCTGCGGCTCCACCGCTTGACGCGGCCGCCCGAATGGAACACCCTATCCCTCGCGCCGGGCCCGTCGCACTGAGACCATCGCGCCGCACCCATGACCTTCTCGGCCGAGCGAAACGCCCAGATCGACGCTCTCTTCGACCGAGCGCTCGATCATCCCCCCGAGACGCGTGCCTTCTTCCTCGAGGGGGCCTGCACGTCGGACCCCGCACTGCTCGAAGCCGTGCACCAGCTCCTCGACTTGGTCGCAGAGGACGACGCCTTCGCGGCAGCCGAGGGCGTCGCCGCCTTGTGGGAAGCCGCGGCCGAGGACCAGGACCTTGCGGAGCCCCCAGCCGACTCCTTCGGTCCCTACCGGGTCGTCCGCGAGCTCGGCCGCGGCGGCATGGGCGCGGTCTACCTGGCCGACCGGGTCGACGGGGAGTTCGAGCAGAGGGTGGCGATCAAGGTCCTTCCCACTCCCGTTTCCAGTGAGGAGCGGCTGCGCCGCTTCGAGCGCGAGCGCAGTCTGTTGGCGAGGCTGACCCACCCGAACATCGCCCGCCTGCTGGGCGGAGGTCGCACTCCCGAGGGCAATCCCTACCTGGTCATGGAGTACGTCGAGGGGCTGCCACTCGATCGCTACTGCGAAGAGCGGCAGGCGGACCTCGACGAGCGAGCTCGGCTCGTCCTCGCGGTCACCGACGCGGTCGAGTTCGCCCATCGCAACCTGATCGTCCATCGGGATCTGAAGCCGTCCAACATCATCGTCGACCGGGAAGGCGTGGTGAAGCTCCTGGACTTCGGCATCGCGCTGCCGCTCACCGAGGCCCCCGAAGACGGCCTCACCAAGGAGCTCGGGAGGCCGATGACACCTGCCTACGCGAGCCCGGAGCAGTTCCGGGGTGAGGACATGACGACCGTCTCCGACGTCTATCAGCTCGGCTTGATCCTCTACGAGCTGCTCACCGGCCGGGCGGCACAAGCGCTGTCGACGGGCTCTCCGGCGGACTGGGAGCGGACGATCTGCATGGACGATCCCGGTCGCCCCAGCGAAGCAGCGGCGGCGCATCCCATTGCCTCGCGTTGGCAGCGCCGGCTGCGCGGCGATCTCGACACGATCATCCAGCGAGCGCTCCACAAGGAGCCGGACCGACGCTACGGTTCGGTGGCGGCGTTGGCAGCGGACCTGCGGCGGTTCCAGCAGGGGTTTCCCGTGGCGGCCCGGCCGGACGCCTTCTGGTACCGGGCCGACCGCTTCGTGCGTCGGCATCGGCTCGCCGTCGCGGCCGGGCTGCTCGTCATGCTGCTGCTCAGCGGGTATGCCGTCACCGTCACCGTCCAGCAGCGGCGGATCGAGACGGAGGCCAAGCGGGCCAGGGAAGCGATCGAGTTCCTCACCGGGAGTTTCCGGGACTTCACCCGGGCGGGCTTCACGGACCGGATCGCCTCGTCCGGACTGGTCACCGGCCGCGAGCTGGTCGACCGCACGGCGGCACGGGCGAGTGAAGAGCTCACCGACCAGCCGCAGCTTCAAGCGGAGGTTTTGACGCGGGTCGGAGAGCTCTATCTGCAGCTCGGGGACTACGACAAGAGCATCGAGGCGCTCGAGCGTGCGCTGGCGATCCGCTCATCGGGGCTTGGTCCTGCCGACCGGCGGCTCTCCGACACCAACGGTCTGCTCGGCATCGCCCTCCACTACGCCGGCCGGCTGCACGAGGCGGAGCCGCCGCTGCGGCGGTCCTTCGAGATCGCCGTGCGCGCTCACCCCGCGAGCTCTCCGGAAACCTGCTGGAGTCGACGCTACCTGGCCGACCTGCTCCACAGCCTGGGGGACCTCTCCGCCGCCGAGGAGCTTCTCGTTCCGTCGTCTTCGGCTTGCAGGTCGCCGTCCTTCAGGCGGGTGATCGCCGGCGTCCTGCGGGATCAGGGACGCCTGTCCGAGGCCATCGCCCACTATCGCGCGGCGATCGAAGAAGAGGGGGCAGCGGGCCAGGCGGTCGGTTTCACCTGGATGGAGCTCGGCTACACCCTGACCTCGAGCGGCGACCTGCGAGAGGCCGGGGAGGCTCTGGAACGAGCCGGGGCCGTCTTCGAGCGGGAATACCGCGGTGACCATCCTGTGCGTTTCATTCGCTCGCGCTACGTCGCCCGTCTCGCCCTGGCTCGCGGCGACCTCGCCGAGGCGGAGTCGGGGGTCGATCGCTCCCTCGACCTGCAGCGACGCTGGGTGGGCGACCAGCACCACCTGGTGCCGCGGTGGATGGTCGACAAGGCGGCCGTCGCGCTCGCATCCGGGCACCCGGAACGAGCCCTCGCGGCAGCGACCGACGCCCTGAGGCGCTACGACGAGCTTCGACTTCCCGAGCATCCCATGGCCGCCGAGGCAGGACAGATCGCGGGCGCCGCGGAGCTCGCCAACGGTGCCTTGGGCACAGCGATAGCGCGGCTCGGCGAGGTGATCGCTCGACAGGAGAGGCTGCTCGTCGCCGGCGATCCGCGCCTGGGGGTGTCCTATGCCCTGCTGGCGGAGGCTCTCCGTCGCAGCGGCGACTCGGTGGGTGCACGGAGCGCCGGCGGGCGTGCCACCGAGATCTTCCGGCGCGTTCCGAACGCCCTGGTCCTGCCGTGCGTGGTGTTCGGTGCGCCGGTCCGCGAGCTGGCGCCCGCGGATGCGCCCGCCGCCTGCCGACCCTGACGGCCGCAGGGCCTGAGCGGGAAGCTACTCGAGCTCCAGGCGCAGCCACGCCCGGGCGCGCTGCCAGTCGCGCTGCACGGTCCGGATCGGGGCTTGGATGGCGGCGGCGGTCTCTTCCTCCGTCATGCCGGCGAAAAAGCGGCACTCGACGACCCTGGCCAGCCGCTCGTTGAACGCCGACAATTTGGCAAGCGCTCCGTCGACAGCGAGCACCAGCTCGACCTGCTGATCGACCGCGGCCATGCCTGGCACGATCGTCACCTCCGGCTCGCCCCCGCCTCGCTTCCGCGCCCTGCGATGGCGAGCGTGGTCGATCAGGATGCGGCGCATGGCGCGGGCGCAGACGGCATAGAAATGCCCCCGATCCTGCCACTCGACCCCGGTCTCGGCGACGAGCTGGACATAGGCCTCGTGGACCAGGCCGGTGGTGTCGAGCGCGCCGCCACGGCCGCCGCGCCGCACCTGGGCGCGAGCTAGCGTTCGCAGGCGCTGGTAGACGAGGGGCACCACCGCCTCGAACGCGTCGCGGTTCCCCTCGCGGTGGGCTCGCAGAAGGTCGGTGATGCCCGCAGCTTCGCTGGACTCGGTCATCGGAGCTCCTGAAGATCGTACCATCGGCCGCTCGCTCGACGATCATGGGGTCTCGAGCTCCGGACTGGGCGGCGTCGCTGGCACCAACAGCTCGGGCGGCCACAGCGCAAACGGGTTGGCTGGCCAGCCGACGGAGCACACCCCATAGAGCACGAAGTGCTTCAACAGGTCGTAGGCGGCGCTACAACTGTAGTCGTCCGCCTCCGAGCACTTCTTGTCACTGCTGGTGTTGAGGGTGACAAAGACGTCCACCCCGGCGGGGAGGTCGCACTCGACGTCGTGCAGGTCGGCAAAGTCGTCCTGGAGACGTCCGGTCGCTGGATCGATGGGCGGCAGGTGCAGCGTTACCGTCTTCGGGCCGAGCTGCATCACAAGGGACTCGGTGCCACCCCTGGCCCCATTGTGAGTGGTGGTCGAATTCCAGATGCACGAGCCTCCCGGGCAGCGGGTCTCACCGTAGCGCGGGTTGCTACCGTCGCCTCCCACCCAGAACTTGGCCATGAACCGCAGGTAGGCCGCCGGAGTCGCGGCGAGACCGCCAGCCGCACCGGTACTGACGGAGGCGGCACCGGTGTAGGTGCTGAGGCCCTGCTTCGGCTCGTCGGCGGAGAAGTCCCACGGGAAGTCCCAGTCGGGCTTCTGTCGGTCGTCGCTGGGGTTGGCGATCCAGTCCTCGAAGGAACACTCGCTGCC
>Ga0299906_10000667_pt1 | contig 30783 bp, 26 predicted proteins | sample RVTome_14_FD_200259 | JGI IMG/M metagenome (GOLD analysis project Ga0299906, IMG submission 200259) | Soil microbial communities from uranium-contaminated site in the Upper Colorado River Basin, Wyoming, United States - RVT145D125 (version 2) ...
TTCTACACACGCGCGGTCCAGTCGGTCATCAACCGCAGCCTGAACATGTTCACGCTGATCGGCCTCGGCGTGAGCGTCGCGTACATGTACAGCGTGGTCGCCGCGCTGCTGCCGGACATCTTTCCCCCTTCCTTCAGGGAGGAGGGCGAAGTGGCGGTCTACTTCGAGGCTGCCAGCGTCATCGTCACGCTCATCCTGCTCGGGCAGGTGCTCGAGCTGCGGGCGCGATCGCAGACGAGCGCCGCCATCAAGCAGCTCCTCGGCATGGCCGCCACGTCGGCCCGGGTCCTGCGTGACGACGGCACCGAAGAGGACGTGCCACTCGAGCACGTGCAGGCGGGCGACCGGCTTCGCGTGCGGCCGGGCGAGAAGGTGCCGGTGGACGGCGCCGTCCTCGAGGGGCACAGCTCGGTGGACGAGTCCATGGTGACCGGCGAGCCGATCCCCACTGAGAAGCAGCCCGGCGACCGGGTCATCGGCGCCACGATCAACGGCACCGGCGGCCTGATCATGCGCGCCGAGAAGGTGGGCGCCGAGACGCTCCTGTCGCGGATCGTCGCCATGGTGGCCGAGGCCCAGCGGAGCCGCGCGCCCATCCAGAAGCTCGCCGACGTCGTCTCCGGCTACTTCGTGCCGATCGTCGTGCTGATCGCGATCGTGACCTTCGTCGTCTGGGCCACAATCGGACCGGAGCCGCGCTTCGCCTTCGCCCTCATCAACGCCGTAGCGGTGCTGATCATCGCCTGCCCGTGCGCGCTCGGCCTCGCCACGCCGATGTCGATCATGGTGGCCACTGGCAAAGGCGCCACGATGGGTGTGCTGTTCAGGAACGCCGAGGCGATCGAGGTCCTCCGCAAGGTGGACACCCTCGTCGTGGACAAGACCGGCACGCTGACCGAGGGCAAGCCGAAGCTCGTCACCGTCGCCCCGGCAGGCGGTGTCGAGGAGGCGGATCTGCTGAAGCTGGCCGCGAGCCTGGAGCGGGGCAGCGAGCACCCGCTGGCGGCCGCTATCGTCAGGGGCGCCGAGTCCCGGGGGGTGACACTCGTGAACGCAGAGGAGTTCGCCTCGGTGACGGGCAAGGGTGTCACCGGGCGGGTCGACGGCCGCACGGTCGCGCTGGGCAACCGGGCCCTCCTGGAGAGCCTCGGCATCGACGCCGGGACGCTTGCTGGCCAGGCCGAGAGGCTTCGGGCGGACGCCCAGACCGTGATGTTCGTGGCGGTCGACGGACGGGCGGCGGGCCTCGTGGGCGTCGCCGATCCCATCAAGGAGAGCACACCGGAGGCGATCGAAGCCCTCCATCGGGAGGGCGTTCGCCTCGTGATGCTGACGGGCGACAGCGCGACCACGGCCCGGGCCGTTGCCGGCAAGCTCGGCATCGATGAGGTCATGGCAGAGGTCCTGCCGGACCAGAAGGCCGACAAGGTGAAACAGCTTCAGGCCGAGGGCCGGGTCGTGGCGATGGCCGGCGACGGCATCAACGACGCACCTGCGCTGGCGCAGGCACAGGTCGGCATCGCCATGGGCACCGGCACCGACGTCGCGATGGAGAGCGCGGGCGTCACGCTGGTGAAAGGCGATCTGCGCGGTATTGCACGGGCGCGCAGCCTCTCGCGCCGCACGATGGCCAACATCAAGCAGAACCTGTTTTTCGCCTTCGTCTACAACACCGCAGGGGTGCCCCTCGCGGCTGGCGTGCTGTATCCGGCCTTCGGCCTGCTGCTGAGCCCGATCATCGCGGCGGCCGCCATGAGCTTCAGCTCGCTGTCGGTCGTCGGCAACTCGCTCCGCCTGCGCGGCGCCAGGGTGTAGGCCGATGACGCGCGTCGACCCCGTGTGCGGCAGGCCGGTCGACGAAGGTTCGGGCGGGCCGTGGCGCGACCTCGTGAGGCGCCGGGTGCTGCCGCACGAGTCGGTGTCCTCTGAGCTTAGCCATCGGCACGGTCGCCGTGGTGGCCGCGCAGAAGATTAATTCTCGTTAACCGTTCGTCACAGGCGGATCGGGACCATCATGATGCGCTAACCTGAGCCGCGTTCATCGGACTGATGGAGTCAGGAAGGTCACTGCGATCGTCCGAAGCGCCGCTGACGAAGGATGATTTCAACCGTCGATCCACGGACCGGCGTTCAGATCCGCATCGGCGTGATGGGATCCGCGGGCGGTGACGCGGATTCTTCCGTCGGAGCCCTCTGCGGCCGCCTTGGCCGCGCCATCGCCACCCGCGGCTGTTGTCTCCTGACCGGGGCCTGTCCCGGTCTGCCGCACGAGGTCGTCCTCGCTGCGAAACATGCCGGCGGCCACGTCGTCGGGATCTCTCCGGGACGCTCCCTGAAAGAGCACGTCGAGGTCTACGAGTCCCCGTATCGCGAATACGACGTGCTCGTCTTCACGGGCCTCGGCCTGATGGGCCGGGAGCTCGTCAACATCCACAGCAGCGACATCGTGATCGTCGTCGGAGGACGCTCCGGCACGCTGGGTGAGTTCGCCATCGCGTATGAAGAAGGAAAGCTCGTCGGTGTGCTGACGGGGACCGGTGGCATCACGGATACGCTGCCTGCTCTCGAGGCGAGCCTGAACAAGAAAACAGGCTCTGAGGTCTTCTACGACGTGGAGCCCGAGATGCTGGTCGACCGCCTCCTGGAGCGTTACACGTCGAGCGACTACACCTGCCCGTGCCATCCGCGCCTCGACAGCCACACGGTACAGGAGGTGCCCGATGTCTGATCGGAGCCGGCGCGGATGACGATGAACGGTCCTGCACCGACTGGGCCGACCGGCGCGGGTGGCAGCTCCTCCTCGTTCGTCATCGGGGTCTGCCTGTTCCTGGCGGCCGCCGCCTTCTTCCTGTGGACCGAGCACCGCGCGCATCTGCTCGGCATCCTGCCCTACCTGATCCTGCTGGCGTGCCCGTTCATCCACCTCTTTCTGCACCGGGGACACGGGGGCCACGGCGGGGGGGACGGCCACGACGGCGGGTCTCACGGAGGCCGCGGTGGCGCGCGCGACCTCGATCACCGACACGGAGCCGGATCATGAATCACGACGCTCCGGCGTACGGCCTCTGGGGCCTGGTGATCCTCAACTCGGCGATTTTCATCATCTTCGCGTTCAGCTTCTTCAAGCCGGCCACGCGGCGCGATTGGCGGACGTTCGGCGGCTATACCGCGTTCATCGTGGCGCTGTTCGCCGAGATGTACGGTTTCCCGCTGACGATCTACCTCCTGGCCGGCTGGCTGCAGAGGAGATTCCCGGGGACTGACTTCCTGACGCACGATGCCGGCCACATCTGGTATGCGCTGCTGGGGTTCGAGGGCAATCCGCACCTGAACCCGATTCACATCGCCAGCAATCTGCTGATCCTGGCCGGCTTCGTCCTCCTGTCGTCCGCCTGGCGCGTACTGCTCAAGGCCCAGCAGAGCGGAACGCTAGCCACGACCGGCCCGTACGCCCGGATCCGGCACCCGCAGTACCTGGCCTTCATCGTCATCATGCTCGGGTTCCTGCTGCAGTGGCCCACACTGCCCACGCTGGTCATGTTCCCGATCCTCGTGACGGTCTACGTCCGGCTGGCGCATCGGGAAGAGCGCGAGGTGGCGACCGAGATCGGCGAGGCGTGGGACGCCTATGCCGCGGTGACGCCACGATGGATTCCGCGGCTCGGGGGCGCCAGCCGTACCCGTCCCTCACACGCCGCCGGGGGGCGTTGAGCGATGCCGGAGTCCGCCGTCGCGATTGCCGGGGGAGGCCTCTCGGGACTGGCGGCCGCCCTGGCCGTCGCCCGCCGCGGGGGTCGTGCCCGTGTCTTCGAGCGGCGTGACGAGATCGGCGCACGGTTTCACGGCGATTTCCAGGGCCTCGAGAACTGGTCCACCGAAGCCGACGTGCTCGACGAGCTTGCGACCCTCGGCATCGACGCCTCGTTCGAGCACACGCCGTTCCGCGAGTGCGTCTTCTTCGACCCGGAGGGGCGCGAGCACGTCTGTCGCGCCGAGAGGCCGCTCTGGTACCAGGTGCGGCGTGGCACCGATGCAGGCACGCTGGACCAGGCGCTCAAGGCCCAGGCCCTCGCGGCCGGCGTCGAGGTCACGTGCGGGACGAACGTCGAGCATCTCCCGGAGGGCGGTATCGTCGCGCACGGCCCGAGGCGCGTGGACGCCATCGCCGTTGGATACGTCTTCCCCACCGAACGGAGCGACGGCGCCTTCGCGGCCGTCTCCGACGAGCTGGCCCCGGAGGGGTACGCCTACCTACTGATCTGCCGCGGCCGGGCGACGCTGGCCACCTGCATCTTCCGGGACTTCCACAACGAGAAGGAGTACCTGGCGCGCACGGTGCGCTTCTTCGAGCGCCGCGTCGGCATCTCAGTCGACGAGGCGCGGCGGTTCGGCGGCTTCGGCCACATGGCCGTCGAGCCGACGGTGCGCCACGGGAAGCTCCTGCTGGTCGGCGAGGCTGCCGGGCTGCAGGATGCCCTGTTCGGCTTCGGGATGCGGTACGCGCTGCTCTCTGGGCACCTGGCCGGCTCCGCGTGTGCGGCTGGCGCCTTCGACGGCTACGAGCAGGCCTATCGACGCCGTATTCGTCCCTCGATCCGTGCGTCGGCGGTCAACCGTTTCATCTACCGTCGCGCCGGTCATCGCGGGTATGGAGCGCTCGTGCGGCGCGTGTGCGGCGCACGGGATCCCCGCGCCTGGCTGCGCCGCCACTACGCGCCACACTGGTGGACGCCGCTACTGTATCCGTGGGCTCGCGCCGCGGCGGCGCGCCGACAAGGCGACGCGAGTCTCCACGAGTGCCGCGACGATTGTGATTGCACCTATTGCCGGTGCGTCCGGGAAGGCCGCGGGACGGTTCAGGTGCCCAATCCGGTCACGGGTTGACCCGAGCGAACGACGAGGACGGGCACGACCGTCTCGTGAAGTACCTTCTCGGTGACGCCGCCGAGCGCGCCCACGATCCAGCCGGATGCGCCGTGTCCGCCGATCACGATCAGCCGGGCCCGACTCGAATCCGCGTGCTGCGCGATCAATGCGGCAACCGCGCTCATCTTCATGGCCACATGCAGCTCCACCGGAGAGTCGGGAGGCACGCACCGTTGCCGCAGTTCCTGCAGCGTCCGCATCGCGGACTCCCGCATCACCTGGTGTCCCGGGGAACGGTGGTCACCGATCGGCAAGGCGTGCAGCAGGCAGAGCGGTGAACCAGTCGCGGCGGCCAGTCGGGCCGCCCTGGCCACGACGGCTTCGGACACGTGGCTGAAGTCCACCGCCGCCACGACCGGACCGCTATCCCCGTCATCAGGCGGCCGATGGACGAGCAGCACCGGAAGGTTCGTCGTGCGAAGCACGTCCGCGGCGACGCTCCCCACCAGCCAGCGACCCAACGTCCCACGGCCGTGGGTGCCCACCACGATCAGATCGGCGCCTGCCGCCGCCGCACCGGCTGCGATCGCCGACCCGGGACTGCCGGGATTCACGATCAGCTCGAGCTCGGGCCGCGCGTCGGGGATCGTCGCGGCGACGAGCCCCCGAATCTCGCTCTCGGCGTGCCGGACGCGTTGCCCCTGTGTCGATCCGTCAGCGTTGACATGAAGCAGGGCGAGTGTGGCGCCGAAGCGGCTCGCCCACCGGTGCGCGTGCCTGAGCACCACGTCGGCCGTGGCGTCGACGTCGACCGCGGCCACAATCTTCCGGAATTCAGCTCCCATTTCGTGCGTTGATCATGCGACAAGCGGGCGCCGCCAGGTGAAGTGCTCGTAGACGCCCGACCAGTAGGCCCCGAACGCCGCGGCGAAGCCGAGCTCCTCGATCGGAATCGGGCCGATCGTCAGACCCGTCAGGTCGGCGAGGTTCCATACGCGCTCCACGTAGCCGGGCGACAGCCACTCCAGCCCCAGCACGAAGACCGCATAGTAGACCAGGAACAGGAGGCTGCCGACCCAGGTCTTCGTCAGCAGGTCGGGCCGGCAGCGAATCGTCGTTGCCGTGCCCAAGCCCATCGCCGCGATCGACGGGTAGATGGGATTGAGCGGCAGAAGCCACAGGACGGGAAACGCGACGAAGGGAGCCGCCAACGCCGCCCTGTGATGCCTGTGCAGGCGTGCGAGGCGCTCCCGGCCCGAAACGTCGTCGAGGACCGTGCCCGTGAGCGCACCGTAGAGCACGGCAGCAACGCCACCGATCCCGAAGCAGAAGACGAGGCTCTCGATATCGAAGCCCGTGCGGACCGCCAGGTCGAACAGGCTGGGCGGGCTCCAGTACTCCGGCACGAACAGCGGCTCGGTCAGGCCGAACGGTGTCGTGAACACGCTCGCCCAGACCATGGCTCGCCGGTGACGCGGGAACACCAGCCACAGCAGCACCCACGGCACGAGAAACGCCGTTGCCCACGCGAGCCAGACGTACTGCTCGCTCATGCGCCGCCGGGGCGCTCACGCGGAGGTCTGGTCACTTTCGAAGATCGCTCAGTCGTCGCTCGTACTCGTCGCGGTCGATGTCGCCCCGCGCGTACCGTTGCTTCAGGATCGTCTCCGGGGACTCGCTGCGAGGCCCCTGCCCCCCGCCCACGCCGGCCCGTGCCACCGCCCACACGAAGAACAGCAGGACGCCGAGCCCGATCAGCGACCAGAGCCACATTCCGCCCATGTGATCTCCGAATTCACCCCACACGGTGCAGTCTCCGCGGCCGATCCAGCGCGGGCCTCGGCCCACTTCGGCTTGCGTATGCGCCGCCAGACGCCTCGACCAGGCCGCCGGCTGTCACTGGCCGGCGCCGCGTCCGCGCATGCCGCCCATCATGCCCCCCATCGACATCATGTGCTCCATCATGCGTCCCTGCATGCCCATCATCTGGTCCCGCATCTGCGTGTGCTGCTCGACGAGGGCCCGAACGGCCGCGGCCATGGCCTCGACCTTCGCCTCACCCTGCGCCGCGTCCATGGCCGCCACGAGCTTGTCGAGCTGCTGGTCCATCGTCTGCATCTTCTGCATCATCTGCGAACGCTGGGCCATCATCTCCGCCATCTGGGCCTGCATCTCTGCCATCCGTCCGCCCTGCGCCGGCTCCTGGGCCTGCGCCCGGGCGAGCCCCCACCCGGCACCGAGCGCCATCGCTCCGATGAGTGCAGCCGCCACGGCCCTGGGAACGAGTCCACGATATCTGTGATCTGCCATTTCGATTCTCCACTGCGCGCAACACCGGGGCGACGACGCCTCGGCGACCTCGCTTCCTTCTTGGTATCTCATGAGTGGGCGCCCTGGACCATTAAGATCTCTTCATAATCGAACGGGAGCGCGTTCCCCGACATACGATCCCGGGCAGGAGCGGATCGGTGTTCCTGGTGGTCCTTCGACAGATGCGGCTCGAGCGGCTGCGGACGTGCGTGCGGATTCTCGCCATTGCCGCCATCGTGGCCATCGTCCTGATCCTCGAGGGCTTTCTCGCTGGCTTCTACGAGCAGCTTCGCGCGGCGGTCATGAACCGCGGTGGCGACCTCATCGTCACCCAGGCGGGGATCTCGAACTTCATGGCCACGCGGTCGATCCTGCCCCAGGTGGCGCGCCTGCAGGTGGAGGAGGTGGAGGGCGTGGCGGCGACCCACCCCTTGACGGGACTGTCGGCGATCTACCGCCGCGACGACCGTCTGACGCCCATTCTGATCCTCGTCTACGACACGGCTGGCGGGCCGGTGAACATCGTCGACGGCCACGGAATCACCGGCGACCGCGAGATCGTCATCGACCGGTCGCTCGCAGCCAGGTACGACCTGCGACCTGGCTCGACGATGGAGATCTCGGGTTTCGCGTTCACCGTAGCCGGCGTGTCGGCCAACAGCTCCGCCTTCATGACGCCGTTCGCCTTCGTCAACTACGACGACCTCATCGACTTCTACTTCGAATCGGACATCGCGGAGGACATCGCCACGTTTCCGCTCCTGAGCCTCGTGCTCGTCGACGTACGGCCCGGTGAGGACCCGGCGGCGGTGGCCGCCCGCATCGAGGACCACGTCGAGCTGGCCGACGTCTTTCGGCCGGGCGACCTCGCCGCCAGTGACGTGGGGCTGGGACGGGACATGATGGGCCCGATTCTCGGGCTCCTGCTGGCGGTGAGCTACCTGATCGGGGTGCTCGTTATCGGCATGTTCACCTTCGCGGCCGTGAGCGGGCGGCTGCGAGAGCTCGGCGTCATGCGAGCGCTCGGCGTCCGGGCCAGGGCGCTCGGGGCCGCGGTGCTGCTGGAGGCGATGCTGCTGACGCTCGTGGCCTTGCCCGTCGGAGTGGGCGCCGCGATCGCGATCTCGGCGATCATCCACGAGCTCGGCCCGGTGTACGTGCTGCTGCCGGCCGAGCCGGCAGCCGTCGCGCGGACGTTCGTGGCGTCCCTCGTGTTCGCATCTGCCGGGGCGCTGCTGCCGGTGCGCGCAATTGCCCGTATCGATCCAAGCCTCGTGTTCAGGAGCTGAACATGCTGCAGTGGACGCTCAGCACGCTCCTCGCCGATCGCAAGCACGTGCTGGCCAGCGTCGGTGCCGTGGCGGGCGCCTTCGCCCTCGCGCTGTTCTTCGAGGCCGTGTTCGCCGGCGAATCGACCCAGATCGTGGCCTACCTCAGGCACAGCGATGCCGACGTCTGGGTGATGCAGGACGGCGTGTCCAACATGCACATGGCCACCTCCTTCGTCCTGGACTGGAAGACGGAGGCCGTGCGACGGGTGCCGGGCGTGCAGCGCGTCACGCCGATGCTCTACCTCAACACCGTGATGCAGGCCGGGGACGGCCACTGGTTCTCGTTCATCGTGGGCCTCGAGGAGGGTGACACGCGGGCAGGTCCTTGGGCGGTCTCCGGGGGCAAGGCCACGCCCGGGCCCGGCGAGATCATCGTGCCCGACACCCTGGGACGTCTGGCCGGCCTGCGACTCGGCGACGAGGCCCGGGTCGCAGACCGTTCATTCACCGTGGCCGGCTTCTCCGAGGGCACCTTCTCGATGGCCAACTCGGTGGCGTTCGTCCCGATGGCCGACCTGTCGGACATCATGTCGACGTTCGGCACCGTGAGCTATCTGCTCGTCGACGCCGAGGACGGCGTCGATGCCACCGATCTCGCCGCCCGCATCGAGACCGAGGTCGACACGGTCGCGGCGCTCCCGGGCGAGCGGTTCGTGGACAACGACTGGCAGGTGGCGATGCAGATGGGCCTGGAGATCGTCAGTCTGATGGTCGCGATCGGCGGCGCACTCGCGATGCTCCTGACCGCCTTCACCATCTACGTCAGCGTGTCGCGGCGCGAGCGCGAGCTGGCGGTGATGAAGGCGCTCGGATTCCGGAACCGGGCGATCCGCGCGAGCGCCCTGCTCCAGGCCATGATCGTCGCCACCGGTGGCGTCGTCGTGGCCGTCGGCATCGTGGCGGCGGCCGTTCCCGTCACGAAGGCGCTGCTCCCGCAGGTGACGCTGACGATCATGCCGGGTGCGGTGGCCCGTATCGGCACGATCGCCCTGATCGTCGCCATGGCATCCGCGACGCTGTCCGTGCGCAGGCTGACCCGGGTGGACCCCCTGTCGGCCTTCAGGAGCTGAACGCCATGACCGCCGAGCCGCTCCTTCGCGCCGGGCACCTCGTCAAGACGTTCGGAAAGGGCCACGCGGCCGTCCGCGCTGTCGACGACGTGTCGCTCGACGTTGCCCGCTCCGAGCTGGTGGTCATCATGGGACCGTCCGGCTCGGGCAAGACGACGCTCGTCTCGATGCTCGGCGCGCTGCTGACACCGGACTCGGGCACGATCGCGCTCGAGGGCCAGGAGCTCGCGGGGCTCGACGAGGCGGCGCTCTCCAGCGTCCGCGCCGGCCGCATCGGCTTCATCTTTCAGGCGTTCAACCTGCTCGAGGCGCTCACGGTCGAGCAGAACGTGCTGTTTCCCGCGCATCTCGTGCCCGGCGGCATCGCGGCGGCGCGGCCGCGCGCCGACACTCTCCTCGACCGCCTGAACCTGTCTCACCGGCGGACGGCGCTCCCGGACACCCTCTCCGGTGGCGAGAAGCAGCGCGTCTCGATCGCGCGGGCGCTCATCAACGAGCCCCGTCTGATCCTGGCGGACGAGCCGACCGGCAACCTCGACTCGCACAGCGGCGAAGAGGTCATGATGATCCTCCACGACGTGGCCCGCGACCGGGGATGCGCCGTCGTGCTCGTGACCCACGACCCCCGGGTCGAGGACGTCGCCGATCGCATCCTCTGGCTCGAGGATGGCGCGTTTCGAGACCGCAAGGCCGAGACGCACACATGGGTCAGGGATCCCGTCTGCGGGATGCGCGTGGACGAGTGGCGGGCCACTGTCTTTGCGAAGCACGCCGGCCAGCGCTACCTGTTCTGCTCCGGACGGTGCCGCGAGCGATTCGAGGCCGATCCCGCGGCGTACGTCCCGACCGGGCCGGGTGCAGGCGCGGCTGGCACGACGGTGCGGTCGCGCCAGTGAGGACGGGGTCGATGGCGCACGTCGTGTCCCTCGTGGCGGCGGCGTGGCTCACGCTCTCGCTCATGGGAGCCGCGCAGGAGCGGACACCGGAGGAGCGCGGGCTCGCCATCGCCACCGAGGCCGACGCGCGCGCGAGCGGCTGGCACGACAGCACGGCCGAAATGGAGATGACGCTCGTGGCCCGGACCGGGGACGAGACGGTCCGCCGCCTGCACGGCAGCTCCCTGGAAGTCGACGGCGACGGCGACAGGAGCCTTGTCGTCTTCGACAGTCCCAGGGACATCAGCGGCACGGCCGTCCTGACGTACGCGCACCCGGACGAGGCCGACGATCAGTGGCTCTACCTGCCGGCGCTCAAGCGCGTGAAGCGCATCGCCGCCGCGAACCAGTCCAGCGCGTTCATGGGCAGCGAGTTCGCCTACGAGGACCTCGTCGGCGACGAGCTCGGGAAGTACACCTACCGGTGGCTGCGCGACGAACCCTGCCCGGGGCAGGCGGCGACCCTCGACTGCTTCGTGATCGAGCGGCGCCCACGCGCCGACACCTCCGGGTACAGCCGCCAGGAGGTCTGGCTCGACTCCAGGGAGTACAGGCCCTGGAAGATCGACTATTTCGACCGGCGTGACGCTGTCCTCAAGACGCTGACGTACTCGGCCTACGAACGACATCTCGACCGATTCTGGCGGGCGCACGACATGGTCATGGTCAACCATCAGACGGGGCGCGAGACCCGGCTGCACTGGGCGGAGATCGCGTTCGGTACCGGCCTGAGCGACGCCGACTTCAGCACGGCCGCCCTGCGGCGCGCCCGCTGAATCGGCGTGCACGGGGACAGAACATCCGGCACACTCGTCCTTGCGGACTGTGTGCTGGTGACCGCCCTGCTGGCTGCGGTGATCGGGAGTGCCGGCGCAGTGGCGGCACAGGACCTGGCCGGCAGTGGATCGCTCGAGGTGACTGGGTGGTTCCAGGCACCTCTGTACCCAGGGCAACAGCGGGTGGACGTGTCGCTGATGCTCAGTCCCGAACTCGCGTTGGAGTGGGCCGACCAGCGTCTGCTCGTGACGCCATTCGTCCGATGGGACCAGGCGGACCCTGAGCGGACGCACTGGGACGTCCGGGAACTGCTCTGGGAGTACGCGCCGGGCAACTGGGAGCTGCGTGCCGGCGTCGGACGCGTCTTCTGGGGCGTGACCGAGTTCCAGCACCTGGTCGACATCATCAACCAGACCGACTTCGTCGAGAACATCGACGGCGAGGACAAGCTTGGACAACCCATGGTCCAGGTGGGGATCTTCAGGTCCTGGGGCTCGCTCGACCTCTTCGTGCTGCCGGGCTTCCGGACCCGCCCGTTTCCGGGCCCTGGCGGACGACCCCAGTTCCCGCTCCCGCTGAGGCCCGAACTGGCCGTCTTCGAGTCCGCGGCGGGGCGCGGTCACGTGGACGTGGCCGCGCGCTGGTCGCACGTGCTCGGCCCGGCCGACCTCGGGCTCGCGTACTTTCGCGGCACGAGCCGCGAGCCCCGATTCGTCGTCGGGACCGACGCCGAGGACTCACCGGTCCTGATCCCCCACTACGACCAGATCGACCAGGCGAGCCTGGATCTGTCGTGGGTGGCGGGAGCGTGGCTCTGGAAACTGGAGGTCCTGAACCGGGACGGCGCGGCCGAGCGGTTCGCGGCACTGACGGGGGGCTTCGAGTACACGCTGTACGGCGTGGCGGGCAGCTCGACCGACCTCGGCCTGCTCCTGGAGTACGCCTGGGACGAGCGCGGCCGATTCGGACAGAACCCCTTCAACGACGACGTCTTCGCCGGGTCGAGACTCGCGCTGAGCGACGTGTCCGGTACGGAGCTGCTGGCCGGCCTTGGCCTGGATCGGCGCACCGGCGCCGGCTTCGTGACCGTGGAAGGCAGCCGGCGAATTGGAAACCGCTGGCGCGCCAGCCTCGAAGTCCGGGGATTCTTCGCCGTGCCGCCGACAGACTTCCTGTACCCGCTGCGCGGCGACGACTACATGCGGCTGCAGCTCGAGCGCTTCTTCTGACACCGACCTCGCCTGTCAGCACACCCTTGGCCAGGATCCGGAGTCCGGAACGTGCGGGGGGATTGCGCGCCGTGCTGCGGAATCCTCCCCCCGTCCCCGCTTCCAGACGAAACGAATCAGGTCAGATCCCATCGCGGGCTGACTGCCCCGATGGCAGTCCTCTTGCTTCGCTCCGGGAGAGGTGAGGTCGGGTGCCAGCCGTTTCTGTAAGGTCATCGGCGTCCGTTGAGCCGGCGTCCACCGAGCGCGCAGGGCGCATCGAGTGGCCACTGCACCGCCGGCTGCGGGCGCGGGCAGCGCTCTGGGGCCTTGCCGCCTCGGGCGGCTTGATGCTCGTGTACCTTGGTACGCTCTCACTCGCCAACTCCCTCGACCACGCCGTGAGCGAGTTCGGCAGGCTCTGGTACTGGATGGTGCCGCTCATCATCGGCTTCGCCGTCCAGGTCGGTCTCTTCGCCTACGCCAGGGGCACGACCAGGGGGAAGAACCCGGCCGGCAGAGGGGGCATGGTGGCCACCGGCAGCACCAGCTCGCTCTCGATGGTCGTCTGCTGCGCGCATCACCTGAGCGACGTGCTGCCGCTCCTCGGCCTGGCGGGCGCGGCGCTGGTCCTCAGCACGTATCAGTCCGTCCTTCTCCTCGTGGGCGTGCTCTCCAACGCCATCGGCGCTGTCTACATGCTCGGGGTCCTGTCGAAGCACCGCCTGTTCCCGGCCGATACTTCGGCACTGTCCGTGGTGCTCCGGTGGCCCGTCGAACGGAGCCTGCGCTTCGTCGTGGCCGGCTCCGCCCTCGTTCTCGTGGTCGTCATCGCCATGGAGGTGCTGTGATGCAGAATCCTCTTCGCTTCCCTGCCGCCGCGCTGGTCCTGGCAGGGCTGGTCCTCGGCGCCTGCACCGTGGCCTCCGGCAACGGCGAGTCTTCAGGCTTCGAGGAAAAGAGCAGCCAGGGTGAGGTGAGCGTTCGACTGACTCCCCGAGGCGTCGAAGAGGGTCAGTTCCTCGTCGAGGTGCGGGTTGATACGCACAGCGGCGATCTCGCCGACCTGGACCTGCAGAAGGCCACGGCGCTACGCGTCGAAGGCCGAACCTACCGGCCCACGAAGGCCGTCCGGCTCGGTGGCCATCATTCGAGCGGTACCCTGGCTTTCGCCGTGCCGGAGGCGCCTGCTCAGTTCGAGATCGTCATCAGCGGTGTCCGCTCGATGGCCGACGTGACGTTCCGGTGGCCATGAAGCACGGTCGTTGCCCGACCGGGTCGAGGCCCTGACCCGTCTGTCACCGGCCGGCCCGTGCGTCTGCGTCGACGCGACCGCGAGCCGATCCGACGAGTCCCCGAGGCTGCGGCGAGCGGACTATTTCGCTCCCGTCCGGCGATAGCCCCCAGTCTGGGGCCTGCATCGGCACGGTTCCGCCCGGAAACCCGGCGGCACTGGACTTGCGAGCGGCAACTGCATGCGCCGTTTCGCTCGCGTCGCCGTCCTGGTCATCGCCGCTGCCACCATCCCGGAGTCCACATGGGCCCAGGGGGCGGGCACGGTCGGCGGCACGGTCACCGACGAGACCGGGGGCGTGCTCCCCGGCGTGAACGTGCACCTCGAGGTTCCCGGAGTCACCATGCCGCTCGAGAGCGTCACCGACGGCCTGGGCACGTACCGCTTCGACGACGTGCCCGCCGGCCCTGTGGAACTGGTCGTCCGCCTGATCAACTTCAGCACCGTGCGCCGGAGCGTCACCGTGCCGGACGCCGGCGCGGCCACCGAGGACGTCATGATGTTCGTCGCCGCGAGCGCCGACATCGTCGTCACCGCGCCTCGCACGTTCCGAAACCTTGCCGAGATCGAGAACCCCGCCGAGAACCTCGTGGGCGTCGCCGCGGCCGGCAGCGAGGGCGCGATCACGGCCACGCAGCTCGCCGTGCGCCCCGTCAATCGGGCCACCGAGGTGCTCGAGACCGTCCCGGGCATGATCATCAGCCAGCACAGTGGCGAGGGGAAGGCCAACCAGTACTACCTGCGCGGATTCAACCTGGACCACGGCTTCGACTTCGGGCAGACGGTGGCGGGCATCCCGGTGAACATGCCCACGCACGCCCACGCGCAGGGCTACGCGGACTCGAACTTCCTGATCCCGGAGCTCGTCAGCGGCGTGCAGTTCCGCAAGGGCCCCTACTACGCCGAGAACGGCGACTTCACGTCGGCCGGCTCGGCCAACATCAACTACTTCAACGTGCTGGATCGCCCCATCGTCAGCGTCAGCGGCGGGTCGTTCGGCTACGGCCGCTTCCTCGGCGCCGTCTCGCCGCAGGTGGGCCGTGGCCACGTGCTGGCGGCCTTCGAATGGGAGCGGGACAACGGCCCGTGGGTGAGCCCGAACAACAAGGACAAGTTCAACGGCGTCCTCCGGTACAGCGAGGGGGACTCGCGCAACGGGATGTCGCTCACCTACCTGGGCTTCAACAACCACTGGCATTCGACCGACCAGGTCCCGCAGCGCGCGATGGACGCCGGGCTCATCAGCCGGTTCGGGTTCATCGAGGAAAGCGACGGCGGCCAGACCTATCGGCACGCCGGCATCTTCGACTGGCAGCGCTCGGGCCAGGAGGACTCCACCCGCATCACCGCGTACACGCAGCGCTACGGCGTGCAGCTCTTCCACAACTTCACCTACTTCCTGAACGACCCGGCCAACGGCGACCAGTTCGAGCAGTACGAGAACCGCTGGACCACGGGGGGCAAGCTGACGCACCGGCGCCTGGGCCATCTGGGCGAGCGACACACCGAGAACGCCCTCGGTGTGGACGTGCGATACGACTCGGTCGGTGGACCGCTGGGGCTCTACCTGACGCGCGAAACGACCCGACTCTCGACGGCGCGCGCCGACGAGGCCGACCAGGTGTCGGTCGGACTCTTCGGCGAGTCCGAGATCGAGTGGAGCCGGACGCTACGCATGACGTTCGGCCTGCGCGGCGACGTCTACCACTGGAACGTGGTGTCCGATGACCCGCTCAATTCTGGCCAGAAGACCTCGGCCATCGCGAGCCCCAAGGTCTCGGCAGCATTCGGTCCGTGGGGTGGCACCGAGCTCTATGCCAACTGGGGCCTCGGCTTCCACTCCAACTCGGCGCTCGGCATCACCCTGCAGGTGGATCCGTTCACGGGCGATCCCGCCACCGCCTCGCCGGCCTTCGCGCGGTCGCAGGGCGCCGAATTCGGCGTCCGCACCGTGGCCGTGCGTGGGCTGCAGACGACGGTCACGGGGTGGTACCTGGACTTCGACTCCGAGCTGATCTACGTGGGCGACTCGGGCAGCACGGAGGACGGGCCGGGCAGCCGGCGCGTGGGCGTCGAGATCACCAATTACATCTATCCGCACCCGTGGGTGAACCTCGACCTCGACATCTCGTTCTCGCGGGCGCGGTTCCTCGACGTGCCGGCTGGCGAGGATTTCGTGCCGGGCGCCCTCAACCGCGTCGTGTCCGCCGGCGTGGAAATCAACCCGCCCGCCGGCGTGGCCGCCGGTCCGTTCGGCAGCCTCCGCCTGCGACACTTCGGCCCGCGGCCGCTGCTCGAGGACGATAGCGTCACGTCGAAGGCCACGTCGATCGTCAACGGCGAGATCGGCTACAAGTTCTCCGAGCTGGTGCGGCTCTCGGTCGAGGGCTACAACCTGCTCGACGCCGAGGTGTCGGACATCGACTACTTCTTCACCTCGCGCCTGCCGGGCGAGCCGGCCGAAGGAGTGGACGATCTCCACTTCCACGCCGCGATTCCGCGCTCCGCGCGCGTGGCGCTGCAGGTCTCCTTCTGAGGGGGAGCTGGCCGCCAGCATCCGGAATCCCCCGGATGCGATGCCTCCCTCGGCGCATGCCTGGTCGAGGGTGCGGCTCTGCCATCGTTGTGCCGTGCCCTCCGGTGCAGATTCTCCGGCCGGCCGCGCGCTGTTGTGGGTCGCCGGCGTGCTGATCGAGGACCACCGGCTGTGGGTGCTGTCCACGGTCATCTCGGCTCCGGCGGGCCGTTGATGCAGCGGGTATGGTTCTAGTGCGATACTGGGGCGTGCGCCGTCACGTCACCGCCCTCGTGCTCACATTCGGCGTGCCGCTGGGGATGCTCTGGGCGCCCTTCGTCCACGCCCACCCCGACCACGTTCATCACGCGTCGGCCGTGCACGCGCACCTGGGTGGGCATGCCCATCACCACGGCGATCACGGCGATCACGAGGCGCACCTTGGCCTGACGGTGCACGAGCCCGACGGTGAGCGTGCGATCTACCTCGATGCTCTCGTCGCCCTCGACGCCACGCCGGTCGCGATCGTCGGAGCACCGACGCCGGTCTTCCGGCCGGCAGCGCCGCCGGAACTGCCCGCACACGCGGCAGTCGAAGTCACCCACGGCCACGATCCTCCCCTGGCCGACCCGCTCGATTCCCGCCCGCCCCCCGCCTCCCTGTCCTGATCGACGGCACGGCCGTCGTTCGCCCTTTTCCAGATCCCATTCGAGGTACTCATGCGCACGAGCATCGTGCGCGCCGCGCTCGCCGTCCTGATCCTGCCGGCGAGCGCGGGCGCACAGTCGTTGTCCCTGACCGAAGCGGAAGCGCTCGCCCGGCTGTCGCCGGCCAGCCCGTACGTCCGCGCCCAGCGCGCCGCCGTGGACGCGGCCCGCGCGGAGGCGGCTGCGGCGGGCCGGTGGCCGAACCCGCGCGCCACGGTCAACCGGGAAGCCGCCGCCGGCGTGACCGAGTACATCACCACGGTGACCCAGCCGTTGCCGGTCACCGGACGCCTCGGTCTGGACGTGGCCGCCGCCGCCGCCCGCGCCGACGCGGTGTCGAGCCGGTCCGACGAGCTCCTGCGCCGGATACGCGCTCATCTGCGCCTGGCCTTTGCGGCGCTGGTCGAGGCACAGGCGCGCGAGCGGGAGCTCGAGGCCGCGGCTGCACGGCTCCGGGAGCTGGCCGACGTGCTGGCGCGCCGCGAGGCGGCCGGTGACGCGGCCGGGTTCGACTGGCTGCGTGCCGAGCGCGAGGCGCTCGACGCGGAGGCGGATCGCGCCGCCGCGGCCGTGGCGCGCGCGCACGCGCAGGGCGATCTCGCGGCCTTCTTCGAGAACCCCGGGCGGGCGCTCGACGTGGTCGCCGTCGTGGAACCCAGGGTCCCCACACCGCTTCCACCGCTCGACATGCTCGTCGAGCGTGCCCTGTCCACGCGCGACGAGCTGCGGGCGCTCGAGCACGAGGCCGACAGCGCCCGTCTGGACGAGCGTTCGGCCGAACGGCGCCGGTATCCAGAGCCCGAGATCGTCGCGGGCACGAAGACCTCCACGGCCGGCGACATCGGCGGCGTGCTCGCCGTGCACGCGTCGATCCCGCTCTTCGACCGCTTCGGCCCGGCACGGGCCGCGGCCCGTGCACGAGCCGCCAGGGCCGAGGCCGACTCGGAGGTCTTCCGCGCGGCGCTGGTCGCCGAGATCGCCGCGCTGCGGGCAACGGTGGTCGAGCGACGGGCGGCCTCCGATCGCTATCGTGCCAGCGAGGCCAGCACCGCCGAGCTGGAGCGCATCGCGCAGATCAGCTACGACGCCGGCGAGCGCAGCATCCTCGAGCTGCTCGACGCGTACCGCACGGGCGCCGCCGCGCGGGTCCGGCAGGCCGAGCTCGATGGCGCCGCGCGGCAAGCCGGGATTGAGCTGGCGTTCGCCAGCGGATGGGAGATCGAGTGATGCGCCCCACACGATACGTTGCGCTCCTCGCCGCCGCGTGCAGCCTCCTGGCCAACTGCGCGGGCGAGACGATAGTGGAAGAGGCGGAGGCGCCAGCGCTCGTGGTGACGAGCTGGACGGAGCGAACCGAGCTGTTCGCCGAGTACCCGCCGCTCGTCGAGGGGGAGCACGCGATCTTCGCGGTGCACCTGACCGACCTGCGCGACTTCTCGCCGCTCACCGAGGGCCGCGCGATCGTCGAGCTGACGCCCGAGGCCGGCGGCTCCCCGGCGATGCTCGAGGGCGGTGCCTCGCGGCCCGGTGTGTTCCGCTCCGAGGGCGTGGTGCCGGCTGCGGGACGCTACCGGATGGCGCTCCTCGTGGACGCTCCGACGGTCTCCGATCGGCACGAGATCGGCACCGCCATCGTCTTCGCCGATCGCGCGACCGCCTGGGCCGACGCCGGGGCCCGGGCGCCCGACGACGGCGGAGCGATTACCTACCTCAAGGAACAGCAGTGGGTGAATCCGTTCGCCACGGCGCAGGCAACCGAAGCCGAGCTCGAGCGGGCCGTCCGCGTCCCGGCCGAGATCGGGGCGGTTACCGGCGGTGAGGCCATCGTCAGCGCGCCGGCCGCCGGACGCTTCATGGCCGATGCGCTGCTCTCGATTGGTGACGTCGTGACACGCAACCAGGTGGTGGGCCGCCTGGAGCCGCGCCTGGCCGAGGGCGGCCTGGATCGCGCCACGCTGGTCGCCGCCGTCGCGGCGGCCGAGGCCGACGCCGACGCCGCGCAGGTCGAGCTGACCCGCGCCGAACGGCTGCTCGAGGAACGGGCCGTCCCTGCGCGTCGCGTGGAGGACGCCGGGCGGGCCGTCGGCGTGGCCAATGCGCGGCTCGAGGCCGCGCGCGCGCGCCTCGCCCAGCGCGACGAGACCCTGAGGACCGGCGGCGGAACGGCGGCCGGCAACGCCTTCGTCCTCCGCGCCCCGATCGCCGGCCGCGTGGCCGAGGTGTACGCGGCGCTCGGCGCCTCCTACGACGAGGGAGCGCAGCTCTTCCGCATCGTCCGGACCGACGAAGTGGAGCTCGGGGCCATGGTGCCGGCCGCCGACGTCCCGTCGATCCGGAACGTGACACGCCTGGCGCTCGCCGTCCCCGGACGGGCCCAGCCGCTCGAGCTCAGCTTCGACCACATGCACGATTCCGGTGTCGTCGACGAGCGGACGCGCGCGCTCCTCGTGCAGTTCCACGTCGACAACCGTGACGGCTCGCTGCTGATCGGACAGACCGGCACCGCCATCCTCTTCACGGGCGGGCACCAGCGTATGCTGGCCGTGCCCGAGGCCGCCGTTCTGACCGAGGCCGGCAGGCCCTACGTCTTCGTCCATACGGGCGGCGAGAGCTTCGTCCGCCGATTCATCGAGGTCGGTGTTCGCGACGGCGGGCTCGTGGGCGTGCGAAGCGGCGTGGCGGCCGGCGAGCGTGTCGTGATCGAAGGCGCCTACGACATCCAGCTCGCGTCGGCCTCGAACGCGCTGCCCGCGGAAGGACACGTGCACTGATGCAGTCCCTGATCCGCTGGTCGATCGCGCATCACTGGCTCGTGATCCTCCTGTCGGGCCTCCTGCTCGCCTCCGGTGTGTGGGTGGCGCGGCGGATGCCCATCGACGTGTTCCCGGACCTGACGGCGCCGACCGTCACGATCCTCGCCGAGGGGCATGGCATGGCACCGGACGAGATGGAGTCGCTCGTCACCTTCCCGATCGAGAGCGCCATCAACGGCGCCTCCGGCGTGCGGCGTGTACGGTCGGCGACCGCGGTCGGCATCGCCGTCGTGTGGGTGGAATTCGACTGGGGCGCCGACATCTACACGGCGCGTCAGCTCGTGGCCGAGAAGCTGACGCTCGTCACCGGGTCGCTCCCACCGCAGGTCGAGGCGCCCGTGCTCGCGCCGATCTCGTCGATCATGGGCGAGATCCTCTTCTTCGCCCTCTCGTCGGAGGACCCGCACGCGGCCGACGGCATGGCGCTGCGGACCGTGGCGGACACGACCATCCGTCGGCGCCTGCTGGCCATCCCGGGCGTCTCCCAGGTGACACCGACCGGCGGCGACAAGCGGCAGTTCCAGGTCGTGGCGCATCCGCAGGCCATGCGCGAGCAGGAGGTGTCGCTGACGGAGATCATCCGGGCCGCGAGAGGCGCCAGCGAGAACGCCTCGGCTGGCATCTACGTCGAGGGCCCGCAGGAGTTCGTGCTGCAGGCCGTCGGCCGCGCCCGCTCGGTCGAGGACCTGGGCAGCAGCGTCGTCGCCATTCGCGGCGACCGCCCCGTGCTGGTCCGCGACGTGGCCGACGTGCGCGAGGGGCCCGCGCTCAAGCGAGGGGACGGCTCGCGGAACGGCCGGGCCGCCGTCATCATCGGGGTCCAGAAGCAGCCCGACGCCAACACGATCGAGGTCACCGCGCGCCTGGACCGGGAGCTGGACGTACTCGAGGCCCAGCTCCCCCCCGGCATGACCATCGACCGCCGCATCTTCCGGCAGGCCGACTTCATCCAGGTGGCGGTAGACAACGTCATCGGCGCGCTGCGCGACGGCGGGCTGCTCGTGGTGCTCATCGTCGTGCTGTTCCTGGCCAACCTTCGCGCCTCGGCCATCTCCCTCACCGCCATTCCGCTGTCGCTCGCCGCGGCCGTGCTGGCGATGCGCGTCTTCGACGCCTCGATCAACACGATGACGCTCGGCGGCATGGCCATCGCCATCGGGGCGCTCGTGGACGACGCGATCATCGACGTCGAGAACATCGTCAGACGGCTGCGCGAGAACCGGCTCAAGCCGATGGCCGAGCGTCTGCCGGCTGCTCTGGTGGTGGGCGACGCCACGATCGAGATCCGCACGTCGATCGTCTTCGCCACGGCCATCATCATCCTGGTGTTCCTGCCGGTCTTCGGGCTCAGCGGCGTGGAAGGACGGCTGCTCGCACCGCTCGCGTTCGCGTACATCGTCGCGCTGGCGGCCTCGCTCCTCGTGGCCGTCATGGTCACGCCCGCCCTGTCCTACGCCTTCCTCCCCGAATCGTCCACGATCGTCGCCGGCCGCGAGGGCTGGCTCGCGCGGACCCTGAAGGCGGCCTTCGCACGGATCCTTCCGGCGGCCCTCGATCGTCCGAACTGGGTGATGGCGGTCTCGGTGCTGCTGCTGGCCGGTGCCGGCGCCTCGACCGCGGCGTTCGGGACGGCCTTCCTGCCGGAGTTCCACGAGGGCAACCTGACGATCCAGGCCAACACGCTGCCGGGCACGTCGCTCGAGCGCTCCAACCGGATCGGCCGGCGCATCGAGGAGATCCTCCTCGCCGAGCCGGAGGTGATGGCCACGGCGCGGCGGACGGGGCGTGCAGAGCTCGACGAGCACGTGCAGGGCGTGGAGGCCGCCGAGATCGACGTCAGCCTCCGCGAGACGGGACGACCGCGCGATGAGCTGCTCGAGTCGCTGCGGACGTCGTTTGCGTCCCTGCCCGGCACCAACGTCACGATCGGCCAGCCGATCGCCCACCGGATCGACCACATGCTCTCGGGCACACGGGCCAACATCGCCGTCAAGATCGTCGGCGACGATCTGATGACGCTCCGGCGCCTGGGCGAGCGCGTACGGGAGGCCATGAGCGCCGTCCCCGGCGTGGCGGATCTCGCGATGGAGCAGCAGGTGGACGTGCCCTACGTGCGCTTCGTGCTCGATCGCGAAGCGATGGCGCGCTACGGGCTGCGCGTGCAGGACGTGGCCGAGGCGCTCGAGACGAGCCTCGTCGGCTCCACGGTCGGACGCATCTTCGAGGGCGGGGTGGCCTTCGACCTCGTCGTCAAGGTCGACGAGAGCGCGAAGGCCGACTTCGAGCGCCTGGCCGACCTGCCGATCGACACGCCCGGGGGCGCCATCGTGCCGGTACGCCTGGTGGCCGACGTCCGGCGCGAGACGGGCGCCAACATGATTCTGCGGGAGAACGTCCAGCGGCGTCTGGTCGTACAGTCCAACGTCGCCGGGCGCGACCTCGGCAGCGTCGTCGCCGACATCCAGGCGGCCGTTGGCGCGCAGGTGGCCCTGCCGCCTGGCTATCACATCGAGTACGGCGGCCAGTTCGAGAGCCAGCAGGCCGCCTCGGAACGCCTGCTCGCCCTTGGCGCGCTGGCCGTACTGGGACTGTTCACGCTGCTGGTGCTCGCCTTCGGCCGGGCGCGGGACGCCCTGCTCGTCATGATCAACCTGCCGCTCGCCCTCGTGGGCGGGGTCGTGGGCGTGTTCCTGTCCGGGGGCGTCCTGAGCGTCGCCTCGCTGATCGGCTTCATCACCCTGTTCGGCATCGCCACGCGCAACGGCATCATGCTCGTGTCCCACATCCAGCACCTGATGCTGGACGAGGGCGTGACGGACTTCCGCGCGGCCGTCGAACGAGCCGCGCACGAGCGGCTCGTGCCGATCCTGATGACGGCGTCGGCCTCGGCGCTGGCGCTCGTGCCGCTGGCGCTGGCGGGAGGCCAGTCCGGCAGCGAGATCCAGACGCCGATGGCGATCGTCATCCTGTGCGGCCTGGTCTCGTCCACCCTGCTCAACATGCTGGTCGTGCCGTCGCTCTACCTGCGCTACGGGCGACTCGGGACGTTGTCCGGTCCAGGCGCGGTGGTTTCATGACACGATCGGGTGCGAACGGTCCGCACCGGAGGAGGCTCACATGCGTCGTCGGTTCATCCCCGTGTTCCTGCTGCTCGCGCTGACAGCCGGCTGTGCCACTCCATCGGATGAGGCAACACCCGCAGCCACCGCTGATTCGGCGGCAACGGCCCCGACGCCGCGCCATCAGCCTGGCGGTTCCATCACCATGTACGCACCGGAGCAGCACGAGCTGTACGACGGGCACTTCGTCATCTCGGGCGGCCGCGTCCAGATGGTCGGCGCGCTCGACGATCGGGAGGGCTGGGACCACATGGACAACGAGGCGGCCACCGTCCATGCCGTCGGGGGTACCATCGAGATCGACGTCAACGAAATCGCCAACACGGGCACGGTCGAGGCCAGGCTCCGCATTCCCGAGGGTGACTTCGTCCTGACGTTCGACCGCTTCAACGAGTTCAGCGCCTGCCAGGACGGCGGCATCGCCGCGTACCTCTACGAGCACGGCGCAGACTCGGGATGCGGCGACATGAACTGGCCCAAGACGTTCGGCTACCTCGCCGGATGGGGATACGGCCACGCCACGCTGAACGGCGAGCCGCTGTACGAGGACTACGAGGTCCACTTCATGGTCACGCAGGGCGTGCGCGACCGCGAGACGCTGCGGGCCAGCTACCCGCCGCCGCGCGAGGGCGCCGGCGCGGTCAACCCCGCGACACAGCAGATCGACTTCTACATCCGGAGCCCAGACGCCAATCCGGCGAACACGCCGGGGCGCGAGGTCTTCGCGCACTTCTTCGCCATGGAAACCACCTGGCGCTGAGCGTCGAGCACCACACGTCCTGAATCGTCCTCCAACGTGAGGTGACGCCGGTCCGCGCACCGGCACGAGACTTGCGACACGCACCTGTGTTCTGCGGCGAACGACCGCCACGCTCGGCCAACAGGCGAATTAGGGCACAACCCGATTCTGGATCCTTGGATTCTCCAGCGTCCGAGATTCCAGTTCTTGGATCGAAGCGCGGAATTGTGTCGGAATCCGCTGCGTCGCGTGAACCGCGGAGAGGAGCGTGATGAGGCAGTTTCCGGACGACCGACCAGCGCGGTCTATCTCCCCCGTCACCTGCCTCCTCGTCATCGTGCTCGCGGCTCCCGTCTCCGCGCAGCAGGCGTGGCAGATCGACGGCGGTGACGTGCGCGTGAGGTGTCCCCTCACCGTGGGCGGAAGCTTCACGGCCACCACGACCGACATCGCAGGCGCACTCACCGCCCGGGGCGGTCCGTCCCTCGACGGCGTGCTCCGCGTGGACCTGCGCACGCTCGACACGGGCATCGACCTGCGCAACCGGCACATGCGGGACAACTACCTCGAGGTGGCGCGTGGCGAGGCGTTCGCGTATGCAGAGCTGCACGACGTCGAGCTGCCCGGCTCCGACGCGACCCGTGCCTCCGGGAAGGTCGCCTTCCGGGGCAACCTGCGCCTGCACGACGTCACGCGAATCGTGGAGGGAGAGGCCGAGCTGACGCGGGACGGAGGGCGTCTTCGCGTGGTGGCGCGCTTTCCCGTGAGGCTCGACGCCCACGACGTGCCGCCGCCGCGGTACCTCGGCGTCGGCGTGCGGGACGAGGTGCGGGTGGAAGTGCGATTCGAGGCGCTCGAACGGAGATGACCATGCGAGCAGCGATCGTGATGACGGCGCTCGGGGTCGTGCTCGGGATCGCCCGGGCCGGCGGTGCCGAGCCGATGTTCCTGTCGAAGCAGTACCCGGCGTGTTCGTCCTGTCACTACAGCCCCACCGGCGGCGGACTGCTGACCGACTACGGCCGGTCGCTGTCGCACGTCGAGCTGTCCACGTTCCGCGCGGCCGACCCGGAGGAGGCCGAGCGGCTCGACGGCGAGCAGGCGTTCCTGTTCGGCGCGCTCGGCGACTCCGCGGGGGATCTTCGCCTGGGCATCGCGCTTCGCCCCTCGCATCTCGAGTTCCGGTTCTCCGGCGTGAGCAGCGATCGCAATCTGCTGATGCAGGCCGATCTCCAGGCTGCCTACCGGCGCGGCGGCCTCACGGCGTACGCGAGCGTCGGCCGCCAGGTCGAGGGCAGCGACGCCTCGCTCGGCTCCTACGAGCACTGGCTCGGGTATCAGGTCGAGAACGGCTTCGGCGTGCGTGCCGGCCGCTTCCTGCCGGCATACGGCGTCCACTTCGCGGACCATACGTCCTTCAATCGCGACGGCCTCGAGCTCGGCACCGACGACCAGGTCTACGGCGTCGAGGTGAGCCGGACGGGCGAGCGCTCGCTCGTCCAGGTGTCGGTGTCGCCCGGGCGGGCGGAGTCGCTCCTCGACGACGACGGAACCGGAGCCTTCTTCAGCTCGGCGCGGGTCCAGCTCGATCTGTCGCCGCGGGCCGTGCTCGTCGGATCCGCCGCGTTTCGCGCGGCCTCCGACGTGCGGCCGCGCTCGGGTCTCGCCGGCGTCGCGCTGGGCGTGGCGCCGGTTTCCGGGCTGAGCGTGTGGAGCCAGCTCGACGCGAGCATGACCGAGGGGCCGCTCAGGCAGACGGCCTGGATCTTCGTCAACGAGACCGCCTACGAGGTGTACCCCGGCATCTGGGCCAGGATCTCACCGCAATACCGTGGCGACGATGGCAGCGGCGCCGGTGACATCGGACGGCTGGTGCTCGGCGCCTCGTGGCTGCCGCGAACGCACTGGAACGTCAACCTGTCCTACTTCCGGGATCGGAACAGGCTGTTCGGCATCTCGACGAGCACGTTCCTGTCCCAGGTGCACCTCTTCCTGTGACGAGAGGCGTCGTGTGAGCACGTCGCCCGCCCCACCCGGCTCGCCACCGCGGGTCGACGAGATCGAGCATCGGCAGGACCAGGACGTCGCTCCGCCGCGCCTGCAGTAGCCTGCCTGCCGGTCGATCCACGGGCAGCGGCAGGATAATCCGAGCATGGAGGCGCCCTTCGCGAAGGACGCGCAGCGGGGCCGCCGCGTCGCCCTGGCGGGGATCGTGGCCAGCGCGGTCCTGGCCACGCTGAACATCGCCGTGGGGGTATTGACGCACTCCACGTCGGTCGTGGCCACCGGCGTCGAGTTCGCCGGTGACGTCCTCGCCTCGACCGTGGTGCTGCTCGGCATGATGGTCGCCGGCCGGCCGGCCGACCGGGATCATCCGTACGGCCATGGCCGCATCGAGACGCTCGCCGCGTTCACCGTGGGCCTGATCCTGGCGGCGGGCGGCGTCGGGATCTGCTGGAACTCCCTGCGCGCCGTTGGCGAGCAGCACGCGCCGCCGTCCGTGGCTGCGATCGCGGTGCTCGTCGTGGCGATCGTCGTTCGCGGCTTCATGTCGCTGATGAAGTTCCGTGTCGGCCGACGCATCCGCAGCGCGTCGCTCGTGGCCGACGCCTGGAACGACACCGTCGATATTCTGGGCGCAGGGGTGGCGCTGACGGCGGTGGCCCTGGCGATGTACGACGACCCACCGTTCCTGGCAGCGGACCACTACGGAGGCTTCGCCGTCGGGATCATCGTCCTCCTGACGGGCGTGCGTGTGCTCCGCGACGCGTCGCTCGAGTTGATGGACACGATGCCGGACGAAGAGATGATCGCGCGCGTGCGTGCCACGGCCATCCAGGTCCCCGGCGTCGTCGGCGTCGACAAGAGCTACGCGAGAAAGACGGGCTTTCAGTACCACGTCGACCTGCACATCGAGGTCGATCCGGAGCTGAGCGTCGCGGCCGCGCACGTCATCGCCGGCCAGGTCAGGACCCGCGTACGGGCACAACTGGGCTGGGTGGCGGATGTGCTGGTCCACGTGGAGCCGGCCGTCCACACCAGGTGAGATCCTGACGAAAACTTCAGGATCCCGTCAGGGACATGTAGGTCGGCCCTCCGGTAGAGTCGGGACCTTTGCACGTCGGTTCTGAGACCGGAGGAGGATTGATGACCGGATCCCGCGTCGGGCTGGCCATGGCGCTGGCACTCCTGCTGGCCTGCACGACGGAAAGTGCGGCACAGCAGCTCTCGCTTTCCGGCACGGTACGCGACACCACGGGGGTCGTCCCGGGTGCCACCGTCGTGCTGAGCGCCGGCGACGACGAGGTCGCCACGACGACCACCGACGGCACGGGCGGCTACCGGTTCACCGGGCTGGCCGCCGGCAGCTTCGAGCTCTCGATCTCGATGCGTGGGTTCGAAACGGCCGTGCGCAACGTGGCGCTCGGCCCGGACACACCGCCGGTGGACGTCCTGCTCGCCGTGGGCCGCGTCACCACCACCCTCACCGTGACGGCCGCCGCCGGTCGCGCCACGGCCACGCGGCTTCCGGTGCCCAACGTCGACGTGCCGGCGCAGGTCAGCACGATCCCGCAGGAGCTGCTGCAGCAGCAGTCGGTCAACTCGGTCGCCGACGCGCTCCGGAACGCCTCCGGCGTGCAGGCCTTCCGATGGTACGGCGTCTACGAGCAGTACACGATCCGCGGCTTCAACGATCCGGACCGCGACGCGTTCAACGTGGTGCTGCTCGACGGCATGCGCCGCAACGGGAACCGCTACGGCACCCAGACCAACAACGTCCAGAGCATCGAGGTCCTCAAGGGGCCCAGCTCCGTGCTCTACGGCCGTGGGGCCGTGGGCGGCACGATCAACATCGTGCGCAAGAAGCCGCAGGCGGTCCGCGCCGTCGACTTCAGCTACCGCGGCGGGCGCTTCAACACGCACCAGGTCGCCGGTGGCGCGACGGGCCACGTGGGCGGAAGCGACCAGCTCCTCTACCGCGTCGATTCGTCGGTGGAGACGAGCGAGGGATGGCGCGGGGCGGGAGCCGATCGCTTCAACGTGTCGCCGGCGCTCACCTGGATCGCCAGCGATCGCGCGCGGATCACCCTGCACCAGACGTTCACGCGCGACCGGTTCGACGGCGACGGCGGCGTGCCGCTGAACATCGTGGGCCTCCCGGCCTACCGCCCGGACCTGCGCTTCAGCCTGCCCCAGGACAACGTGCTCGTGGAGGATTCCCAGACGCAGGTGCTGTTCACGGGCAACCTGCACCCCAACTGGGAGCTCCGCAACTCGCTGCAGGTTCAGCGTACGAGCGACGACTACTTCGTGACCGAGGGCGTCTACGGATCACCGGAGGAGAACCTCGTCTACCGCGAACCCCTCGATTTCCACCACATCCGCCGGCCCGTGCAGAACCAGACCGAGGTCGTCGGCCTCGTCGAGGGCTTCGGCACGCACAACCTGCTCGTCGGCTACGAGTTCCAGCGTGACAGGTACCGGACGGAGGTCACGGCCGGCGACGATCCGGACTGTCTGTGCGGGTACTGGTGGCTGACGATCGCCCCCATGGACCTGACGACGCTCGAGGAGACGCAGGCACCGCTCGACATCGACACGATCGAGCGCACGACGTTGGTGAACGACCGGATCCACTCGGCGTACTGGCAGGATCAGATCGACATCTCACCGCAGCTCAAGGTCAACGTCGGCGGGCGCTTCGACGACTACCATCGCAGCATCGACCGGACCGGCGGCTTCCCGTTCACACCGGTCCGCCGGGATCAGACGGCCTATTCGTATCGTGCCGGTCTCGTCTACTCGCCGCGGTTCGACCAGCAGTTCTATGTGGCCTCGTCCAGCTCGTTCACACCGGTCACGCAGGTACCGGCCAGCGGCGAGCCGCTCGACCCCAGCACCGCGTACGACGTCGAGTTCGGCCATCGCTGGCAGGGGCTGAACGGACGGGTGGATACCAACGTCGCCCTCTACCGCATCACCCGGAACAACGTGAGCGTCCAGGAGTCGGTCGTCGACGTGCGGCAGGTCGGGGAACAGCGGTCCAAGGGACTCGACCTGGACATCAACACCGATCTGGGGGCCCGCACGTACCTCATCTTCAACTACGGGCTCGCGAGGCCCGAGTTCGACGACGACGCGGACCTGGCGGGACTCGTGCCGCGCTACGTGCCCGAGCACACGCTGAACGCCTGGCTTCGGAAGGACTTCGAGTCGGGCTTCAACGCCGCCTTCGGCGCGCGCTACGTCGGGGAGCAGTTCGCCAACACCAGCAACACGGTGCAGCTCGACGACTACACGATCTTTTCGGGCGCGATCGGATTCCGGACGTCCCGCTGGGAGTGGTCGCTCAACGCCGAGAACCTGTTCGACGAGGAGGACTACTTTCTCCCCGGACACTTCAGCAACATCGTGTTCCCGGGACAGCCGATCAACGTCACGACAACGATCCGCGTGCGGTACTGACCCCCGGACCGCGGCCCGTACCAGGGCCTCGCCGGGCCCGCGCACGTGGGTCGATGAGCCTCGCCCGGTCGCGGGGACACCCTCGGCCTCACGATTCGCGTCCGCCGTCCAGTCTCGTCACGACCGACCGCCCAGCCGAACGACGCGATCGGCGAGCGCTGCGGCATCGTCGCGATCGTGGGTGACGTAGATCGAGGTGAGCCGCAACGACTGCTGGAGCCGGACGAGCTCGCCACGCAACACCGCTCGCAGCTCCGCGTCGAGACTGGAGAACGGTTCGTCGAGCAGGAGCAGTCTGGGCTTCCCGACGAGCGCTCTGGCGAGCGCGACGCGCTGCTGCTCGCCTCCCGACAACTCGGACGGACGTCGATGGGCGAGGGCGTCGACCCGGACGAGCGCGAGCGCCTCACGGATTCGTTCCGGCCGATCCGCCTTCCGCACCCCGATCGATCCCAGTACGAACTCCAGGTTCCCCCAGACGGTCAGGTGGGGCCATAGCGCGAGGTCCTGGAACAGATAGCCGAGGCGCCGCTCGTGAGCCGGGACGAGGAGACGTCCTCCCGTCGCGACGAGCTGGTCGGCCAGCCAGATCTCTCCTGCGTCCGGCAGTTCGAGTCCCCCGATCAACCGAAGCAACGTCGTCTTGCCGCATCCGCTCGGGCCGAGGACGACGACCCGCTCGCCCGCGTCGACGTCGAGCGAGAAGTCGTCGAGCACCGGACGACGACGGTATCGCTTGGTGATGCCCGCGAGTCGCAGAAACGGCGGTGTCAACGCGTCCGCCAGGCCAGTCCGAGGCCCAGCAGGGCCAGGGGCGACAGGACCACACCGGACTGGAGCAGCGCCAGTGCCGCCAGCTCCGCCGGTGGCGCGTTCGCGACGAGCGTGTAGGTACGGATCGGCAACGTCGTCTCGCCTGGAGGCGCCACGAGAATGCTGGCCCCGAGTTCCCCAAACGCCAGCACGAACACGACGATCCAGGTGGAAAGAAGTCCCGGCCCGACCTGCGGAAGCACGATGCGTGTCATCGCCCGCCACCAGCCGGCGCCGGCCGCCGCCGCGGCCTCTTCGTGCGACACGGGCACGTACCGGACGGCGCCCGCAAGCAGCAGGACGGCCACGGGCAGGAACCGCGCGAGAGACGCGAGCAGCAGCATGCCGTCGGTGCCGTACACGCCACCCAGGACGCCGTCCCGGTTCCACAGACCGATCAAGCCCACGCCAACGACGGTGCTGGGAGCCGCAAACAGGACGACGCAGAGCACGTCGATTGCAGCCCCGAGCCGGTACCGGACGCGCGCACGCCCGTAGCCCAGCCAGACGGCAACCAGCGTCACGAACGACGCGCCGACGGCCGCCAGCACCAGGCTGTTGCGAGCCGCAAGCCGGGAACCCTGGAACACGTTCGTCGACACGCCCATGGCGTCCCACGTCAGGACGGCAATCGGCGTCACCAGGGCGATCGCCAGCACGAATGCTGCGGCCACGTAGGTCCGGCGTTCCCATCCACCCAGGGGCAGTGGCTGCGACCCGTCCGTGCCGCGGCGCGAGACCACGCGCTGCCCGGAGACGAGCCGTATGGCGACGGCGGCGGCGAGTGTCGACAGCGCCAGCAGCGGCAGCGCCAGCAGCG
>Ga0299906_10000668_pt1 | contig 30695 bp, 28 predicted proteins | sample RVTome_14_FD_200259 | JGI IMG/M metagenome (GOLD analysis project Ga0299906, IMG submission 200259) | Soil microbial communities from uranium-contaminated site in the Upper Colorado River Basin, Wyoming, United States - RVT145D125 (version 2) ...
CTGCATACCCGCTCATTCGTAGAAGCGGGTCTCGAAGACGTGGCGAGCGCGTCGGGTCGTGCGGCGATACTCGTCCCGGAGCTCGGAGGAGCGATCGAACCCCAGCGAGGCGGCCAGACTGCTCAAGTCATCGGGGTCGGTCGGCAAGGAGTCGACGGCCCGCCCCATTTGCAGGTGAAGTCGAAGACGGACCCGAGTGCAGAAGAGGTACGCCTCGCTGAGGGCCCGCACATCCTCGGGGAGTAGCACCTCGTGCTCGGCCAGCGAGGCAAGGGCATCCAGAGTGCCGGGGACCCGCAGCTCGGGGATAGTCCCACCGTGTCTGAGCTGTTGGAGTTGGGTGAGAAATTCGATGTCGCTGATGCTGCCCCTCCCCAGCTTGAGGTGATAGTCGGGATCCTCGCCCGTCGGTATCCGCTCGTTCTCGACTCGTGCTTTTATCTCTCGAATCGAGCGAAGGAAGTCACCCGGCAGCTTCTCACGCCATACGTAGTGACCTGTCATGTCGAGGAACTCCGAGCCCAGCGCCGGATCGCCGGCGGCCGGGCGTGCCTTGACCAATGCCAACATCTCCCAGGGCTCGGCCCATTCCTCGTAGTAGCGCCGGTAACTCTCGATAGAGCGGGCTAGCGGGCCTTGGCGACCCTCGGGCCGGAGACCCGCATCGAGGGTGTAAGCCTCTCCATGCCGGCTCGGTTCGGAGAGCACCTTGGCCAGATCGGTGGCGATGCGGATCCCCTCTTCTCGGTTGCCTTCATCATCGAACACATAGAGCAGATCCAGGTCCGATCCGTATGACAGCTCGCCACCGCCCCACTTGCCCATTGCGATGACGGTGAAGCCAACCGTTTCGGGTCCGGCGACGATGTGAATCCCGCCAGTTGCCGTCGCGTCCGCAGTGTCGGTGAGAGAACCCATCGTCACCGCGATGTCGACCCCGCCCAGGATGTCCCTGGCCGCGATTCGCAGCTTGCGTCGTCGCGCGAACCGCCTCACCGTGCCGATCCGGGCATCGTGGTCGGGTCTGCTGGCCAACAACCCGAGCAGACGCTCGACCTCCTGATCACGATCCCGGATCGCGCCGAGTAGTTGGTCGTCGGCGAGACGGGGGATGAACTCCGGTATCCGGTCGATGAGATCGCCGATCAACCGACTGGTCCCCAACAACCGGCACAGCCGCTCGCCGGCTAGCGGGTTGGTTTGAAGCAGAGTCACCAGGGCGGCGTGGTCGGGGGTGTTGGCGAGCACGATGCGAAGCTGAGCCACGCCGAGATCGGGATCCGGTGTGAGCGACAACCAGTCGAGCATCAGCGGGAGGACCTGGTCCATCGCGCGAGAGCGCCGGCTGACACCCGAAGTCAGCTCCTCCAACGCGCTCCTCGCCGCGTTGACATCCTTGAATCCGAGGGCTTCGAGACGCAGGGCTGCCTGTTCCACACCGAGCCGGGCACTGGGGGAACCGACGAGTGCGTCCAGGATCGGCCTGAAGTAGAGACGCTCATGCACGTCCCTGACCACCGATCTCACTTCTGCGAGTCGCCGGTCGAGCTCGGCAGCAGGGTCTACGGACATGCCAAGGGCGCGACCGAGCTGTTCCCTTCTGTCCGAGCTCTGGGGGACGATATGGGTTTGGCGTAGGTCCCAGAGTTGAATTCGGTGCTCGAGGTCTCTGAGGAATCGGTAGGCATCGGAGAGGCGGCGGTGGTCGTCTCGTTCCACAAATCCGTGCTCGGTCAAGGCATCGAGCGCATCGAGAGTGGCTCGAACGCGGAGATCGACGTCGAATCTGCCATGAACGAGTTGGAGCAACTGCACCGAGAACTCGATATCCCTGATACCCCCGCGCGATCGCTTGATGTCGTTGGGGTCGGCCCCCTCCTCGACTGTCTCCTTTAGCTTGCGGATGCTGCGCAGCGACTCGACATCCAGCCCTCCCTCCCAGATCACCGAGGCGGCCAGTTGGTTGAATCTGTCGCCGAGGGAATGGTCACCGGCGGCAGGACGAGCTTTCAAGAGCGCCTGGAGCTCCCAGGCTTCGCCCCAATGCGAGTAGTACCGGGTGTAGCCGTCGAGACTTCGCGACACCGGTCCCATCGCCCCCTCCGGCCGAAGATCGGTGTCGACGGCCAAGCCGGGCCCGTCGACCGTCGGCGAGGACAACACCGATGTGAGTCGATTGGCGAGGGCTAGCGCGGCGGCCCGGCTCTGGTTCTCTTGGCCCGCGACGTTGTCGTGGACGTAGATGAGATCGATGTCCGACGCGTAGTTGAGCTCGCGCGCTCCCCACTTGCCCATCGCCACGACCGCGAAGGGAAGCTCCAGTACCACGGGATGCCTCTCGGCGACGTCGTCCCTGGAGCTCTCGAGGGCATCGGCGACGATCCGGTCGATCTCGTCGGAGAACCTGGCCGTAGCCTCGACCACGTCGATCGCGTGGGACATGTCGTCGGCAGCGATCGACGCCAGCGCCGCACCGACCCTGAGGGTGACCGTCGGCTTTGGTGCGATACCTTGGAGCAGCGACGGGTAACGGGCGACTGTCTGACTCAGGGCCCGGGAGGTACCCGCGATCGCGCAAGCACGAGTCAGGAGAACCCGGTTCTGGACCAGATTCGGCTCGGACTCGAGGATGAGAAGCAGCCGACCCCACGCATCGACCGGGTCCGGGCCACGGCCGATCTCATCGGCGATCAGAGCCCTCCCCTCCACGTCGGTCACGATCGCGGAGAGTCGGTCGAGGACTTCGGCCGGGATCATCGATGCGGCGCGTCGGTCGGTCACGAGCGACAGGGTATGTCGGGGCGTATCGTGACGGGGTGCCACTTCGAGTTGCCGGAGCCCAACTGAATCTGCGAGTCGGTGACATTGCCGGCAACGAAGCGAGAATCGCCGACGCCATGGCCTGGGCCGAGAGCGAGCAGGCAGATGTGCTGCTCCTCCCTGAGCTGGCGATCAACGGCTATCCGCCCGAGGACCTCGTTCTTCGCTCCGACTTTGTCGCGGCGGGCATCGAAGCGCTCGACCGGCTGGCGACTCGGTCCGGGGCGACGACTGTGGTGGTTGGATTTGTCGATCGGTCGGCAAACCGGGCGCGTGGGGCCGTAGATGCCACCGAGCGGACCGTGGCCAATGCGGCCGCGGTGCTCAGGCGAGGAGCGGTCGTGGGGGTCTATCACAAGGTTCTGCTCCCCAACTACGGAGTGTTCGACGAAGACCGCTACTTCGCTCCGGGTGTTGACGGGTCAATGACCTGGGAGATCGGAGACGTCCCCTCCGGGGTCTCGATATGTGAGGACATTTGGCTCCCCGACGGGCCACCGAGCGCCCAGGCCGCAGCAGGAGCCCGGATCCTTCTCAACATCAACGCATCTCCTTTCCACAAGGGAAAAGCTGCCGAGCGCGAGCAGATGATCGCCGATCGGGCACGCGATTCCGGTGCAGCCGTTGTTTACCTCAATCTGATCGGCGGGCAGGACGAGCTGGTCTTCGACGGGTGCTCCCTGGTGGTCGCTTCCGACGGGACGATCGTGCACCGATCGCCACAATTCGAAGAAGACCTGTTCGTGGTCGATGTCCCCCTGCCCAGGGAGCCGGCAACTGCCGGTTCCTTGACCCCCCATCTCGACCCGGTCGAGGAGGTCTACCGGGCGCTCGAGGTCGGTCTGCGTGACTACGTCCGCAAGAACCGGTTCGACCAGGTCGTCATCGGGCTCTCCGGTGGAATCGACTCCGCCCTGACCGCGGTCATCGCCGTCGACGCGTTGGGAGCCGACTCGGTCTGGGGTGTGTCGATGCCTTCACGCTTCTCGTCACAGCATTCGATCGATGACGCCCGGGAACTGGCCTCGAACCTTGGCATTCGGTTCGACGTGCTGCCGATGGACGACGTCTACCGGGCCTTCCTCGAGACGGTCGAGCCCATCTTTGCCGGCACCGGGTTCGGAACGGCTGAAGAGAACCTCCAGGCTCGGACCCGGGGAGCCATCCTGATGGCGATCTCCAACAAGCATGGCCCGATGGTGGTGGCGACGGGGAACAAGTCGGAGATGGCCGCCGGCTACGCCACCCTCTATGGGGACATGGTCGGTGGATTTGCCGTGCTCAAGGATGTCTTCAAGACCTTGGTCTACGACCTGGCGCGGTGGCGGAACAAGAAGGGCGAGGTCGTCCCTCAGAGCACGATCGACAAGCCACCTTCGGCGGAGCTACGCCCCGATCAGAAGGACTCGGACTCATTGCCGCCATATGAGCTGCTCGATGCAATCCTCCAGCTCTATGTCGAAGCAGACCTGGGGGCGACCGAGATAATCGCCAGAGACTTCGATCCTGAAGTCGTGGCCCGTGTGACCGGGATGGTGGATCGCAACGAGTACAAGAGGCGTCAGGCTGCCCCTGGGGTGAAGATCACGGTCAAGGGCTTCGGCAAGGACCGGAGGCTCCCGATCACCAACCTGTATCGGTCTCCGGGCTCATGATCAGCAAAGTTCTCATCAACGGCAGCGAGTCGGACGGGACCATCAGCGTCACCGATTCATCGGTGTTGCGTGGCGACGGTTGCTTCGAGGTTCTCAAGGCCCGTGCCGGCAGGGTCTTCGCGCTCGAGGAACATGTCGATCGTCTAGTGGAAAGCGCCAGAATCCTCGAGATCGCCCTTCCTCCACGTCACGAGCTCGAGCAATGGATTCGAACCGTGGCCGAGTCCGGGGGTGATGTCGCGGTGAGGGTGGTCGTAACGAGAGGCTCGTCGGTGCCCGGCGAACCGGGCGATCCGCTGACGATCGTTTTCGGCCATCCCGCCAACGGGGAACCAGGCCCCACCACCCTGTTCCCCCTCCCCGCCCCCTGGCACGCCGCCGGTCAACCCTGGGACCTCGCCGGGGCAAAGATCCTCTCCTATGCCCCCAACATGTCGGCGACCAGGCGGGCCGTTGCCGAGGGCTTCGGCGACGCCCTGCTGCTCACGGTCGACGATGTGATGCTGGAAGGCCCGACGTTCTCAGTGGCATGGGTGATCGCCGGTGTCGTCGAGACACCGAGTCTCGACCTGGGGATCCTCGACTCGATCACCAGACGGGTCGTGATCGAGATCGCCAGCGAATTGGACCTGGAAGTGAGAGAGGGTGAGTGGACTCTCGACCGGCTGGAGCTCGCCGACGAGGTGATGGCGCTGTCGACCATAAGGGACGTTCAACCTGTGGCCGCGGTCGGCCGCCGGATGTTCGTCGAAGGCCCGGCCACTTCGAATCTTGCGCGGCAGTACGCTCAGCGGATTCGCTGAGGGCCTTCCGAGCAAGGCTCGGGGTTCAACCCCCTGATCCAAGAAACGAGTCGGATCATCGTTTCCTGTCGTGTCAGCAGCCGGTTGGCGTCGAGAGGCGGGTTGCAGGCTTCGATCGCTCCTTCGGCGCGCAGCCTGGTCTCGGCGTCGGCCGCCGATGGCAGGTTGATGCTGGGTAGCTCATCGTCCGGTCCCGAGATGTCGGGCAGGAGATCGGACACCATCGTCTCGATGTGCACCCAGGCGGCCAACCGGGCGAGCGAGGTCTCCGGCAGTCCGTAGTCGAGGCACTCGCCGATGGGGTCGCACCCGAGGGCCAGCTCGAGGGTTCGGGGCCGGAGGAGTGTCGGGTTGAGCGAAGTGGGCACCGACTGATACCGCCCCTCGATAGGGGGCGGCGCATGGGCGGCGAAGTGTGCCGCGATTTCACCGGCGAACTCCGGAGAGGCGACTTTGCCCGGACAGAACATGATCATGGTCTCGTCGCAGGGGAGGAAGAGCCCCTGACTGACCAGAGTGGCCGCCAGCCACTCACCTTCGATACCGTCGTCATCGGCGTAAGGCCAGGTGGTTTCGGGGGCGGGAGTGTCGGCTATCTGTTGGGCGGCGCGAACACTGGGACCGGCATCGACTGCGATCCCGGCCCGGTTTCTCAGCTCGAAATGAAGGTGGTCGATGGTCTCCTCGGCGTTACCCGAGTCGCCGACCCAGCCGACCACCTCGCCAGCCGTCACCTCCACTCCTTCTTCGAGATCCGGCCGGACCCCAAAGCCCATTCCGTCGTCGCTTCCGTGGGTGTCGTTGTTGAGATGCACGTAGTAGGACTGCCAACCGTCGTTGTGCCGGAGTGACATCCAACAGCACTCCTCGGTGCCTACCTCCTGCACGACCTTCATCACGACTCCGTCTGCCACGGCAACGACTGGCGTGAGCTTCGGCGCAGAGAGGTCCACTCCCTGGTGGCGGCGTGCTCCATGATCCCGATCGGCCCCGAACCCTGAGACGACCTGGCCCTGTCCGGCCAACGGCCACAACATGTCGTAACGAAACGGCTCACATCTGGGAGATGGCGACGGGGCCGGGACAGGAGCACTGGTCCCGGTTCCCGGTGGCGCGGTGGTGACGGTGGTCTCGGTCGGTGGTTGGGTTGTGGCGGTGGTGCTGGTGTATGTCGTGGTGGCGGTGGTGTCTGGCGTGGTGGTGGTGGGGGCCGGGACCGACGTCGGAGGTGGCGGCGACTTGGCCGGTTCCGGGAACAGGTCGTCCAAGGTCACCGGGGGGCACATCGGCGCGGCCTGCGCCGTGGTGTTCGCTGGTCCCGCCACGACCAGGGTGGCTACGAAGATGAGCGCCCCGACGAGAGCAGACCGGTATCTGCCTGACATGGTGGGCAGGCTACCGGTGACCGCGGGTGTTGGGAACCCAGCCGGCATGGGCTACGTTGGTAGAGCATGACCGGGCCGAAGCTGATTCGTTACGGCGTCCTATTCGCACTGCTCGCCGTGGTGGTGAGCGCGTGTGATGGTGACGCGGCCGAGCTGACCACCACATCGTCTCTGGTGTCCGCCACGACACCGGTCGCCGAGTCACCAACCACGTCCGTCAACCTCAGTGGCGACAGCACGACTACGTCTCTCATCGGCCAGACTGTGGGCAGCTCGGAGATCGTCGCCCGGGAGTCGGAACCGGCCGGGGAGACCCTCTATATCGTCGTTCCTCCCGGTGCCTACACCGACGTTGACATCGAGAACTTCGTATTGGATCTCCTCGAGGAGGGGACCGTTACTTTTGGAGCCGAGATCTTCGACGATGCCTCGGCGGTCGATGCCTATCGCAAAGCCGAATCCGAGAGAACCGACTCTGAGACCGCTCTGGTGGATCAGCATCACTTCGCCAGCTTGGAAGATGGGACGACCATCCATTTCCGCGGGCGATTCGCCAGCTCGGGATCGCAGAGTATCGGTAGCTGACCCCGGCTGGTTCGACCCACTTCGGCGACACGTCTCAGAGCAACGTCGCCGCTACCAGAAGGAAACCGCCGAAGCCGACGACGTCGGTGAAGACCGTGAGCAGGATCGAGGCTGCCAGGGCCGGGTCGAGACCAAGCCGGCGAAGGATCAATGGGATCGCCGAACCAAACACCGTCGCCAGGAACAGGTTGGCAAGGCTGGCGAATGCGATGACCGCTGCGATCTCGGAAGGCCGGCCGTTGCTACCGAAGACTCCTGTTGCGATGAGGCCAAAGGTGAGCGTCCCGGATGCAACGGCGAGCGCCACTCCGTTGAGAAAGCCGACACCTGCCTGGCGAAGGATGATCGCGGGGACCTGTGCTCTTGGCACGTCGTCGGTCGCCAGGGAGCGGATCATGACGGCGAGGCCCTGGTTGCCACTGCTACCGCCGAGCATGGCCACGATGGGCATCAGCGCCGCGAGCACCGGCTCGCGTGCAATGACACGCGTTTGGCTCTCGATCACCCACGCCACCAACACGGCGAGAAAGAGGTTGAGCAGCAGCCATGGTGTTCTCGACCTGAAGGACTTGGATACATTCGTGTAGACGGTCTCCTCGAGGCCGGCCCCGAATGCGGCTGCGAAGTCCTCGGTCGCCTCGTCCTGCACCATCTCGATGACTGCATCGGTCGTCACCACGCCGAGCAGCTGCTCCTCGTCGTCGACTACGGGGATACCGAAGAGGTGGTATCTCTGGCATAGCTCCGCCACCTCTTCCCGGTCGGCGAAGGCGCCGACTGCGATGGGATCGTGCACCATCACCTCGTCGAGGCTCGCCCCGGGCCGGGCGAAGACGAGATCGCGGAACGAGACCACCCCTCTGAGCCGGCCTTGGTCGTTGACCACGTACACATAGGAGAGATCCTCGAACTCGTCGTGGAGCTGTCGGATCCGCTCGATGGCCTCCCCGGCGGTCAGCCCTATGGGCAAGGCAGCGATCTCGGTTGTCATCAGACCACCGGCGGTGTCGGGTGGGAACGCGAGCAGACGGCGTATCTCGCCCTCGGCCTGATCGTCCATGAGCGACAGGACGCTTTCGGTCAGTTCGTCGTCTAGCTCGAACAAGAGGTCGGCCGCCGACTCACCGGTCATCTCGGCGACGGCCGCCGTCAGATCCTGGATCGGCACCTCCTCCACCAGCTCGGCGGCGAGCTCGGGGGCGATCTGCTCCAGGATCTCAGCTGCGTCCTCGGGGGAGAGCCCGGCGAGAAGACCGGCTGCGTCTTCCTCAGTCAGTTGCTCGAGGACGTCGGCCGCGTCGCCAGGGGCGGCACCGGCGAGCGCTTCCCACTGCGGGCCGTGCGCCTCCAGATAGTCGGCGACACGGTCGCGGTCACGGCGCGCAGCAGCAAGGAGATCCCTGGCAAGTTGACGGGGACGTCTGAGTCGGAGTCTCACCGGATAGCCCTCGAACGGCGAACCGGCGTGAGGCTAACCGGGATCAGGACTCGTACGGGCGCACGGCCTTGACCGAGACCGAAAAGGTGCCGGCCGGAGCCTGGTAAGAAACCTCGTCCCCGACCGACGCGCCGATCAGGGCACCCCCCAAAGGGCTGGTGGGCGAGGCGAGGAGCAACCCCGGCGCCTTGTTTTCTTGCGGCGCCACGAAGTAGTCGAGCTCATCGCCGTCGGAGTCGACCACCGTGACCACGCTCCCGATCTCGACCCGACCCGTGTCGGCGACATCCCTCACTTCTGCATTGTTGAGCAGGAACTCCAGCTTCCTGATCCTCGACTCCATCAGCCCCTGGTCGTTCTTGGCAGCGTCGTAGTCGGCGTTCTCACGCAGATCACCATGGGAGCGGGCTTCGGCTATCCGCTCTTCGATCTCCTTGCGGCCCTCGGTCTTGAGCTGTTCCAGCTCTTCTCGCATCTTGTCGTGGGCGGCTGGTGTGAGAAAGGTGGGTGGTTCGAGCATTGAGCGTCAAAGGCTAATTGTGGCCTGTTGCTAGTCGCGGCTGGCGGCGGGATCCAGCTTTGGGGCCGGCGCTATCTTTTGTCGATGACCGACGTGCGCATGACCCAGTTCTCTCATGGGGCGGGTTGTGCATGCAAGTTGAGCGCCGATGAGCTGTCGCACATCATGACGACGGTCAAGGGGCACAATGCGAGCTCCCACCCCGACCTGCTGGTGGGGGTGGCGACGTCAGACGATGCGGGTGTCTTCTCGCTGGGCAACGGAACCGCATTGGTGCAAACGGTGGACATTTTCACACCGGTGGTCGACGGGCCGCGCGATTGGGGCCGGATCGCGGCTGCCAACGCTCTCAGCGACGTCTACGCAATGGGAGGGAGCCCTCTCACCTCACTCCAGTATCTGGCCTGGCCCCGGGGTGGGCTCGACTTCGACCTCGCCGGTGAGGTGGTCGCCGGCGGTTTGGACGTCATGGAGAGGGCGGGCTGCACCGTGGTTGGCGGGCATTCCATCGACAGCCCGGAACCGACTTACGGCTTCGCAGTCACCGGGACCGTCCCTTCAAACGCCTACTTCACCAACTCGGGTGCCCGCCCGGGCGATGAGCTGGTCCTGACCAAGCCGCTCGGGATCGGGATCATCACCACGGCAATCAAGCGGGGGAAATGCCCAACCCACCTGGAGCGGGAGGTCATCGACCTGATGGTGTCATTGAACGACGTGGCGGGCCGGGCACTTGTCGCCCACGACGTCTCAGCCGCTACGGACGTCACGGGCTTCGGTCTATTCGGCCACCTCAGGGAGATGTGCCTTGCCTCGAGCGTCGGAGCGAGCGTCGAGCTGGGCCGGGTCCCGGTTGTCGAGGGCGCCATGGATCTCCTGGCCCAGGGGATGTGGCCTGGTGGATCGCAGCGGAATCTCGATTCGGCGCGCTCGTATGTCGAGTCGTCGGTTGACGAGCTCGGGTTGAAGCTGCTCGCCGACGCCCAGACGTCGGGTGGGCTCCTCGTCGCGGTGGCGCCGGAGCATGCCGATGCCTACATGCGTGACGTGCCCGGATCGGCCTCGATCGGCGTCGTCACGGCCGGCCAGGCGATCGTCGTATCACCGTGAACCCCCAACAGCGTCTCGTTGCCATCGCTGAGGCGCAGTCGATTCCCCGGGCGAGACGGCACATCTTCCTCTGCGCCGATCAGGCCACCCCGAGATGTGCGCCACGCGAACAGACCAATGAGCTCTGGCGTCATCTCAAAGCGAGGTTGAAGGAACTCGGTCTGACCTCGCCACCCCCCCCGTGGTACGGCAATCCCGATGCCGAGCCGACACCCGTCCTGCCCGGTGACGGATCGGTGCTCAGGAGCAAGGTCGACTGTCTTCGCATCTGCGAGCAAGGAGCGATCTGTGTGGTGTACCCCGAGGCCACCTGGTACGCCCGAGTGACCATCGAGAAGCTCGATCGAATCATTGACGAGCACCTGGTCGGGGGGCGCCCCGTGGACGATCTGGTGTTCTCGGTAGGAGGGCTTGCCCCATGAAGGCCCTCAGACGCGTTCTGGCCGGCCTCTTGCTGTGGAGGGCCTTCGGGCCGGTGATAAGCCCCAGATTTCGTCCGCCCCAGGAGCACCCCATGCGGGTATCGGGTCGGACGGTGTTCGTCGGAGACCAGGAGTTCGCAGTCAGAGAGTCGGGGCCGGTCAATGCCCGGGTCGTGCTGTTGATCCATGGGCTGGCCGGTTCGTCACTTGCCGAGTGGTACCGGATCGGGCCCCGGTTGGCCGAGAAGTACCGGGTGATCATGGTGGACCACCGAAGCCATGGGTTGGCGCCAATGGCAAGAGACCGATTCGAGATCGATGACCTTGCCGACGACATGGCCGGTGTGCTCGACCAGCTGGGTCTTGGCCAGGTCTCGGTGGTGGGGTACTCGATGGGTGGCGCTATCGCTCAGGCCCTGGCCCATCGCCATCCCGGTCGGGTCGACCGTCTGGTCTTGATGGGCACTTTCACACACCACCCCGAGCCTGATCGGACCATTCGGGCAGTAGGCGCGGTTGTGGCCCGAGCCTTTGAGCGGCTGACGGGTCTTGGGACGCCCGAGGTCCGATCGACATACCTGCGCGCGATAGGCGCGGTAGAGGAGAAGCATGCCAGATGGCTTTGGGAGGAGACCCATCGTCGTGATGTCGACGCCGGGGCCCAGGCAACACTCGCACTGTTGCGATTCGACTCCCGGCCATGGATCGGTCGGATCGAAGCCGACACCCTCGTGGTCATCCCGACACTCGACCAGCTCGTTCCTCCGGCATGGCAATACGCTCTCGCCGGAGCCCTGGACGATGCAACCGTGGTCGAGCTGGTGGGCGTCAGGCATGAGGCCCCTTGGACCCATCCTGATCGTGTGGTCGACGAGATCTCGTCCTTCCTCGGTTGATGGTCTCGGATGCGGGTCGCCAGGACAGATGATCGGCGGGTTGGAAACAGATGACGACATCGCTGACCGACAGCCGGCTCTCCAATCTCGGCGCCAACCGGATCCTCGAAGGGTTCGAGGAGTATGTCTCGAGGTTCCGGGGGATCAACCAACGGGCGCCGCGGCGTTTCGAAGAGCGGAACTGGCGCGGGATGCACAGCGACGCCCTGGAGAGACTGCGGCTGTACCCGGTGGTCGTCGACCGGGTGATCGAGTCGATCGATCAGCTGTTGGGGCATCGGACTGGTGACCCCCTGGTCTGGGTGGCGATCAAGGCGGTGTACTCGAGTTTGATCTCCGGCCGTCAGGACTGGGAGCTGGCCGAGACCTTCTACAACTCGGTGACCCGCCGTGTCTTCAATACCGTTGGGGTTGCCGAGCACATCGAGTTCGTCGACACCGACTTCGACACACCGCCCATCCCGTCGGCGGAGCCCGTATACCTAACGCTCGACCGGCGCCAGTCCACGGCACACCTGGTCGTGGACATCCTCGTTTCGTTCTCCCACTCCGTGCCGTATGCGCGACTCGAGGCGGACGCAGCCGAGGTGGCCGAGCGCATCGATCAGCGACTCAACGAGCCGGGTGCGCTCACGGTGGTGGGCAAGGCCGAGGTGGTGCGCTCTGTCTTCTATCGGGGCCAGGCTGCCTTCATCGTGGGGTTGCTGTATGCCGGTTCACATCGGATTCCTCTGATTCTCGCCTTGGGCAACGGCGCCGAGGGAGTGTTCGTCGACGCCGTCCTGCTCACCGAGAACGAGGCGTCGATCGTGTTCAGCTTCACCCGGTCCTACTTTCACGTCGACGTGGCCCGGCCCTACGACCTGGTCCGCTTCCTGCGCCGGCTCATGCCCCGTAAGCGGGTAGCCGAGATCTATATCGCGATCGGGCAGAACAAGCATGGCAAGACCGAGCTGTACCGTGACCTGCTTCGTCACTTGAGGTCCACGGACGAGCAGTTCGAGACGGCGCCGGGCACCAGGGGCCTGGTGATGATCGTGTTCACCATGGCCGGCTACGACGATGTCTTCAAGGTGATCCGAGACACGTTCGCCTCCCCGAAACGCACCACGCGCCGGTCGGTCATCGACAAGTACCAGATGGTCTTTCAGCATGATCGTGCCGGTCGTCTGATGGACGTTCAGGATTTCCAGCACCTCGAGTTTCACCGTTCGCGATTCTCCGACGCGGTACTCGACGAGCTTCTCTCCGAGGCAGCGAGCACGGTTCGCCTCGAAGGTGACTCGGTGATCATCAAGCGTGTCTATGTCGAGCGCCGTGTCGTGCCCCTCGACATCTACGTCCGGGAGGCCGCCCGTGCTGCGGCCGAAGAAGCGGTCATCGACTTCGGGCAAACCATCAAGGACCTCGCTTCGACCAACATCTTCCCCGGTGATCTGCTCCCAAAGAACTTCGGCGTGACCAGGCACGGGCGTGTCGTCTTCTACGACTACGACGAGCTCAGTCCTCTCACCGATATCCACTTTCGGGAGATACCACCCCCTCGCGACGAGAGCGAAGCAATGATGGACGAGCCCTGGTTTCCGGTGGGGGACCGGGATGTCTTTCCTGAGGAGCATCGGAGGTTTCTCGGGCTGGCGCCCGAGTTGCGGGAGGTCTTCCTGCTCAATCATGCCGATCTGTTCGAGGTCGGGCCGTGGCGGGCGATTCAGGAGCGGACTCGCTCGGGCGAGCTGATCGAAGTTCTTCCTTACCGGCAAGATGCCCGACTGGCGGGCACGAGTCAGTCCCGGGGGTGGTGACCCAGGGCACTAGTTGAGATGAGCCTCGTCGGGACCGGGCTACGGTTGCAGGATGACGACTGAGGTTGTGTTGGGGACCTGTCATCACGACTGTCCCGACAGTTGTGGGTGGGTGGTCACTGTCGAGGACGGGCGCGCAGTGAAGATGCGCGGCAACCCCGCCCATCCATACTCGCGTGGAGAGCTCTGTCCCAAGGTCAACAGGTTCCTGGAGCGTGTCTACCACCCGGAGCGGGTGCTCCATCCCTTGGTCCGCACCGGGGCGAAGGGCGACGGCGCATTCCGGCAGGCGTCCTGGCCGGAGGCTGTCGATCTGGTGGCGGGTCGGCTTCGGCTGATCATCGCCGAGCAAGGTGGCGAGGCCATTCTTCCCTGGGGCGATGCGGGGACGCAGGGGCTGGTGCAGATGAGCTTTCTCGATCGTTTGTTCTTCGCCCGGCTCGGCGCCTCACGCCAGATCGATTCGCTATGTGGGGCAGGAGCCGGCGCCGGTGTCGCCGCCACCTACGGTGACGGGCGGAGCGCGGATCCGATGGACGTCCGTTTTGCCGACTTGGTGATCCTGTGGGGCACCAACACTCGTCTCACCAACCGTCACCTGTGGCCTTTCGTCGAAGAGGCGAGGGCCAAAGGGGCGCGGGTGGTGGTGATCGACCCGATCAGGACCATCACCGCCGGTTCGGCTGACTGGTTCATCCAGCCTCTCCCCGGAACTGACGTCGCCCTGATGCTGGCGGTGATGCACGTGCTGGTTCGCGATGACCTGATCGATCGCGAATACGTGCAGAAGCACAGTGTGGGGTTCGAGCAGCTGGCAGAGCACGTCGCGGCCTGGTCCCCTGAGCGGGCGGCGGCCGTCTGTGGGTTGGACCCGACGGAGATCGAATCGCTGGCTCTCGCGTACGGCTCGACCCCGCGGTCGTTCATCAGGACCCTCATCGGAGCCGAGCACCACGAGAACGGCGCCATGTTCTTCCGCACTCTGGCCTGTCTCCCCGTTCTCACCGGATCCTGGCGACACCGGGGAGGGGGTTTATCGCGATCTGTCGGAATCTGGTCGGAGGCGGCCGTCGACATGTCTGTGGTGGAGGTTGATCAGCCGACGCGCGGAGTGAGCATGAACCGTCTCGGACAGGCGCTCACGTCTCCGGAGATGGGGATCCGCGCTCTCGTCGTGTGGAATGGCAATCCGGTGATCTCCGCTCCCAATGCGGCCGCCATCCGGCGGGGTCTGGAACGGGAGGATCTTTTCACGGTGGTCAGCGAGCAATTCATCACCGACACCGCCATGTATGCCGATGTGGTCTTCCCGGCGACAACTCAAATTGAGCAAGTCGACATGGTGCCCTCGTGGGGACACCTCTATCTCGGTTGGAACCACGCGGCAATCGAGCCACTCGGGGAGACCGTGCCCAACACCGAGCTATGGCGGCGCCTGGCCCGCGCCATGGGCTTCGACGACTCCGAGTTCGATCTCGATGACGAGGCCCTTCTGCGGAGAGCCCTGCCCGGGGTCGATGTGGACGGTCTCAAACGAGACGGCTTCGCCAGGCTCAACCTCCCCGATCAAGTGCTTCCTTACGCGGAGGGTGGCTATGCCACCCCGGACGGCAGAGCCCATCTCTATTCCGAGGAGCTGGCATCCAGTGGGAGAGCCGCGCTGCCCGAGTTCAACCCGGCCGGGGAGGGCCCGGGTGGTGACTTGAGCCGGCGTTACCCTTTGGTTCTCCTCAGCCCGAAGACGCACACCCGGTTCCTCAACAGCTCCTACTCGAAGCATCATGCCGATCGGGAGAAGGGCCCCTACTTCGAGATCGACCCGGCCGATGCCCAGGAACGTCGTATTGGAGAAGGCGACCGGGTGCGGGTCTTCAACGATCGGGGTGCCCTCGAGATGTCGGCGAGGATCAGCGAAAGGCTCCGCCCCGGATTGGCTGCGATCCCCTGGGGATGGTGGGGCGAAGAGGCGAACGTCAATGTGCTCACCAACGACGCCCCCGCCGACTGGGGCGGGGCCGTGGCCTTCTACGACACCATGGTCGAAGCGGAGTTGTGCCTGACCGACCCCTAGGACTGCGGGGTCAGTTCGAGCGTTGCTGCCGCGTCGGCCACAACCTGGTCCCGGGTCCAACGCAGCGGGTGTTGTTTGCCATCGACCCACGGCTCGATCATGTCCTTGTAGTGGCCATGGAAGGCGTGTCCCGATTGCCCGGTGCTGTTGATCGCCGTCGATCTGGAGAGGTCGGCGAGGTCGATCACCATCCTCATCGAGGGGATCCAATCCACCTGATAGCCATCCGGCGGGTAGAAACCCACCGCGTTGACAATGTCGGCGCCGCCACCGAGACGGGGTGGCGCAGTCCGGTTGAAGAGCCACTCGATCGGCCCGATGCCTGACTGGCCGAGAGACTGATGCTCGAAGGGAGCCAGGTGGATGCTGCCCCATTGCCATGTGGTCGGGTCCGACCCGAGCCGCTCGACCAGCTCGGCGTGGGCATCGGTCATCGCCCGGGCCAGGATCGTGTCCCGGTCCTCGACGATCTCGGTGCTCACATCGTCCCACCATGGATCGTCGGGTGATTCCAGAAGACTGCCAACCAGCTCGAACCAGCGGCTGCCTCCTTCCGGCCACGATTCCTCAGGCAGCTCGTCGTGGAAGGTCAGGCGAAGGAGATTCACCCAGGTCGCCTCGTAGGCTGCCGCGCCCGGTGACCCAGGTGAGGCTCTGAAGGCATCACGGCCCGTGGACCAGGGCTCGAGCGCATCCTGCATCACACCGATCGGTTCGGAGTCGCGGCTCACCGCCAGAAGATGGGGGACAACGTTGGGCGCCCCGCCGTCGTGGTCGTCCATCTGCATTTCCTGGGCTGAGGTCACCGTGTAGGCACCCGATGCCTCTGCGATGAGGTCTTCGATCCGCGCCGCCCGGTATCCCAGGTCCCAGTCACCCGAGAGGAATGGGTGCTTGCCTGGGGAGATGACCGGCTGGTTGGCCGAAGCGATGTAGTCCCGGGGCGGGTTGACCATGCGCGGCATCTCCTCGTAGGGGACTACCCCCGTCCATTCGAACTCCCCGGTCCAGCCCGGCACCGGCCATCTACCGTCGCCCCCGGCCCGGATCGGCACCCTTCCCGTCGACTGGTAGGCGATGTTGCCGTCGCGGTCGGCATATACGACGTTCTGGGCAGCGATGTCCCATTTGGACAGAGCGGTGCGGAACTGTTCGTAGTTCGTGGACAGATTGAGCCCGATGAATGCCTCGACGAGTGTCGACGGCTCGAGGGTTCCCCAGGCGAGGCTGACCACGTAGTCGTCGGGGAGCTCGAGCGATGTACCGTCGAGCTGTCCCTCCTCGAGGTAGAGGTCGGAGATCACCGGACCATGGTGAGTCGTCATCACGTCGTAGGTCACTGGCTCGCCACCGGCGATCTCGATGGTCTCACTCCTGACCCCCATGTCGATCCACTCACCCTGATACTGGTACTGCGTGGGGTCGTCAGGGCTCACCTTCTCGATGAACAGGTCCTGGGTGTCGACGGCCTGGTTGGTGAGCCCCCAAGCGATGTGGTCGTTGTGGCCGATGATGACACCCGGGGTGCCGGGGAATGAGAAACCGGCCAGTTGAAATGGGCAGTCGGCCGTCATCTCCAGACAGTGGAGCCCGTTGACGTACCAGATCGAGGGCATCTGGATTGCCAGATGGGGGTCGTTGGCCAGGATGGGAAGCCCGGACTTGGTTCGAGAGCCTCCGATCACCCAGTTGTTGGAGCCGATCCCGGCGAATCCCCCGCCGGTCAGGTCCCAGACGACCCCGGCTCTCGCCCCGGCCTTTTCCAATGCGGTGAGAGCGCCCGGTGCCGTTGCGGTGATCTCAGCCCGAGTCATCGCCGCTTGGTCCGAGGGCACCACCACCGGATGTTCCTCCGGATAGGGCGGGTAGGTCTGTTCGACCCGCTCGACCGGGAGGCGGGCGCTGATCATGGCCCGATCGATCTCCTGATAGAGGTTCCAGCTGAGGTCCCAAGACATGACTTTGGCCCAGGTCAAGGTGTTGATCGGTGTCCACGGCTCGATCTCGTATCCCGATCCCTGCAGTGCGAGGATCCCGTACTCGAGGCTGACCTGAGTGGGGGCTCGCTCGGCGAGATATGCGTTGACACCCTCGGAGTAGGCCTCGAGGATCGTCCGGACCTTTGGTGCCATCGACTCCAGCTCACTCTCGGAGAGACCAACGAAATCGAGTGAGCGGAGAAACATATCGGTGTCGAGCTGGCTCTCCCCGAACATCTCGGCCAGCCGCCCGGAGCCGATGTGCCTCCAGAAGTCCATCTGCCAAAAGCGATCTTGGGCGTGGACGTATCCCTGGGCGAAGAACAAGTCGTGATTCGTCGAGGCGAACACGTGGGGCACCCCGTCGACGTCCCTGATGATCTCCACTGGATGGTCGAGCCCATGGACCCGGATCTCGCCTTGCACCGGCGGAAAGGAACGACGGACGAAGAAGAAGGTGATCGCACTCAGGGCCACGGCGAGAAGAAGAAGCGCGACCATGGTTCGACGCAACCATTTCATGAGCCAGGAGCCTATTGGCCCGAATCGATGTTCTGGGGAGGAGAGATCTACGGTTCGACCGTGCGCCATCGAACCTGGCTGTTGTGGGCGGTTCTACTGGTGGCCTCGGGCTGCTCGGGCGAGGGAGGTGGAGTTGCCACCAGCGCCGCGGTGACCTCGATCGGGCCTCCTACGACCACCAACACAATGCCGACCACGACCACCGGTGCCTTGCCGACGACGACCTCCTCTGCTCCCACGACAACTGCACAACGAATAGATGTCTACTTCGAGGGCGGGCAAGTGGTGGGCCAGGACCAATTCAGCTACGCCCTCGGTGAGCAGGTTTCGGTCTGGGTGCTCTCTGACGACGACGACGAGGTTCACGTCCATGGGTACGACCTGTTCTTCACGGTCACGGCCGGGGTCCCCCTCGAGATCTCTGTGACGGCCGAAATCCCCGGCATCTTCGAGGTCGAGTTGGAGTCGACACACACCCTTCTCTTCGAGCTGGTGGTGGCTCCTTGATCAGACGCCTCGGCGTCACCTCCCTGATCGCTGTTGGGCTCGTGGTCAGCTTCCCGGCTTTCGCCTTGGCTCACGGAATCGGGGGCCGTTTGGATCTCCCGGTGCCGGTCACCTATTTCATCGTCGGTGCCGGCGTGGTCCTCGTCATCAGCTTCGTGGCTCTGACCGTGCTCTGGCCGGAGCCCAGGCTGCAGGACGGCCCGCGCCATGAGCCGGCGCGGTTTTCAATCCCACGAGGAGGGCTGATCCCGGCAGTGGGGTTGATCGGGCTGCTGTTGGTCGTGGGCCAACTGTTGCCTCCACTGCTCGGCCTCGACACCGATCGCACCAGGCCGGGAATCGCCCCCGTGCTGGTGTGGGTGGTGTTCTGGCTCGTCATCCCCTTTGGGGGCGCCGTGGTCGGCGATTCGTACACCGAGATCAACCCGTGGCGGACGCTGGGGCGGGTGCTTCGAGTGGGGCAGGGCGAACGTCTCTGGGTGGTCGATCGATGGGGCATCTGGCCGGCCGATCTCCTGCTCCTGGCCTTCACATGGTTGGAGTTGGTCAGCCCGGGATCGGGCTCAGCCGTCACGCTGGGAGCAGCTGCCCTCGTCTACACGCTGTTGATGATCGGCTCCATGGCCTATGCCGGCCGCGAGTCGGGACTGGCCGTGTTCGATGCGTTCACTCCCTACAACAGGCTCATTTCCTCGATCTCCCCTCTGGGGCGACGGGGTGACGGCCGGATCGTTTGGCGAGGCTGGCTGCGGGCGCTGACGGTCATCCCGGAGTGGAAGGGGCTGGCCGCGATGGTCGTCATTGCCATTGGAACAGTCAGCTACGACGGGGCGGCAGTCACGCCTTGGTTTCGCTCTGCGTTCGGCGGTCTCATGGGTACGGTGCCCGGTCAGACCTTGTTGCTGGTATCGACGGTACTGGTGATCGGGTTGGCCTATTGGGTGGCCTCTGTGGTGGCAGCACGGATGGTCGGTGACGAGTGGACTGCCGGGAGAGTAGCCGGACGCTTCGCCCACACCCTGGTCCCGATCGCGCTGGCGTACGCCGTCGCCCACTATCTCACCTTGATCCTTTTCGAAGGCCAACAACTCATCGCCGCCGTGTCGGATCCCTTCGCCTTGGGCTGGGACTTGTTCGGGACCGCCGAGCGCAGTGTCGATTTCTTCATCACCGCATCGGAGCCGATCTGGTACGTGCAGGTCGGTGTCATCGTCACCGGTCATGTTCTGGGAGTGGTGCTGGCCCATGACCGGGCGCTTGCGGACTTCGGGCGGGAAGCCGTGCGCTCCCAGTACGCGATGCTTCTCCTTATGGTTGCCCTGACCACACTTGGTCTATTGATCCTCTCAGCCTGATGTTCACACTTGCGCACTATTGGGGTATCGACGAAGTCGGGGTGTTCGTGCTGCCGGCTCTGTTTGCGATCGTCGCCCTGCGTTGGGCGGAGCGGAAGGCGAGGAGGGCCGCTGAGGTGGCCGAGGCCGACGAAGAGAAAGTCGAAGAGGAGACGGATGTCGAGTGAGGGCCACGACCTGGTCATCCCGCTGATCACCGATCCTCACCAAACCGCGGGCCGGACGCGCTCGCGGGTGGCCGCGTACTTCGCCCTCACCAAGCCCCGGATCATCGAGCTGTTGCTGATCACGACGGTGCCGGCGATGGTGCTGGCGGCGGGTAGGTGGCCCGGTACCTGGCTAGTTGTGGCCACGCTGATAGGCGGCTCCCTGTCGGCTGGGGGTGCCAACGCCCTGAACAACTACGTCGACCGCGACATCGACGTGGTGATGCGACGAACCAGGGGACGGCCCCTGGCCCGTCACGAGATACCCGCCCGCAACGCCCTGATCTTTGGTGTGGTGCTTGGCGTGGCGGGTTTTGCCTGGCTGTGGAGCGCGGCCAATCTCCTCGCCGCCGCGATTACGACTTCCGCTCTGCTCTTTTACGTGTTCGTCTACACGATCGCCCTGAAACGGACTAGTTCCCAGAACATCGTGATCGGAGGTGCGGCGGGCGCCGCGCCCGTCCTGGTCGGGTGGGCGGCGGTCACGGGCTCGGTCGGTCTCCCGGCCTGGGTTCTCTTCCTCGTGGTCTTCTATTGGACACCTCCACATTTTTGGGCACTGGCCATCCGCTATCGCGAGGACTATTCGAGGGCCGGGGTTCCCATGCTGCCGGTTGTGGCTGGGGTGGAGGCCACCACGCGCAGGATGTTGCTCTACACCGGTCTGATGGTTGGGGTCAGTCTCTTGTTGGTCCCGGTGGCCGGTATGCGCTGGACATACCTCGTCGCAGCGCTCGTCCTGGGCGCATGGTTCTTGTGGGACACGTGGCGGGTCTATCTACGACCCCGTGACGCGATGCGTCTGTTCACCACTTCGACGATCTATCTGTCGGCGTTGTTCGCCGCTGTGATGCTCGACGTGTTGGTGCGATGAGACGCCTGGCCATCGCCCTGACTGCGAGCGTGCTGTTGCTAGCCGGATGTGGGTCAGGCGGAGTGAAGCCATTCGCGTTGGTCGCATCTAGCAACCAGAGCATCGGTGTGGGGACCCAGCGGGTGATGTTCGCGCTGATCGACCCGGAGAGCGACCAGTTCCTGGCCGCCCCCGACCGGGAGGCGACGCTCGAGCTTCGCAATGAGGACGGCTCACCGATCGGCAACTATCCGATGGAATTCGTGTGGACCTTGCCCGAGGTGAGGGGTCTCTACGTGGCGCGGGTGGAGATCCCGGCAGCGGGCACTTACCAGGCCACCATCGACGCCGATGGGCTGTCGACCGCGGGACCGGTGGGCTTGGTCGCCTTCGAGGACCCTGCCCTGATCCAACCTGGTGAGACGGCCCCGCAGTCACAGACGAGGACCTCGGCCCAATACCCGGACCTCCCGATCATCACCTCGGACCCGGACCCAGACCCTGCGATGTACGAGGTGAGTGTGGCGGAGGCGGTCAGTGACGGGACTCCGGCGGTGATCGTTTTTGCCACGCCGGCCTTCTGCGTCTCGAAGACATGTGGGCCTCTACTCGACCAGGTGAAAGGACTTCGGCCGGATTACCCGGGGGTGGACTTCGTGCACGTAGAGATCTATGAGGATCTTCAGGTGGAGTCGTTCGACGATCTCACCGCGGTGCCGGCCACCGGCGAATGGGGTCTGCCCTCGGAGCCCTGGGTCTTCGTCGTCGACGAATCGGGGCGGGTGACGGCGTCGTTCGAGGGTGCTGCCTCCGATGCCGAGCTGAGGGCCGCAATCGACGCCGCGCTTCCCTAGGGAGCCCTGTATCCCGGAGTTGGTCGGTGGTTTGGAGAGACCTTATGATGCTCAGCCGATGGCTCCGACTCGTCAACGTCTCTTTCGCGCAGGCGCCATCGTCGGCGCCGGGCTGTTGCTCGGTGCTTGCTCTCTGATCGAGATCGAAGACGCCTCCCTCACGACATTCGATCCTGCCGGTCCTTTCGCCGAGAGAATCGACAGCCTCTTTTGGCCGGTCTTCTGGATCGCCGTCGGGGTGTTCGCCTTGGTCCAGGGGGCAATCCTCGTTGCGGTATTTCTCTTCCGGGACCGGGAAGGGTCAAAGGAGGCCCGGCAACTCCACGGGAGCCCGAGGTTGGAGGTTCTCTGGACCGTGATCCCCGCCCTCATCCTGGCCGGAGTGGCGGTCCCGACCACCGCCGCCGTCTTCGATCTGACCGAGTGCGGCTCGGACGCCATCGAGATCCAGGTGATCGGCCACCAATGGTGGTTCGAGTACCACTACCCGGACGCCGGCATCAACACCGCCAACGTGATGGTGATACCCGCCGGCCAGGAAGTTTGCGCCAAGATGACCTCAGCTGACGTCCTCCACAACTTCTGGGTCCCGGCTCTCAACGGAAAGCGATATCTGGTGCCGGGACAGACGACTCTCCTGCGGCTCGAGTCCACCGAGCCGGGAGAGTTCTGGGGTCATTGCGCCGAGTTCTGCGGTCTCTCCCATTCCCTGATGCGGGCGAGGGTCCTGGCGCTGAATCCGTCCGACTACGAGGACTGGCTCGTCGCCCAGCAGCAAGGCGCTCCGGTGCCGGCCGAGGGGACCCAGGAGTGGGACGGGTTCCAGGTATTCCAGAACAAGGGCTGCACCCTGTGTCACACCGTCCGATTCGAGGACGAGGACATTTCGCTCGTCGTCGCTGACGGAGCCTTCAACGGGCCAGAGCTCACCCACTTCGCCTCGAGGGGGGTCTTCGCCGGGGCCACCCTGCCCGAGGAGGGCGAAGACCACGACGTGGCGCTGAAGAGATGGCTCGCCGACCCGCCCAGCGTCAAGCCAGGCAGCTTCATGCCGAACCTGGCCCTCACCGAGCAGGAGATCGACGACTTGATCGTATGGTTGGATAGCAACAAATGACCGCCACCGCAGAGCGCCCATCGACCACCATCTTCCGCAGACCGGCGTCGACCTCCGGATTCTGGTCCTGGCTGACGACGGTGGATCACAAGCGGATCGGGGTCATGTATGGCTACGCCGCATTCACCTTCTTCCTGATAGGTGGGATCGAGGCGTTGCTGCTTCGAATACAGCTCGCCCAGGCCAACTCGGAGTTCCTCACCGCCGGCGCCTACAACGCACTGTTCACGATGCATGGCACCACGATGATCTTTCTCTTCGTGATGCCGGCCTCGGCTGCCTTCATGAACTACCTGCTCCCGCTTCTGATCGGGGCCCGTGACGTCGCCTTTCCACGGCTCAACGCCCTCTCCTGGTGGATCTTCTTCTTTGGCGCAATATTCCTCTACTCGACGTTCTTCTTCGGGACCTCCCTCGCCCCGGCCGGTGTCGACGGCATCGGAGGAATCGACGGCAACCTGGCCCCCGGGGGTGGGCCGGGCAGCTTCAACTTCCTCGCCACCTCGCCAGATGCGGGGTGGTTTGCCTACCAACCAAACGCCGGCCCGCTCTACTCGCCGGGAACCGCCATGGATTACTGGGCTCTGGGACTGCAGATCATCGGTCTCGCCTCGCTGGTCTCGGCGATCAACTTCATCGTGACCGTCCTGAATATGCGGGCCAAGGGAATGCGGCTGCTGCGTATGCCGGTCTTTGCCTGGATGACCACGGTCACCTCGTTCCTGCTCCTGTTCTCACTCCCGATCATCGCAGTGGCTCTGTTCATGGTCGCCTTCGACCGCCAATTCGGGTCGTTGTTCTTCGCGGCGACCAACGGTGGCGATCCGATCCTGTGGCAACACCTGTTCTGGCTCTTTGGCCATCCCGAGGTCTACATCCTGATCCTGCCCGCCATGGGCATCGTGTCCGAGATCCTGCCCACCTTCTCCCGGAAGCCGTTGTTCGGGTATTCGGCGGTGGTGTTCGCCGGAGCCGCCATCGGATTCCTCGGATTCGGGGTGTGGGCCCATCACATGTTCGCCTCGGGGATCACCCCGGTGGCGCAGGCAGCCTTCGGTCTCGCCACGATGACCATCGCCATTCCCACCGGGATCAAGATCTTCAACTGGCTGGGCACGCTCTGGATGGGTCGAATACGCCTCACGGCTCCGATGCTGTTCGCGATCGGGTTCGTGGCCATGTTCACCATCGGGGGCCTCTCCGGTGTGACCCATGCCGTCGTGCCCTCCGATTGGCAGCAGACCGACACCTATTACATCGTGGCCCACTTCCATTATGTGATATTCGGTGGCGCCATCTTCGGCCTGTTCGGTGGTTTGTACTACTGGTTCCCCAAGATCACCGGCAAGGTGATGAGTGAGAAGTTGGGAAAGCTCCACTTCTGGCTGATGTTGTTGGGTTTCAACCTGACTTTCGGCCCGATGCACTGGCTCGGGTTGCAGGGGATGGTCCGTCGGACCTGGAAGTACGCACCGGAGATGGGTCTCGAGCCGTGGAACATCGTGGTCACGATCGGTGGTTTCGTCATCGCCCTGTCGGTGCTCGTCTTCATGTTCAACTGGTTCGTCAGCCGTCGGCGCGGCGAGGCCTCCGGACTCGACCCATGGGACGCTCGCACCGTGGAATGGATGGTTCCCAACCCCACCCCCGAGTACAACTACGCCGTTCCGCCGGTGGTCACCAGTCTCGACCACTTCTGGCACCTCAAGTATGGCGAGGACGAGGATGGGCGTGCCGTGCGCCGGGACGACGCAGATGAGATCGTGGCCCGCATCGAACACGAGCAGCGGAACCCCGTCGGCACGATTCACCTGCCGGCGCCGTCCTACTTCCCCTTCTTCGTGGCGCTCGGCTTACCGATCATCTTCTATGGGGTGATCTATCACGAGGCGCTGTGGGGCAAGGCGATGATCCTCATCGGCGCCATCCTGACTCTCGCCTCGCTGATCGGCTGGGGCATGGAACCGCTCGAGGAGCCCCATCTCGAGGGTCACGAGCCCGGCTCTGATGTGGTGGAGGGCGCAATCGATGGCTGATCTGGCTCACGAGACGATGGCTGACCACGAGCACCCCGAGCACGAGTCGACCGGGGTCGACAATCGCAAGCTGGGGATGTGGGCTTTTCTCAGCTCCGAGTTCTTGTTCTTCGGGGCACTCATCTCCAACTATCTCCTCTACTCCAATCGGTCCGGGTTCGCAGGCCCATATCCATCCGGTATCTACGACATCCCGTTCACCTCGGTCAGCTCGTTCGTGCTGCTGATGAGTTCATTGACCATGGTCCTGGCCCACAACGCCCTCAGCCGTGGAGATCAGGGCGGCACCAGGACCTGGCTCTTCGCCACGGCCGCCCTGGGAGCGGTATTCCTCGGCGGTCAAGTGTTCGAATTCACCGAGTTCATCGTCGAGTTCGACATGAAGCTGACGACGAATCCGGCTGCATCGGCTTTCTATATGCTCACCGGGTTCCATGGTGCCCACGTCGCCATTGGGGTGATCATGCTGCTCTCCTTGTGGGGGATCTCCCGCCGACCGGGTGGTCTCAGCGAGAAACACGGGATGAACCTCGAGCTGGTTGGCCTCTACTGGCACTTCGTCGACATCATCTGGATCGTGATCTTCACAGTGGTCTACCTCCTCTCGGTCCCGTCATGAGCAGCGAAGAGCACATCCACCATCCCACGCCGGCTCAGTATTGGAAGATCGCCGTGGTGCTGGCGGTGCTGACTGCGATCGAGGTCGGACTGTTCTATGTCAATCAGGCCTACGACCTGGGATTCCTGAACGCGGCGATGTTGTTGATCCTGGCCGCCCTCAAGTTCGTCATCGTCGTGGGTTTCTTCATGCACCTCAGGTTCGAGAAGTCGACACTGAGCCGATTCTTCACCGCCGGTTTCATCCTCGCCTTTTCCCTGTACGCCATCGTCCTCACCGCGCTCGGGGTCGTCGCCATCAGGGGTGGATGACATGCTGCCTCCCTGGCATCCCCACTACGAGGTATGGCTACTGGTGTTCCTGCTCGGCTATGGCTACTGGTTCGCAGATCGTCGTTTGCGGCCGGTGGTCGCTCCGGACGCCGAGCCGGCGAGAAGCGGTCAGAAGTGGCGGTGGTATGGCGCCTTGGCCGCCCTGTGGCTCGTCTCGGGTTGGCCCATACACGATGTGGGTGAGACTGCCTTGTTCACGGTGCACATGGTCGAGCACATTGTGATCGCCCTCGTGATCCCGCCCCTGTTGCTTCGGGGTACCCCGCGCTGGCTGGCCGACGTGACGTTGGGGCGGCCCTCGGTGGCGCGCTGGCTGCGGCCACTGGCAAAACCCGTGGTGGCGTTTGTGGTTTTCAACACCACCTTCATCGTCATCCACTGGCCCGAGTTGGTGGGGTGGATGCTCACCAGTGATCTGATGCACTTCTCCGTGCACGCCTGGCTTTTTGCAGTTTCGATGCTGATGTGGATGCCGGTGTTCTCTCCGACCCGGGCCATTCCGGCGCTGCCCGCTCCCGGGCAGATGTTCTACTTGTTCCTGCAATCTCTCCTCCCCACGATTCCGGCGTCGTTTCTCACTTTCTCCTCTGTGGCCATCTATCCCGTCTATGGGGATGCGGCACTCGCCTTTGGTCTGACTGCGGTTGCCGACCAGACCATTGCCGGGGTGATCATGAAGCTCGGCGGCGGACTGCTGTTGTGGGTCACCATTGCCGTGATTTGGTTCCGTTGGACTAAGCAGGAGCGGGATTGGGAGAGGCTCGAGGCTTCCCTGCGAGCCTCCTGAGATCGTCACGAAGGCGTGAGATGTGGCCTGCTTCCCGTTCAGTGAGACTCGTGACTGTCCTGTTTCTCACACTTGTCCTGCCGGCGTGCGCAGAGACATCGGGGACGGTTCGAGGCGTGGTCACCTCCGTCGAGGGAACCCTCGATGAGGTCGTTGCGTTCACGGTATTGGTGGACGGCTCCGAGCTCGAGTTCGTGCCGGTGCCGGATGGCGACTACAACTTCCCGCTCTCTCACCTCCGGGAGCACCAGCGCAGCGGCGAGTCGGTTCTCGTCGACTGGGAACTGGTGGGTACCGTGCGCTACGCACTGGGCCTGGCCGACGGGTAGAGCGCGATACCAACCTACCGATAGATGACCATGCCAAACGAGCTACCCCAAGGGCACTTCTTCTTACCCGGTCCTACCGAGGTCCATCCTGAGGTGCTGTCCGCTCAGACTCGACCGATGATCGGTCATCGCGGCCGCGATATCAAAGAGCTCCTGGAACGGCTGCAGGAGGGTCTCAAGCGGGTATTCGTGACCGAGCGCCCGGTGGTGATCTCGACGTCGTCGGCGACCGGGCTGATGGAGGCTGCGGTGCGAAACGGTGTGGGCAGTGGGAAGGTGCTGAGCTTGGTCAACGGGGCCTTCTCGTCGCGATTCGGCGAAATCGCGATGGCGTGCGGCAAGGAGACCGAGCTCTGGGCTGTCGACTGGGGCAGGTATCACGACCCGGAGCAGCTCGACGCGAGGTTGGCGAAGGGGAGTTATGACGCGGTGACCTTGAGTCACTCTGAGACCTCTACCGGTGCTCTGCAGGATCTGGAATCGATCGCTCGGGTGTCGGCCCGCTATCCGGGAGTCATGCTCCTCGTCGATTCGGTCACCGGAATCGCCGGCACGGAGGTGCGGACCGATGACTGGGAGCTCGACTTCGTCCTAACCGGGTCACAGAAGGCATTGGCGCTCCCACCCGGGCTCAGTTTTGGGGTGGCCTCGGAGGCCATGATGGACCGCTCTTCGGTAGTGACCAACAAGGGCTATTACTTCGATCTGGTGCCGCTGATGAAGGCTCTGGAGGCCTCACAGACGCCCTCCACCCCCGCCGTCTCGCTGCTCTATGCCCTCGAGGCGCAGCTGGAGAGGATCAGTGTCGAGGGCATCGAGAACCGCTGGTCACGTCACGCAGCGATGCAGAGGGCCACCACCGATTGGGTGGAGGAGATGCAGGCGGAAGGTGTCGACGTAGACGTTCTTGCGCCGCCCGGATACCGTTCGCCGACGGTGACCTGTCTCAGCCTGCCCGAGACCATCAGCGGGCCCGAGGTCGTCGCCGCGATGCGCGACCGTGGCTGGGTCATCGGTGGAGGCTATGCGCGGCTGAAGGAGACGAGTGTTCGCATCGGGCACATGGGGGATCACGGGGTGGAGAACCTGACCGAGTTGCTGGAGGCCCTGGGCGAGGTGCTTCGGTGAGCGCAACCTATCGGGTTGTCGCAACCGATCGGGTCTCGAAGAAGGGCCTGGCCCCGCTTCGGGACGACGAGCGTTTCGAGGTGGTGCGGATCAAGAGCTCGACCGAGGCCCGCTTTGGCTCCGAGCTCGAAACCGCGGCAGGCCTGATCGTCCGAAGCGCCACCACGGTCGATGCCCGGCTGCTGGAGGCCGCACCTGAGCTCAAAGTCGTGGGCAGGGCCGGCGTCGGCGTCGACAACATCGATGTGGCCGCAGCCTCGGAACGCGGAGTGGCGGTGGTGAACGCTCCCGGTGGCAACACGGTGTCGGCAGCGGAGCTGACGATGGCCCTCCTCCTTTCTGTGGCCCGTCGCGTGTCCGAGGCCGATCGTTCGATGCGCGAGGGCAGGTGGGACAGGGCCAACCTCCAAGGTGTCGAGTTGCGAGGCCGCACCCTCGGTGTGGTCGGAGCGGGGAGGATCGGCAGCACTGTGGCCGACCGCTGCCGCGCCTTCGGGATGAGGGTGATCGTCCATGATCCCTATCTCTCCGCCGACCGACTGGCCGAGTTGCGTTCCGTGGTCGTCGAGATGGATCAACTGCTCGCGGAGGCCGATGTCATCACTCTGCACGTTCCCCTCACCGACGAGACCAGGGGTCTGATCGGCGAGAGCGCGCTGCTGAAGATGAAGAAGGGTGCCTTCCTGGTCAATCTCTCCCGTGGCGGAGTCGTGGATGAAGCCGCCCTGGCTCGGGCGTTGATCGAAGGGAGGATCGCCGGAGCGGGCCTCGACGTCTATGAGACCGAGCCGTTGCCGCCAGAGAGCCCCCTGCTGTCGGCCCCCAACCTGGTGCTCACCCCGCATCTGGGTGCTTCCACGAAGGAGGCACAGGTACAGGTTGCCCTCGAGGTAGCGGCCAATCTGCGCGCCGCCCTTGCCTTCGGTGACCTGACCCATGCCATCAACGCTGCTGAGATTGCGAGAGCGGCTGGTCTGAGCTGACCTCAGCCGATGACGAGCACCGCGGCAGCCTCGGGCTCAGCGGCGGGCTCTTCGTGCTCGTCGTCGCTCATGGCGAAGAGGACTGCGAGAATGACGACCAGGACTGTCCCGATCCCGGCCACGGCAACCATCACCTCGCCGAAGGTCAGCCTCACGTTTGGCCTGCCTCCGGCCAGGGTGGCAAAGGCGAGCACTCCAGCCGCGGTGAGGATGCCGACGATGGCGGCTCCCCCAGAGGTGAGATGGTTCGATTCGAGCAATGCCCACGCAAAGGGCACCACCAGCAACAACAACAGGATCAAACCGGTCAGAGGGATGCCCAATGCCGCGCCGAGCCGGGCCCTGACCGCCGTTACCTGTTCGTGATCCTCGGCAGGCACCGAGACAGGGACGCCCAAGGCCTGGGTGACGGCCGCGGTCACGCCACCGAGGAACGCTCCGCCGATGAGCATGACCGCGATCGTCGCCAACACCGGCAGTTGGGCTACCCCTTCCAAGTCCTCGACCGGCACTCCGAAGCCGCTGGTCAATGCTGCACCGGCGATGACACCGAGGACGAGCCCGATGAATGCGCCCAGCCAAGCGGTCGAGGCGGGTGAGCTGCTGAGTTGCATGCCGGGGTTGGCCCATGCTGCGGCCGACCGGGACAGAGAAGCGCTAACCGCGCCGAACACCAGGCTAACCAGGGCGGCTCCGATGATCACGCCGTTCGAGTTGACCTGGATGACCGGTATTGAGCTGCCCTCCCCGGTGACGGTGGCCGTGGCTCCCCATCCGGCGGTGGCGACCACGAATCCAACCAGACCCAAACCGGCGCCGGTCCAGGCTCCCACCCTGACCGCAGTCCTGACCCGTCGTCTCAAGGGAACCGGATCCAACTGTTTTTCGGGCTCGGGCTCGGGTGCGATGGTCGTGACCGGAGGAGTGGCTGGTTCTGGCTCGGGAGCCGGCGTCGGCTCAGGCCCCGACTCGCGCTCAGGAGTGGTGGGCTCGGGCGTCGGTGTGCTCTCGGCCTCTTCGGCAGCGCTCCCGGCGGTGCTGACTGCCATCGGGGCGCCACCCGCCCAGGCAGCGAGCACGTCGTCCACAGAGGTTCCGCTGGCTGTGGCTCGCGCCGCTGCCGAGCGCTGGACCAGGCCTTCGGGGAGATCCAGGGCGGCGGCAGCTGCGGTCAGTTGGTCGCTCACGGTGCGCGACTCTAATTGGTCGCCGAGCGGCCCGGTTTCTCCCCGGTGATCCGGCGAGTGAGTGCCCCGAGGCGGAGTCCCGAGGCGGAGCCCCGGTGCCTTCGCTCGGCTGAGCTCCGCAATCATGACTCACGGGTACCCTCGCCCCATGCTCGCTGCGATCAGCTACCCACCGATACCGATATGGGACGTCGGACCATTCCAGTTCTCGTTGCATGGCGTATTCGCCGCACTGGGGTTTGTGGCCGGAGCTTGGTTGGCCACCACAGAGTTGCGGAAGAGAGACTTCGACACGGTCAAGTACCAAGCAGTCCTGACCTGGGGTCTGATTGGCGCCCTTCTCGGCGCTCGCTACCTCACCGCTCCGGCCCAGTTGCTCGATGGAGTGCCATGG
>Ga0299906_10000669_pt1 | contig 30668 bp, 28 predicted proteins | sample RVTome_14_FD_200259 | JGI IMG/M metagenome (GOLD analysis project Ga0299906, IMG submission 200259) | Soil microbial communities from uranium-contaminated site in the Upper Colorado River Basin, Wyoming, United States - RVT145D125 (version 2) ...
TCACGCGCGCCTTCTGTTCCTTCGCGAGCCGCACCGCGTACTCGACCGCCCGGCGCGACAGCGGCGAGCCGTCGGTCGGCACCAGGATGTTTCTGAACATGTCACCCCCCATCCCGACCTTCCCCCTCAAGGGGGGAAGGGGTTAGCGGCAGACGAGGACCGGTATGCCGCTGTGCGCCAGCACCTTGCTCGTTTCGCTGCCCAGCAGCAGCCGGGAAATCCCGCGCCGGCCGTGCGAGGCGATCGCGATGAGGTCGCAGCGCCTGCGCCGCGCTTCCTTCACGATCTCGTCGTAGGGATGCGCGCCCAGCACGTAGCGGACGCTGCAGGGGACGCGGGCCGCCCGCGCCGCTTTCTTCACGGCGCCGAGGTAGCGGGCCGCGGTCTTTTTCACCGCCGCATTGTGTTCCTTGGGGGACACGATCTCGGGCGGGACGTAGTCGCTGTAAATGGGCAGCTGCCACGGCGGTCCCACGTAGAACCCGATGACGCGCGCTTTCTGCTCCCGCGCGAACTGCACGGCGCGCTTGATCGCCCTGCGCGCGGGGGCGGAGCCGTCGGTCGGAACCAGGATTCTCTTGAACATGAGTCTAGCGGCAGACCATCACCGGCACCTTGCTGTGCGCGAGCACCTTGCTGGTTTCGCTTCCCAGCAGCAGCCGCGAAATGCCGCGCCGGCCGTGCGTGGCCATGAGGATCAGGTCGCAGCCATTGCGCGTCGCAGTCTCGACGATCCTGAGATAGGGATAGTCGTCCGTGGTGAAGGAGGTGCTGCAGGGCACCCCCGCCTTCTCCGCCTCGCGGCGCACCGCGCCGAGTATTTGCGTCGCGGTCTTCTTCACGTTGGCTGCATGCTCGTTTGGCGAGACAATGCGGTACGGCGTGGAATCGTCATACCCCCTGGGTTTCCACGTCGGGCCGACATAATACCCGGTCACGCGCCCCTTCTGCTCCTTGGCGAGCTGGACCGCCCGCTTGACCGCCTTGCGCGAGAGCGCGGAGCCGTCCGTCGGCACCAGTATGTTCCTGAACATGTCGAGTCTCCTTTTTGAGCCTGCCGTCAGAATGAATGTATGACCGGGCAGGGGGTGGCGTATTGATCCAGGTCAAGCGGGCGCCGCTCGCTGCTACGAATAGGCGACGCATTGCTCGCAGACCGTGCCGGTCACGTCCTTCCCGAGGTGGGCCGAACGTAGCTTCACGAACGGCTCCGAGTTCCACGCTTCCATGAAAGTCTGCCTGTTCAGATCGCCCATCGTCCAGTTGGCGGTGGCGTCGAAGCAGCATGCCGAGAGCTTGCCCTCGGCGGTGACATGGCCCTCGGTGAACGCCGACCAGCAGGGCAGCGGCTCGCGCAGCGCCCCGATCCGCCCCTGATTGCCGGCGGTGGGTCGGTAACCCAGCTCCCCCTCGCGCCGGGTGGCGAACGCGCCCATCGAATAGAGCGGCAGCCAATAGTGCTGGTCCACGTAGGGCCGGACGTGATCGGTGAGCAGGCGTTCCATCTTCGCGCTTTGCTCCCCGTCGTATTGGATGGAGGAGGCATAGAGCCCGGTGCGGTATCCCTTGGCGTGACGCACTGCCCACGCCGCCTTGATGTTGTCGAGCGCACGGTGAAACAACCGCCCCGATACGCCCATGATCTTCTCGAACTGCGCCTCGTCCGCCGCATTGACCGACCACTTGAGCGAGTCGAGCCCGGCCTTCATGCATTCCTCGACTGCCTCGGGAAACGACATCGAGGCGTTGGAGGTGAGAAACACGTACGGCATGCCGATGTCACGCTTGAGATAGCCGATGCAGTCGACCAGCAGCCGCGGGTTCATGAAGGATTCGCCGAGGTAGAACACGCCGATCTCCTCGACGCCCGCCTCGCGCATCTCGCGGGTGATGCGCTTGAAGAGGCCGAAGTCCATGTCCCACTTGGGCTGCACCTCGCGCGTGCGCAGCGCGCAGAAGCCGCAGCGGTAGTTGCAGCGCGGCGAAATCTCGATCTTGACGCTCTTCGGCGCCGGCGGGGCCGGTTTCAGGTACGGCGCCGGAATCCGCGTCGTGTTGTCGATCCGGTCGGTGATGGATGCCATGACTCGACTCCTCGAAATTGCGCGCGCCGGGTACCTTGTTCCCACGGCATTCCGGTGCGGCCAAGATAGGCGAAGCACGCCTGCGCCGCACCTTTGTCGTCGAGTTTTCTTGACCCAGATCAAAGCGCGACCCATGGTTGACATAGATCAACCTGCACCGGCGCCCTGTCCCTTAGCATCGCAGCAGTATATGACGGCGGCAACCGGAGGCCCCGAGGCGAGGCCAACTCTATCTACTTGAAGGAGTCATTCCATGAAAGCGATCTGGAGTTCAGCGTGTGTAGCAGCGTGCCTGGCCGTGGCGAGCGCCGGCAGCCTGGCGCAGGACGTGACCTATCGGAAGGACATCAAGCCCATGGTCGATGCGAAGTGCGCGGCCTGCCACGGCGCAGGATCACCCTCCCTGGCAGAGTTCCTGTTGGAGGAGAAGAAGTACGCCGCGGCAATGAAGGGCCCGCGCCTGGATACCTATGCCGACCTGCTCATGCTCATCGGCTGGACCGACACCGGGGCGATCATGCGCCGGCTCGACGACGGCAAGAACCCCCTGGCGGGCGGCAAGCCCGGCAACATGTACCAGTACCTCGGCGGGACCGACGAGGAACGGCAGCAGAACCTGCAGACCTTCAAGGCGTGGGTCGGTCCGGAGGGCTGGAATCTCAACCGGTTCAAGGCGCGGGGCAAAGTGCCCGGGATCACGAAGGAGCAGCTGGAGAAGATCCAGGTCAAGTACTAGCTTGACCCGGCAGCCTCGTGCAACGTGCTTCCTCCCCCCTTGTGGGGGAGGATTAAGGTGGGGGGTCAGTTACATCCACCCCCCATCCTAACCTTCCCCCGCAAGGGGGGAAGGAAGTTTCGGGGCAGGCAGGCGCTTGATCTAGGTCAAGAGGCCGGCGCGTGCGTGCGCTAGGATGTTTGCAGGCGGTCATGAAGATCGCCGGAGCGGGCCGCGGGACCGCGGCCGGCTCGTGCGAATCAAAGGAGAGTTCCATGACAAACATCACACGCTACGATCCATTCAACGAGCTCGACGACGTGTTCAAGGGGTTGTTCGTGCGCCCGATGCGTTTCGACCTCGACCTGGCGCCGCAGATGAAGATGAAGATCGACGTCACCAAGGCCGACGATAGCTACACGGTGAAGGCCGACATCCCGGGCGTCGAGAAGGACGACATCCAGGTGTCCGTCGACGGCAGCGAGGTGACGATCAGCGGCGAGATCAAGAAGGAAACCGAGGAAAAGAAAGGCGAGGAAGTGCTGCGCAGCGAGCGCTATTATGGAAAGATCTCGCGCAGCTTCACTCTGCCGCAGGACGTGGACGAGGCGAAGGTCAGCGCGAAGTACGCCGACGGCGTGCTGAAGCTCACGCTCCCGATGAAGGCCAGGACCACGCGCAAGAAGATCACTGTGAGCTGAGGACGGCGGCAATGACCGCGGTCAGGGTCGGCAGGCTGGGGCGCGTGAAGACGGCGAGCGGTGGGGCGCGCCTTTGCGGGTGCGGGGTGCGGGTCGACGCCGACGAGCGCCTTCACCTGATCAACGCCTGCGCGTTTTTCAGGGCCGAGCGGTTCCGCGCTGCGGACCCGGGAAGCATCCGCGGGGAGGACGTGCGGAAGGCGGCGCGGGACGTCGACACGGCCCTGAAACGGCGCAGGAAAGGCAAGAAGCGGTGATGGCGCGCAACATCGCGATCGCCCTGGTCGCAGCGGGAGGCCTCGCCGGCGCCGCAGCGGGGTGGGGCGCCGAAATCCCCGACGTCGAGCGCGGGCGGGCGCTCTACGAGAATCATTGCGTCGTCTGCCACACTGCCAAGGTGCACCGGCGCGTACCGCCGCTGCCCCTCGGTATCGACGATCTGCGATACATCGTGACGCTCTGGGCATCCCAGCAGGGGGTGCGCTGGAGCCGCGAGGAAATCGAGGACGTCGTTTTCTACCTCGACCGTACGCACTACCGGTTCGATAAATAGCCCGGCGCTTCCCGGCACGATGGTGCAGGTGCTCGGCTGAGGCTGTTCGCGGCGCCGCCGCGCGGCTAGAGCCTATCTCAACAATAGGCACGTGTGCGACGGAGGCGAGGTGGGATGCAGGTTTAGGAGGATAGCCCGCAGCAATATATCGATATTGCAAGGGCTACCGACGACAAGATGCGCCCAGATCGCCCCGTCCCTCCGGGTTGCGGCCAGGACGGGCGTCTGCTTTGTTGCCCGGCTTGGCCATATCGACATATGGCCTGCGCCGTGCGCCTCGCATCCATCCCGTCCTGGCCGCAACGCATCACGCGCCTATTGTTGAGATAGGCTCTAAACTGACACGGCATGTCCAGCGACCCCACCATGCGCCATTACCTCGCGCCGCTGTTCGAGCCGAACGCGGTCGCGATCATCGGCGCAAGCGAGCGCAAGGGGTCGGTCGGCGCGGTGCTGATCGGCAACATGCTCGCCGCGAGCTACCGCGGCGGGCTCTACGCGGTGAACCCGAAGCACCGCGAGGTGCGCGGCGTGCCGTGCTTCCCGACGATCGGGGAGGTGCCGCGGAGAGTGGATCTCGCCGTGATCGCGACGCCGGCCGCGAGCGTGCCCGGGGTGATCGAGCAGTGCGGCGTGGCGGGCGTGCGCGCGGCCGTCGTGGTGAGCGCCGGCTTCTCCGAAACCGGGGCAGCAGGCGCGCCGCTGGAGCGCGCGCTGCTCGAGAACGCGCGCCGCCACCGGCTGCGGGTGCTCGGCCCCAACTGCCTCGGCATCATGCGGCCCGGCATCGGGCTGAACGCGACGTTCGCGCGCGGCCATGCCCGGTCGGGATCGCTCGGCCTCATCTCGCAGTCGGGAGCGGTCTGCACGGCGATGCTCGATTGGGCGGCCGCTCACGGTGTGGGCTTCTCGAGTGTGGTGTCGCTCGGGGGCTCGACCGAGCTCGACTTCGGCGAGCTGGTGGATTACCTCGTCAACGACCCGAAGACCGCGCACATCCTGCTCTACATCGAAGGCGTGCGCGACGCGCGCCGCTTCATGAGCGCGCTGCGCGCTGCGGCGCGCGTGAAGCCGGTGATCCTCATGAAGGCGGGACGCCATCCGGCCGGCTCGCGCGCGGCGGTCTCGCACACCGGGGCGCTGGTGGGCACCGACGATGTGTTCGAAGCGGCGGTACGCCGCGCGGGGGTTGTCCGGGTGCAGAGCATCGGCCAGCTCGTCGCCGCGGCGCAGGCGCTGTCCTCGAACGTGCGGCCGCGCGGTGACCGGCTCGCGGTCATCACCAACGGCGGGGGCCCCGGCGTGATGGCGGCCGACCGCGCCAGCGATCTCGGCATACCCCTCGCGGAGCTTTCGGGCGCGACGGTGGGGGCATTGAAGCGGGCGCTTCCGCCGCACTGGTCGGAGGGCAACCCGGTGGACCTGATCGGCGACGCGGACGCGGAACGCTACCGCGCGGCGCTCACCGCCTGCCTCGCCGACCCCGGCGTGGACGGCGTGCTGGTGGTGCTCGCGCCGCAGGCGATGACCGCGCCGATGGAAGTGACGCGCGCGCTCATCGAGTGCGCAAAGGCGAGCGACAAGCCGCTCCTCGCGTGCTGGATGGGCGAGGCGCAGGTGGCGCGGGCCCGGCGGCTGCTCACGGAGCAGGGGATCCCGGTGTTCAGCACGCCCGAGCCGGCGATCGAGATGTTCGCGCACGTCTCGGCGTTCTACCGCAACCAGAAAATGCTCCTGCAGACGCCCGGCCCGCTCTCGCGCCTGCCCGATCCGGACGTCGCCGGCGCGCGGCTGGTGATCGAGGGTGCGCTCGCCGAGCGCCGCACGGTGCTCTCGGAGATGGAGTCGAAGGCGGTGCTCGCGGCGTTCCACGTGCCGATCGCGCAAGCGGTGCGCGTGCATTCCGCGAACGAGGCGATGCTGGCCGCGGAGCAGACGGGCTTCCCGGTGGTGATGAAGATCGACTCGCCCGACATCACGCACAAGTCGGACGTCGGGGGCGTGCGGCTCGGCATCGCGAACGCGCAGGCCGCGCAGGACGCGTACCGCGAGATGAGCGAGAGCATGAAGCGGCTGCGGCCGGAAGCGCGCTTGAGCGGCGTCATCGTCGAGCCCATGATTGCGCGTCCGAACGGCCGCGAGCTGCTCGCCGGCGTCGTGCACGACCGGGTCTTCGGCCCGGCGATCACTTTCGGCACCGGCGGCACCGCGGTCGAGGTGCACGCCGACCGCGCGGTCGCCCTGCCGCCGCTGAACGGCATGCTGATCGAGGAGCTGATCCGCGGCACCCGCGCCAGCCGGCTGCTCGGCGCGTTCCGCCACATGCCGGCCGTGAACCGTGGCGCGCTCGAAATGGTGCTCCTGCGCGTATCGGAGATGGTGTGCGAGCTGCCGGCGATCCGGGAGATGGACATCAACCCCCTGCTCGTGGACGACTCGGGAGCCGTTGCGCTCGACGCGCGCATCGTCGTCGCCCGTCCGGGCACGGCCCTGGCACGCTACGGGCACATGGCTATTCACCCGTATCCCGCGCACCTCGTCTCGGAGTGGACGGCGTCGAACGGCACGCGCGTGACCGTGCGCCCGATCCGTCCGGAAGACGCCGACATCGAGCGCGAGTTCGTGAAGCAACTCTCGCCCGAAGCGAAGTATTTCCGTTTCATGAGCACGATCCGGGAGCTCTCGCCGCAGATGCTCGCGCGCTTCACGCAGATCGACTACGACCGCGAAATGGCGCTGATCGCGGTGGCCGCGAAAGACGGGCGCGAGGAGGAGGTCGGCGTCACGCGCTACATCACGAATCCCGACGGCACTTCTTGCGAATTCGCGATCGTGGTGGACGACGAGTGGCAGAAATACGGCCTCGGGCGCCAACTGATGATGCAGTTGATCGAAGTTGCGCGCTCGCGCGGGCTCGCGACGATGAGCGGCGACATCCTCGCCGACAACCGGCCGATGCTCGCACTCGCCGCGAGCCTCGGCTTCGTGATCGGCGACGTTGCCGGCGAGCCCGGCCTCAAACATGCGACGCTCGCGATCGGACGCGGCTGACCGGCCGATGCGGCACGAAACTGTCGGCACGCACGTCGTCCCTTCGGTCGCGCGCGGCCGCGCCGAGGAGACTGCCGCGGAGGCGCTGCGGCGCCTGGGCGCGGACAAGCCGGCGAGCCTGGAGCTGATGTGCGTGGTCGACGACGCCGGGCGGCTCCTTGGGGCGTTTCCCGGCAGACGCCTGCTCACGCTGGCGGGCAGCGTCACGTTGCGCGAGGCCATGGATCCGGCTTTCCCCCGCGTCGGCGTCGACGCCGACCAGGAGCACGCGGCTTCGCTCGCGCTCCACCACGGCGTGGAGGCGCTGCCGGTCACGGACCGCGAAGGCCGGCTCCTCGGCGTGATGCCCACGCAGGCGCTCATGCAGGTGCTGCGCCGCGAGCACGTCGAGGACCTGCACCGGCTGGCGGGCATCCGGCGCGAGAGCGTGCAGGCGCGCCACGCGATCGAGGATCCACCCATGCGCCGCGCCCGCCACCGGCTGCCGTGGCTGATCGTCGGCCTCGCCGGCGGCGCGGTCGCAACCGCCGCGATGGCCGGATTCGAGGCGACGCTGGAGAGAGTGGTCGCGGTGGCGTTCTTCGTGCCGGGGCTGGTCTACATCGCTGACGCGATCGGCACCCAGAGCGAAGCGGTCGCCGTGCGCGGACTGTCGCTCACGCGGGCCGGCATCGGGCATCTGCTCGCGGCGGAGCTGCGCACCGGCATGCTGATCGGCGCGGCCCTGGGCGTGATCGCCTACCTGCCCATCCTGCTGGTGTTCGGCGACGCGCGGCTCGCGGCGGCCGTTTCGATTTCGATCTTCGTCGCCGGCAGCATCGCCGCCGCGATCGGGATCGGGCTGCCCTGGCTCCTCGCGCGCGGGGGACTGGACCCGGCCTACGGCAGCGGCCCCGTCGCGACGGTGATCCAGGATATTCTGAGCATCGTGGTGTATTTCGCGGTGCTGCACGCTTTCGGAATCTAGAGACTGCGGCGCTCTTAGAGCGCCTAACAAAATGACCGGGCCCGTCCCCCTTCGACAAGCTCAGGGCGAACGGGCCCTTCGGCGGCCTCAGGACAGGCCGTTCGTGGTGAGCCTGTCGAACCATGAACGGCTAACCCGCGCTGTTCACATTGTTAGACGCTCTTAGGGAGTTATCGATGGAAATATTCGGCTTCGACGCGTTCTCGCCCAAAGAGATTGCCGGGCGCGTCAACGACTTCTGCGTGGTCAAGGCGCGCATGCCGCTGCTCACCATGTGGATGCTGGGCATGCTCGCGGGCGCCTTCATCGGCCTGGGCTCGCTCTACTTCACGCTGGTCGCGAGCGACGCCTCGCTCGGCTTCGCCGCCGCCCGCGTGACCGGCGGCGTGGTCTTCTCGCTGGGGCTGCTTCTCGTGGTGGTGGCGGGCGCTGAGCTTTTCACCGGCAACAACTTTCTCGCCATGGCCTGGGCCGACGGCTGCGTGAGCTGGCGCGAGGTCCTGCGTAACTGGATCGTGGTGTGCGCGTCCAACTTCGTCGGCGCGGCCGGGCTGGCGCTGCTGGTCTACCTCTCGGGCCACTGGGAGATGAACGGCGGCGCCGTGGGCGCGACCTACCTCAAGATCGCCGCGGCCAAGGCCACGCTCCCGGCATGGCGCGCGTTCTTCCTCGGGATGCTGTGCAACATCCTGGTGTGCATGGCGGTGTGGATGGCAATTGCCGGGCGCAGCGTGGTGGACAAGTTCGTTGCCATCCTGTTCCCGATCTCGGCTTTCGTCGCCGCCGGCTTCGAGCATTCGATCGCCAACATGTACTTCTTCCCGCTGGCGCTGTTTCTGAAGTGGCACGGGCTGGCGCTGCCGCCTGGCGGCGACGCCGTCACCATCGCCGGCATGCTGGGCAATCTCGGTCCGGTGATCGCCGGCAACATCGTCGGCGGGAGCGTCCTGGTGGCGCTGGTCTACTGGGTGATCTACCTGCGCGGACGGCAGCCGGGCGCGGGGCCAGAGTAGCTTTTCCATGAGGCAGCAGGGGAACCCAATAGACGACGGTGGAAAAGTCACTCTGATCCCGCCAGGACTCAGCAGCGAGGAGGCGAAGCGGCGGCTGGCGGCGGAAGGGGCAAACATCCTTCCGGGCGCCGGCCGGCGCACCGCGCTCGCCATCGCACTCGAGGTCGTGCGTGAGCCGATGTTCCTGCTGCTCGTCGCCGGCGCCCTGATCTACGTCGTGCTCGGCGACGTGCGCGAAGCCGCGATTCTCACGGCGTCGATCGTGGTGGTCATAACGATCACCATCACGCAGGAGCGCAAGTCCGAGCGCGCGCTCGAGGCGCTGCGCGACCTCTCCAGCCCGCGCGCGCTGGTGGTCCGCGACGGCGCGCTGCTGCGCATCGCCGGCGCCGACGTCGTGCGCGGCGACCTGATAATCCTCGCCGAGGGCGACCGCGTGCCGGCGGACGCGCGGTTGACCGCGGCGAACGAGCTGATGGTCGACGAATCGCTGCTGACCGGCGAGTCGCTGCCGGTGGAGAAGCGCACCGGCATGCCGGTCTATTCGGGCACGCTGGTGGTGAAGGGGCAGGGGCGGGCGGAGGTGACTGCGACCGGCGCGCGCACCGAGTTCGGGCGCATCGGAACCTCACTCGCGACGCTCGAGATGGAGAAGACCCCGCTGCAGCAGGGCAGCGCGCGCATCGTGAAGGCGATCGCGGTGGCCGGGCTCGCTTCGTGCGTGCTGGTGGCGGCGTATTACGGCGCGGTGCGCGGCGACTGGCTGGGGGGCATCCTCGCCGGCATCACGCTTGCCATGGCAGCCCTCCCGGAAGAGATCCCCGTCGTGCTCACCGTCTTCCTCGCGCTCGGCGCCTGGCGCATCGCGCGCCACGGGGTGCTCACGCGCCGCATGCCCGCCATCGAGACGCTCGGCTCGGCCACGGTGCTGTGCGTGGACAAGACCGGCACGCTCACCGAGAACCGGATGGCGGTGGTGGACACGATCGCGCCGGGAGGGGACGTTGCGCGCACGCTCCGGGCGGCGGCGCTTGCCTGCGAGATCGAGCCCTTCGATCCGATGGAGCGGGCGATATTGTCTGCCGCCGGCGATGAGGCGCGCGCGCTGCGCGGCTCGTGGGCGCTGGAACTCGACTACCCGATGACGTCCGATTTCCTCGCGGTTTGCCACGCCTGGCGCTCGCCCGCCGGGGAGCGTCTTGCGGCCATCAAGGGTGCGCCGGAAACGGTACTCGCGCTGTGCCGCCTCGACGAGGCGGCGGTCCGGAGCGCCACCGCCGAAGTCGAGCGTGCCAGCGAGCGCGGGCTGCGGCTGCTCGCGGTCGCCGAAGCGCGGTGGGGCGGGGCGCAGTGGCCCGCGGATCCGCGCGAGTACTCCTTCGAGTGGCTTGGATTCGTTGCGCTCGCCGATCCCTTGCGCGCCGGGGTCGCGGAGGCGATCGCGCTCTGCCGGAGCGCGGGAGTGCGCGTCGTCATGATCACGGGCGACTATCCCGGCACGGCGCTCGCCATTGCGCGCCAGGCGGGCATCGCGGTGGAAGGTGGCGTCCTCACTGGCGCGGACATTGCCGGCATGGGCGACGCAGCACGCGCGCAGGCGGTGCAGCGTGTAAACGTGTTCGCGCGCATCCGGCCGGAGCAGAAGCTGCAGCTCATCACCGCCTACAAGGCCGCGGGCGAAGTCGTGGCGATGACCGGCGACGGCGTAAACGACGCGCCGGCCCTGAAGGCCGCGCACATCGGCGTCGCCATGGGACGCCGCGGCACGGACGTCGCGCGCGAGGCGTCCGCCCTGGTGCTCCTCGAAGACGATTTCAACTCGATCGTGCGCACGGTGCAGCGCGGCCGGACCATCTACGAGAACATTCGCAACGCAATGCGCTACATCATCGCGGTGCACGTGCCGACGGTCGGCATGGCGCTCCTTCCACTCGCGTTCGGCTGGCCGGTATTCCTCTACCCGGTGCACATCGTGTTCCTCGAGTTCGTGATCGATCCGGCGTGCTCCATCGTGTTCGAGGCGGAGGAGAGCGACGAGAGCGTCATGCGGCGCCCGCCGCGCGATCCCGCGGAGCCGCTGTTCAGCCTCCAGATGCTGTGGGTGAGCATGATGCTGGGGACCTCGATGCTCGCCGTCGTGGCCCTCGCGTACGCGTGGATCGCCGAAAGCGGCGCGCCGGCGGGGGAAGTGCGCTCGTTCGGCTTTGCCGCGATCGTCTTCGGCAATCTCGCCCTGATCCACGCCACGCGCTCGCGCGACCGGCTCATCACCGAGACGTTGCGGCTCCGGAACCCCACGCTGTGGTGGATCACCGGCGGCGCGCTTGCCGCGCTCGCGGCATCGATCTACGTGGCGCCCGTCGCCGATATCTTCCGCTTTGCGCCGCTTCCCGCCGGGCAGGTGGCCCTCGCCGCGCTCGCCGGGATAGTGGGCGTGGCGTGGTACGAGGCTTACAAGTACTTGAGACCCCGATCCCACAGTAACTAGCGCTCGTCACTCCCGCGGAGGCGGGAGTCCAGCACCGCGCCTGGATCCCCGCCTTCGCGGGGATGACATACCGTCAGCGCTTCGGATCGAGCACGGCCTTCAGGCCGGGAAAGTCGAGGATGCGCACGTGCTTCTGCTGCACCTTGATCAATTCCCGCTCGTGGAAGCTGGCACCGCCGGCACGGGGTCAAAGTCACTTTTCCGTAATGCGGAAAGGTAATTCGATTGACAGCGCCCGAAAACTTACTCTGACCCCGGATTTCGCCACGAAGGTGAGTTACTTCTGCGGCAGAGTCTGCGCGTAGGCGAGAATGGCCAGGTGATCCTGGATGTCAAAGGCGAGCATGGAAATCATCGGCACACCCGGCTGCCCCATGCGGATCTTGTGCAGGGTTTCCCAGGGATTCTCGCTGGCGACGGTGCCGATATACTCGGGATCCTCGGGAGTGTTGAAATTCATCTGCTTACCGTCGCTCCCGTGGCACCTGGCGCAGGTCGTTTGATAGATTCGCTCGCCCCTGGCCGGATCTCCCCTGACCTTCTTGGTGGCGCGGTCGACGTAGTTGTCCGTGTCTATTTGTCCGTGGGCGACGAAATGGGCGAGGGCCTCCAGATCTTTTTCCGGTATCAGCCCGCCAAAGCCGTGGGTCTTGCTTTTCAGGATTGAGATGGTGGCGCCTATCGGGGCATGGGTCATGTTGCGAATGCCCACTATGCCGGTGTAGTGGCTGCCTTTGGAGTAGGCGCCCCTGGCACCCTTGTAATCCCAGCCATGACACTCCTTGCAGCGCCAGGTCGAAGCCCCCTTTTGCTTGGCGGCCTTGGGGTAAGCGGGGTGCGTTTCCTTTGGAGGTTTCGTACCTAGGACTCCATACCATTTGTCATACAACACGCCACCACGGTCAATCAGGACGAGGTGCTCGGCTGGCGAGTGTTCACCAAAAGCTCCGAGCTCGTCAGCCCGCAGGGTCCCGGGCACGGACAAAAGGGCTACGGCCGCGGCGATGCAGGGCAGAACAAAGGAAACTGAACGATTCAGGAGATGCTTTCTCATTTTCTTTCCTCCAATTCAGTGCGACACGAGAATTTCCCGCCGCCCTCACGTGACTTCTTCCCGGGGGAACAACGGATGAAAAGAGCTTAAACACTTATTTGGCGGGAGGTTTGATCTGGGTCAACTCCGGGAGGTTTGAGGGAAAGCGTTTTCTTGCCTCGATACGACCGGTTGACCCGCGACAAATTGTCGCGGAGCCGGATTTCTGCTTGGTTTCCAGGTGGTTGCGGTAGCGTCCCGGCGGGCGAGCGCGGAGGACTCTTCGGCTTCGCGCCGCTCCAGAACGCCGGCCCGGTGCCGGACCCGGCGCGTGCCGGGGATCAGCGCTTCGGATCGAGCACGGCCTTCAGGCCGGGAAAGTCGAGGATGCGCACGTGCTTCTGCTGCACCTTGATCAATTCCCGCTCGTGGAAGCTGGAGAGGGTCCTGCTCACGGTCTCGAGTTTCAAGCCGAGGTAGCTGCCGATCTCCTCCCGTGTCATGCGCAGGCGGAATTCGCTCGGCGAGTAGCCGCGCGCGGCGAAGCGCTGTGACAGATTGAGCAGGAATGCGGCCAGGCGCTCCTCGGCGCTCATGCTGCCCAGCAATAGCATCACGCCGTAATCGCGCACGATCTCCCGGCTCATGATCCGGTGCAGCTGGTGCTGCAGCGAAGGCAGCTCCCGTGAGAGCTGCTCGAGGCTCGCGAAGGGGATCTCGCACACCTCGGTGTCTTCGAGGGCGACCGTGTCGCAGGTGTGGTTGCCGCCGCCGATCGCGTCGATCCCGAGCAGGTCGCCCGCCATGTGAAATCCCGCCACCTGCTCGCGGCCGTCCTCGTGCAGGACACAGCTCTTCATGAAGCCGGATCGGAGGGCGAAGAGGGCGGCGAGCGGCTCCCCGGCGCGGTAAAGGCCCGCGCCGCGCCGGAGCCTGCGGCGGTGGGTGACGAGGCGGTCCATCCGCTCCATGGCGTCCGAGTCGAGGCCCGCCGGCAGGCACAGCTCGCGCAGGCTGCAGGAGGAGCACGCCACCCGCAGATTGTTGACGTCGATCAAATGTGGCGCGGCCCGGCGCTTCATGCTGCCGAGTATGCTGCCGGCCCCGACCCTCCCATTGATCTACATCAAGACCGCCCCGGGGGAGAGTGCAATACTGGTCCGTCCGTGAAAACCGCGAAATTCGAGAGGCAAAGCCCGTCCATGGGTTCCGCGCCGATTGCGTTCGACAGCTCGCTGGTGAGCCGCTTCGACCGTAGCGGACCGCGCTACACCTCGTATCCCACCGCCGACCGCTTCGTCGAGGCGTTCGGGCCGGAGCAGTACCGGACGTGGGCGGAACGGCGCAATATCGGCGGCATCCAAAGGCCGCTCGCGCTCTACGTGCACCTGCCGTTCTGCCGCGACATCTGCTACTACTGCGCGTGCAACAAGTTCGTCACGCGCGACGCGGCGAAGACCGCGCGCTACCTCGACTACCTGGGAAGGGAAATCGAGCTCCAGGCCGGGCTGTTCCGCGACGACCTGCGGGTCGCGCAGATGCACTGGGGCGGGGGAACGCCGACCTATTACGACACCGGGACGCTGCACAAGCTCTGGGCGCGGATCGCGGGGCGCTTTCAGCTCGCGGCGAAAGGCGACTATTCGATCGAGGTGGATCCGCGCACGGTGGACGAGCCGGCGGTGCGTGCCCTGCGCGAGATCGGCTTCAACCGCGTGAGCTTCGGCGTGCAGGATTTCGAGCCGTCCGTCCAGGTGGCGGTGCACCGGCTGCAGAGCGCCGAGCGCACGCTGGCGGTGATCGATGCCGCGCGCGATGCCGGGTTCGCATCGATCAACATCGATCTCATCTACGGGCTGCCGAAGCAGACGCTGATGACCTTCAACGCGACGCTGGCGCGGGTGCTTGCGACGCGCCCCCACCGCGTCGCGCTCTACAACTACGCGCACCTGCCGCACCTCTTCAAGGCGCAGCGGCGTATCCTCGACGAGGACCTGCCGTCGCCGGACACGAAGCTGAAGCTGCTCGGGCTCGCGGTCAAGCGGCTCACCGGCGCGGGCTACGTGTACATCGGGATGGACCACTTCGCGCTGCCGGATGACGCACTCGCGGTGGCGCAGCGCCAGGGACGGCTCCGCCGCGATTTCCAGGGCTACTCGGCGGGGGGCGAGGCCGACCTCGTCGGGCTCGGCGTCTCGGCGATCGGCTCGATCGGCCCCACCTACAGCCAGAACCAGCGCGCGCTGCCGAACTACTACGACTGCCTCGATCGCGGGGAGCTCCCGATCATGCGCGGCATCGAGCTCTCGGCGGACGATCTCCTCCGCCGGCAGGTAATCCAGTCGCTGATGTGCCACTTCGCGCTGTCGAAGGAATCGGTCGAGATCGCCTACCTGATCGATTTCGACCGCACCTTCGCCGCCGAGCTCGCGGACCTGCGCGAGTTCGAAACGCTGGGGCTCGTCACGAACGAGGACAACTGGCTCACGGTCAACCCGCGCGGCCGCTTCGTGATCCGCAACATCGCCATGGTGTTCGACCGCTACCTGCGGCGCGACCGCGAAGTCCGCCGTTATTCCCGCGTCATCTGACTGAATTCCCCTCCTGCCCGGCATTACTCCCCTCCCTCTCAGGGGGAGGGATAGGGTGGGGGTGGTGGGAGCAGACAATCCCCCTCTCCGCTCGGAGAGTTGCGTCCGGCGGTGCCATAATGGACTGCATTTCGGAAATTCACTATACGTTGGGCCTGCGGCAGCCAATCGGCGCGCGCCGAATACGGCGAATCTTGAGGAGGTGTTGTTCATGGCTGGTCTGGAAGCGCACTATTCGGCCCGCGACATCGAGGCGCGAATCCTGGCGGCCGTCCGCGCGGCCGGATTGAATCCCGGGCAACGCCTGTCGCCCGAGTCGCTGGGGGCGCTCGACCATTTCCACACGGGCGGACTCCGCGCTTCGCGCGAGTTGCTGGAGCTGGCGAGAATTCGGGCCGAAGATCGCGTTCTCGATATTGGAGCCGGGCTGGCCGGTCCCGCCCGGCTGCTCGCTTCCGTGCTCGGCTGCCGCGTCGCCTGCCTCGAAATGTCGCCCGATTATTGCGCCGGTGCGGTTCTGCTGAATCGCTTGACCGGCCTTGAGGACCGGATCGAGGTGCATGAGGGCAGCGCTCTCGACATGCCCTTCCCCGACGATTCGTTTGATGTCGTCTGGATGCAGAATGTCGGCATGAACATCGTGGACAAGCGCACGCTCTACGCGGAGATCCACCGGGTCCTCAAGGCGGGCGGCCGGTTCGCCTTCCAGGAGATGGCCGCGGGGAAAGCAGCGACGTCCTACTATCCCCTTCCGTGGGCCACCGACCCGGCCGACAACTTCCTGGTCTCTGCCGATGAGATGCGGTCGGTTCTCGGCGAGATGGGATTTGTCACTGAACTCCTGGAGGATACCAGCGATGTTCATTTGAGCCGGACGACCGCAAACGCCACGCCCGCCGCGCCGGGACAGCTGGGCTTGGCGGTGTTCGTCGACAATCTCGCGCAAAAGGCCGGGAACGCCCGACGCAGCCTCGAGGAGGGCCAGGTCCGGCTTGTCAGAGGTATATTCCGGGTGAAATAACGCTCAGCGCACCTCGTTGGCGATGACCACGGTGACGCCGGTGTCGCCCACCTTGACCGGCGCGCTCAATCCCTCGAAGTCGCCCGGCTGCGGCGCTGGCGTGCCGCTCTTCGAGATCCTTGCGCCAACCACCACCCGATCATGGGCGGAGAGGTTCATACCGGGCGCCATCGCCATCCTGTCATCGAGGGTGAACGTCGCGGGCAGCTCGCGCACCTGCTTGCGCGTCACCGCAAGCGGCACGCGGGGCCCGTCCACTGCCCGCGCGAAGACGAACACCGTGTCGCCGGGCGCGACCCGGGCTGCCAGCGCGGGGGCGAGCCGCACCGTGCCGCTCACCTTCCCCGGCGCGGCCGCCGCGACTCGCGCGGGCGCCGCTGGTGCCTTCACCGGGCCCCCGGCGAGCTTCTCCGCGTCGGCGATGCTGTCGCGGATCGACTCCGCCATGTCGGAGTCCGGCGGCACGATGTCGAGGATCTTCCGCCAGTGCGCGATCGCGCGCGTGAAGTCGCTACTCTCGAACGCCACCGTGCCCGCCAGCGCGAGCGCTTTCACGTTTTTCGGATCGATCTCGAGTGCCATGGCGATGAGGCGCTCCGGCTCGCCCTGCAGGCGCCGTCCCTGCGCCATGGCGAGCGCATCGGCGTAATCGGCGAGTAACTGCGCATCGGGCTGTGAGCGCTTGACGGCGTTGCTGTAGGCCGCGGCCGCCTCGGGGAAACGGTCAAGCACGGAGTAGGAGCGGCCGAGCATTGCCCAGCCGATTGGGTCGTCGGGGTTCTCCTTCATCCGCGCGGCCAGGCGCTCGACCATGCTTTCGATCTGCTGCCGCGTGATGCCGTGGGGGTCGGCTTGCGGCGCCAGCGCTCCCGGGTTGCCGACCGCGAGGTAGATGAGGATCGACGCGAGCGGGATCGCGATGCCCGCGGTAATCGCCGCGATGCGCCCCGGCGCGGCCACGTGCGGTGCTGCCCCGGCGCCGCGAACGTCGTCGAGAAGCCGCGCCTCGAGCTCGCGCCGCGCCTCGTCATATTGGTCCCGAGCGAGCGTCCCGGCCGCGAGATCCACTTCCAGCTCCCGCAGCTGGTCGCGGTGGACTGCGACGTTGGTGGCGTCGATCGCCGCGCCGGGCGCGGTGCGCCGCTTTCGGAGCAGAGGCGGCAGCACGAATGCTAGCGCGCCTGCGGCCAGCAGCGCCGCGATGATCCAGAACGCGGTCACCGTTTCTCCGCGCCCGCGTCGCCCGACAGCAGCGCCGCAGCCCGCGCGCGCTCCTCGCCCGATAGCTGGGGCGGCGCAATCCCCTGCCGGCGGCGCGCGATGCGGTAGTAGAGCGCCGCCAGCCCGCCCAGCATCAGCACGATCGGCCCGAGCCACAGCAGCAAGGTCCTCGCCTTCCATGGGGGCCGGTAGAGCACGAAATCGCCGTAGCGTTCCACCAGGAAGTCGATGATGTCGCGCTCGCTGGCGCCCGCCCGCATCCGCTCCCGGATCTGGTTCCTCAAATCAACGGCGAGCGGGGCGTTCGAGTCGGCGAGCGTCTGGTTCTGGCACACCAGGCAGCGCAGCTCGGTTGCGAGTGCGGTCACCCGTTCCTCGAGCGCGGGGTCCGCCGCCGCCGGCTGCGCCTCGGCCGCCCACGCCCAGGACGCGAACGCCAGCAGCAAGACAAGAAAGATTGCTTGCAGGAACCCCCTTCCCCCCTTGTGGGGGAAGGTTGGGATGGGGGGACGGGCGAATCCGACCCCCCACCTCAATCCTCCCCCGCAAGGGGGGAGGAAGGACTTTGCGTCCACGCAAGGGGGGAGGAGGATTGTTGCGCGCGCCATCATTAGCTCCGGTTGAGCTCCGCAATCAGCGGCGTGATCTTTTCCTTGAGAATCGCGGGCGTCACCGCCCCGATGCGCTTGTAGCGGATCACGCCCTGCTTGTCGATCACGTAGGTTTCCGGCACGCCATAGACGCCATAGTCGATCCCGATTCGCCCGTCGGCGTCGACTATCGAGGCTACGTAGGGGTCGCCGTAGCGCTTGAGCCAGGCGATTGCGTCGTCATGCTTGTCCTTGTAGTTGAGCCCGTAGAGCGGCGCGATGCCCGAACCGGCGAGATTGGTGAGCACCGGGTGCTCCTCGCGGCAGGCGGCGCACCACGATGCCCAGACATTGAGCACCCACACCTTGCCCTTCAGCTCCGCAGGCTCGAACGTGCGCTCCGGCTGGTGCAGTTGGGGCAGCCGGAACTGGGGGGCGGGCTTGCCGATCAACGGCGAGGGCACTTCGCGCGGGTTGAGGGACAGCCCGACGCCGAGCAGGACCACCAGCAGCGCAAAGACGCCGAGCGGCAGCAGATAGCGGTTCATGAGCGGGCGATACGGCTCAGCGCGCGGCGCCGGGCTCCGCCACGTAGGCGGCCGGCCGCGGCTCGCGTGCCCCGATCCGGTAGCGTCGGTCGCTGGCGGCGAGCAGCCCGCCCAACGCCATCAGCACACAACCGCCCCAGATCCACGCGACGAACGGCTTGTAATGCACGCGCACGAGCCACGCGTCCGGGCCCACCGGCTCGGAGAGGGCGACGTAGAGGTGGCGGAAGACACCGTAGTCGATCGCGGCCTCGGTCATCGGCGACTCCTGCACGCGGTAGAAGCGGCGCTCCGGCTGCAGCGTCGCAACCGCGCGACCGTCCCGCGTGACGGTCAGGGTCGCCCGCGCCGCGACGTAGTTCGGGCCCTGCGCATCGCGGACGCCCTGGAAGCGGAACACGTGGCCGCCGAGCTCCACGGTGTCGCCCGGGGCCATGCGCACGTCCTTCTCGGCCTCATAGCTCTTGACGAGGGTGACCCCGACAACGAACACCGCGATGCCGACGTGCGCGAGCAGCATGCCGTAATAGGCGCGCGGCGTGCCGCGCAGCCGGTTGACGATACCCGCGCCGCCGCCCGAGTGCCTGACCCGGTCCACGAGTGTCGCAGCGCTGGACGCAATGATCCAGGCGGCGAGCCCGATGCCGAATCCGGCGAGCGCGCTGAAACGTCCCATTGCAAAGGGAACGGCGAGCGCCGCAGCGACGCTCACGACGAGCGCCCAGCGCAGCCGCACCGCGAGTTCGGGCAGCGCGGCCTTCTTCCAGCGCGCGAGCGGGCCCACGCCCATCAGGAACAGCGCCGGCGCCATGAGCGGCACGAATACGGTCTCGAAAAAGGGCGGGCCCACGGAGAGCTTGCCGATCCCCAGCGCGTCGAGCGCGAGGGGATAGAGCGTCCCCAGCATCACCGATCCGGCCGCCGCCAGGAGCAGCACGTTGTTCGTGAGCAGCAGCGACTCGCGCGACACCAGCTCGAAGCCGCCGCCGGCGCTGACGCGCTGGGCACGCCAGGCGAAGAGAGCGAGCGCCCCGCCGACCACGATGGCGAGGAACGCGAGGACAAATATCCCGCGCTTGGGGTCGGTCGCAAACGCGTGCACCGAAGTGAGCACACCGGAGCGCACGAGGAACGTGCCGAGAAGCGACAGCGCGAAGGCGAGGATCGCGAGCAGCACCGTCCAGGCCTTGAAGCCGCCGCGTTTTTCGGTGACCGCAAGCGAATGAACGAGCGCAGTGCCGACGAGCCACGGCATGAAAGAGGCGTTTTCCACGGGGTCCCAGAACCACCAGCCGCCCCAGCCGAGCTCGTAGTAGGCCCAGAAGCTCCCGAGCGCGATGCCGAGCGTAAGGAACATCCACGCCACCGTGGTCCACGGGCGCGACCAGCGCGCCCATGTCGCGTCGAGCCGGCCGGCCAGCAGCGCCGCGATCGCGAACGCGAACGCGACCGAGAAGCCGACGTAGCCCATGTAGAGGAGCGGCGGGTGAAACACCATGCCCGGGTCCTGCAGCAGGGGATTCAAGTCGCGGCCGTCCGGCGCGGCAGGCAGCAGGCGATCGAACGGGTTGGAGGTGAACAGCATGAACGAGAGAAAGCCGGCGCTGACGAAGCCCATCACCCCGAGCACCCGCGCCACCACGTCCTCGGGCAGGTGGCGGCTGAATACCGTCACCGCCACGCTCCATATCGTGAGCACCAGCACCCACAGCAGGAGCGAGCCCTCGTGCGAGCCCCAGGTCGCGGCCAGGCGGTAGTGGAGCGGAAGCTGCGAGTTGGAGTTCGTGGCAACGTTCACCACGGAGAAGTCATTGGCCGCGAACGACCAGGCGAGACACCCGAAGGCGATCGCGACGAACACGAACTGGCCCTGCGCGGCGGGACGCGCGACCGCCATCCACGTCGCATTCCCGCGCGCGGCGCCCGCGATCGGCAGCACGAACTGCGCGAGCGCGAGAGTGAGCGCGAGGATGAGCGCGAACTGCCCGAGTTCTGGAATCATTTGCCGGTTCCTCCGGGGTTGATCACCACGGTCTGCGCCGCCTTCGCCGCCGTCTCGTGCGCGCGCTTCACCGCGTCCGCGGCTTCCGGCGGCATGTAGTTCTCGTCGTGCTTGGCGAGCACCTCGCTCGCCGTGAACACGCCGTCCATGCCGACGCGCCCCTGGGCGACGACGCCCTTGCCCTCGCGGAAGAGATCGGGCAGCGCGCCGCGGTATACCACCGGGATGCTCTTCGCGGTGTCGGTCACCACGAAGTGGACCGTCAACCCGTCGGGCTGGCGCTTGACGCTCCCGGTCTCGACCATCCCGCCGATGCGGAAGGTCTTGCCCAGCGGGGCCTCCTTCGCGGCGACCTGCGACGGCGTGAAGAAGAACACGAGGTTCTGCTGGAAAGCAGTGAGGATCAGCGCCGCCGCCGCCGCTAGCGCCGCGAGTCCCCCGGCCACCATCGCGATGCGTTTCTGGCGCGGCTTCATGGCCTCACCCCTGCCGCGGGGCCGCCGGCGCCCTTCAGCGCGTTGCGCCTTCTCAGGATCAGCATGATCACCTCCAACGCTATCAGACCGGCGGTCACCGCGTACGATCCCCAGACATAGAGCGCGTAGCCCCCCATCACGAAGAAATCGGACGCGCTCGCCCAGCTCATGGCCTTACCTCTAAGTCCTGCGCCACCCAGTCGGTGCCGCGCTCGCGCTCGAGGATGATGGAGCGCACGCGGTGCAGCGCCGCCGCGATGCTGTACATCCACGCGGCGAGCGCCATCAGGAGCATGCCCGCGAGCATCGTCGCCGCCATGGTCGGCGCGCTGGTGAGGCTGACGGAGGCGCCCTGGTGCAGCGTGTTCCACCACTTGACAGAGTAATAGATGATCGGAATGTTGACGACACCCACCAGCGCGAGCACTGCGCCCGCGCGGTCGGCGCGGCGCGGCTCGTCGATCGCGGCCTGCAGTGCCGTGAAGCCGAAGTAGAGGAAGAGCAGAATCAGCTCGGAGGTGAGGCGCGCGTCCCACACCCACCACGTTCCCCAGGTGGGCTTGCCCCAGAGCGCGCCGGTCCACAGCGCGACAAAGGTGAAGAGCGCGCCGGTCGGCGCGAGCGCCGTCGCCATCATGTGCGAGAGCCGCGTGTTGAACGTGAGCCCCACGCCTGCCCAGAACGCCATCACCACGTAGATGAACATGGACATCCAGGCCGCGGGCACGTGGATGAAGATGATGCGGTAGGCCTCGCCCTGCTGCTGATCGGTGGGCGCGACGAAGAAGCCCACGTAGAGGCCCGCGACGCACAGCACCGCCGCCGCCCACGCGAACCACGGGATCATGGCGCCGGCGAGCGGATAGAAGGTCTGCGGGGACGCGTACCTGAACCAGTTGATGTTGCCGATAACCAGAGTCGGCTGGCTCACGATTGCAGCTCCGGAATCGTCTCTATCTTCACGCGCGAATCATCCCTTACGTCAACCGAGTCGGCAACCCTCGGGCCCTCACTCGACGGAAATGCGCAACGCCGCCGCGATCGCCCACGGCGTAAACGCCGCCGCGAGCACGAGCAGCGCTGCGAGCAGCAGCAGATGGGGGAGGGCGTTCAGCCCGGCGGCCGCCGCGTCGAGCGCGCCCGCGCCGATGACCAGCACCGGCACATAGAGCGGCAGCACCAGCAGCGCGAGGAGCACGCCCCCGCCGCGCAGCCCCAGTGTCAATGCCGCGCCGATCGCCCCGATGAGGCTCAGTACCGGCGTTCCGATGAGCAAAGATAGCGCGAGCACGCCGAGCAGCGATTGATGCAGATCAAACTGGAGCGCCAGCACCGGCCCGATCGCGACCAGCGGCAGGCCCGAGGTGAGCCAGTGCGCCGCAGCCTTGCCCGCGACGATGACACCGAGCGGCGCAGGGCTCAATAGCATCTGCTCCAGCGTGCCATCGGCGAAATCCGCGGCGAACAGGCGCGCGAGCGCCAGCATGCAGGACAGCAGCGCCGCGACCCAGATCACGCCCGGCGCGATGGCGCGCAGCAGGTTCGGCTCCGGCCCGACCCCAAGCGGAAAAAGGCTCACCACGATGATGAAGAAGAGCAGGACGGTGGCGAGATCGGACCGCCGCCGCAGCGCCAGCAACAGGTCGCGTTGGATCACGGTGCGCAGGACCGAGAACTCCCCTCCTGCCCGAGGAGGGGTGTCGCGAAGCGACGGGGTGGTGGGAGCGATAGACATTTGTCATCCGCTCCTAAAGATTGATATCAATCACGGATGGCGTCTCGATGCGCGCTTCCTGGTGGGTCGTGAGCACCACCATGCCGCCGCGCGCGAGGTGCTCGCCGGCGAGCGACTGCACCAAGGCGATTCCCGCGGCGTCGAGCGCCGCGAACGGCTCGTCGAGTATCCACAGCGCAGCCGCCTCGGCGACGGCCAGTCGCGCGAGCGCCGCCCGCCGGCGCTGGCCCTGCGAGAGCGCTCTTACCGGCAGCTGCTCGCGCCCGGAGAGCCCGAAGCGCGCGAGCGCGGCACGCGCCCGCTCGCGCGAGATAGCGCGACCCCCGATGCCGCAGGCAAACACCAGGTTCTCCTCCGGCGTGAGGTCGTCCTTGAGCGCGTTGGCGTGGCCGATGTAGACGAGCTGCGCCCAGTATTCCTCGCGCAGCGCGCGGATATTCTCACCCTTCCAGCGCACCTCGCCCGCTGCGGGCAGGAGCAGGCCGCACAGCGCGCGGAGCAGGGTGGTCTTGCCGCGGCCGTTGGCGCCGGTGACGCGCAGCAGCGCGCCCGGCGCAAGCGCGAATGCGAGTCCGCGGAACAGCGTTCTGTCGCCGCGCGTTGCCGCGAGTTCGCGTGCTTCAAGCATCGTGCCGGTGGGTCCGGGATGGCCGCGGCTGCCCGGTGCCGGACGGCGCGGTGAAAGGGGGGTTACGCTACCACAGAAGCATCGGTTTCAGAAACGAGAATCCGCCGGCGGCGCCTCGGACGCGGGTGGCTTGCAACGCCACGTTTACGGCCGGGGAATGCATCTTCAATTGACCTAGATCAAGCCGGTTCGGCCCTGGCCCCATTAACTTCTCCCTGATCGTAATTTACGGGGGGCTGGGATGGCATCCGGGCAATTCAAAGCATGGTCGGTCCTGGCAGTGAGCACGATCGCCTTCACCGTGTGCTTCGCGATCTGGATGATGTTCGCCGTGATCGGCATCCCGATCAAGAAGATGCTCGATCTCAACGAGACGCAGTTCGGGCTGCTCGCGGCCACCCCCGTGCTGACCGGCTCGCTGATCCGCCTTCCGCTCGGCATGTGGACCGACACCTACGGCGGCCGCATCGTCTACTTCATCCTGATGCTCGCCTGCGTGGTGCCGATCTGGTTCATCGGCGAGGCGACCGAGTACTGGCATTTCCTGGTGCTGGGTTTGTTCGTGGGGCTCGCCGGCGGGTCGTTCTCCGTGGGCATCGCCTACGTCGCCCGCTGGTTTCCACGGCAGCAGCAGGGGCTTGCGATGGGTGTGTTCGGCGCCGGCAACTCCGGCGCGGCGGTCACCAAGTTTGTCGCGCCCGCGCTGCTGCTCGCGTACGGCTGGGCGATGGTGCCGAAGGTCTACGCCGCCGCAATGCTCGTGACGGCGCTCCTCTTCTGGGCACTTTCGGCCTCGGATCCCTCCCACCGCGTGGGCTCGCACGTCACGGTCAGGGAGCAGCTGCTCGCGCTCAAGGATCCCAAGGTCTGGAAGTACTGCCAGTACTACTCGATCGTGTTCGGCGGCTACGTGGCGCTCTCGCTGTGGATGACGAAGTATTACGTGACCGAGTACGGCATCGAGCTCCAGGTCGCCGCGCTGCTGGCCGCCTGCTTCTCGCTTCCCGGCGGCGTGCTGCGCGCGATCGGCGGCTGGATCTCGGACAAATACGGCGCTCATCCCGTCACCTGGTGGGTGATGCTGTTTTCCTGGGTTTGCCTGTTCTTCCTCTCCTATCCCCAGACCGAGCTCGTCATCAAGACGGCGAAGGGCGACTACAACATGCACGTCGGCCTCAACGTCTGGGCCTTCACGGTGCTGATGTTCGGGATGGGCGTTGCGTGGGCGATCGGCAAGGCATCGGTGTTCAAGTACATCTCCGACGAGTATTCGGACAATATCGGCGTCATCTCCGGCATCGTCGGACTGGTCGGCGCGCTCGGCGGCTTCCTGCTGCCGATCATGTTCGGCATGCTCGTGGATATCACCGGTGTCAACAGCACCATCTTCATGCTGATGTGGGGCATCACGCTGGTGTCGCTGATCTGGATGTACTGGTCCGAGATCGTGCCGCAGCGGGCAGCGCCGGCGGGTGTGCCCGCAATGGCGGCACAACGCGCATAAAGGGTTTGCAGAAAGGGCTCGCCATGTCCACGGAAACGGTATCGATCAAGCGCAAACTCGGCCGCGTTCTCACTGTCTGGACGCCGGAAGACAGGGAATTCTGGCAGCGGGAAGGGCAGGCGATCGCCAACATCAACCTGTGGATCTCGATGCCGGCGCTATTCCTGGCGTTCGCGGTGTGGCAGTTGTGGAGCGTCGTGGCGGTGAACCTGCCCGCGCTCGGTTTCAAGTTCACGCCGAACGAGTTGTTCTGGCTTGCCGCGGCGCCGGGTCTTTCGGGCGCCACGCTGCGCATCTTCTACTCCTTCATGGTGCCGGTTTTCGGCGGGCGGCGCTGGACTGCGCTCGCGACCGCCTCCCTCCTGATTCCCGCGATCGGCATCGGGGTGGCGATCCAGGATCCCTCGACCCGCTACGCGACGCTGCTCGTCCTCGCGCTGCTGTGCGGTTTCGGCGGCGGCAACTTCGCCTCGAGCATGGCCAACATAAATTTCTTCTTTCCCAAGGAGCGCAAGGGCTCGGCGCTCGGCCTCAATGCAGGGCTGGGCAACCTCGGGGTCTCGGCAGTCCAGTTCCTCGCGCCGCTCGTGGTCGCGGCGGGCGTCTACGGGCCGCTGGCCGGGAGCCCGCAGACGATCGTCACCGCCGCCGGGCAGTCGGTTCAGATCTGGGCGCAGAACGCCGCTTTCGTCTGGGTGCCGTTCATCATCATTGCCTCGATCGCGGCGTGGATCGGAATGAACGATATTGCGGACGCCAAGGCATCGTTCCGCGAGCAGTCGGTGATCTTCCGGCGCAAGCACAACTGGCTGATGTGCTGGCTCTACCTCGGGACCTTCGGCTCGTTCATCGGCTACTCGGCGGGCTTTCCCCTGCTCATCAAGTCGCAGTTCCCGGGCGTCAACCCGCTGCAATTCGCGTGGCTCGGCCCCCTCGTGGGCGCGGTGGTGCGGCCCTTCGGCGGCTGGCTCGCCGACAAGCTCGGGGGTGCCGTGGTGACCTTCTGGAACTTCATCGTCATGGCCCTCGCGGTGGTCGGCGTGCTGTATTTCCTGCCTTCGGGTGGCGCGGGCGGGAGCTTCGCCGGCTTTTTCACCTGCTTCATGGTGCTCTTTCTTACCACCGGCATTGGCAACGGCTCGACGTTCCGCATGATCCCCGTGATCTTCCTCACCGAGCGCACGCGCGAGGCCGCGGGCAAGGGCAAGGAGGCCCAGGAGCAGGCGGTCAGGGACGCGAACAAGGAGGCCGCGGCGGTGCTCGGCTTCACATCGGCCTTCGCCGCCTACGGGGGCTTCTTCATCCCCAAGAGCTATGGGACCTCGATCTCGATGACGGGCGGGCCCGAGGCCGCGCTGTATGTCTTCATCGTTTTCTACGTCAGTTGTATCCTGATGACGTGGTGGTACTACAGCCGCCGGGGCGCAGAAATGCCCTGCTGAGAGCGGAGTTTGATATGAGTCATTTTCTCGATCGCATGATGTTCTTCACCCAGACGCGCGAGCCGTTCTCTCAGGGGCACGGCGAGATGCGCAAGGAGGACCGCACCTGGGAGGAGGGCTACCGCCTGCGCTGGCAGCACGACAAGATCGTGCGCTCCACGCACGGGGTGAACTGCACCGGCTCGTGCAGCTGGAAGATCTACGTCAAGGGCGGCGTGGTGACGTGGGAGACGCAGCAGACCGATTATCCGCGCACGCGCCCCGACATGCCCAACCACGAGCCGCGCGGCTGCTCGCGGGGGGCTTCCTACAGCTGGTATCTCTACAGCGCGAACCGCCTCAAGTACCCGATGGTGCGCGGGCGGCTCGCCCGGCTGTGGCGCGCGGCAAGGAAGTCGCTCGACCCGGTGGCGGCGTGGGCCTCCATTGTCGAGGACCCGGCAAAGACAAAGGACTACAAGTCCATCCGCGGGCGCGGCGGCTTCGTGCGCTCGAGCTGGGACGAGGTGAACGAGTTGATCGCCGCGGCCAACGTCTACACCATCAAGCGCTACGGGCCGGACCGCGTGATCGGCTTCTCGCCGATCCCCGCGATGTCCATGGTGTCGTACGCCGCCGGCAGCCGCTACCTCTCGCTCATCGGCGGCGTGTGCATGAGCTTCTACGACTGGTACTGCGATCTCCCGCCGTCCTCGCCCCAGACCTGGGGCGAGCAGACCGACGTGCCGGAATCGGCCGACTGGTACAACTCCGCGTTCATCATCGCGTGGGGCTCGAACGTGCCGCAGACGCGCACGCCCGACGCCCATTTCTACGTCGAGGCGCGCTACAACGGCACCAAGACCGTGGCGGTGACGCCCGACTACTCGGAAGTCGCCAAGCTTTCCGACATCTGGATGCATCCGAAGCAGGGCACCGATGCCGCGCTCGGCATGGCGATGGGCCACGTGATCCTGAAGGAGTGCTTCGTCGACCGCCAGGTCCCGTACTTCGAGGACTACTGCCGGCGCTACACCGACATGCCGCTTCTCGTCAGGCTCGTGAAGCGGGGCGACCGCTTCGTTCCCGATCGCTACCTGCGCGCTTCGGATTTCGCGGACCGGCTCGGCCAGGCCAACAACCCCGAATGGAAGACCGTCGGCATCGACGAGGCGACCGGGCAGCCGGTGGCGCCGCAGGGCTCCATCGGATATCGCTGGGGGCAGCAGGTCGAAGGCGATCTCGGCAAGTGGAACCTGGAGCAGAAGAACGGCGCGGGCGGCGCCGAGGTGAAGCTCGCGCTGTCGCTCGTCGGGCGCCGCGACGAGGTTGCACCTGTCGCGTTCCCGTACTTCGGCGGCATCGCCCACGAGCACTTCCGCTCGAACGACCAGAAGACGGATGTCCTCGTGCGCAACGTGCCGGTGAAGAAGTTGAAGCTCGCCGACGGCGAGGCGTGGGTCGCCACGGTTTTCGACCTGGTGTGCGCGAACTACGGCGTGGACCGGGGGCTCGGTGGAAACTGCGCGCGCTCGCTCGACGACGACGTGCCGTACACGCCGAAGTGGCAGGAAGCGATCACCGGGGTGAAGGCGGAGCAGGCGATCGCGGTCGCGCGCCAGTTCGCGGAAACCGCCGAGAAGACGAACGGCCGAGCGATGATCATCATCGGCGCGGCGATGAACCACTGGTACCACCAGGATATGAACTACCGCGCGTGCATCAACATGCTGATGCTGTGCGGCTGCGTCGGCAAGTCCGGCGGCGGCTGGGCGCACTACGTGGGCCAGGAGAAGCTGCGCCCGCAGACGGGCTGGACCGCGCTCGCGTTCGCGCTCGACTGGGCGCGGCCGCCGCGGCAGATGAATTCCACCTCGTTCTTCTACAGCCACACCGACCAGTGGCGCTACGAGCAGTTGAAAGTGTCCGAGATCCTCTCTCCGCTCGCCGACGCCGTGCGCTATCCCGGCAGTCTCATCGACTTCAACGTGCGCGCGGAGCGCATGGGCTGGCTCCCGTCCGCGCCGCAGCTCGCCGCCAATCCGCTGCAGGTGGCGAAGGACGCCGCGGCAGCGGGCATGGAAGCGAAGGACTACGTCGCGAAGAAGCTGAAGGACGGCTCGCTCAAGCTCTCGTGCGAGGACCCCGACAACCCGATCAACTTCCCGCGCAACCTGTTCGTGTGGCGCTCGAACCTGCTCGGGTCCTCGGGCAAGGGCCACGAGTACTTCCTCAAGCACTTCGTCGGCGCCCAGCATGGCGTGCAGGGCGCGGACCTCGGCGCGACCGGCGGAGCCAAGCCGCAGGAGGTCGTCTGGCGTGATGTCGACGACGGCACGGGGCGCCTTGGCGGCCCGGAAGGCAAGCTCGACCTGCTGGTGACGCTCGACTTCCGGATGTCCACCACCTGCCTCTACTCGGACGTGGTGCTGCCGACGGCGACGTGGTACGAGAAGAACGACCTCAACACTTCCGACATGCACCCCTTCATCCACCCGCTGTCCGCTGCGGTGGACCCGGTGTGGCTCACGAAGAGCGACTGGGACATCTACAAGGGCATCGCCAGGAAGTTCTCGGAGATCGCTTCCGGCCACCTCGGCGTCGAGAAGGACGTCGTGCTGGTGCCGCTCATGCACGACACGCCGGCCGAGCTCGCCCAGCCGCTCGACGTCAAGGACTGGAAGAAGGGCGAGTGCGACCTCGTTCCCGGCAAGACCGCACCCATGGTCGCGGTGGTCGAACGTGACTATCCCAACGTCTATCGGCGTTTCACCGCACTCGGGCCGCTCATGAAAAAGCTCGGCAACGGCGGCAAGGGGATCAACTGGAATACCGAGAAGGAAGTGGACGGGCTGGCCGGGCTCAACTACGCCGTGACCGAGGACGGCCCCACGAAGGGACTGCCTCGCATCGAGACCGATATCGACGCGGCGGAAGTGATCCTCTCGCTCGCGCCGGAGACCAACGGCGCAGTGGCGGTCAAGGCGTGGCAGGCGCTCGGCAAGATCACGGGGCGCGATCACCTGCACCTTGCCGAGACGCGCGAGGACGAGAAGATCCGCTTCCGCGACGTGCAGGCGCAGCCGCGCAAGATCATCAGCTCGCCCACGTGGTCCGGCATCGAGAGCGAGCACGTGAGCTACAACGCGGGCTACACCAATGTGCACGAGTTGATCCCGTGGCGCACGCTCACCGGCCGGCAGCAGTTCTACCAGGACCATCCGTGGATGCGCGACTTCGGCGAGGCTCTGTGCGTCTATCGGCCGCCGGTGGATACGCGCGCCGTCGCGCCGATGATGGGCAAGCGCCCCAACGGCAACCCCGAGGTGGTGTTGAACTTCATCACGCCGCACCAGAAATGGGGCATCCACTCGACCTACACCGACAACCTGCTGATGCTGACGCTCTCGCGCGGCGGCCCGATCGTCTGGCTGTCCGAGACCGACGCAAGCAAGGCCGGCATCGAGGACAACGACTGGATCGAGCTCTATAACGTCAATGGCGCGATCGCCGCGCGCGCGGTGGTGAGCCAGCGCGTGAGCGAGGGCATGTGCCTGATGTACCACGCACAGGAGAAGATCGTGAACGTGCCGGGTTCGGAGGTGACCGGGCACCGCGGCGGCATCCACAACTCGGTGACGCGGGCGGTCGTGAAGCCCACGCACATGATCGGCGGCTACGCCCAGCAGTCCTACGGGTTCAACTATCACGGCACGGTCGGCTCGAACCGCGACGAGTTCGTGATCGTGCGCAAGATGGCGAAGGTCGACTGGATGGACGTCCCGTCGGCCGCGGCCGCGAAGTGAAGAGGACTCCTATGAAGATACGAGCCCAGATCGCGATGGTGCTGAACCTCGACAAGTGCATCGGCTGCCACACCTGCTCTGTCACCTGCAAGACTGTCTGGACCTCACGGCTCGGCATGGAGTACGCGTGGTTCAACAACGTCGAGACCAAGCCGGGCATCGGCTACCCCAAGGACTGGGAGAACCAGGAGCGCTGGAAGGGCGGCTGGGAGCGCCGGTCGAACGGGAAGATCGTGCCGAAACAGGGCGGGCGGTTGGGGCTCCTGATGAAGATCTTCGCCAATCCCCACCTGCCGCAGATCGACGACTACTACGAGCCGTTCACCTTCGACTACGAGCACCTGCAGACCGCGCCCGAGATGCCGACGGCGCCGGTCGCGCGCCCGATCTCGATCATCACCGGGCAGCGCATGGAGAAGATCGAGTGGGGCCCGAACTGGGAGGAGATCCTCGGCGGCGAATTCGCGAAGCGCTCGCAGGACGCCAATTTCGAGCACATCCAGAAGGACATCTACGGCCA